>Ga0157378_10000896_pt1 | contig 27436 bp, 17 predicted proteins | sample M65metaG_FD_115309 | JGI IMG/M metagenome (GOLD analysis project Ga0157378, IMG submission 115309) | Miscanthus rhizosphere microbial communities from Kellogg Biological Station, Michigan, USA - M6-5 metaG | ecosystem: Host-associated > Plants > Roots > Rhizosphere > Soil | place: USA: Michigan... | reverse complement strand
TTCGGAAACAGTTCGCGCGTCGCGGCGCACTGTTCGAGAGTGGCATTGTATTCGTGAGAAAAGAGGTAGTGCCACGCCAGGTGACTGTTCGCCACAATGTCGAGCGGATCCAGTTGCCGAAAGCGGAGACTCTCATCAAGTGATTCGGCAGCGCGTCCGATCGCCAGCAGGTAATGCGAATGCCAGTGATGCGCCGTGGGGTAATTGGGATTCAACTCAAAGGCCATTTGCAGTCTTCGCGCGGCTTCGGACCAATCCCAATCGAAATGCATCGCAGTGTAGGCGAACGAACAATGCGCTTCAGCCAACATCCGATCCAATTCTAACGCTTTGGCGCCGGCGGATTTGGCTTTAGGCATAGCTTCGGCCGGTGCCAGAGTTCCGTTTTCCCATGAACCCAGGGCGTTGTAGCAATCGGCGAGGCCAGAGTAGGCGAGCGCATAATCCGGATCTTTTTCAATTGCTTGCTCGAAATATCCGATTGCCGTCAGTACCCCAAGCGGGCGTTGGGCCCAATAGTAACGGCCTTTCAAATAGGAGTTGTACGCATCGATGTTGTTGCGATAGCGGTCAAGCAGGGCCGCCTTCTCGTCGCGGAGCAGGTTTAATTTGAGTTTATCGACAATGGCCAGCGTGATTTCATCCTGAATCGCAAACACATCCGAGAGCTCTCGGTCATATCGATCGGACCAGAGGTGATATCCGCTCGCCACCTCGATGAGCTGGGCCGTAATGCGAATGCGATTTCCCGCCTTCCTGACACTTCCTTCCACCGCATGACTAAGCCCCAGTCGACGGCCAATCTCGCGCACGTCCAGGTCCTTGCCCTTAAACGAGAATGAAGAAGTTCGCGCCACCACATGCAGCTTTTCGAGCTTCGTGAGGGCGTTGATTAGTTCCTCGGCAAGTCCGTCGCAGAAGAATTCGTTCTCTGGATCGGCGCTCATATTGACGAACGGCAAAACGCCTATCGATGTCTGGTCGTCATCGTGGCCCGCCGAATTTCCGGTTGCGTCCGGGAGAATAAGCGTCGGCGCCGACTCAGTTCCCATAAGAAGAGCGCCGTCAACTCGACAGAACCTCAGCGTCTCGTCAGCCTCAACGCGATTACAGGTTGGGCAGCGTTTCATTTCGTGATCAGAGCAGACCGTGTTCCGGCGGAATCTGCGTGGGCGGACCAACGGGCATGGCCAGAAGTTGTTCCGGCGGCACTCCGCTTCGGTATTGCGCCAGCAAAGCGTCCGCATCTATGTCCACGCCCGCGGGATTGGCCGCGAAGGCGTCGCTGTGCATGAAAGTATGAGCCTCGTCGGCATTAGCGCAGCAATCGACCTGGAACTCCATGCGATTGCCGTCTGGATCGCGATAATAAACCGAGAGCGTGACGCCGTGATGAACTTCCCAATAAGGCGTAATGCCGGCATCTTTCAAGCGCGCGTAGGTCTCGAGCAATTCGCCAGCGTTGGCAAACGTGTAGCCAACATGATTTACACCAACGCCCGCCGGCATCGTGGATGCTTCGCCATTCGGACTAATCACGTCCATGTTTGCGAAAGCGAAGCGATGATGTTCGTCATCGTAAGTGAGAAACGCGAAGGCCGGATTCTCGTATTGCACTCTCGCTTCGAACACCGTCTTGTACCACGAGAGCATTTCTTCATAGCGTCGCGTCATGTAAACGACGTGCGCGAGTTTCGAGGGTTTTGCCATGTTCTACTCCTTAAAATTGTGAACTGTTCTTGCTAATCCCCAATAACGAATCGCGATGGACAGGGTTTGTCAGTCGAGCTTTGACGATTGCAGCTTTTCCAAGAGCGCTGTGAATCGAGGATCCCCACGCAGGCCGTCGAATTCCGGATTGATCGCGAGCCACTGTATGTAGATGCCACGTTCGCGGACATCGCGCTCAAGACTGGCCAGCGCAGCGTCCTTATCGCCGAGCGCCAATTGAGCGGTCGCTACGTAATATCCCTGGACGTAACGTCGCGCTGACTCGGCCATAAGTTCATTCAGCAGTCTCTGCCCTTCCGCGCGTTCACCGGCACGCGCCAACGCTGTCGCCAGCCTTCCTTTGGTAATTACATCAGGGTTCAATTCGACGGATTTGCGGAAAGCCTGGATGGCTTCGGAATGCATGCCCTTGAGGTCAAATGCAATTCCCATGATGTAGTGGGCATACCAGAAATTAGGATCGATCAGCAGGGTGCGCTTTGCCTGCTCAATAGCCTGGTCATAGCGCCTGCTTACAAAAAGATCCCAACCTGTGTCCGCGCTTATGATTGCGGAAAGCGGGTCCAATTCTTCCGCCCGCTTTCCCGCCGCTATGCCCTCGTCGTTTTTCCCAACGATGGGCAGGAAATTCCCCATCCAGTGCCAAGTGGTGGCATAGTTCGGATTCAACTGGATCGCTTTGCGAAACTCGCGCTCTGCTATTTCAAAGTTCCAGGCGTAAGCGCTGTAGTATGCTCCCAGCGCAGCATGCGGTTCGGCCAGCGAATTGTCGAGCTCGATCGCCTTCAACGCGGCCGCCTTAGCGCGCGGCATCGCTTCGGACGGGGACACCGTACCGTAGGCGCCGACGATCACATACGTATCTGCCAACCCAGCGTACGCTAACGCAAAGCCCGGGTCTTTCTCGATAGCTTGATTATAAAACTGAGTCGCGGCTTGCAGGCCCTCGCTGGTTCGCTTGTTCCAATTGAAACGCCCCTTGAGATAAAGCTGATAGGCTTCGTTACTGTTCGTGTACTTCTTGGTTACGCCGGTCGCGGCATCACCCGATAATTTCAATTGCAGCTTGTCAGCAATCGTTGTGGCGATTTCTCGCTGAGTCGTCAGTAGATCGGCCATCTTGCGCTCATACTGTTCGCCCCAGATCAGTTTGTTGGTTCTGGCGTCAACCAGTTCCACGCTGATGGTAAGGTTGTCACCACGCTGCACCATGCGACCCGACATAACGGCGTTGACGCCGAGTTCGCTGCCAATCTTCTGCGCATCTATCTCTTTGCCTTTGTAACGCAGCACTGAACTGGTTGGACTCACCTTCAGATTTGGCAACTGCGAAAGACGATAGATCAACGACTCAGCCAGACCATCAGACAAATAGTCAGCGTCGGGGCTGCCACTGCGATTTTCGAAAGGAAGCACGGCGATTGATTCGATCGTTGCTGTGCGATTCCGCGTGAAGAAGAAATAGCCGCCGATTATGAGTGCCGCGACCGCGATGACCGCCCCCAACGAAATAACGAGGGCTTTGTGCTTCTTGGGTTTGACCAGTTGACCCGTGGTGCTCGCTGCTTGTTCAGCCGGCAGCACAGTTGTCGGCGCGGTGCCGCGATTAATGTTGGCATCAGTGCGGTGAGGAAGAATACTGGTGTGGACTTCGGTCGAATCCTGTGGCGAAACAAGTTGTGCGGTTCCTTCGCCCAGATCTGAAGAATCGTTGACGAGCGTCGCCCCATCGACCCGACAGAACTTCAGCGCTTCGTCAGTCTCAACGCGATGACATTGGGGGCAGCGTTTCATCAGCTTATCTGGATAGATTCATTCTTTGAGTGAGGCCTTTGAATCGCGGATCGTCGCGCAATGGATCCATGAAAGGATCGACCGAGATTCGACCAAGATAGCAGTCTCTCTCAGCGAATGATTTTTCCAGTTCGGCAAAGGCTTTATCCTTTTCGCCGAGCGCCGCATAAATGGATGCGAGATAATAAGGACGCACGTAGCGTGTCTTTGACAGTTCGCGAAGCAGAGAAATCTGCTGTTCGGCTTCCGCCTTTTTGCCCTGGTTCGCAAATGCTTGGGCGAGGACGACTGCCGACATCCACCCAAACGGCGCATCCGGTGACACTCGCCGCCCGAGAGCAATTGCTTCGTCATACTTTCCGTTAACGATCAAAGCGAAGCCGAGCCAGTGCGGTGCAAAGGGGAACGTCGGATCAAGGTCATAGGTACTACGGCCCTGAGCAAGTGCCTTGTCATACTTTCGAGCATAAATATAGGTTGTCGTGAGGATGCAGTTGTCGATCATCGCCAACGGTTCGAGGGCGACGGCCCGCTCCAACGCCGCCACCGCCTCGTCCGCTTTGCCAACAGGATCCAGATAGCTGGCTCCGTAGGCGACATAGGTGTAGGAAATGTTCGGATCAAGCTCAAGCGCCTTTTTGAAGTGACGTTCCGACTCGGCCCAATCCCAATCGTAAAGCGCGAGAGAGTCAGCCAGAGCCGAGTGTGCCTGCGGAAGCATCGGATCGATTTCAAGTGCGCGTGTGGCTGCCTGCTTTGCCAGCGGGATGCAGTCCTTTGGCGGCGCATCGGGATTCTTACCCATGGAGTTGTATGCCTCGGCGGTGGCGGCGTAAGCCAGCGCAAAAGCCGGGTCGAGGTCAATAGCTTTCTTGTAATTGTCGATGGCTTTGAGGATGTCTTCTTTGGTTCGTCGTGACCAGTGGTACCGACCTTTAAGATAAAGCTGATAAGCGTCGTTGCTGGTCGTATATTTCTTCGCAATGCCGCGCTCATTTCCTTCCAACCGAAGCTGCATTTTTTGCGTGAGCGTGGTCGCGATCTCGCGTTGGGTGGCAAGCAAGTCAGCCATCTTGCGATCGTACTGCTCGGCCCAAATGAGCTTGCGAGTGCGCGTGTCGATAAGCTGGACACTGATGCTGAGATCATCGCCGGCTTTCATCAGCCGGCCGGAGAGCACAGCGTCGACGTCGAGTTCCCGCGCTACTTCGGCTACGTCCTTGGCTGTGTTCTTAAAGCGCATCACCGAACTAGTAGGACTGACTTTAAGATTCGGCAGCTGCGAAAAGCGGAAAATCAGTGAATCCGTGAGTCCGTCTGACAGATACTCAACCTGCGAGTCGCCACTGCCATTGATAAAAGGCATTACCGCGATCGACTGAATCGCTGCACCGGTCGCCTTTGAGCGATAACGGTTAACCAGACTGGCAGTGACTATAGCGATTACAGCAATCGCGATTACTGCGATCAAGATTGCAGTTCGTCGTCGCTTCGGCGGAGTTATTTCGCGCGCCGTGCCCGCGGAATGCTGCGAACGCAGGATTGTCGTTGGCGCTGCATGAGAATCGGCAGTCGCACGTGTTTCATGCGGAAGAGGGCTCGGGTGCGTCTCGTTTGGCGCGGACATTCCGAGCTGAACGGTGGCCGCCTCTCGATTTACGGATGGCGAATCAGTTAACGGCGCGCCATCGACGCGACAGAACTTCAGCGCTCCGTCCGTCTCAACGCGATTACATTGGGGGCAGCGTTTCATCCAGGTCTATCGGGTCAGATTAAGTTTTTTGAGCAATTCTTTATAGCGTGGATCTTCACGCAGCGTGGCGAACATAGGGTGTTTGTAGATCCAGATTATTTGTTCATCGTGAGATTCGAGAGCTTTGTTAAGCCATTCAAATGCCTTGTCAGCGTCGCCTAACCCCACATAGCCCATAGCAATACTCGTTTGTGAAACAAACTTGTTCTTTGACGCGACGATTAGATCGTCGATTACCTTCTGGGCTTCGGCGCGCCGGCCCGCACGCGCAAGCGCGCACGCCAAAACACCGCGGATCAGCGGTGAGTCATCCATGCCGGCTGCGGTTTGCAGCGCCGCTATTGCTTCGCTGTGCATTCCTTTCTCGCTGTACGCTACACCAGGCCAGTAATAGCCCCACCAATTCTTGTCATCGAGTCTAATCGTTGTTTCCGTTTCTCGTAACCCGTCGTCATAGCGCCCGGCAAGAATGAATGCCTGGGCCAGCGTGTAGGACGAGTACGAGTCTTGCGGGTCGACCTGTTTTGCCTTTTCGGCCAAGGCGATGGCCTGTTCATTTTCGCTGCTGGTGTTGACGACAAATTGACTATAGTCGGCATAAATAGATGCGTCGTTCGGGTCCAACTCCAAAGCACGTTCGAACTCGCGTTTAGCTCCTTCGTTATCACGTTCATAGTTGGCCTTGTAATTCGCCACCGAGTGGTGGGCAGCAGCAAGCGAATCGTCGATGGCCAGCGCTTTTTGCGCGTACTCACCAACCTTTGGCAATGCTTCAGTCGGTGGTAAGTGGATGGTGGATGCGTAGAAGTACGCGTCAGACAACCCGGCGTACGCGAGAGCGTAATTCGGATCAATCGCGATGGCCTGGTTGAAGGCGCCGACACCGCGCGTGAATCCATCGAGCGTGAACTGTCGGCTAAAGTAGCGTCCTTTCAGATAAAGCTCGAATGCCTTGGCGTCAGTCGTGTAGCTCTTTGCAACCTTCGCCTCTTCAGCCGAGGAAAGCCGAGACTTCAGCCGGTTCGAAATATCACGCGCTATATCCCTCTGAAGTGACACAAGCTCTGAAAGTTTGCGCTCATATCGGTTGCCCCACAGGACGTTCTCAGTCTGACCGTCGACCAACTCAACGCTAAGCGTGACGACATCGCCCCGCTGCACCATGCGTCCGCTCACCAGAGCTTCAACGGCTAGGTCCTTCGCGACCACCCGCGGATCGTAGTCTTTCGCCTTATATCGGAATACTGACGAGCGAGCTTTTACCGACAGTCCGGGCACCTGCGAAAGCCCATTGATCAAGGTTTCAGTGATGCCGTCAGACAGATAATCAGCGTCATGATTGCCGCTGTCGTTAACGAAAGGCATTACCGCGATCGATTGAATTGATTTTGCGTTGTTTCGTGAAAGGTAAGACTTAATTGCAAACGTGGCAACAACCGTCATCGCCGCGATTGCGATTAGCGCAATTACGATCGCGGTTCGCCGACTCTTGGTTTTCTTGAGTTCGCTTGTAGTGCTGGGCGCCGGTTGCGCCGGGAGTACAGTCGTCGGTGCGGTCGCGCGATTGAGATTGGCTCCGGTCGCGTGCGGAAGAATGCTGGTGTGAACTTCGCTTGCATCGGCCGCGAGTTGCGCCGTTCCCGCTTCATCGCCGAGACTCGACGATTCGCTAACCAGCGTCGCGCCATCGACACGGCAGAACTTCAGCGCTTGGTCGGTCTCGACGCGATTGCATTGAGGACAGCGTTTCATTTATTGGACCTTACAATCCAACTCGCCGCACCAAATCCGCGAACCGTGGATCGCGAGCTTCATCGCTTGAAGTTGCTAATCAGCACGACGTCGCTCGAAAGGTTGCCGCGGTCGAGGGCGACTTGTTTTCCATCGCGCGACAAATCGAAGCCGAAGATGATTTCCGAAGCAAAGTTCGTCAACTGTTTTGGCAGTGAGCCGTCGATTGGCTGTGACCACAGGTTGGTGACACCTTTTTGTGTAACTCCGTAAATGAGGGCGCGACCATCAACCGCCCAGCGCCAGTTTGTAATCGCCCCATTTGGAAGAGCAAAAGTTTTGATTGGTGCTCCACTTTCGCTCGGAAGTATTGCCAGCTGGTATTGACCGTGGGGTTGATCCAGATAGCGACAGGCGATCTGCTTTCCGTCAGGCGAGAAAACCGGTGCTTGCGAAAATCTATCGGTCAGCTGCATGGGCTGGCCTCCATCAATTCCCACCTTCCAGACTGTGCACTTATTCAGGCATGACGTGTATGTCACCCAGCGGCCGTCCGGCGAAATATTCGCGTCCATATCCTCCGCTGTCTGCGTCAACTGTTTCGCATTCGATCCATCAATATCTATCCGCCAGACCTGTGGCGCGCCCGTTCGATCTGAGATGAACACGATATAGCGACCGTCCGCTGAAGCCGATGGCCCATAATTGGTACCTGCATCAGCCGTAAGCTGTTTCCGATTACCGGTAATCGGATCGATTAGATAGAGATCGGACCCCACGGGCGCCTTGATCGGGCAAATCAGCTTACCGTCGGGCGTCCAACTGGGTCTACCGACCAGATTCCGACCCTGCGTAATTTGCGCCGCGCGCGATGAATCGAAGCCCGGCGTTACCCAGATGTTGTTTTCTATGTCCGATTTCACGGTTGCGATTGAGGTTCGCTCCGCCGTGAGACTGATCGTCGGATAAGAGTTGAGATCGTTCGTAAGCTTCGTTGCCACGCCTGACGGGAAAGTTATTTGCCAAATGCTGAACGCCTCGGCATCTCTTTCCTCAATAGTCGCGAGCACAGTATTCGCGTCGAACCACAAAACCTGTCTCACCTCGAACCAGCGACGCGGCGTCAGAAATTTCAACTCTCCAGTGGCGACGGATACTGTGGCAACGCTCATGTAACTTTCGCGCGCGCTGGCGACCGGCGTCGCGAGGGTCTTGCCGTCGGGCGACCAGGAAACGGTCGCGAAATCGTCCTCAAAGAAGAATTCGTCGCCGCCTCGCTTCGTCAGGAGGCGCTGGCCGCTGCCGTCGGCATTTGCGATCATCAGCCGATCATCGTCTTCGTAAAAATCGAAGTAGGCCATTTGCTTGCCGTCCGGAGAAAAGCTGAGTGAAGTCTTAATGCCGGTGAATAGCTTGCGTGGCGTGCCCCCCAGCACCGGCACCTGATAAAGCGTACCGCTGGCTTCGCTACCGGTTCCGATGACGTAATAAACGTAGTTGCCGTCAGGCGAAAATGCCAGGCCATAGAATCGGACGTTAGCGGGCGGCACGATCTGGGTGTTGCTGTTCGCGACCGCAACCTGTCGCAGCCAGAGGCTCTTCTGTTCGCCATCGTCCTGAACATGCACGAGCCATTTCCCGTCGGGCGAGATCACCGCGCCGGTCGCGTTGCCGGTCGTCGTCAGCCGCGTGAATTTCGCGGCTTCCAATGAAATGATCGGGGTTCGTCCAGCGTTGATGACCTTGTAGATTGCGAACGCAATTCCAATCAGAACAACGAACGCGATTGCGGTCGCGAGCGCGAGAGCTTTCTTGTGATTCTTGATCTGGGTGACGACATATTCGGCGCTGGAAACATTCGTCGGCCCTGAGACTTGGCCGGTACCCGGCGTGCCAACGCCGATCGTCGTCGGCGCAGAATGAATGCTCACGCCGCCCGCGGTTGCACCGCTCCTTGTTGTTGCAAAGTGTTCAGGAGCCACTGAACGCTCGAGTTCGTCATCGGCATTAACGCGCTGCTTCAGTCGCTGCAATCTCTTCATCAGCTCGCGCGCTGTCTGTGTGCGTTCGTTTCGATCCTTCGTTAGCGTCTCTGTGGCAATCCATTCCAGCGCTTCCGGCACATTCGGAACATAAGTCGAAAGCGGCAGCGGCTCTTTCTCCAAAATCGCTACGATAATATGACTTGGAGTTGCTCCTCCGAATGGAGCGTGGCCAGTGACCATTTCGTAAACGACGACACCGACACTCCAGATGTCGGTGCGCGCATCGACGTCCTTGCCGCTTGCCTGCTCAGGCGACATGTAGTTGACGGTGCCCATGATTACGCCGGGACTAGTCTTCACGCGGGTCGCGAGTTGGCTGTCGGAGATTTGTTCGGGAGTCGAAGCGGCTTGCGTCACCTTTGCGAGACCAAAGTCCAGCACCTTCACGCGCCCACGCGTCGTGATCATGATGTTCGAAGACTTGATATCGCGATGCGTGACGCCTTTGCCATGCGCCTCGTCAAGCGCGTCGCAGATTTGAATCGCAATGTCGAGAACTTCGCTAATGGGAAGTGGCCGCTCACCAATCCTCTTGTCGAGCGTGGTTCCTTCGACGTACTCCATCGCAATGAAGTAACCGCCCTCGGCCTCACCGATTTCGTAAATGTGCGCAATGTTCGGATGATTGAGTGCCGCAGCGGCACGTGCTTCCTGAAGAAACCGATGCAGCCGTTGCTGGTCGCGCGCAATGTCCGCGGGCAGAAGCTTGAGCGCAATTGGCCGATCGAGCTGCGTGTCATGCGCCAGATAGACCTCGCCCATTCCGCCTTCGCCGAGCTTTGAGCGGATTTCGTAGCGGCCAAGTCTTGTGCCGGCTTCCAGAGGCATCTAGTCGAACTGAGTTTGATGGGGGTGCGCCAAATTGCGGGGATTCTATCTGACTTCCAGATGCTTAACCAGCATAAGATTCTTCGATTAACCGCATGTTTGATCGATTTCGGCAAAGAACTAAGCCGCATGTGAAGGCGTATAGTTACTTGCAATGGACTTCATCTCTACCTTGGCGGTAAGTCTGGGAGCTTCATGGGTTTCGGGAATCAATCTCTACGCCACGGTGGCGACGCTCGGACTACTCGGACGCTTTGCGCATCTGAAGCTGCCGGGCGAACTCGATGTGGTTACTAATTGGTGGGTGATCGGAGTCGCGCTCTTTTTGTTCGTCGTAGAGTTCATCGCCGACAAAGTCCCGGTGGTCGACAGCGTGTGGGATGTCATTCACACGTTCATTCGCATTCCTGTCGGCGCCATTCTCGCCGCCACGGCATTCGGAAATTTCGATCGCAGCGTGCAAGTCATCGCGCTGCTCGTAGGCGGGGGCTTGGCCTTGAGTTCGCACGGCACGAAAGCTTCACTGCGAGCGTTAGTTAACACGAGCCCAGAACCATTCTCGAACATTATTGTTAGTCTAATTGAAGATGTTCTCGTCGTTGTCTCGGTACTGCTCGCCGTGTTTCTGCCGGTGCTGGTGTTCTTTGTGATTGGCGCAGGGCTGGCTATTTCGCTTTGGCTCCTGCCGCGGGTGATTCGTTTCTTCCGTCGGGTTTTTTCGACCGTGCGCGGCTGGTTTAGACCCGCGACCGCTCACGTGTGAAGAGACACCCTCACGGCGCCACGACGCCGATGTTCGCGATCGTCGCGCCTTTCGTCATCGACGGCACGGCACAAACGTAGAGCACAATACCTGAGACCGGCGCACGCGCCTCAAAGATAGTTTTGCCAAAATAGTCAGTGACGTATCCGACTCTCATTCCCTGTTGCACATAAGTGCCGCGTTTGACCTGCGGATAAAACATGCCCGTTTGCTCGCTGGCCAGCGTCACAACCTTCTCGATCCAGACCGGATGTTCCATCGGGATTGCGGCGCCCGGCAACATCTTCAGGTAACGCATCACGTTCAGACAGCCGTTGATGAGGGCATTAAGATCATCTGTTTCGACAGTGCCCGCATAACCTGCCTCAGCGGTGATCGAAGGTTTGCCGCGCGTCGAGGCGGTGTTTTCCAGATAACGCGACGCTTGCGGATCTTTCGGACGATCGGCCGAAATAATTATCGTATCGAGACCAAACGCGAGCACCATATCGCGCGAAATCTGATCCTGTTTTTCGTTTCCGGTCTTTGTCCAATAACTGTAAGGCCGCAAACTTTCGTCCAGGTCGCCACCGTGAAGATCGATCAGGTGATCACACTTTTCGACGACTTCTTTCGTGATCAGGTATGAAGCGCGTTCGGTCTGTGTTCCGTCCAGCTTGCCGGGATAAAAACGGTTCATGCTTTTCTTGTCGACCGGATTGAGGTGCGGGACTTTCTGTTCGAAGGACTGGATGTTGATGAGCGGCACGATAATCACAATTCCGGAAACTTCCGACGGCTGAAGTACGTCGATTATCTTCTCGAGCGCAATAATCGATGTGTATTCCGTGCCGTGCGAGCCGGCGACGACCGCGAGCACAGGTCCCGGTTTCGCGCCATGAATGACTACGACGGGAATACTCAAAGCGGCGTCGGTGCCGGCGGGAACTTCGATTGTGCCAGTGGCCTTTTGTCCGCGCGCGGCGGTGGCGCTGCCAACGGTGAAGGTTTTTCGCTCTTGGCCAGCAGCAAAGTCGACACACACGAGCGTAACGGCTATGACGAGCAAGAGACGTGGCATGGCTGGACTCCTTCTTATTGACCAAGCGCAGCTGAAAAATAGCCGCCTGATCGTTGATTAACGTACGGCCTCTGCAGATCTGCGCCGCGCGCGCAAGTACACCCGCACATCATCGGGGCGCGGGTTTACCACGTAGACTGACACGCGGCCATCAGGAAGCGTCGCAATCGTTCCGGGCGACGCGAGCGCTGTCAAATACCAGCCGGCCGGCAGGACGACCGTGTTACGCAGCCGGCCGAAACTTCGATCCCAGACTAGCTCCGCACCGTCCATGTAGTAACTCTTTGCATCGACGTAGGTTTCTTTCAAACGGATCCGATTGGTTGTTCCGGCGGCGAGGGGACGAGCCAAATGCGTTACGACAATTTCAGTATCGTCTTTAACGGTCTCGCCTAGTGGCAGCTTGCGTTCGGTCGCTTGTTTGCCGCTGATGATTTCCCATTTCAATTTTTCGCCCGTATCGAGATCCAGGCTCTCAGGATCAGAGACGTGGCTGCCAGCGCGCACTACGTTGAAATAATATTGTTCGCCCGCCTTGCGCACGGTGTAATCGTGAGCAATCCGGAACGCGTGTGATTCGGGCGCCTGCAGTTCATAAAGAATCTCTCGATCCTGATAGGCGCGTTCAGTGAGAGACGGGTTCTGGCTCTGCCCTTTGGACACTGTGGAAACAGAGAGGAACGACCACGAGAGGAGTGCAATAAGCAGCGGGGGCAAGCCCGCCTTCCTGACCCTGAGATATTCTAAGTTAATGCGGTATCTCACGATGAATGTCTCTCAAGTTTGTGAAATTGCGACACGCAAGAAATCTCCCAGGTCAGGAAGGCGGGCTTGACCCCGCTCCTCCGTTCACTTGGCAGCCGAAAGAAGTTTCCTTGCGTTGATGGTGACTTCCAGTTGCCCGCCGCTGCCGGGATTCACGAACGAGAGCTTTAGACGGCCATCCTGTTCCAAAAGCACTTGCGTCGCGACTGAACATGAGACTATTTCATAGCCGATTGGCAACACAACGCTATCCCGCGGTATTCCGAGTGGGCGTTTGAAGACGATGTGATCGCCTTCAACGTAATAACTCTTGTCGTCTTTGTAGGTCTTGATAATCGCCAGACGATATTCGCCATTCGCCGGCACCGGATGAGCCAAAAACACTTTGATGTAATGACCCGTCGCGCTGAGGTTCTCAGTGGGGGAATCAACCTTAGCTTGTGCGCCAGTGACCACTTCAAACTTGAGCCGCTTGCCGCTCGCCAGATCGATCACCGATTCGTCCGTGGCCTCGCTGCCTTCGCGGATTTGATTGAAATGAAAGCGCGCGCCCGGCTGCGTCTCGGTTACTTCGTAATAGATTTTGAACTGATGACTCTCCGGCGCCAGCAATTCATACCTCGTGTAAGTGTCAGCTGAGATGAATTGCGCAGTCACCGGGACACCTGCGGCCAGCAAAGAAAATACGATCTGTAAGCAGAGTAGAAGCCTCATAATGTATTTTCCAATCCTTTTCGCCAATTAGCGCAAGTCGCGAAATGATATTTCTAGATTCCTGGTGGCGCTTTCGACTGCGCGCTTTGCGTCTTCCAGCGCTTCCGTGGCTTCCCCCAATTCAGCAGCAATGCTGTGTGCGCGCTCCGCGGCTTCTGCGGACGCGGCGGTCGCTCTCTTCAAGCGCTCCTCAGCGTGGAACTTCTGTTTCTCGGCTTCTTTCGCCGCAGCCTCAGCCCTTCTTTGCGCTGCTTCCAGACTCTTTGCTTGTGCTTGCGCGACGGTGAGCGCTTTCTTCGCATTTTGTAGCGAAGCTTTCGCGGCACTTACCTTTGCTTGTCGCGTCTCTTGATCTCGTTTTGCATCGGCTGTGGCCTTCGGCTGGCTTTTGGAAGGCGCAGTGACTGACTTTTTAGAGGAGCGATTTGCCTGCACGCCCTCCCTTACGGTCCGGCTACTGCCCCGATCTTTGGACGCCCGACTCGTTGTGACTGCACTCGGTGTGAACGCGCCGAATGAGTCGAAGCCCGGAGGATCAATATCATGGGTCAATCGCCCTGGAGTTGTATCGTCAGAAAATGATGCGAGAGATGACAGCGCCTCGAGTGTGGTCGTGATGCGTCGCAGCACATCCAACGACGCGTTGTGACCTGCTTCGCTCAGGGTTTCCGTCGCCAAATCCGAGAGTTGCGCAAGAACCTCGCGTCGCGCGTCCAGAGCTTCGCGCATGTTCACCATCTTCCCGGACGCCTGAGCTTTCCGAAACCGCTGCCCGGTGGAAATTAGCTCGTCGAATTCGTCACGATGATTCCAGTAGAGTTGATTCACGGTCCAGGCCGAAATCGGCGGTTTCGCGAGCGCCTTTACGTGTTCAGCTTCATCGAGGTAACCGTTCTTTTTCAGACGCGCAGCGAGTTCTTTGCGCGCGCCAATGAATTCCGTCAATGGAAGTCTGAACAGGGCGTCAATTGGATCGTCGCGTTTCACCATCGATTTCATCCAGAGATAGTCACGGTGGCAGTTGACTCTAAGGGTCAAGCGGATCGTTGGCATCAAAAAATAACGAAGTAAGCGACGGCTTGAACTCCGCTTCAACCGCAGATATTTGCCTAATAAACTCCACCGGAAAATATCCGAGTTCACTAAGATTTCGCGTGCGAAATTGGTCTCCCGTCACGGATGCGATGTGATCCTCGCTTGAGGTGACCAGAGCCAGTGCGGTCGGTATGCGATAACGAAAGGCGAGCCGCGCGGCGTTGCGAAAATTTGTGGTGGTATGACGCGCGTAGGGCTCTACGAGAATTCTCGCCTCTGGTATTTTGTATTTCTGGATCAAATACCTCTTCATCTCGATCGCTTCGCAGTAAGGCGTCTGCATCGGATGAACGTGGCCGCCAGAGACGATAATTAATGGGGCCTTGTGCTGAAGGAACAGTTGCGCAGCCATATCGGATCTTTGGGCGCCAATTGCACTCAGTCTGGCCGAGTCCGACGGGCCCGAGCCCAAGACTAAAATGAAAGAGTATTGATAATCGCTCCACTTGATGGTTTCGAGATTCTGGATCGCTGTCTTGTTCTCGCCCAGTTCCAGCGGCTCGTAACGGCCGGCCTCGTCACGTCGATTTATTTCCAACAGTCCTAATGCAAAGCGCAGCGTGGGTTCAAAAAAAAGCGGCGTTCTCGAGAATTTGATTTCCGCAATCTTCGTTTTAACAAGATTTGAGTAAGCTTGCGACGCAACGTCAAAGCTAACCTTGTCGATGTCCTTGTAACGCGGATCTTTGCCGAGACCATAGACGCTCAGTATTCGATTGAGTCCCGCTGCAGCATCTTTCCATGCCGCCGCCAGCATTTGGTAATCAGCTTGTTGGTTGTACTTGATGAAGACACCTGATGGCCGCATATCGTTTCTGACGAGGCGTCTGAGCTCCGGCGCATGCGCAAACTTTTGAAGCTCGGATGCGACCGCGTCAATGGTTGGGTCATCGAAGCGCATCAACTGTTCGAAGCAACTTGCAATGTCGCAGCGTGAGGCCTTTTTAAGAGCCAAAACTTTTTGGTTCGCCAACTGTCTTAAAGCTTTGTTCCGGCTTAGCAGCCTTCGCGCCTGCTGGTTTCTTTGAAACAAACTCAAGAGATAAAAGTTTTTGTCCTGAACCGGCTTTGCCAGTGACAGGCGGTAAGCGCTATCAAAACCGGAGGCGTTGCGAGCGGCTGGTTGAGCAAATGCGACTTTCTTTCTTACATCGCTCGAGCCGTCAAAGACTGATGAACTGAAGCCGGCATTCTGAGCAAATGCGCTGGTTAGCAGGAGCAGCGAGAGAATCGGGTTTCGATGCTTCATGTTGTATTTAGTGCGTCGTTTGGGTGGCTTGAGACGTCAGGGAATTCGTTCTCATCGTTTCACTTGAGCCTCTCGTACTCTTTCTTTGCTTCGATGAGTAGTGGGAGTTCCGGATCGGCATCTTTCCACGTGGCGAGAAAGTCCTGATAGGCGTTGCGCGCCGCTGCAGTGTCGCCCTGAAGCAAAGCCGCGCGCGCCACTCCCAGCTGCGCAAACGGATAAAAGTACGAGAGCGGTGACCAGCCACGTTGGTCGAGGATCTCTTGAAACTGTGCCGCAGCTTCTGCGCCTTTTTTGTCGTTGAGGTACGCCTGACCGCGCAGATAAGCGACCGGAAACAGCAGGTAGCCGCCATGAGTGCGCGTCGCTTCGAGCAACTGCAGAGCTTGCGCTGCATTGCCATTATGTAATGCGACCGTCGCCTGGATTAGAGCGATGCGTTGTTCGTTGACCAGCGTGTCTGTTGGAAAGCGCTTGCTCAATTCGTCGATGATGGTATTCGATTGGCTTGCGTCTCCGCAGAGCGCCGCGGCATTTGCCGCAAGCGATAGGGTGAGTCGATCGTGGGACAGCGCGAGTGCCTGCGTCGTCTGCTCCTTAACTTTTCCGCAATTGCCGAACTGCGCATCACGCAAAGTTGCTCCGGCAGAAATCTGCGCGGCAACTTCTTTCAGATCTCGTTGTTGTGCTAACTCGAATGCGCGCTGAGAGAATTCCTGCGCTTTTTTCAATTGACCGGAAAAGGCGGCACTGTCGGCTTGCCACGTTTGCGCGGCGTATTCCTCCGGCTTACCGGTGGCCCAGTCGATTTCCTGCTTCATCGCTGCCGCATCGCTTTGCACAAACGCCATGCGATAAAGGTTCTGATGCATCCTCAGGTTCTCTAACTTTTGCGAGAACGCTTTGTGAATGACCTCCTTCGCTTCGTCGAACCGGTTCAGGCCTGCAAAACAGGTCGCCAGAATCGAGTGACCTGAAGCTGAATTTGGATTCAGCCGAATGGCTTCGCGCGCCTCTTCGAGACCTTTTTCGAACAAGCCGAGCTCAGTGTATTTGACGGCAAGGTTATTGTGCGGTGCGCTGTCGCGTGGATAGGTGCGCTTCCACAGCTCCAGGGTCTGAAGGTATTTGTCGAGTTCGCCCGTGGTGTTGTCGTAATAAACCTGTGTGATGTAGAGCTTTTCGTATACACCGACGCGTTCACGCAAATCGTAAGCTTTGCGCGAAGCTTCCGCCGCCAGCTCGTACTGGCGTGTGTTGTAGTACATCGACGACATCGCCGCGTAAGCGCGCGCAAAGTTTGCATCGATCTCAGTCGCGCGTTTGAAAAATGGAATTGCGTCGAGGTACTTGCCCTTAAGTTGTTGCTCCACCCCCATCGAAAAGAACTTGAGTGCGTCGAGCGAAGAAGTCGTCGCCTCGTAAATCGGTGCGTCATACTTTTGAATCGATGCCAGCGATTCGCCCAGGTGCTCGCGCATCTTTGTGGCCGCCGTGCCGAGCGCCGAAATTACTTCCTCTTTCCCGCCGGCTTCGGCTTGTTCAATGGCAATGGTGTCTCCCGTTTGGGCATTAATCGCGTCGAGTGTGATGACGTAATTACCGCCCAGAGGCGAAATCGTCCCGCCGAGAAATGCCTTCAACCCCTGTCGTTGGCAAATCTCGCGCGCGATTTCTTTCGTCACGCGCTCGTCCGGTGAACGATTCATAAAACGCAGCGTCTCGCGCACGCGTTGGTCGGAAAAGATATTCAGGAAAGGCGATTGTTCGAGTTGCGCGGCCAACGCCTGTTTCAACGTTCCGTCGAAAACCGGATCGCCAGTGTTGTTGATGAAATCAGCAAGCACGATCGTGTCGCGTTCAGTAAGCGGTGGCGAAGGCGTGCGCTTGAAATACCAAAACGCGCCCAGCACCAAAACCAGTGCGAGTACACCCAACACGATCGCGACTGTCCGCTTGTGACGCTTCACTTGCTCGACGATTGACCCAACAGCCGGACGCGGCGGAATCGTCTCGGGAACCGCAGTCTTGATGGCTGAAGAAATTTCGCGCGTCGCGTACGCGATGTTCCCATGCTGTGTGCTGCGCCTGAGTTCAGCATTGAGGTCGAGACGCTTCTTCAAGTTCCGGAGATCGATCACTAACTCCTTGGCGGATTGGTAGCGCTCGTCACGATCCTTCGCCAGAGTCTTCTCAACAATACGTTCAAGTTCCGGCGGCGCGTCAGGTTCGTACCGCGCGATCGGCAAGGGCTCCTTGTCGCTCAGGATGGACGCGAGAATCTCAATCGTGTCGGCGCCTTTGAACGGCAAAGAACGCGTGACCATCTCGTAGATCACCACGCCGAGGCTGAAGATGTCGGTCCGGCTATCAACCAGAACGCCGCGCGCCTGTTCGGGCGACATGTAGACCGCCGTTCCGAGGACTGATCCAGGCTCAGACTTCATCGGGATGGAAGTCGGCGCTTCGCTGTCGACGAGCTCTGACGGTAGGCGCTCGACAAGCTTGGCGAGTCCAAAATCCAGGACTTTCACGATGCCGTCGCGCCGGATCATGATGTTGTCAGGTTTGATGTCTCGATGAATGATGCCCGCGTCGTGCGCCGCAGCTAACGCGCTGGCGGTTTGGGTGGCGACTTTGACGGCTTGATTAAGTTTTAGTGGTCCTGCTTCCATGCGCTCGCGCAGGGTTTCGCCTTCGACAAACTCCATGGCGATGAAGTGACGCGAATCCGCTTCGTCGATCTCGTAAATCGTGATGATGTTCGGATGGTTTAAACCTGAAGCTGATTTGGCCTCCTGCACGAAGCGATTCATGCGGCCGGGATCCGACGCGACGGCGGCGGGCAGAATCTTCAGGGCTGCTTTGCGGTCCAGGCGCATATCGTGAGCGAGATACACTTCGCCCATTCCGCCTTCACCGATCTTTGAACGGACTTCGTATCGGCCGAGCTTTGTTCCGGCTGAGAGCGTCACCGATATTTTGTTTTATTCAACCGACTGCCTTCACTTTTTTAAATCTGCCGTCCAATTGAGAACTACCGTCAACGACGACGGATTCGGATCCACTTGTCCCCTGAGCAGCAGGAACCGCTGACCGTCTGCGGTCACATCATAAGGCGCATTTGGGAGGGAGCCAGCGATGGCCACATCGAAAAGTTCTCTTGGCACACCAGGTTCAAAGCTGCTGCCCAGTTTAATCTCAACGCCCATTAGTTTCCCCTCGAGCGTCAGGTAAAAGAGTTCTTTGCCATCACTACGCCAGGCAGGACGACGGCCTCCTTTATTAGATACCGGCCACTTGCCCCCTGATGCGGGAAAGCTCTGGACGTAAATTTCCGGAGTCCCTGATTCAGTCGATTCATAAGCGACCCAGTGTCCGTCAGGTGAGAATACAGCTAACGTGTCGTCCGCAGGCGATTGGAAAAAAGCGAATGGCTTGCGGTCACCTTCGAGTGGCAGAACCCAGATGTCCCTCCGGGTGTTTGGATTAACTTCGGTGTAAAGGATGAACTTGCCGTCAGGCGACCAGGCGTTTGGAAAAATCTGTTTATTTGACTCAAGCAGGACCTCTTCTTGTCCGGCGCCGCTGGCAAGTTTTCGCACCAGCTGATATCTCTGATCTCTAAACGAAACCCACCCAATGTAATTGCCGTCAGGTGACCAAACGAAGTCGGCAACGTCTGACGGCCCCGAGGTGAGCCTGGTGGTGGCCCCTCTGGCTACGTCGATAACAAACAGATCGAAAACGCCGGTCGCTGGATCTCGTCGCGAGAGCGCGACGCTTTTCTTATCGGGCGAAAGTCTGACTTGTATAAACGATCCTTTTTCGCCAAAGGTCTCGAGCTGCTTCCCTGCGCGGTCGAACCAGGTGAGCAGACGATAATCTCCCTCGGTAAACTGGTCGTAAACTAGAACGCCGGTGTCCGAAGCGGAAAAGAATCCGCGACTGTTGGTGTTGACTCTTACTTGATCGGCCACTCGGACAGGTTGATCACTGAGCGTGAGTGTCTTCGCATCGAATGGTTGGGCCACCAAAGCCCCATTGCGTGCAAACAATAAGTACCCGCCGCCGTTGGGAGCAGTCGCGTAAAAGGCATTCGACTGTGCGGTCAGCAGACGCTTCGTGTCCTTACCATCCAGGGAAGAAACAAAGACCTCCGAGTTTGACTGTTGGGGAGTCGTCAGCAGGTACAGGAAGTGTTTGCCATCAGGGAGGAACTGTGGCCACCGCAGAAGTCCTTCCTGCGATGATCGCTCAAGGCCAGGAACCGGCCGTGGTTCGCCGCCAGTTGCCGGTACGCTATAAATCGTCGTGCCGCCCACAAAGAATAGAATCGTGCCATCGCGGTTCCACGTGCCGTCAAATCCGCGTCTATCGCCGAATGGAATATCGCAGATTGGCTGCACAGTGCCATCTGCAAAATCGAACTTTCTAAGCTTGCCACCGCCCGCGAATGCGATCGACCCGCTGTCAGGCGACCAGAACGGAAAACCATTCGCGCCTTCAGTATTCGGAAGCGCTCGCGCGGTTAACGAATCGAGCGGCCGAATCCATAGTTGCGACTTGCCTTCATTGACAGACGAGATGACAACGTTGCGGCCATCGGGTGAGACTGCCAGTTGGCCAAACCCAGTCGTCCGCTGTCCATGAACCATGTTGAAGCGAAACGTTCGAACGTCGGCACGAGAACGCGCATTCCTAAATGCAAAAAACAGTGCGGCGATGGCAATCAGTGACACACCGGCCAGTGCAATCCAGGGAATGCGCGCGCGCCACACGGATGCTTTTGCTTCTGCGATGGCCGCACTCGCTGCCGTTGTCATGCCGGCGCCTGAACCACTGGTCGGCGCGGACAACGCGTCGAGAGCAAAGCCCAGGTCCTGTGTCGATTGAAAGCGGCGCTCAGGTTTTTTTTCCAGGCAGCGCTGGACGATTCGCGCAAGAGGGGGATTGATGTTGGGTAGCGAGGCGTTTAATTCCTCGGGCTCTTCTTTGAGGATGGCCGTCATCGTTTCCGCCATCGTCTCGCGCTTGAATGCCCGGTGGCCGGTGAGCATTTCGTGCAGAATCGCGCCGAATGAAAAGATATCTGAACGATGATCCGTCCCCGCGCCACGAACCTGCTCCGGTGACATATAGCCGACCGTGCCGATCACGACCCCGGGATTAGTCAGAACTCTTCGCGTCGCGTCTTCGGAAATGTCCGGGTTTGTTGATGCCGCTGCTGCCGATAACTTCGCAATGCCAAAATCGAGAATCTTGACGCGCTCATCGTTCGTGATGAAAAGATTCTCCGGTTTTAGATCGCGATGGACTATGCCTTTAGCATGTGCAGCGGAAAGCCCGTTCACGATCTGTTGCGCGTAATCGATCGCTTTGCGCAGTGCGATCGTGCCGGCGTCCAAACGATCGCGAAGCTCTTCACCTTCCAGCAGTTCCGAGACGATGTAGGGCGCGCCATCGTGCGTCTCGATCTGATGAATCGTGAGGATGTTCGGATGATTGAGCGAACCCGCTGCTTGCGCTTCTTGTTCAAATCGCGCCAGTCGATCCTTGTCCGACGAAAGCGCGGCCGGCAAAACTTTGATTGCCACTTCGCGATTCATCTTGTCGTCATAGGCGCGATACACTTCGCCCATTCCGCCTTCACCTAACTTCGAGCGGATTTCGTAACGGCCGAGTCGGTTTCCGGCTGCGAGACTCATCGAGGTGGGCGGCGGCATTCTATCGGAGTTCAGTCTGTCGGGCTACATGTTTGGCAAATGTGCGACGGCATTTCGCGTGTTGAAATGCTCTTTACTGAAGTGAAACGTTGCTGTATTTTCATCGTCCAATCCTGGTCCACTTGGAGTTGCACCCTAAAACCTATGAATTCGAGAAGATCGCGCACACTGATAGTGCTGCTGTTACTGGTTACTGCAATCATTTTCGCAGTAACGCATCATTCGTCCGTCGAAGCGCAGCGCCACACTGGCACTGACACCTACGCCATCACCAACGCTAAGATCGTCACGGTCTCGGGTCCAACTATTGATCGTGGCACTGTTGTCGTGCGGGATGGACTAATCGCGGCGGTCGGCGCCAATGTCACGGTGCCGGCTGACGCGCGCAAGATCGATGGAACCGGCCTCACCGTTTACCCGGGAGTATTCGACGCGAACACAACGTTGGGAATTCCGCGGCCGTCACCGAGTCCCGGCGGCGGCGGTGGCGGAGGATTCCAGGGTTTGTTTGGCCAGAGCCAGCCGTCGGCGACTTCGCCGAATTCACCGAATCTGCCGGGTATGCAGCCGGAAGTTCTTGCGTCTGATTTGATCAAGCCGGGGGGAAACGAAATTGAAAGCGCGCGCAACGCGGGCATCACTACTGCGCAAACTGCGCCGCGCGGAAATGTCTTTCTCGGACAGTCAGCCATTATCAATCTCGCGGGCGACACGCCGCAGCAGATGATCGTGCGCTCGCCGGTAGCGCTCTATGTTGGACTGCAGCCGTTGGGCGGCGGGCAATACCCAGGTTCGCTGATGGGTGTGTTTTCGTCGGTGCGGCAGATGTTGCTCGACGCGCGCCGTTATCGCGAGATGAATGACATTTATGAACGCAATCCGCGCGGCTTGAAACGGCCCGCGCAGGATAAGTCGCTCGAAGCCCTTCAACCGGTCATCGCCGGACGCATGCCGATCGTGATGCAGGCCGACAGCGAACGCGAGATCGATCGCGTGCTCGACCTCGCCAAAGAATTCAACGTCAAGATGATCGTCAACGGTGGTCGCGAAGCTGATCGCGTGGCCGCGCGCCTGAAATCGATGAACGTGCCCGTGTTGCTCTCGTTGAATTTCCCCAAGCGCACGGCGGCGGCTTCTCCGGAAGCTGATCCTGAACCTTTGCGTGTGTTGCGTGAACGTGTGGAAGCGCCCAAGACCGCCGGGCGTTTGGCTTCAGCTGGAGTTCGATTTGCTTTTCAGTCGGGTGGCATGGCCGCGATTGGTGATTACTTCAGCAACGCCGCGAAAGCAGTCGACAATGGTTTGTCGCACGATGATGCAGTGCGCGCGCTGACCAGTTGGCCGTCAGAACTGCTTGGTGTCGGATCGCAGCTCGGGTCAATTGAAGTTGGAAAGATCGCGAATCTCACGATCACGCGCGGCGACTTACTCGCAAAAGATCGCCGCATCGCGCACGTCTTTATTGATGGCAAACCGGTTGATTTGCGGCCGGCCGCGCCGAGTGGCGATCGTGGTTCGAACGTTTCGGGGACTTGGTCGCTAACAGTGAACCTAACGGGATCAGGAAACGAGAAGCAGGAGCTGACCGCGACACTCAATCTGCGTCAGGAAACAGATCGTCTGACCGGTTCGCTCGCAGGTCAACTCGGCTCCGGCGCGATCACGAATGGATCGATTTCAGGCACCGATGTGAACTTCACAGTGCCAATTACTTTGCCGCCGCCGGCGAGTCAGACGACCGACGCGATCTTCACCGGCACTGTGTCGGGCAATCAGATGTCGGGATCCGTGCAGGTTGTCGGTCGTGGCGCCGGAACTTTTACGGCCACGCGCGCGGGAAGACCGGCATCGCCTGTTGGATCGCCAGCAGCCTCACCGACACCTGAATCCCGTTAACACACCGCGTAGCGGTGAAAGATATTAGCCAGGGGTAAGCGACCAGTAGGTCGCGTCACCCCTGGATCAGGTGTCCTCTCAAGTTTCCAGCGCGGGCTTTAGCCCGCGATCATTCTCTCGGTTCAAAGTAACAAATTGGCTTTATGCTTTGTGCCTTCTTGTGGTTCGTATTCTTTTCTGCGCAATCCGCGGATTAAGCACCAACTTGAAACTTGAAACCTGAAACTTTAAACTCGCTTCCCGTGGGGCAGTAGCTCAGTTTGGCAGAGCGCCGCGTTCGCAATGCGGAGGTCAGGGGTTCGATCCCCCTCTGCTCCACCAATTTACCCACTTTCAGCAACAACACCATCTCCGCAAAGAACCCGAAAATTCGTGTTGCTTCGCTTGCGACAGGGACAGGTGTGACCGTCGGCTTATTCTTCGCGGTAGTTTTTGTTAGAGCCTTGTTCAAAGATGATGCTTCGGTGACGATTGCGATGTGGTTTTTTTGGTGGCCGATCTGTTTCATGTGGCGATTGCCAGGGATTTCCAATAACACTCTGGTCTGGCTCTCATTAGTAGTAGGAGTGCTGCTGGATATCGCGTTCATCTCCTTTGTGACCTATTGTGTTTTGAGGGCGATCATGTCAAGGCAACACCGCGCGCACGGTGCCATCCCTCCGCAACCCCCGACTTTTTGACGCTTGACTCTAAACAGACAAGGGAAATCCTCTTCCGCCACTCACATCGTTGGTAAGCGAACCCCGCGCCGCAGTTGTTGTCGAGCCAGTCCGTTTGCTAGTTTGGCGTGATGCCGCCGCCTGAACCCGAACGACCCGAACAATTCAGCAGGACGATTGAGACTCTTTACCGGTCGGAATCGGGCCGCGTTCTGGCGACGCTCGTGCGCCTCCTCGGAGATCTGGATCTCGCCGAAGAGGCCATGCATGAGGCATTCGCCGTCGCGCTGGAGTCCTGGCCTCAGACTGGTATTCCCGACAAGCCGCGCCCCTGGCTGATTTCAACCGCACGCTTCAAGGCCATAGACGCTATGCGCCGGCGCGCGCGCTTCGATGGCGCACAGAGAGATCTTGTGGCCCACATGGAATCGCGTGTCAACGACGCTCCCCCCACGGTTGAAGAGATGGGGGATGAAGAGATCGAGGACGATCGCCTGCGTCTGATCTTCACCTGCTGCCATCCCGCTCTGCCGCCGGAAGCACAGGTTGCGCTCACCCTGCGTGAGATCTGCGGCCTGACAACAGAGGAGATTGCTCGAGCATTTCTGGTGACGCCGGCAACGCTCGCACAGCGCATCGTGCGCGCCAAGGCAAAGATTCGAGAGGCATCGATTCCCTACGAGGTGCCGGCGCCGCAGGAGTTGCCGGAGCGTTTGGACGCGGTGCTTCAGGTCATCTATCTCGTTTTCAACGAGGGTTATTCGGCTGCGGCAGGGACGGAGGTAACGCGGGCCGAGTTAACCGGCGAGGCGATTCGATTGGGACGGCTGCTTACCGAGCTCCAGCCGGAGACGGAAGTCCTGGGTCCGGAAATTATTGGGCTGCTCGCTCTGATGTTGCTGCAGGAATCCCGCCGCGCCGCGAGGACCTCGCCGGCCGGAGAGTTGATCTTGCTGGAGCATCAAGACCGCGCGCTTTGGAACCGCGAACAGATCGCGGAAGGGTTGGCATTGGTTGAGAATGCCCTGAGCTCCCGCCGCTTCGGCGCTTACACACTGCAGGCTGCGATTGCGGCAATTCATGCGGAGGCAGAATCGTCCGCTGCGACCGACTGGCGGCAGATTGTTGCGCTGTACGATCAATTAGCGCGGATCCAACCCTCCCCGGTTGTAAAGCTAAATTGGGCCGTGGCGGTAGCCATGTGCGATGGTCCCACGGCGGGTCTCCGGCATATCGACGCGTTGTTGGAGCATGGCGAATTGGCGAATTACTACCTGGCGCATTCAGCGCGTGCGGATTTGTACCGCAGGCTCGGCAGGACCGCCGAGGCCCGGGCCTCTTATGAGAAAGCTCTGGCGCTAACCCAACAGGAACCGGAGCGGCAATTCCTGCAAGAGCGGATTCGGCAGCTGAAATAGAAATTGATAGCCCGCGGAGCGGGCGTGAGCATAAAGCCTGGGGCGTGAGCCCCAGGATCGCGATCCAAAAAGGAGATTCAGCCCGCGGAGCGGGCGACAGCCCAAAAGGAGACCATGTCCGACTCTTGACCCGTTTTGTTTACTCGGTGTTTCCTTTCATACTCTGCGCTTTGACTTTTGCCTCAATTGAGAAAATGCTGGTTAACTCAACCACGCCACAACACGTAAACAATGAAACTTGAAAGTTTGAAAACACCTAGTCTCGTGCTCGACATCGCGAAGGTTAGGCGGAACGCCGCAGAGATGAGCCGGCGGGTCAAGCAATTTGGTGCTGATCTTCGACCGCACATCAAAACTCACAAGTGTATCGAAGTTGCTCGTATTCAAACTGCCGGGCACTCGGGCGCCGTAACGGTATCGACGCTTGCCGAAGCACGGGCGTTCGCAGCGAATGGATTCACGAAAATTACCTACGCCGTCCCCATCGAATCAGGAAAATTTGACGAAGCAATTGCCATCTCAAGAGATTGCCAACTGTCGCTAATAACGGACGATTCTGACGTACCCGGACAGCTAAACGACGCGGCCAAGCAAGCGAACGTCCATCTGAATCTCTTTCTGAAAGTCGATTGCGGATATCACAGGTGTGGGGTCGAACCTGCTAATCCGGAAGCTACCGAGATTCCCCGGCGAATATCAAACGCTTCGAACTTGCGGTTCGCGGGAATTCTCACGCATGCCGGCCATAGTTATAACTGTCAGACAAAAACAGAGCTGCTGGCCCTCGCGAAGCATGAACGCGATCTTATGGCTGACTTTGGAGAGGCGCTGCGGAAGGAAGTCGGCCCGGTACCGATCGTGAGTATTGGCTCAACTCCAACTATCACGAGTGTCGATCATTTAGACGGCATCGACGAAGTAAGGCCGGGCAACTACATCTTTTTTGACGCGTTCCAGGCGACCCTCGGTAGCTGCGATTTCGAGGACTGCGCGCTGACAGTGCTGGCTTCAGTCGTGCATCGTGCAACGGGTGAAGGGGGAAGACGAAAAGTGATCATTGATGCCGGAGCCATCGCACTATCGAAGGACCGCGGTCCGGTTGGTCTCAATCCGGATTGTGGCTACGGAAGAGTACTGGACCTCGAAGGCAAGGATCTAAATCTGACGGTCAACGAGATGTCGCAAGAGCACGGTACCGTAATTGTGAATGATGAGAACACTTTCGACCGTCTGAAAGTTGGCACGCGCATTAGAGTCCTGGCAAATCATTCGTGTCTGACAGCGGCTCAACATTCACACTACAACGTGCTTGAAGGCGACAACATTGTGGACCAATGGAAGATTCACAGTGGGTGGTAGTGAGGTTACCCGTCTGGCTCCTGCCGTCTGCCGTCTGCCGTCTGCCTTCTGACCTCTGACTTCTACGCCCGATTGTCAAAGCCACACCTCTTCTAATAGCATCGCCAATACTATGACTGTTGCAACTGAAACATTGTCGGGCGCAGAGATTGTCGAACTCTGCCGCCGGCACACACTCTTTGAATGGTCAGCGCAATCTGCCGTGGACCCAATCCCGGTCGAGCGTTCCAAAGGCATCTATTTCTGGACTCCCGAAGGCAAGCGCTTCATCGACTTCAATAGCCAGTTGATGTGCGTAAACATCGGGCACAGTGACGAGCGCGTGATTCGCGCCATCAACGAACAGGCCGCGAAGCTCGCCTACGCAAATCCGTTCATGGCCACGGACGTGCGCGCGCGCCTGGCGCAGAAGCTCGCCGAGATAGCGCCCGGCGATATCGATACGTTCTTCTTCACCAACGGCGGCGCCGAAGCCAACGAAAACGCGATTCGCATCTCGCGGCTGGTCAGCGGCCGTCACAAAATCGGCGCGCGCTATCGCTCATACCACGGTGGCACAGCGGGCGCTTTGACGCTCACCGGCGACCCGCGGCGTTGGGCAGCTGAGCCCGGCATCCCCGGCGTCTTTCGGATTCCTGATTTCTATCACGGCATTCAGCGAGGAACGGAAACCGCCGATGAGGTGCTGTCACGGACCGAAGAGGTGCTCGAATTGGAAGGCGCCAGAACCGTCGCCGCGATCATCGTCGAGCCGGTTGTCGGCACGAATGGAATTCTGATTCCGCCTGACGGTTATATGCAGGGACTGCGCGCGCTCTGCGACAAGTACGGCATCTTTTTGATCGCCGAC
>Ga0157378_10000895_pt1 | contig 27469 bp, 27 predicted proteins | sample M65metaG_FD_115309 | JGI IMG/M metagenome (GOLD analysis project Ga0157378, IMG submission 115309) | Miscanthus rhizosphere microbial communities from Kellogg Biological Station, Michigan, USA - M6-5 metaG | ecosystem: Host-associated > Plants > Roots > Rhizosphere > Soil | place: USA: Michigan... | reverse complement strand
TAAGATCCGGTGTGCCATGCTCCGCCATGCGGAGACGCCTAAAGGGTCTCGGGGGGTTCCCAAACGTCTACCGACGGTTCATTCTCGGCCCGTCACACGGCTTTGTGGGTCGGCTTTTAAGACCTGAGCTCTGCCCGAGTGCTCGCATCTAATTAATCAGTGTTCCCCCAACTTTTTCATATCGGCAAATATGCAATGCCTACCTATGGTCTCCTGGTAGCCACCGGGGTGCTGGTCGGGCTCTGGATCAGTGTGCGGAATTCCGCGCGCCAGGGCATCAAGCCCGAGAATGCATGGGACTTCGGCATCGCAGTGGTGCTCGCCGGAATTCTTGGCTCAAAGATTCTGTACATCCTGGTTGATTGGCGTTCTTACGCCGAGCACCCGAAAGACATCTTTAGCCTGGCGACTCTGCAAGCGGGTGGGGTTTTCTCCGGAGGCTTGATCGGTGCTTTTATCGTCGCCTGGTGGTTCTTGCGGAAGCATCAAATGCCCGCTTTGGCGACGTGCGACGCCTTTGCTCCCGGCCTTGCCATGGGCCACGCCATTGGACGCCTGGGCTGTTTCGCCGCCGGCTGCTGCTACGGAAAGGAAACAACTCACTGGTGGGGTGTTACCTTCACGAATTTAGTTGCTCACGCCAACGCTGGCACTCCGCTTGGCAGGCCGCTTGAACCGACTCAACTTATCGAGTCCGTCGCTGAATTCATCATCTTCGGCATTCTCACCTGGATGTTTGCGCGCAAGAAATTTGACGGCCAAGTCTTTGGTGCCTACCTATTTCTGTACGGAGTCGCGCGCTTCTTCATCGAATTCCTTCGCGACGACCCGGGCCGCGGCGGCCCCTACTTCGGCATCCTCAGCGGAACCCAATTGATCTCGATCGGCTTGGTCCTCGCCGGAGGACTGATCTGGTATTTCCGTCCTTCCCCTAAGATCGCGGTCGCCACCGCCACGCGCTGAGCTTTCAGAGAGCAGCACGACCGCCTTCGATCCCGTGGCTCGAATCGAAGCATCGTCGCCCTGTTACACCCGGCTTCCCAGCGGAATGCCCTTGGTCCTGGGGTACAATGCGGTTTTTCCTTCCCTCTTTTCTTCGTGTACCTTGAGTGCCCGTGGCAGTGACGCTATGCAATCACGATGAATGACAACGACCACTTCACTGTCACTGCCGAGGATGCTGGGAAACGTCTGGACCAATTCCTCGTCTCGCATCTGCCCGACATCAGCCGCGCGCGCATCCAGGAACTCATTTTCCAGGAAAAAGTCCTGGTTAACGCCAAGCCCACGAAATCGTCTCTGAAGCTTCGCGGCAACGAACGCATCGAAATTCTTGGCCCGCCTGAACGCCCGCCACTGAAAGCCAGGGCGGAGGACATCCCGCTCCACGTGGTCTACGAGGACCTCGACCTTGCCGTGATCGACAAGCCCGCAGGCATGATGGTCCATGCCGGGGCCGGCTCGACCGCTGACCAGCGCAATCGCGGAACTCTCGTCAATGCCCTACTTCACCACTTCACAACGCTTTCCGGCGTGGGCGGAGGACTACGCCCGGGCATCGTTCACCGCCTGGACAAGGAAACCAGCGGCCTGCTTGTCGTGGCAAAGAACGACTCTGCTCACCGCAAACTCGCCGGCGACTTCTCCAGCCGGCAGGTGAAGAAGGCCTATCTGGCACTGGTCCACGGCTGGCTTAAGAACGATCAGGGCACGATTTCAGCAGCAATTAGCCGCGATCTCGTCCGGCGCATCCGCATGACCACCCGGCGCAGCGGCGGCCGCCAAGCCATTACTCACTATCAGATTGAACGCCGCATTGATTCCCCCTACGGTAAGTTCACCCTGCTCAAGCTGCGCATTGAAACCGGACGCACTCACCAGATCAGGGTTCATCTCGCCTCCATTGGCCATCCCATCGTTGGGGATACGCTGTACGGCGCTCCCAGCCAGATTCGCGCCACATCTTCTCCCCCTTTGTCTCTGAGCCGTAACTTCCTGCATTCGACCGAATTACAGTTCGTTCACCCCCGAACCGGTCAGCCACTTGCCTTCTCCCAGGGGGTAGGGACAGATCTCGAGGAATTTCTGCGGAAACTCGGTTAACGATCTCGCCCTGTGAAGCTATAATTACATCGATGCTTCGGTCCTGGCGGTTAGCTACTTTCCTCACCTTGGCTGCCCTTTTCGTCACTGTGGCAGTTCTCGTAGCGCAGAGCACAGACGATCTGCCTGCCGCCCCCTCTGAGGCCATCAAACCCAAACCTGCTCCGAAGAAGGCCGATCCGCCGCCTCAGCCAGATCCAACGCAACCCGCACAATCTCCTAACGGGAGTCCTCAGCCAGATGGACGCCCTACCGCATCTTCCAAGGCTCCCGATGGCAATGTTGCCGATGAACCCGTGCTAAGCAGCAACGAAACGATTCGCAAGATCGTCAACGAGGTCAGCGTCGTCTTCACCGTCACGGATAAGCACAATCGCTACGTAAAAGATCTCAACCAGGAAGACTTCAAGGTCGTGGACGACAGCCGCCCGGTTGGGCAATTTCATTTTCGCCGTGAAAAAGATCTCCCACTGCAAGTCGGCCTGCTGATCGATGCCAGCAACTCCATTCGCGACCGCTTCAAGTTTGAACAGGAATCCGCCATCGAGTTCCTGAACGAGATCATTCGTCCCCGCTACGACAAGGCTTTCGTGCTTGGCTTCGACGTCGAACCTGAAATCACTCAGGACTTTACCGACAACACCGAAAAACTGGCCAACGGTGTACGTTTGCTCAAGGCCGGCGGCGGTACCGCGATGTACGACGCACTCTACTACGCGTGTCGTGACAAACTGCTGAAGTCGCCCCAGAGTGGCTCCGTTCGCCGCGCGGTCATCCTGGTCAGCGACGGCGACGACAACCAAAGCCACGTCACCCGCGAAGAAGCAATTGAGATGGCGCTGCGCGCCAACGTCATCGTGTACACCATCAGCACAAACTTCCCCAATGGTGGCGGGGAGGGCGACAAGGTTCTGCAGCGCATCGCCGATGCGACCGGCGGACGGGCTTTTCAGCCCTTCCAGCTGCAGCAGGTTGCCGACGCTTTCCAACAGATTCAGGCGGACCTTCGCAGCCAATACGAACTCTCGTACAATCCGGCAAACTTTGCCCATGACGGCCGTTATCGCACGATCGAAATTTCTGCCTTGCGTAAGGGCTTGAAAGTCCGTAGCCGCAACGGTTACTACGCGCCAACGGAGTAGGGCGCGCCCGAGCGGCCGCCTCCTCGGTAAACCTCCTATAGTCGAGATCCCGCAAATCCTCTAACATATTCGGTCCGAGCACATGGGGATCGAGGGATTGTTTTGTGCTCACCGGTGGAAAGGGCAACCCAATGCAGACCAAGCAGCGAACCATACGCTCAACTGTTATGTCCATCCTATGCATGCTTCTGGTCCCGGTTGCGCCCTGCTTTGCGCAACCCTCCGGCGGCCCCTACGGCCCCATGGATCAGCGCTACGAAGTGCCCAAGGCCCCCCATGTTTATTACGTTTCCCCGGACGGGAAAGCCGGAGCTTCGGGAGCCACGCTCGACCAGCCCACAACCATCGAATCCGCCATCGATCGCGTTGTCACCGGCGACGCCATCGTTCTGCGTGGCGGGGTCTATCGCACAGGCGGATTGGTACTGAATCAGGGCATCACCATGCAGCCCTACCTCAATGAGCGGCCCATTCTAAAAGGCACTCAGCTCGCAACCAACTGGGAGCCGTTGCGCAACAACCTTTGGAGAACCAAGTGGGCCACGCTCTTCCCTGCCTCGCCACTTCCCTGGTGGCAACGCAACCGCGAAGGCATGCGCACACCGCTACACCGTTTCAACACCGACATGGTTTTCATTGACGGCCAACAGCTGAAGTCGGCCGGGTGGGAAGGAGAGCTCGATGCACACTCGTTCTACATCGATTACGCGAATGGCTTTGTCTACATCAGCGTCGATCCAGCGAACAAGCAAGTCGAGATCACGGCCTTCAACAGCGGGCTGGTTCGCACCAGCGCTCCCATCCATGGCAAGACCAATGATCACAAAGGCGCGGTAATCCGCGGCCTGACCTTCACCCAGTACGCCTACCGTGCTCTCGAAGTCGAGGGCAAGAAGCATTTCACGGTCCAGGACGAGCCCACCGACGAACCCGTCGGACTCTCCGATCCCACTACCTTTGGTAAGGAAGTCATGGGGACCGTCCTTGAAAACGTAACCATCTCCTACTGCTCGCGGGTGGCCGGGTACTTCCGCGGTGACGGTCTGATTATCCGCAACTCCCTCATCAGCGACACCGGCACCGAGGGCATCTACGTCATCGGATCGTCAGACGTTCTGTTGGAACGCAACGTAATCCGCCGTAACAATGTCATGCAACTCACGGGCTACTATCCATCTGCGGTGAAGATCTTCAACCAGACGCGACGCGTGATTTTTCGCGACAACCTGATCATCGACCAACCCTATTCGAATGGCGTCTGGTACGACGTAGGCAATCGCGACGGCATCATCGTGAACAACTGGATTGAAGGCGCCATCGACGGATTCTTCTTCGAGATCTCCCGCGGCGCGACCGTGGCGGGCAACGTTTTCGTGCATTGCGAAAAGGGCGTGCGCGTACTCAACTCGGCTGATGTTCGCGTCTACAACAACACCTTCATAGACACCGCGGCCTCCTTTGAGCGCAACGAGCGCAGCGCCACGGGAGATCACTTCGGCTGGCACCCTTCCACCGGACCTGGCGTTGATGAGCGCGAGGGGCACGTATTCGTGAATAACCTTCTCGTCGCAAATCACTCGTATCGTCTCCCGCTCTTGCGCTTTGAACAGCCGCCGGCACTCTGCCCACGACTGACGCGTCCCATGGCCAAAGAGATCGATGGCAACCTCTACGTCCGTCCTTCAGTTCCGGACGCGCCTGCACCTCCCCTGGTGACCTGGAGCCCCGCCCCGTCTGACAATTGCTCCTCGACCTTCGCCACATTGGAGGAGTTCCGGAAAACTGCCTCCGGCTTTGAAGCCAATGGGCAGCAATTGGATCGAACTCCGCGTTCCGCCTTGAGAGGTGCCGACCTCGGCCGCTATGATCTGCAGCCACTCTCCGGAGTCCCCAAGAACCGTATTGCCTTGCCTGCTGACGTACGCAAACTCCTCGGCTGGACCGAACAGGATGCCCAGTGGCCGGGCGCGTACCCGCTTAGAAACTGACGCTCTAATCTGGGCAGGTTGGTTTCAGCGCTCGACCTTCCTTAGAACGACCGCAACACTCGATGGAATCTGGAAGTTCCCGATCGAAGGATCGGAACCGTCCGGCGCGGGGCCGATGTCAGGGGCATCGGGGGATTTCTGCGGAGGTTTCGGTAACTCCCAACCCAGATTGACCGAGCGTTGCAGCTCGATGCGGTCTCCCTGAATCGTGCCGTTGAAGGTACTAGCTCCCGCCTTGAAACTGATCGCGCTGCCGTCGACCTTGCCATTCACGAGGGGAGCGGGAGCGTCGGTGCCGCCCGTGAAGCTCATTCCTGTACCCTCCACGCTGCCGCTTAAGCTGCCGCCTTCCTGCTTGAACGAGTAAATCGAATCTCCGCTGCCGAGGAACCACATCTTCGAAGCTCCATCAGAAACCGGCCTCCAAAGCCCGGTGATACCCTCTCCCTTCGGGACCTCTCGTTCCCAAGCCGCCACTTGCGGCCGCAGGCTTACCGCCTTTGTTCCAATCGTGACCTCGGCGGCAGCCAGCCCAGGCGAGCTCGCGTTCACTGTGATCACTCCGCCCTTCTTTGTTGATTGCACGATTGCCATGCAATATCCGCAGAACGCCTTCCGCGATGCGCCCTTATCCGAGGCCTGATCCGTCGGATCGCCATTGCCTACTCCAATCAACTTCCCTTCACCTGACACCTTGAACGTCACATCGTTGTCGGTGACCGGCACCACCCGATCTTGCGCATCGCGAACTTCCACGGCGAACATGGCCACATCCTCGCCGTCGGCCGAAACTTCCCGCCGATCCGCCAATAACACGAGCCTGGCCGCGGGCCCTGTGGTCTCGCGCTTCTTGGTCATTACGACTTTGCCGTTCTTGTAACCGCGCGCTTCGATCGTACCCTGCACATATTTCACCACCCAGGCGACATGAGAATCTTTGGGCATGTCTTTGGTTCCCAGGCTCTGCCCGTTGTGCAGCAATTCCACTTTGTCCAGGTTGGAGTACACCCACACCGCAATTCGTTTGCCCTCCATGCCCGGCCAATTCCAATGGGGAAACAGATGAAGCACCGGCTCCTTCCTCCACCAGGCCTTGTAGTAGTAGAACGAGTCCTTGGGAAAACCGCAGGTGTCGATGATTCCATACTGCGAGCTGATGTTTGGCCAACCATTCGGCGAGGGCTCGCCACGGTAGTCGAACCCAGTCCAGACGAACCCTCCAGAGAGCCATGGCTGCGCATTGCAGAACTTCCACCAGCCTTCCGCCGAGGCGCGCCCGGTGGTCGTATACGGGTCGTACGAAGCCACAAATCCCTTCGACGCGTCGGTCAGGTAAATGCCGCGGGTGCCCACCGCGCTCACGGTCTCGGTGCCCATCACCGGCTTCGCAGGATTCTTCTTGTGAAACTCCTCTGCCTGCGGGTCCATATAGTTGTAGCCAGCGACATCGCAAACGGCTAGTCCGCCAGCGGTCCCAATTGCGCCCGTCGGTGCAATCGATACCGGCCTTGATCCATCCAGCTGGTTGGCCAGTTCCTTCATCGCGCTCAGGATCGACAGTCCTTTGTCGGTATTGGCCTGCCCTTCCTCGTTGCCCATCGACCACATGAACACACTAGGCCGATTGCGATCTCGCCGCAGAAGATTGGCGAATTGGTTCAGGCCTTCGGGGTTCGACGACATCATGCGCGTCTCATCGAACACCAGCATGCCTAACTCATCGCAGGCGTCGAGCAATTCCGCGGTGGGCGGATTGTGCGATGTGCGCAGCGCATTGCATCCCATTTCCTGGAGTTTGCGTACCCGGTAGTACTGCACCGCGTCGGGGAGGGCGGCGCCGATTCCAGCATGGTCCTGGTGATTGCACGTGCCCTTGAGCTTTACAGCGCTTCCATTGAGAAGGAGCCCCTTTTCGGCATCGAAGCTTACGGTACGAATCCCGAAGCGCGTCTCGTAGCGATCGACCACTCGGTTTTCGGTCTGCAATTCCGTGACTAGCCGATAGAGATTCCGTTCTTCGAGCGACCACAGCATTGGCTTGCTCACGGTTATGTTCTGCGGAAAGGCCTCTTTCTCGCCGCTAGCAATCGACTGCGCCGCACTTTTCACACCTCCAACCGTGTCTCCGGATGGGCTCAGAAGGGTCGAAATTACGCGGATCGTCTGCGCTGTCTTGTCCTGATTGCGCACTTCGGTGGAGATCGAAAGGCTCGCCGCTCCGTTCTTGACATCCGATTGGATGAATGTGCCCCATTGCGGCACGTGAACTGGGCTGGTCTTCACCAGCCAAACGTGACGGTAGATCCCCGCCCCCTCGTAGAACCAGCCATCGCTTGAGGTCGCATCCACGCGCACCAGCAAAACGTTGCGGCCGCCCACGCTCGCGAAATCAGTCAGATCGAAGCCGAACGGATCGTACCCCCCGCTGTGTCGACCGATGTAGAAGTTGTTGAAGATCACCATGCTTTCGCGATAGGCGCCGTCAAACTCTACAGTGATCCGCTTGCCTCTGTCTTCAGCTGGAATCTCGAATACCCGTCGATACCAACCCACACTGGTCGCCGGATAGGTCTTGCCGATTGGGTAAAAACCCTTGGCCATCAGGGCAGGATCGTTTTGGAAAGGCAATTCGATGGCCCAATCATGCGGCAAATCCAGCTGACGCCAGGCGCTGTCATCAAACGCAAGCCCGCCCGCCGGCACGAAATTGCCGGTCTTTTGAAAATTTCCCGTAAAGCCGAAGTCCTTGGCAGGATCGTTGGCATGGCCCAAATGAAATCGCCAGCCGAAATCGAGAAGCAGTCGTTCCCTTCCTGCCTTTTTGGCTTCATCGTTTCCCGTGCCCAGCAGAGGCTCGAAGGATGGCTCTCCCGCTGAGGGCATCTCGATCGCGCCGGCAATCGGACCCATGCCATGCACCGCGGCCGCAGCCGCCGGACCGATCACGCCAGCCTTCAGAACGTCTCGCCGTGAAAACTTCTTCATGGAGCCTCCCGCAACGGGTCTTCCGTGTCTTGCCAAACGTGAAGTTATACGCCCGATCTCAGTTCAATCGCAAGCTGAGCAGGGTGTTATTTCAGTCGACGAAACGGGAGGGACTGCTGGGAGAAGGAGAGTACTCTCGTGAAAACCTCATGCCATCGATTGGCTCGATCTGGCCGGGCAGGATTTCTTTAGGAACCTAGGATGTTGATCGCTCACGCGGCAACCTCGACGATCGAGGCCTGGCAGGGCCGCGACTGACTGCAGCAGAACATCCAATCCTGAACCAGGAGGAGGGTCCGCGCTTGAAGTGAAATCCCTTGCTTGCGTGCACGCTCAGGTCGTCCTTAAAAGGAAACCTCGAGCCCAGCAACCGCCCCACTTTGGCTAAGGTTAAGTCCGATTCGATTGCCCTTTGAGTTGATATTTAACCGCGAAGCCAACTGATAACCTCCCTGAAAGTTCAAGTGTCGGTTCAGCGCGACACCCACGGTTCCGTAGGAAGAAATGAAATTGCCATATCCGAAAAAGTACATGCCCAAGAGATTGCCTGAAACGAACAATCGACGTGAGCCAGGAATTAAGTAGTAACGAAAATCGGGACCGGCGACCGGCAAGGGAGCGCGAATTGTAGACGACGAGGACTGGGCTGAGTGAGGCGTTCCGTTAAAAGTCTGTGCGGCCGCGTTCAGGCTTCCGCGGATGTAAAACAAGTCGAGCTGCGCCACGATGGCAAGATACCCTCTCCTTCGCCGGATGATGTCATATTGATAGCCTGGAGTAATAGCATAAGTTTCCAATTTGCCTCTAGCCACCAAGCCTGCTTGAAACGTCTGTCCCTCAAATTCCACAGTTCGACTCAGTGCGAGTTCCCTGGTGCTCCTAATGGGAAGGAGCCCGAAGTAGAGGTGATTCTTTCGGGTAAATCTCCACTCCACCCTCATCGTACCGGTATTGTAGGAACGGAGATCGATGTCCCTTTGAAGATCCAACCTGCCCTCAGTTCCGGTGCCGTGGAAACTGCCCGATGGTTGTGAATAGAACCAAAAACCATTAAAGCGGATGGTATGCGCATCGAGGTCTTCCCCTTCTCCTGCATGTAAGAATGGACCAGCGATTGCAAAAAACATAACTAACGAGAGGCCGCGGCGGACAACCAAGGACTGCTTGTGCGCTTTTTTGTAAGTTTGGGTGACCTTCATCTAAATAAATCCAATCAATGGAGAGCATCTGTACCTGGGTAACCGCATCCGCCTCGACATCGCGACATGCGATGGGAAGGACCGGATAGGGTTGGAAAGAAACCGGGGGGAAGAGTTGCCTTTGGTCTTGCGGGTGAGCCTTTTGCAGTGCCAGAACTGGCAGAATGCCTAGCAGCGGCAATATCGAGATCAGGTCTCGCTGTAAGGGATGCACCGTCTTTCTGTTTGGCGCGGTTGCTCATGCGGTCTAGCTGCCGCCGCAGTTAGCGTTCACCTATCATCAAGGTGCGGGGACTCACCCCGCCACTGTAAGGATTACCGTAGGGCCAGCATTTTTGTCGCATATGCTTCAGGTTGTGAGTCACTGCAGTTGCCACCACGGATGACTTCTAGAACTAGCGATGTGCGGACTTAACAGTCCCTAGCAGCCGGGCACGTCAATCCTGACAGTTCACCTACGCTATTTTGGAAGTTCTAATTCGCATCGAGGATGAATGTTGTGCATACGAACGCCAAACGAAATTTCCTCGCCTCCGATGAAGCACACCCTCCGCGGATTCGGTCAGAGCTATTTACCGGGTTGGGTGATGCCTCGGTGTCAGAGATCGTCCGGAAAGCGAAGCTTAAGCATTTTCCTGCAAAAGCAAACGTCATCACAAAAGGAACCAAGCCCGACAATCTATTCGTGCTGCACCGGGGACGTGTGCGGTCCTACATCGTGACGGAGGAAGGCTCAGAGATTTTGCTTGTCTGGGTAGTCCCCGGTATGGCACTTGGGTTGGTGTCTTTGTTACAAGACCCGCCACCGTATATGGTAAACGCCACGACGGTTTCTGAATGCGAGTTCCTGGTTTGGGATCAGGATACGGTTCACAGGCTGGTGAATTTCTATCCTCGGCTCGCCGAAAACGGGTTTCGTGTGGCTCTCAGACACCTGGGGGCATACATGAAGCGTCATGCCAGCATCGTCACCAAATCTGCCGAGGCCCGCCTTTCAAACAAGCTTGTGGAGTTAGCCCGTCATGCCGGTGTGGTTTCGCGTTCGGGAATTTCCATCGACATCACGAATGAACAACTCAGTTCTCTCTCCGACATCAGCCTGTTTACTGCAAGCCGACTCCTCTCCAAATGGGAACAAGAGGGAAGGCTTTCTAAGTATCGGGGCCGGGTCACCGTGCTCGATCCACAGTCCTTTCTAACCTATTAAAGAGGCCGGGAGCCTGTTGCAATCAGTTCCTTGGACGGCACCGCTGCCCGAGAGGGTCCCTGCTTGGTGCTGCTCGTCCAGCGCACAGACAGAGCGCTTGAATAAGGGATGGCCGCCGATCCGTGACCGTTTCCACTCCTCTAGTGCTGAACCGCAGCCTCGTACACGATGATTTGCGCGGCAGGCTTGCCGTGCTCTTCTTGCTCAGGGGTGTAAACGCGATGGGTTTCGGGATCAACAGCTAGGCTGTGGACGGCATACTCGACCTTGAAGTCCTCGATCTTGGAATAGCGATTGACATCGTCTTGGTGAAAGATGGAGAGAGCGCCGCTATAGCATGCGACGTAGATACGTCCCAGACCGGGGTCGAACTTAATGACATCGGCACCCTTCGACATGGGAAGAAACGCAATCGCCCTGCGTCTATCAAGATCAAAAACCGTCATCAGGTCGTTTCCCTCGCAGGAGAGAAACACCCGATGGTGTTCCGGATCGATCGCCATCCCGTGATTTCCTTCACAGCGTCCAACAGGATACTTCGCTATCACTTGGTCCGTCGCGGGATCAATGACTGCAAGCAGGTTTTGATCCTGCAAGTTAACGTACACCTTCCGTGCAACCGGATCATACTGCGGCATTCCCGTCTCACTGTCGAAGTGCAGGGTCTTGATGATTGTGTCGCTTCTGACGTCGACAACAGCTTCGGCCTTGCCGCGTTCGTCTGAAACATACAGTTTGTGAAACGGCCCTGCGTAGGCGCTGCCATCCGGTTTACGATCGGTGGGCAGTTTCTTGATTACCTTCATCTGGCGAAGATCGACAACTCCGATCGTGTTATCTCCAGAATTCGAGGTATAAACTTTTTTCAGCTCTGGGACGTACTCCACGCCTTCGACACCCGGTGTGTCAGCAATGGTTGCGATCGTCTTGTTGCTGCGAAGGTCAACGATGTAGGTCTGCCCTGCTGCCAGATGGGCAGAGATCAGATAGTGATCGTCGGGGTCGATGGTCAGGTAGTCGAACCGCTTTCCCGAAGGCCCGGGCACGTCGAATTCGGCGACTTTTTTGAGGCTTTGTGCTTCCACTGTTTCCACCAATAAAACCACGGCCAGCGTGCACCCAATCATTCGTTTCATCGCGCAACCCTCCCGTGCAAAATGAGACCAGCCATTCCTGCAAGCAGAATCATGACTGGCTCCGGAACCTTTCTTGTCAGCATCAACACGGCCAGCGCTATAACTCCGATCGAGACCGTCGCAACGTCAATGAGAGATCGACGTGCCAGGATGTAGGCGGCCCCAGCTATTGCGCCGACGGCAGCGGCGGTTACCCCCTGCACGAAGCACTTCACCTGCTGGTTCTGGGCAAAGCGACGATAGTATGGCGCGCATAACAAGATGATGAAATACGGAGGCGCAAAAACTGCGAACGCCGCCAGGATCGCACCCAGGGTTCCTGCAACCAGATAGCCGATAAATGCGGCGGTGATAACCACGGGTCCAGGAGTGATCATCGCTACCGCGACCGCATCCACGAACTGCTGTTCCGTGAGCCAGTGAAACTTGGTAACCACGCCCCCGTACAGAAAAGGTACGATCGCCAAGCCACTGCCGAACACGAACGCACCGGCTTTCAAGAAGAATAGGAATAGACCGGCAAGGGTTCGGCCGCCAGCCGTGCCAAACACTCCCAGGAACAACGGATTCAGGCTTTTCAAGAACACCATGGATCGATGGTTGCCGGACAAAGGCGGTGCATTGATGAACATGGCAACGAAACCGGACGTGACGAAGAGCCAAACCATTTCTGACTGTGTCCAGGCGGTCGAGATGGCTAAGACCCCAAAAATGATCCAGAGAACCCAGTCCTTGCCGAGCGTCGTGCGAACTAGTTTGATTGCACTTCTCACGATGATGGCGATAACCGCTGCCCCGATTCCATAGAACATTCCTTGAATCCATGGCAGGCTGCCGAAATGGACGTACAGGGCGGCGACGATGACAGCCATTACGAACGACGGCAGAACAAATGCTAAACCGACCGCCGTTGTTCCAAGGAACCCGGCCCGGAGCCAGCCGATGTACATGGCGAGCTGAGCAGCCAAAGGCCCGGGTGAGAGCTGTGAAAAGGCAAGGCCCTCCAGATAGTCTGCACGTGAAACCCAGCGGCGTCTCTCCACCAGGTCTCTTTGCATGTATCCGGCCAGTGCGATCGGGCCTCCAAAGCCCCAGGTGCCCAGGCGCAGAAAGTAAAGCAGCAAATCTCGCAGGGTGAACGAAACGGTTTCAGCATCCCCGGTTGCTGGTTGCGACTTGGCTGGGTGACTCATTAACTAGCTCAAACCAGGTTGGGTTAGAACTTTAACAGGGCGAATCTACCACACCGTAGCTTAGCAAGACTCGAAACTCTGCGGCTGAAAACGCGATCGCATGCGGTCGGGTTGTTGAATGCCATTCATTGGGTGCGGCGCGGTTGCGCGTCATTGCGGCCTTCTGTTGACTTACCCCGCTTGATTCCCTACGATTTCAAGCCTGCGAATGGCGACGTGGTCGACAATGCGCGCATGAAAACTCCCGGTAATTATTATCAAACGCCTTCAACCGTCCATGAACCTGCCGACCAAGCACGGTTTCCGCGGAATCACGTTCGTTATCCCTTCCGGGTCAAGCCGATCGAGTGGTTGAACGCGCTGCATGTGCGGATGGGTCGCAGTCCATTGTCGATCGAGAAGGCAGTTTGCGAGGCTTATGACAGCGCGGCCCCAGACGATGCGCAGCTAGGAACACCCGAAGAATTGAGCCGGCTGCGAGCCCTCGTGAGTGCTCTGGCCCGTGGTATAGACGACAACCCCTATTTGCTCGGCATCGGTCGTGTGCTGGTGAAAAAATTGTTGACCGATCGCCTGAAGGCCCGCGGCGAGGTATTGAGGCACTTTGCCGCGAACAAGTCCCTTATTGAAGCTCGCGGCAGAGTGCGCGCCCCACTGATCATAACCGGCCTACCCAGAACCGGAAGCACCCTGCTGCAGCGTCTTCTGGCGGAAGATCCAGATGCCCGTTCGCCTTTCACCTTTGAAATGGAGAGTCCCTTACCTCCTCTAGGAGAGGGCCAGGACCCCATGGCGGATTCCCGCATCGCGGAAGCCAATGACGTATTGCAGGTCTTGTCTCGCGCCGCGCCCGGTTTTCTTGAGAGATTCAGTGAATCTCACCTGTGGAGCGCCACAGAGTGCGAGGAGTCTTACATATACATGCTGGCGCACAACGGGTTGTTGGTGCTCGACGCACCCAACGCGGGCGAAACCTACACACGGGCGTTTGCAGAATTCCCGTACCACGGACCTGTACTTCGTTACGAGCGCCTATTCTTCACATTGCTCGATGCCTATCGGCCTGCGAGGTCCCACTGGATTCTCAAAGCCCCAAGCTACGCTCCTGCATTTCCCCAGGTTCTTCGGGAATACCCGGACGCAAAAATTGTAGTTACTCACCGCAATCCGCTCATCTGTCTGCCTTCCGTGTGTCGTTTGTTGGAATCCTGGTGCATCGCGTTCACTCGAGATGGCTCGTTCGACAAATTTCGTTTTGCGAAGTTGGTGTCAGCACTTCTCGTCCCATGCTTTTCCGTGCCTTTTGAATATCGTCGGGCTGATCCGTCTGGAACCCGCCAAGTCTTCGACTGCATGTACGACGAGCTATTCTCCGATCCGATCGCCATGGTGAAGCGAATTTACCATTGGTTTGATCTGGAGGTTTCCCCAAGCTTTGAGCAACGGATGCGCAGTTATCTCGACAACAATCGTCAAGGCAAATACGGTCGGCATAGATACTCACTCGAAGAGTATGCGATCAATCCACAGGAGTTCCTGCAAGAGCATTCCGCATACATGAACCACTACGGATTCACGGCTGAAGGAGTACGCGAGCGAAAACGCGCGGCGAGCCTGTAGCAGATGGACGGGCGAATGCAACTCTTGCTCCCACCTTTGAACGGTGCGCACCCCACGCTCAAGGTAGGCTGCTATTTCTTCCCAGGAATTTAAAACGCTTGCCGCGTTATTTGGATCGTGGCGCGTTATGGCGCACCTCATGAAGACCCAAGTGAGCTAGATTCACTCTAAAGCTCAAGAAAGTATGGCTCACGACTCGCCCCCTCGGCGAGATTCCTGCGGGATGGCTGGTGGAAATGTCTTTTACCAAACACATCGAAGAACTCTGCCTGGCTGTAAGCCGGGAACAGGATCCTCAGAAGCTTTTGTCGCTGGTAGATGAGCTGAACAAAGAACTGGATCGTACGACGGAAGCTCTGCCCAAAGATACAACCCTGATTTGCGAGAGTTCCATCCCGCGTTAAGGCATGAACCTCAGCTCTCGATTTTCGCGGCGACTGGCGCAACCTGAGGTCCTAATAAACCGTCCAAAATCCTGTGAGCGGGGAATATGGCGAGACATTAGCTCACTGCTTCTGCCCATTGCCTACCCTGCTCACCTACCTCTCTGATTTCCCTTCTATCTCCAGCCAGAGGAGACCCAGGTCGGCACTTGCGCTTCCCTTTCCCTTCCACTCCAGATCATTTTTTTCGTTTTTGACAAGATCGTCAGGCGACAGAACCGTAACTAAACAACTTAGTCATATACCGGTCTTTACACCTTTCCGAGCAGAAGTGTACGGCCAGCGGATGAACTGCCTGCGCGTTGGCCCAAATGGAAAGAATGTTCACTTCCCGCCGTGCGGACACTGCGCCAAGGCTCTCCGCAGCCATTCCCAGAATCCAGTCCTGTTCGGGTTTCTTCAGCTTCCTACAAGTATCACAAGTGAAGACGATCATTGGTTGACTCCGCGGGTTAGATGCTCCTAGTGAACAGAGCGTTCAAACCACCAGCAACGCGTAAAAGGCAGCAAGCAACCTCGGGCCAAGCTCCCGGCAACGCGCTGAAAAACAAGGGAAACGAAGGTCATCCAATGACAATGGTTACTTCGGCAAAAAAACCTGGGGGAAGGGGGGCAAAAACCGAAATTTCCGTACCAGGGACTACGGACATAACCGAAAACTCATCACCTTCGTGCATTGCTGGCCTCGAAATGCGCTTCTAGTGTTCCAGAAGCAAAAACGACCTCCGAAGTCAGAAAGGACACATGACCATCCCCGCTTCCGGCCGTGCTTCTGCCTTAAAACGTCGTAGCCCGAGGATTTCGCTCAACTCATCAGTCGCGGTGTCAGGCGAGGACCGTAGCAAGTGCTCGTTCACGGTCGGCGCCAAGGCTACGAATCTGAACAAACACGGCGGGGCCATTCAAGTCAGTCGCGAGTTATTGGTGGGCACAACCGTCGTCGTGCGGAACAAACGCGGAACACAGCTTTCAGCACGGGTTGTCTCCCAGATCAACGCCGAGCAAGGCCTTCTCCGATACGGGATTGAGTTCGTAGAAGAGGACCCCAGGGCGGCAAACTTCTGGGGTATCACCTTTCCTTCCAACTGCGTCGCAACAAGCCAATCGGAACGGGGACACAGTGAGGTTCGTCATCGATTCCAACCGACGTGAATTCCCAACGCATAGCCATTCATTCTCGAACTCGAAGAATCTGAATAGAACTCTTTGAAAAACGATTCCAGTGGCGCCCATTCAGCGCTCACCGAAGCGATACACCATCCGGTGGAGGATCCTCCCGATAGCAACGGTCCGTTTTGCGCACCGACGATGGCAGCCCGGAGTCAGGTCTTATCGAACACGGGGCAGTGAAATCGCGGTGTCTCCGAGCGTTCCCTGCAGAGAACGGAGCATGGCTTTCACACTTCAAAGGTGGCGACCAGCGGGAGGTGGTCCGACGCAAGCAAGGCGGTGCGGGTGCGGTGGACGCGGAAGCTTGTGAGATGAAGGTGACGGTCGTAGTAAAAATGATCAAGATGCAAGACAGGGAAAACTCCTGGGTAGGTGCGGGGTTGCCTGAGTAGTCTGCGCCGTGGAGCCGCCTCGAATGCTTCTCCCATGAGGCGGGATGCGAGGCCGTGAGTCCACTCGTTGAAATCTCCGACCACAACTTTGGGGCCAGCGTATTCATCCCGATTCAATACGAGGTCACTAAGGAGCATTCGGGCTTGATGCCGACGCTCGGTGAAGCTCGTCCCCAGATGAACATTAAAGACGTGCAGCAGGGTGCCGCCGGGGAGCACTAAGTCAGATCGTAAGCACCCGCGGCGCTCGCGGTGTCGCCAGGTGATGTCGTAGTTCTCGCACAGCTTCACGGGAAAACGGCTCAGCGTCAGATTGCCATAGCGGCCACCGTGAAGCGAGCGATTCTCTCCGAAACAGATTTCATTCCCGTCCAGTAGAGACTGGATCCGGCGCATCTGATCGAGTTCAGGGCGACCGGTGCGGACATCCAGGACTTCCTGAATCGCGACGATGTCCGCCTCCAGTTCGGAGATGACGTGCGCAATGCGATCGGGGCGGGTGCGCTGGTCAAGACCGCGACACTTATGAATATTGTAAGTGGCGATCCGAAGTCTAATGCTCATTGTTGACGTTCAAATATCCAGCCGATGTCTTCCAGACTGCGCTCCATGAGGCCACGTTTCTTCCATTCCGGCAGCGTGACGCGACGCGAATGGGCAACATCGTCTTCGAAGGCATGGGTCAGCGTCGCGGCAACCTCGGGATTGAACACTGCTAAATTGACTTCGTCATTGATACCAAAAGAGCGGTAGTCAAGGTTCGTTGAACCGACAATGCTCCATTCGCCGTCAATGATAGCGATCTTAGAGTGGATCATAGTGGGTTCGTACTCGTAGATGTCAACGCCCGCCTGCAGCAGGTCGCCATACGCACTGCGGCCCGAGCTGCGAGTAAGGGCGTGGTCGGCGTGTTTGCCGGGGACAACAATCTTCACCTCGACTCCACGTCGCTTCGCATCTGCAAGCGCTGCACGCATACTGCGATCAGGAAGAAAATACGGGGTGTTGATGAAAATGAATTTGCGCGCGGCTGCAAACATGATCTGGTAGAGCACTCGCGCACGGGTTGATCCACCCGAGGATGGCGTGCTGGTCACGACCAATGCACTGGCGGGACCGGCGTCATTGGGAAGAGACGGAAAGTAGTCTGTACCGTTGAGAATTTGGCCCGACGCCTCGAGCCAGTTCTCCAGAAACGTGCCCTGAATTCCGCGAACGGCGTCCCCGCGGACACGCACCATGGTGTCGCGCCAGCGAGGCGTGTCATGAGAGTTGTATCTCCACCAATCGGCGTAACCGGCGCCGCCAACGAAAGCGATGGTGCCATCGATGACCGTGATCTCACGGTGTGTGCGGTTGTTGCCCCTGAACCAGTTGTGTAGACGCAGACGGTGATACCACTCCACCTTCCCGCCAGCTCGTTTCAGTTTCCTGAAGCTGGCCTTGAGCGTTGATAGGCTTCCGAGGGAATCGATGACAAGGTTGACGTGCACTCCCGCTCGCGCACGCTCGGTGAGGAGATCGATGACTTCATCCGTGATCTGGCCTTTGTGAAAGATGTACGCTTCGATGTTGACGCTGTGTTGAGCATTCCGTATGGCATCCAGTTCGGCCGCGTAGAAGTTTTCCCCATTTTCCAGGACCTCGATGCTGTTGTTGCGGGTGAGTTTCGAATTCACCAGCGGCTCAAGCTCCTCGAGAAACTGCGGAGCGTCAACAGAAAACCTGGGCTCGTTTGCGAGTGAGTACTTCAGCCCGGGAGCAAAAAGACCAGCAAGGATGAGGGAGGCGAAAGCAAGAATCGCGATGAGAGCGATGATGCGCAAGGCCTCGTGTCGATCGAACTCCTTCTTGATTACGTCGCCGTGCTGAGGCCTGGTTCGGATTCGACGGGTCTTAGTTTTCGTAGCCAAGGCTGCTGCTTGTTAGTCGTCCAAGAATCTGATGCAAGTTGGCTAGGAGGGGATGGCGCATGAGGCGGCCCCAAAACATAGAGGTGAATCGAATGGCTGCGTTACCATAGCACCCAGGCGGTGCTTCATCTGATACGACGAAGACACGCGATTCTGATCGGAGCGATTGCCTTGGCACTGACCACTGTCGTTTGGGCGATGGTGTCCCTGGAGACGATGACTCCAATCTGAGTGTACTGAGTCGAACTGCGAAAATCGTGAGGCTTCCTTTACGCATGCCCGCTGTGGTTCTTCTCATTGCTCTGGCCGCGCTTGGATGCCGCAAGAGTAGTAATCAAGGCCAACATTCTCCTTTGGTCCTGTCGATTGACGAAGTTCTTGCAGACCCGAGGAGTTATTCGCATCGCCTGATCACCGTTAAAGGGTGTTACGTATCCCGCCACAGGGTTGACGGCATCCCCTTCAGGCAAGCCTTTCTCGGTGAGTTCGGTTTCCATCACGGAGCGATCCTTTTCGCTGGCTCCTGGCTGATTTCCGCGCTGCCCAATCCCGACGCCAACCCCAGCACCGGTGTAGACTCCGCCACCGCGCACGGTTCCCGTTGTAGGATCGTATATCGTTCCAGTCTGATAGCCCACAGTCACTGCGGGGGCAACCGTCACGTCGCGTTGCTTCTGAACGTCCTTTTGCAGGGCAGCAGAGATCACTGTCGCACTCGAAGGTCTGGCCGCGGTATCGGCCCCGGCAACCCGAAGCATCAGCTTATCGAGCGATACAGCCTGAACCTGTCCGGCCTTGGGGAAAAGCGCGAACTCAACAACCACACAGCAACGATTGAGATCGGAAACGAATGTCTTCCGAACTTCTGCGGATGTCAACAGTTTACCTTCACCGCCGCCACGGACACGTCAGTTTGAGCGACCTAATTGCGGTACTCGATGAAGCAGGGTTGCAACTAGTTGATAGCGGAACTGTGGGAACCGGCGATTTGAACTTCGTTCTTGCAAAGCTGTCTTGCTGCTCACAATAATGCACTACTTTCGGCAGGATAAATTGAAGTTTCCTAATATCCATCTGAGGGTGCGGCGGATCTTTCCGCTTGTAATCGTCGCGCTCCTTTTCGCACACGCGTTCCATTCTCCATAGCGTACTCTCGCGGATGACCTCCGTGGCGATCTTGGCGTCGGTTGCTCTGGTGGTGGTCATGCATCTTGGCTTTTTCGGTTCCCTTCAGGCCATATTGCGGCGTCGGGCTCAGAGTCACTCGGATAAGGTAAATGAGTGAATAGAGATGCTGAGGAGAGAACCTCGTGCAGTCCGGCAGCCGACCATACACCGCTCGGCAAAAGAAAGGGGCGACGAAAACCGCCGCCCCCGAGCGTTTCTTACTGTTGTTTTTGTGCTGACGTGTTTGCCATGTCCTTGTGCAATGCAGCGAGAGCATCGGCTTCTGTTGCCTCATCCAAGACTAGCTGCGCAAATTTCTTGCAATGAGCTGCGCCTTGGCCCCAAGCATCTCCGTGCTTTGATTCCATAGCGGCGAACGGGTGGGCTTGCTCGTAGATCACAGCCAACTCAGAGTGTTGCTTTGCCTCGCTGCGCAGACGTACGGCTTCCTGTGTGTAGTATGCCGCGATTCTAAGGTGGTCCGGCGGCTCTTTCGCGGTCTTGAGCAGTGTTGCTAGTTCTTTCTTCGTGGGAACCCTCCGCTCCTGAGCGGAGGAAAGGCTGCCCCCAAAAGACAGGATGAAAAGAGTAGCAACGAGAACGGCGATAAGATTTTTTGCGGTTTTCATAATCCCTCCAATTGGACCTTTGGGTCCGTCGAATGATTTAAGTTGGTCGTTCGAGCGCACGGAGTACGTCACGAATGGAAGGTTAAGCTTTAGATCAGGAATACGCAGAGAACTGCCTGACCGGGAGATCCAGAGAGATCATGCGCTATAGGAGCCGGGATGAACCGCGTTGCCGCTTCCCAAGAACGCGCTATGGGAGCAATGGATATCAGAGCGGTTGCGATTTCATTGGTCAGAAGTAGCGAAGGCGTAATCTCGGCGGGCGAGTCGATGCAGCATTTGGCGACAGATGCGCTTGGGCTCATTGGTCGCAAAAGCGGCATGATCATTTCCATCATCCCTAGATCCGATTCGCCTGCCATTGGTGGCATAGTTTGAGAGCAGGAGGCCTGAGACGCCACTGGCACAATCACGAGCAAGAGGGCGATGGTCGCTGCTACGAGTTTGGAGCGGCAATTCATCTTTTGTGCCGAAGCATATGAGCGAGGGCTTCGAACCGCTGTGACGAAAATCACAGACGTATGTAGCTCAATTCACAGTGGGAGCATGGTTTATCCAAATGATGACAGCCAACCGCTATTGGAAGCAGAGAGTTACCCGACACGTCATTATCGGAACCAGTAGTCTCCTGCTTGGGGCCGTCGTTTGGTTCCTTTTCTTGCGGCGCGATCTGATCTCACGACTTAGCATTGCATCAGCGTATTCGGCAATGCTCGTGACTGTGGCAGCCCTTTTGCTAGGACCTTGGAACGTACTGCGACGCAGGGCGAATCCTATCAGCTTTGACTTAAGGCGTGACCTTGGAATATGGGCAGGCATTATGGCGGTGTTTCACACTGGGATCGGCCTGAATGTGCACCTGCGCGGCCGACCGTGGCTGTATTTCGTAGATCAGCACAGCAAATTGCGTAGTGATTTCTTCGGATTTAGCAACTACACAGGTGCAATTGCAGCCCTGTTGTTCGTGCTGCTACTGGCGATCTCCAATGATCTCTCGTTACGACGACTTGGAACGCAAAGATGGAAGTCATTACAGCGTTGGACCTATGCAGCCGCGGCGCTCACGTTCATACACGGCATTGCTTACCAGCACATCGAGAAGCGATACGTCGCGTTGGAGGCCGTGGTGTGGACAGCAGTGGCTGTGGTCTGCACGTTCCAAGTCGTTGGATTCCTGACGCTCAGGCGGAAGACAAGCATTTAGGGTTGGGCTCCGGTAAACACCACTTGCATCCAAGTAGTGATGCTGTGGCATCTATTTTGGTAGTGAGTACACTCGGGAAGAAGTCGGTCGTTTTGCTGTTGGTTGGGACGCTGTTTGTGTTCACCCAAGCAGTGGCGGGTCTTTCGTCCAAACCCAGTTCTGCTCCAAGTGGGTGCCATGGATACCAACAACCTTCAAAAACTCCTCAATCACCGACACACGAATGTTGCGCTTTGGGCCACACACCTGCATCATTGCCGATATACAGTTCGGATTTCGGGTCTTCTTCACAAATTGTTTCGGATACACTCACTCGCCTTTCTCTTGAATTCTCACGGCCTGCGCCTGATCGAGTATTGATCAGAACCGGCGGGCCACCCCTGGCCGAAGCTCTCCGTATTTAACCGCGCGCGGTTTCCTCAGTCTCGCCGTTGAAAATCAACGTCTATTCATCCGCGTAGAGGTGGAACGTGCGAACATTGCTGTTTGTTGTTTTGTTGAGCATTCCTCCTAGTGTGCCTGCTTGGGGACAAGACGCGGGCCACGACACTAAGGCACCCGACAAAACCGAGTCTGATCAAGGTATGGACAATATGCCTGGAATGGATCACGAGCATTCCCGGATGCCGGGAATGCAAACGGGTGGCCGCACAATGGGGATGCAGCCGAATTCCTTGATTGAGTTGGTGCAAGATCACGTTAGCGCAGGTACGGATACTGAGCCTACGTCAACTCCCTCTCCGATGCTGATGACGTTTAAAGGCAAGTGGACTTTGATGCTTCACGGAGAAGCCTTCCTCAATGCAATTCAGCAAAGCGGGCCGCGTGGTGCGGACAAAATCTTTAGCACGAACTGGATCATGCCGATGGCACAGAGGAAGGCTGGCAGTGGAACTCTTACGTTCCGAACCATGCTGAGTTTTGAACCGGCGACGGTTACGCAGCGGCGATACCCCGAAATCTTCCAACAGGGGGAAATCGCGTTTGAACGCCCCATCGTTGACGGACAGCATCCGCATGATTTCTTCATGGAACTCGCCGCACTTTACGATTACCGGCTGACTGAGAACGCCCTGTTGTCTTTCTACTTTGCCCCGATGGGTGATCCCGCGATGGGGCCAGGTGCCTACCCCCACCGAGCTTCTGCTTCAGAGAATCCGCTAGCGCCACTCGGCCATCATCTTCAAGATTCCACGCATATTGCCGATGACGTAATCACCGTTGGAGTTACATACCGAAACGTAAGGCTCGAAGCGTCAGGGTTTCACGGACGAGAGCCTGATGAATATCGTTGGGACGTGGACTCCGGCAAGATTGATTCGTGGTCCACTCGCGTAACCGTCAATCCGCGGCCAAATTGGAGTCTGCAGTATTCGATTTCACAACTGCATAGCCCAGAAGCTCTGAACCCCGTCGAGGACATCCGCCGGATGACTGCGTCATTGACCTACAATCGCCCCATTCGGAGTGGAAACTGGGCTTCGATGGTTCTCTGGGGACGCAACGAGAGCCTTTCAGACGGAAACATCGGAAACGGCTACCTTCTCGAATCAACGCTCAATTTTCTGCGCCGGAACAATGTGTGGACGAGGATCGAGAACGTTGATCGCACAACTGAACTTTTGTTAGACGGCAGTTCAGTACCTCCCGGCTTCACGGAACGATACTTTACTCGCGTACAGGCATACACGGCAGGCTACGATCGGGAGATCGGGCAGATTCCTCATGTTTCGCCGGCCATAGGCGGGCAAATCACATGGTTCGGGGTGCCGCGTGAACTGGCCGCAACCTACGGCTCACATCCGGTCGGGGGGATTGTATTTCTCAGATTCCGTCTTCATTGATTAAGAGTTCGTCGGGCTCAGTTAAAGCGCTCCGATCTTGCGCAGGGCCGACTGTAGCAGCACCCGATTTCGCGGGCGTGGTCGGCTCTTGCCAGCGAGGGTTCGCTTCAACATGGTGGCCGATTTATTGGTGAGTCTCATCAGGACGCGCACCGGGAATCGCCTCAGGGCGGGCAAAACTTTGATACTGCCGATCGGGAAGTCGTTGTAAATGCTGTCCAACAGGTCGACGACTTGTGCCTGCCTCCAAACAAATCCACGTTGAAAGGCGCGCACTTTGATCTCGCCTTCTTCCATGCGGTGGAGGAGTTTGTCGATCTTGACAGCAGACGGCGCAATATCGGCAATTGAAATTCTGAACTTCCCCTTCTTGTACGCCATGCTACGCGTATCGTTATTTGAAGCCAAGTTTGTCCAAGGCAGCGAGGCTAACTGCAACCACGACGCCTAAGACTGTCAGAGTAGAGGCACACCACCAACGATTCGTCGATCATCTGCATTGGAGTGATCGCGTCCTGCAGATTCAGCCTCTTTAATGACTCAATGACGCGAGTGCTGTTATTGATCGCAAAGACGACCGCAATTCCGATTCCGGCGCTCGTATAATCTCCAGCAAAAAGGGTGGACGCTAGCAGGCCAACCGAGTAAAACAGCATTCCGCCGAATCCCAGACGCAGGCCAAGCAGGAACGCGTCACCGACCGGATAGTCACCACCTGATACTGCGGCGATGACTGGAATCGCGAGCGCAGGGATAAGCGCGGCTGCCATCGATTGAAAAGCCCCAATCAGAGAACGATAGAGAAACCACCTGGTCCTGCTGACCGGTAAGGACAAGGTATAGTCCACAGTCCCTACCGCCCGCTCCCGGAGAAAACCGCCGAGCCCCAGGAACATGGCGGAAAAACCCCAGAAAAGAAAGAGCGCCCCCCGTATCGTTCGCATACCAGCTTCGTGAAAGTCCTTAGACTCGATCACGACTTTCTCGGCCTTCGCGTTGTAGAACACCGATGCGCTGGCGACGACCAGCAGCGCGGCAAGAATGAAAAAAAACCGCCAGCGCGATTCGCGCCAGACTTTACGAATTGGCATGGTCTCCCTTCACCTTCTCCAGAAACAGTTCTTTGAGGCCGACAGACTGCACATCGACGGACTTCGCGGCAAGTATTGGTCCAAGTGCTGTAATATCGTCGACGTTGCTGCTCGCGAGAATGCTTATAGTTCTGCCTCGCACGATGACCCGGTCCACACCAGCCCTTTTGAACGCTTCTGGCGGAGGAGGGTCATCAAATACGAGGTTGATGCGCTGAAACTTCTGCCGTAGATCATCTAGCGAGCCTTCGAGGATGACTCGCCCTTTCTCGATGGCGATGATGTGATCGGCGATCTGCTCAACTTCAGCAACCTGATGAGACGAGAAGAATATCGTCGGGCCGTCGGCAGCTTGACGAACCAGATTCTGCAACATCTGCTCGGTCATTACCGGGTCGAGACCTTCGCTCGGTTCGTCGAGGATTAGGAGTTCTGAATGGCGGGAGAGGTTGAGCAGAAGGCCCAATTTTGTCCGCATGCCTTTTGAGAGAGCCCTGACCTTGCGACTGAGGGGTAGTTCAAAATCCGCGAGCAGGCGGGTCTCGGTCTCCATGCGCCAGGTCGGAAAAAACGCACGCGTAAACGCAATAATCTCCCGCACCGTCATGTATGAATAGAGCCGCTTGTCCTCTCCGAGAAAACCGATGCGACGACGAATCGCAAAAGACCCTGTGGGCTCGCCAAGGATCGTCGCCTCGCCGGAGGTTCGACGGATCACATCGAGAAGAATTTTGATGGTAGTGGTCTTGCCCGAGCCGTTCCGGCCGAGGAAACCCACGATATGCCCCCGGGGAACGGTCATGGTCAGTCCAGAGAGCGCATAATTATTCCCGAATCGCTTGGTAAGATCCCTTGTCTCGACGACGGCCTTCATCGTGTCGCGGCCTCCTCGACCCATTCCGCTTCGAACAGACGGCGACTCTCATCATCGCTGAGACCGATACTCCTCAACTTTCGTACGGTTTCCTTCACGACAACAGAAGCTTCCCGGAACCTGCGGAGACTCGATTTTGCGAGGTTGCCTTTTTCGACGTACGCTCCCGCACCATGTCGGAGACGGATTAGGCCTTCCTGTTCGAGCTCGTCATATGCTTTAACCACGGTGTTAGGGCTAACGACAAGTTCCTCGGCCAAGGTGCGAATCGCTGGTAACTGATCTCCCTCAACCAATGCGCCGATTTCAATTGAGTGCCTGATCTGTTCGACGATTTGCAGGTAAATCGGAACCCCTGAGGATGGATTCAGGCGTATAAGCATAAAATGCAGTGTATCACAGTACTGGTACAGTGACCTTTTTCCCTTTCCGACCCGATGACACAGATTATCGGGCGCGAATGTGAGCCAGAATGGCTGACGAAACCTGGCGTTCTCGCAACTTTGCGCTTTTCATTCGCTACCTCATCCTCGCCCCCTCGCCCGCTCGCTCCCTTCCTCCCTTGCTCGATCCTTTCCTGCGCTCTCCAGCTTGCCTGCGATCTAAGAGCAGCGCTCGTAGCTCTTCTCGCCTTGGCCTTCTAGCCCTTCTAGCGCGCGAGCCCGGCCCGGCCCCGGCCCAAATTCAAAACCGTTCAGTTCCGTGGTGAGTGGAAGGGGTGTAGGAATTTTCACGTCGTCTATAGCTATCCCCGTCAAATCTGTGCCGGGATACTCACCCAAAAAAAAGCAGAGCAGCGAACCCAGCACGTTCTTACATAGTTAACAGAGAGGTGTCGTTTCAAATCTGCTATCTCCTATCCCCTCCCTCGTTTGACGCTCGCCTCGCACCCTCTTTAAACTCAAATCTGGAAAGGCAACCCGTGAGTCCAACCGAAACTGCCGAAAGCACGAAACGGGAGATCGAAGTTCAGGTTCCCGCCGAGGAAGTCGTTCGCGAGACCGACGCTCTCATTCAGAAGTACCAAAAACTTGCCCGCATCCCCGGCTTCCGCCGCGGCCATGTTCCAGCCTCCGTTATCCGACAGCGCTTCAAGCAAGACATTCAGAACGATGTCGTCGACGCCCTCGTGCCCAAGTACTTCCGGAAGGAAGCCGAGCGCCTTGGGCTCAGCCCCATATCGCAGCCGCGCGTCACCGATCTCCATGTCCATGATGGCCAGGGTCTGCATTTCAAGGCCAGTTTCGAAGTCATGCCTGAGATCAAGGTTGCTGGGTACCAGGAACTCCGAGCCGAGCACCCCGAAATCACCATCACCGAACAGGATGTTGAGGATCAACTCAAGGCTCTGCAGGAAAGCAAGGCGACGTACTCGCCGGTAGAAGGCCGCGTCGTTCAGGACGGCGACTTTGCCCAGGTTTCCTTCGATGGAAAGCCCAAAGGCGAAGACGACGCTGCTAAGCCCGTACACATGGACGATGTTCTCGTCGAGATCGCCGGTAAGAACACCATGCCGGAGTTCTCTGACAATCTTCGCGGAACAAACCCTGGCGATGAGCGGACCTTCGACGTGCACTACCCAGAAGACTTTTCCGACGAGCGCCTTCGCGGCAAGACCTTTGCTTATGAAGTGAAGGTCAACGCAATCAAGCAGAAGAGCTTGCCGGAGCTCAACGATGATTTCGCGAAGGAAGTCGGAGAATTCAAGACAATCGACGAAATCAGACAACGTCTCCGCGAGGGCATGGAACACGACCGGAAGCATGAGGCCGAGCGTGAAGCCAAAGACAAGCTTCTCGCCGAGCTTATCCGCCGCAATGACTTCGAGGTCCCGGAAATCCTCATCGAGCACCAGGTCGACCTTCGCCTCGAGCGCGGGTTGCGTGCCCTGGCGGCTCAAGGCATGAGCCAGGAGCACATGAAGAAGATGGACTTCGGCCGTCTGCGCGCCGGACAGCGTGACCAGGCGATCCAGGAAGTAAAGGCGAGTTTACTGCTCGAAAAAATCGCTGATACCGAAAGTATTCAGGTTGGCGACGAAGAAATTGACCGGGAGGTTGAAGCTCTGGCGAAACAAACGAATCAGGCCGCGGACGACATTCGCGCTCGTTTGACGAAGGATGGAGCGCTGGATAGAATCCGAAATAGGATCCGCAACGAAAAGGCCCT
>Ga0157378_10000894_pt1 | contig 27475 bp, 27 predicted proteins | sample M65metaG_FD_115309 | JGI IMG/M metagenome (GOLD analysis project Ga0157378, IMG submission 115309) | Miscanthus rhizosphere microbial communities from Kellogg Biological Station, Michigan, USA - M6-5 metaG | ecosystem: Host-associated > Plants > Roots > Rhizosphere > Soil | place: USA: Michigan... | reverse complement strand
CGGAGCTCGACGGCTTCGTTGGTGCCGGTGGAGGCGCCGGATGGTACGGCGGCGCGGCCCAGGGTGCCGTTTTCGAGAATGACATCGGCTTCGACGGTGGGATTGCCTCGGGAGTCAAGGATTTGGCGGGCTTTGATTTGGATAATTTTCATGGGATGGCCCTTTCTTTTAGCGGCAGGTTATAAAAACAACCCAGTTATTATACGCCTTGTTTTTGAGAAAGACTGTGGTGTTTGGGATGATATCATCGGGATTATGAAAATCAATCTCGTTTCATCTTTGGCGCAGTCGGTGGGTTCGATCTGGAAGGAGCTTCAGGCGAAGAGTGCAGGGCCGACTTTTAATGTGGCTTCCCCGCTGTCGAGCACCCCGGTTCCAATTTATTCGTGGATTGTTGAACACGCGCGGGATTTCCCGAATTGGGATAACGTGCGGTTTGTGCTCATGGACGAACAGGTGGAGTGTACACAACCTCCCTATCGGTATATTTCACGGGATGATCCGGCTAGCTATGAGGGATTTGCGAGCCGGGTTTTGCTTGAGCCGTTGAAGCGCAACGTGGGAGTGAATGTGCCGGTAGATAAGCCAGATCTCCAGACTATTGAGACATTCAAGGAAAGGATCGATTTGCTTGTGTTGGCGCTGGGTGTGGAGGGAAATTATGCCAATGTGATGCCGGGTACACAAGAATCCGTGGGTTGGCATATCGCGCATCTTACGCCAGCTTTTCGGCAGGCTCATACCGCGATGGGTAGCGTATCGTACCCAGGAGCGCACTTTCGAGAATTTGGCATGTCGTTGGGTCCGCAGCAGGTGCTGACGGCTGAAAATGTAGTGGTAATTATACGTGGCTCGGGTAAGCGCGATCTAACGCTTCGCTTGTTGGCTTACGAAGAATTTGATCCTGAATTTCCGTTATCGATTATTTTTCATTCTGCGGTGGCTGACCAGGTGCAAATTTTCATTGCCGAGGATGTCGGCATAGCCGCCTCGGAGCTTGGTTTGTGATGGCGCAAATTCCTACCGATCAAATACGCGTGTTTCGGGACTCGACTCCCAATGTACTGGCCATGCGTACACAGGAGCAGGAAGTTTGCGCGTATTGGGGCGTGATTTTTTCGCCCAAGGGCATTGCTACACTGACAAAACAAGACATGACGGGCTTCCTGAGTTACCGGCAAAATCATCGGTGGCGGGAGATTAGCCGCGAAGATGTGACGGCGGACATGGACAGGCTGCGGACCGCGCTTTTGGTGCTGATTGATTTTGAGCGGCCCGTGACTGAGCGGCTGAACGAGCTCGAGCCTGGCCGCGGGTCTTTGGCGGTGCCGCATTTGGGCAAGGCCAAGCTCCGTCCCCAACTCCTCGTGACCCAGCCGAAAGCGTATGGCGTGTGGAATGATTATTCGGAGCGGGCGCTGCGAGGCATGGGAGTGATGCCGGAATTTGATGAGGGAACTCGCTTGGGTGAGCAGTATAAGGCCGTGAATGACGTACTGGTGGAGCTGGCTGGCACATACCGCGTGAGCTTGTGGTGGCTCGACATTATTCTGGAACGGATTGCGCGGCTGGTGCGCTGACGTTGTGGACGCTATTGATCCATTCGCAGCCATACTTGGCGGCGATTTCGGTGGAGCAGTCTGGTCCCCAGCTGCCGGTGGCGTAGATTTCGGGCGAGTCTTTACTCTCGGTCCAGGCGTCGAGTACCGGCTGGAGAAGCCGCCAGCTGGCGAGCACTTCGGCGCTGGTGGCAAAGAGCGATTGATCGCCGCGCATGGCGTCGACGAGCACGCGCTGGTAGGCGTCCGGCTGGTGGCCGTTGAAGACGCCGGAGTAATTGAAGGCCATTTCGACCGGCTGGAGTTCGTTGCCGAAGCCGGGTTTTTTGGCGAGTAATCGTAGCGAGATGCCTTCGTTGGGTTGAATACGAATTATGAGCAAGTTATCGGATAGGGCGCGGCCGGCCCGGTCCTTGAAGACGATGGCGATTTCGGTAGCTTTTTCGGCCATGCCTTTGCCGGTGCGCAAAAGAACCGGTACGCCGCCCCAACGGGAATTGGCCACCTCGAGTTTGACGGCGGCAAAGGTTTCAACGTCTGATTTTGGATTGCTGACCTCGGTGCGGTAGGTGTCGTACTGGCCGCGGATGGCGACGTCCTCGACGTGGTTTGCAAGGATTGGTTCGATGCTTTCGAGGAGCTTGAGCTTCTCTTTATGAATGTTGGCGGCCGATAGCTCTTCTGGGTATTCCATCATCATGAGGGCCATGAGCTGTACGAGATGGCTTTGCACGAAATCACGCAGAGCGCCCATGCCTTCATAGAAAGCGGCCCGGCCGTTGATGCCAATTTTTTCGATAGCGGTGATCTGGATATGATCGATGAATTGCCGACTCCAAATGCCCTCGATGAGTGGGTTGTTGAAGCGGAAGGTGAGAATGTTTTGGGCGGTTTCTTTAGCGAGGTAGTGGTCGATGCGGAAAATTTGCTTCTCGTCGAAATGGTTCGACATGAAGCCGATGAGATCCTCGGCGGATTTCAAGTCGAAACCAAACGGTTTTTCGATGAGGATGCGGCTGGCCCGCTTGGAGTCGTCGTTGAGGCCGCTTGAAGCGAGGTTGCCGATGACTTTTTTGAAAATGTTTGGCGGGATGGCTAGGTAGAATAAGTGATTTAGTGTGGTGCCGGCGGCTTCGTCGAGGCTTGAGAGCAGGTGCTTGAGCCGCACAAAATCATCGGCCTCTGTGCTATTCATCTTGATGGGATGAATGCGGTTTTTTAACGCAGCAAAGACATTGGGATCTACTTCCTGACGACTGCGGAGAATCTGTATTTCGGCTTCTTTGAGCAAAAGATCTACGTCTGGCTCGCGGCGAAAGACACCAACGATGACAAATTTTTCGGGCAGGAGATGCTCGCTTTCGAGATGGTATAGCGCAGGTAGCAACATGTGTTGCGAAAGATTACCGGTGATGCCAAAAATTACGAGGACGGATGGATCTGTGGAGGCGTGTGTCATGAAGGCTCTTTCGGTTTCAAGTTATTTTTTATAATACACGATCGTCTCCTTCTCGGGGTATAATGCTTAATCTATGACGAAGCAAGTAACGTTCGAGAAGATTGTAGGTGGGGGTAAGGCACTGGGCTATCTGGATGGGAAGCCCTGTTTTGCGGCTGGCCCTTTGCCGGGCGAGGTTTGCGATGTGGTCGTGAAGCGTGAAAAAGCTGGTTTTGCCGAGGCAAATGTGGCGCGCATTGTGCAGCCTGTGGCCGAGCGTAGTTTGCCGGCCGAGGATCACTACCTGGAGTGTTCGCCCTGGCAAAATGTGGTTTATGATCGCCAGCTCGAGCTCAAGCGGGCAATGCTGGCGGAGGCCTATAGCGGGCCTAAGCTTCATTTGCCGGTGACTGCTATGACGGGCGCCAAAAAACAGATTGGCTACCGTAATAAGCTTGAATTTTCGCTTCGCAAAGGTGAGCATGTGGATCTTGCGTTTCATGCGCGCGGTAGCTACGAAGAGCTCGTGGCGCTGCCTGAGGGCTGCCGGCTGGGGTCTGAGGCTATAAACAAGGCGGCACTAGCCATAGCTGGGCGCATCGAGGCCTTGAAGCTGGCTGGATATGTGGAGACGGTGACGGTGCGCCAGTCGGTGGCGAACGGCGGTCTGCTCGGGGTAGTAGCGCTGCATCAGGTGCCGAAACGCGCGTGGGATGATTTGGGTGGATTGGGGCTGGCGGGTCTGGTGGTGACAAGAGTGCGCCATCGGGATGCTCATGAGCTTGTTTGGCACGATGGCGAGCTTCAGCTTGAAGAAAAAATCGCCGGTTTGAATCTGGCGTATCCTTACGATGGATTTTTTCAGACGAATCCGCCGGCATTTGAAGATGCGCTGGCGGGGATCTTGGCGGCGATTCCGAAAGGTGCAAACGTGGTGGATTTGTATGGCGGCGTGGGTTCGATTGGGCTGGCAGTGGCAGGTCGGGCCGATAGTGTGGTGGGAGTGGAAGTGAATTTGTCGAGCGTAGAATGGTCGCTTGGCAATGCCGACCGAAATGGGATCGTAAATTACACGGCGGTTCATGCACCTGCTGAGCGTTTGGAAGTGAAAGTGCTGCGTGGTGCGGATTGTGTGATTGTGGACCCGCCTCGTGCTGGCTTGCACGGCCGGGTGATCGACTCGTTGCTTGAGGCGGGTCCGGCACGCATTGTCTATTTGTCGTGCAATCCGGCAACGCAGGTGCGGGATGTGCAGCTCCTGAGCGAGGCTTACCGAGCACAAGGTGTGGATGGATTTGATTTTTACCCAGGGACGCTGCATTTGGAATCGCTCGTGGTGCTTGATCGGATTTAGTAGCTGCTTGCGGCGTATCCCGGAAAATTGTCCTGGATGAGATGGGTGGGCGGCAGGTTGTACGGCGGCAGGCAAAGTTTGATGAGGGGCCTGGGTCCGCAGCTGTAAACATATTTGCTAGCTAGGTCTGGGAATTTTTCTGCGAGTAGAGCAGCAGTGATGGGTGTGTTTATGAATGTCACCTCAAAGTTTAAGCCGGCGCCGGCCCAATTTTCGAGTTCGCGTTTGAAGAGCGGGGTGGCGTCATGGAGGTTGGCGTAGATGAGGTGCGCCGGTGTGGACAGGTGCTCGTGGGCGCGACTGGCAAGGATTGCGTAGAAGGGTGTGATGCCAATGCCTTGGGCGACGAAGATATGGGGACGCGGTGCCGCTCGCCAAATGAAGTCGCCGGCCGGCAGGTCCAGGAGCGTCACCTTGGCATTTAGTGGCAGGGCAGCTAGAGCCTGCTTAAAGGTTGAGTTTGTGATGCGCGTGGTAATACGCACGACCGCTTCATGAGGTGCTCCGGCAATCGTAAACCGTCGACTGGTCCCCGCGGCGTCGGTTTCGGGATGAGGGAGGTCGATTTTGATAAACTGTCCGGCTTGCCAGGTGAGTGGTGCATTTGGTTCGAAGTCGAATGAAAAGACCTCGTCGCCCTGCGGGATTTTGCTGATGAGCGTGAGTTTCGTGCCGGGTATGGCTTGGTTACTCAACGACGACGGTACCGTGCTCGGATGGGTTTAAGTGGTTGTGGATGCCAAAGGTACCTTTGCGTATTGGTGTCACAGACCGGCTAGCACCATCGGCGATTTCGCCTACATTGAGCTCTGGGTTGTCGGTGTGGGCCGGGTGAGGGTCGGAGTCGACCTGGATGAGTGATCCGGATTTGTTGGTAAAGGTGAGTTTTTGACCGCTTTTGACGTGGATAGGGCTAGAGCTAAAGCCGGATGCTGTAACTTCGGTTGTGGTGCCTTCCCCTGCTGAGGCTTCGGGTGAGATGGAGGGCGAGGGTGAGCTTTCGTTGCTCGGGCTGGGAGAAGTCTGGACAATGCTTGTTGGGCTTGGAGAGGATGAGGGCGATTGAGCCTGCCGACTAATGGCGAATACCCCAGCTACGATGACGATGACTACAACAATGACAGCAATGATAACGGAACGTTTCATACAATTTCCCTTCACTTGTGTATCACACTATACACGTGCTGCCGACCCAAAAAAACCGCCATTCGGCGAGGGCTCTATGCTGGTACGAGGCTCTAGGCCGGCTCAGAGTTAAAGTAAACCCAAAGCCGACCCTCTCCAAAAATGCAAGCCCTATATCGCTTCGCCGTCGTTCCCGCTGGACCCGGCCGCGAAGCAAGTATTTTTGCCCGCGGGCTGCATTTCTGGTTCGTAAGCCAATTTTGTCACAAGCGGGTAGACCTGGGCTATGGACGAGGCTCTAAGTTTATAGAGGCTGGCGTGTTGTATTTTTGACATTTTCGTTTATGCAAGGCGCACATAAAAAAGCCCCTTTGGAAGGGGCTTTTTTAGACGTTATTTGAGGATAAGCTTAATAACGGTTGGGACGGGCAGAGCGCTCAGGCATAGGCTTGGCGATGTTCACCGTAAGACGGCGACCATCGAGCTCCTGGTCACCGAGCATCTGGATGGCCTTTTGGGCTTCCTCGTCGGTCGACATTTCAACGAAACCAAAGCCCTTGGAGCGGCCGGAGTCGCGGTCCATGATAACTTTGGCGCTAACCACAGTACCAGCTTGGGCAAAGTGGGCGGCGAGGCTCTCGTCGGTGGTGCTAAAAGGCAGTGAACCGACAAATAGTTTATTGGCAGGCATTAATATAATTCTCCTTGGGAGTTCCGGGCGTAAAAAAATTCCGTGAGTTCCCTTAATGTTGTACTCCGGAATGAGATTCGCACAGATGCCAGATTGCTGCTCTGTTTTAAAACCGACAGGCAAGCCTGCTTCAAGATTGTCCCTAATGTAGCACATTTTGTAACATTATGCCAGTGAAAGGGTCGACAATCTGCTTTCGCAGGGCCAGAATATCAAAAGAAGGAGTAGAAATCCTATGATTTCCTATCAGTATCGGGGCGTCGGTGACTCGAAATTGTTGAAGCTGGAAGTGTTTCGGCCGGGTGCCTGGATATTGGTGGAGGCGCCGAGTCCGGATGAGCTTGAGCTTTTGCATGAGCGGTTTAAGCTCGATCCTGACCTGCTTGCCGACGCGCTCGATCCAGATGAAATTCCGCGCATCGACAGTGATGAGGGCATCCTTTACATCTACATGCGCTACTCATATCGCAAAGGTGACGCCGTGGACACGGATCCGGTAATGCTGGTGGTAGGTCCGGATTTTGTGGGTGTGATTGCGCGCCGGCAGTTGCCTGGCCTAGAGCGCTTGGCTAATGCAACGGCGTTCTATACTACCCAGCGCGCTAAGTTGTTGCTGCTTTTGCTGCGGCACTTTGTGCACACGTACGAGTCCAATATCAATCTGCTTGACCGGCAGATCCGGGGCGTGCGGGCACGGCTTAATGTGTCGACCATCAAAAATCGCGATTTTGTCGGCTTTGTGGGTCTCGAAGATGCCCTGAGCACCTTTCTCGCGGAACTGGTGCCGGCGAACTTGCTCCTTACTAGCCTGCTCTCGGGCCGACACGGGCTGGCCTTTCACGAAGACGATCGCGACCTCATTGAGGACCTCGTACAAGCGACGCGGCAGCTTTCAGAAACCAGTCAGTCGAGCTTGCGTACAGTGGTGAACATTCGCGAGGCGTACTCAAACATTATGACGAACAACCTTAACCGACGGGTGGAGCTTCTCACTTCGCTGACGGTGGTGCTGACGATTCCCACCATTATTTTTAGTTTGTGGGGCGTGAACGTGCCGGTGCCAGGAGCAGGCAACCCTCACGCTTTTGCGGTGCTAGCCTTGGGGACATTGGTGGGTATCGTGGGCGTTTTGTACTGGCTGTACCGCCAGCGCTGGTTGTAGCCGGCCTTGTTCGGGCTGTGGATATCTTTCGATTGACAGCCCCCATATGTAGTATCGTATACTCAGCTTAAGCACTATATGTTGTGTTTGATTGAAACAACTATGGCGCCAGGAGACGCCGGGGATCAGATCCCGGTCTATATTTCAGGGAAACGTGGTGAAAATCCACGGCTGTGCCGCATCTGTAAGCGCTTCATGTAAGCGATAAGCCAGACTGCCTGAGTCTTCTCATTTCTCGAGCAAGGAGCTTTTTCTGACGAGCACCAAGTCAGTGATACTCCGCCCTACTCTTGAGGTGGCTTTTTATTACCTAAAATTCCGGAATGAGGGTCATGGATATCACGGTACTTAAGCGCGACGGCAGCAAACAGCCGTTTAACGCTGACAAAATTAACAAGGCACTAGAGCGGGCTAGCCGAGGGCTGGACGATCAGATTGGCAAAGTGGTGCAGGTGGCGACCGAGCTGCAGCTCACGCTATTTGACGGCATTACCTCCGAGCAGCTCGATGAGGCGGTGATTCGAACGGCACTCCAGAATGTGAAGGATGATCCGGATTTTGACATCATTGCGGCGCGGTTGCTGCTTAAAAATATTTACAAGAACGTGCTGGGCGATTACGAGACCGATGCTGAGCTCAAGTCGTTGCACGCCACCAAGTTCCGCGAATACCTGAAGGAGGGCGTGCGGCTTGGGCTTTTGGACAGGCGCATGAATGCCAAGACGTTTGATCTGGCGAAGCTTTCAGCGGCGCTTGATCCCGCCCGCGACCAGCTTATGAAATACCTGGGCGTGATGACGAACCGCAATCGTTACGGGCTGCGCACGGGCGACGGCAAGCCGCTGGAGGTGCCGCAGTTTACGGCCATGCGGATTGCGATGGGGCTGAGCTTGAACGAGGCCGATCCGACAGCGACGGCGCTCGAATTTTACGAGTTTATCAGTAAACTCGATTGTAATCCGGCTGGTTCGACGCGCATTAATGCCGGCGGATCGTTTCCGCAATTGTCTAATTGTTTCCTGCTCGAGGTGCAAGACGACATGGAGTCGATTGCTAAGGGCGTGCGGGACGTGATGTGGATCGCCAAAGGGACCGGCGGGATTGGGATTAGTTTGAACAAGTTGCGGGCGGCTGGGTCGCCGGTGCAAACGACGAATACCGAATCGACCGGTCCGATTCCTTTTATGAAGGTAATTGATAGTGCTCTGTTTGCCGTGAGCCGCAAAGGCAAGAAGCAAGGGGCGGCGGCGCTGTATATGGAAAATTGGCATCTGAATTTTCCGCAGTTTTTGGACCTGAAGCAAAACTCTGGAGACCCATATTTGCGCACCCGGATTGCGAACACGGCGGCGTATTTGAGCGATGAATTCATGAAGCGTGTGCAGTCTGGCGATATGTGGTACATGTTTGACCCGGCCGAGGTGCGTGATTTGCCAGAGCTGTATGGGCACGAATTTAGCGCTCGGTACAAGGAGTATGTGGCGCTGGCTGAGGCTGGCAAGATGCGCGATTTTGCTAAGATTTCGGCACGCGAGCAGTTTACGCAGATTTTGACCGTGCTTCAGGCTACCTCGCATCCATGGCTGACGTGGAAAGATACGATAAATGTGCGAGCGCTCAACAATAACACGAGCACTATTCACCTTTCCAACTTGTGCACCGAGATTACGCTGCCGCAGGACAAAGACAATACAGCGGTGTGCAATCTGTCGAGCATTAATTTGTCGGTTCACCTGAAGCCGGACCGGACATTTGATTGGCCACGGTTGGAGCGGGCGGTGCGGAGCACCATCCACCAGCTCGACAACTTGTGCGATCTCACCAATACGCCGATTCCCGAGGCCATGTATTCAAACCAGCAAAACCGGGCGGTGGGGCTTGGCATTATGGGCTTTACCGATGTGATCGAGAAGCTGGGTTATAGCTACGAAAGCGAAGAGGCCTATGACCTGATCGATCAGCTTACCGAGTTTATAAGCTACTACGCCATCGATGAGAGCGCCGAGCTTGCTAAGACGCGCGGCAGCTATCCTACCTTTAAGGGGAGTGGCTGGAGTAAGGGCATTTTGCCGATCGATACGCTCGATATTCTCGAAAAAGACCGGGGCGTAATGGTGGATGTGTCGCGCAAGACGCGGCTCGACTGGGCGAAGCTGCGCACCAAGGTGAAAAAAGGCATGCGCAATGCCACACTCATGGCGATTGCGCCGACGGCTAACAATGCGCACGTATCTGGCACTACGCCGGGCCTTGATCCGCAGTTTAGCCAGATTTTCAGCCGGGCAACACTTAACGGCAAATTTCTAGAGGTGAATGTAAACCTCGTGAATGATCTCAAGAAATTGAACCTGTGGGAGCAGGTGAAGGACGATGTGCTGCGGCTTCAGGGGGATCTCACGGACATTGATGCTATCCCCGACCGGATCAAGCAAGTTTATAAAACCAGTTTCCAGCTTAGTCCCTTTGCCTTTCTTGAAGTAGCGGCGCGGGCTCAGAAATGGGTCGACCAGGCCATTAGCCGCAATATGTATCTTGAAACCCGCGATGTTGAGGAGATGGCCAAGGTGTATTCGGGTGCCTGGCAAAAAGGTCTCAAGACCACGTATTACCTGCACATGAAGCCGCGTCATACGGCTGAGCAGAGCACGACGAAGGTGAACAAGGCCGAGGCGATCTCACCGGCCGGTGTGCGCCGCGGGTTTAGTTTTGCATCCGTAAAATAATCAAATCGTAACTAAATAGAGGGAATGTATTTAGATGAACACAGAGATGAGCACAGACCAGGCCGTGAACGTAAGTGGAGACAGCTCGACAGAAATCGAGGAGCGGCTTGCGCAAATTTCCGCGGCCATGAAGGCGAAGCAAGACGGTGGGGCTGTGGTGAAGGCCGATTTGCCGGAAGGCACGGCTTGTCCGGTGGATCCGGCCGAACGGGCGCTGTGCGAAGGTTGCCAGTAATTAATTAAGGGGGCTGTAATGGCAAAAATATTAGGTTCAGGTATCCAAGACGGGCTACTGCTCAAGCCGATCCACTACCAATGGGCATACGATTTGTATAATCAGGCAGTCGCGAATACCTGGTTTCCCAATGAAATCCAGTTGGGGCAGGATTTGTCCGATTGGAAAAAGATGAGCGACGAGGAAAAACATGCGCTCACCTTCCTCATGAGCTATTTCAATCCCAATGAGTTGCTCGTAAACAAGGCGCTGGCGTTTGGGGTATATCCGTACATTAATGCCGCGGAATGCCACTTGTACCTTGCTAAGCAGATGTGGGAAGAGGCTAATCATTGCATGAGCTTTGAGTATGTGCTCGAGACGTTTCCGATCGACCGCGAGCAGGCTTACGCAGCGCACGTGGAGACGCCGTCGATGGCGCGCAAAGAAGCTTTTGAGGTGAAGTTTATCAAGCGCATGACGGAAGAAACGCTTGATATTTCCACCACCGAGGGCAAGCGGGACTTTGTACGCAACTTGATTGCGTACAACATTATTTTGGAAGGCATCTGGTTTTATAGCGGGTTTATGGTGGCGCTGAGTTTTCGGCAACGGAATCTTTTGCGCAACTTCGCGAGCCTCATAAGCTGGGTGGTACGGGATGAGAGCTTGCACCTGAAGTTTGGCATCAACCTGATTTTGACGGTGCTCGACGAAAACGAGGATTTGCAGACGCCGGAATTTGCCGCCGAGATTCGCCAGATGATTATCGATGGCGTGGAGATGGAGGAGGCCTACAACGAAGACTTGCTGCCAAACGGCATTTTGGGACTAAATGCTGCGTACATCAACCAGTATGTGAAATACCTGGCCGACCGACGCTTGGAAGAGCTGGGCTTTGAGCCGCACTACAAAGTGAGCAACCCGGCCAAATGGATGGCGGCTGCCAACGACACCTTTGAGCTGGTGAACTTCTTTGAGGCTACCAATACGAGCTACGAGGTGAATGCGCAGGCTGGTAGCGCGCCAAAGGAGCCCAAAGATGTCTAGGAGGCGGTTTGGCGCGGTGCGGCACACGCCGCCAACATTGGGCGGGCTCATGAGCGTGCGCGTAGTACGGCTGCTCGTGGCTTGCGAGGCGGCGCTGCTGGTGGTCGGCATTATGGCCGTGAGATGACGGCGACAGCGCATTTTGTGGCTGCTGGGTCATACCGCTCGGTGCGGATTCCAGCAAAGGGATCATTTTTCAAAAAGCTTTTGGCTTTTTCAGGCCCGGGATATCTCGTGGCTGTAGGTTATATGGATCCAGGCAACTGGGCTGCGGATTTGGCGGGTGGATCGAGTTTTGGCTATGGCTTGCTATTTGTGGTTTTGGCCTCGAGCGGTTTCGCGATGGTGCTTCAATATCTGGCGATTAAGCTGGGCGTCGCAACCGGCAAAGATCTGGCGGCGATGTGTCGCGAACGCTACTCGCGGGGCATGGCACTTGGCCTGTGGGGTATGGCCGAGGTGATGATTATTGCCTGCGACTTGGCCGAGGTGATCGGAACGGCTATCGCGCTCAACTTGCTGTTTCATTTGCCGCTGTTGGTGGGAGCGGTGGTGACGGTAGCGGATGTGTTGGCTCTGCTCGTGTTGCAGCGCCGGGGCATTCGGTACCTGGAGGGCTTAGTGCTTATCTTGATCGTGACGGTTGTGGTGTGTTTTGGACTTGAGATTATGTTTTCGAGTCCACAGTTGGCGCCACTTGCCGGAGGGCTGCTTCCGAATCTGTCGGTTTTTTCTCACCGCGACATGCTTTATATCGCTGTCGCTATTTTGGGGGCCACAGTGATGCCGCATAATTTGTACTTGCATTCGGCGGCGGTGCAAACGCGTGATTTTGGCTCGAGCGATGAGGACAAGCGTGAAGCGATCCGGTTTGCCACTATTGATTCAACAGCGGCTCTCACTTTGGCGTGCTTGGTGAACGCGGCAATTTTGATCGTGGCGGCTGCGACATTTTATACCTCAGGCATGCGTCAGGTGGCCGAAATTGGCAGCGCGTACGAGTTGCTTACTCCCCTTCTGGGAGTGGGTATAGCGAGTGGGCTTTTTGCCTTGGCGTTGCTGGTTTCGGGGCAAAATTCGACAATCACCGGCACGATGGCAGGACAAGTGATTATGGAAGGATTTCTGAAGCTTCGGCTGGCTCCTTGGGCTCGGCGATTGATTACGAGGGGGCTGGCGATTGTGCCTGCTATTTTGGTAATTTGGCTGTATGGGGGGTCTGGTTTGGCTCGGTTATTGGTGTTTAGCCAGGTCGTACTTAGTGTTCAGCTGTCATTTGCGATGTGGCCGCTTATAATGTTTACGGCTAATAAAAGCATTATGGGTGCGTTTGTGAACTCGCGCGGCCTTACTATCGTAGTCGGTGTGATTGGTGGTCTCATATCGACGTTGAATGTTTGGCTCGTGTTACAGGCTGGTGGTGCCGGCGGCTAGGTGCGCAAGCAGGCTCTTGACCCGTGCGACGGATTCAATGTGGTATTTGGCAACGGTAGCGGTAAGTCCGACCTTGATTGTGATGGCCGAGGCTGGAAGAGCCGCGAACATATCTTCATCGTTGTAGTCGTCTCCGGCTGCCATCACGAAGTCGTAGGGCGCCTCGGCAAATTTTTGGCTGGCAACAACGCTTTTGCGGATGGTTTTTGGCTTGATCTCTATGATCTTGTGGCCTTCGTAAACTCCGATTTCAGAATTGGCCGTGAGTCTGCCGAGCGTGCTGCGCAGGGTGTTTTTGTGATCGTGAGCTAGGGCGGTGTCGACGTTGCGGTAGTGCCAGACGAGCGAAAATTGTTTTTGCTCGAGGGCCGATCCGGGAGTGAGTCGGGTGGTGGATTCGAGGACGGGAAGAATTGGCTGCTTCCATGACTCATCGATGTCGTAACGCATTGCCCACTTGCCCTTTTCGCGGACCCAGGCTCCGTGTTCGGCGCCAAGGGTGGCGGGCAGGTCGCCAAACCATGATTCCAGTGCGGCTCGTGGTCGTCCGCTCAAGATAACAATATTGGTATTGGGCATTCCACATAGTTTTTTGAGTGTCGCGAGGAGTTCTGGGGTGGGCGCTGAGGCTGCTGGAGCGGGATCAGGGATGAGTTCCGAAAGAACACCGTCGTAATCGAGCAGAATAAGACGTTTTTTCGCGTTATGGAAAGCAGCGACAATTTTGGTAGTGCCGGCGGACGTGAGTAGGTTGAGCTTGCGGCCGAGCCGGTGCTCAGAAGTAGTTGAAAGTTGTTGCATAGGACCTGGTTACTATTTAAGTATACCAGATATGATGAGCGTCACGGCTTGTGGATTAGTGCGTTTTGGCCTTGGCGATAGCTTCAATTTCCACTTTTAGTGGGACGTTGGCTACACGCGGCAATTCGCGAACGGCGACGGTACTGCGCGCGGGATAGGGTTTTTTGAGTGTTTCACCGTATACCGCGTTCATGGTGCCGAAGTCACCCATATCGGTGAGGAAAACTGTAGTCTTAATGATGTCGTCTAGGCTGAGTCCAGCGGTGCTTAAAACTTCGGCCATGTTTTCGAATACTTTGGCGGTTTGGGCCGTAATGTCGTCTGAGGCGGCTTTAGTAGCCATGTCCATGCCGATGACGCCGGAGATGAAATATAGATCTCCGGCCTGGCGAATGCTGGTATAAGGTGGGGTAGCTGGTGGATTTGTCATGGTCGAATTATACACCTTTCAAATTATGCGTAGCGCTTCATCCAGATTCGAAATAATGTAATCAGGTTTTTTATCGGGGTCGGGAAGTTCGTCTTCGAACCGGCCGGCCTTTAGCCAGATTGTATTCCACCCGCCCTCGTGCCCGTGCTTTATTTCGCCTTGAGCCCGGTCGCCGATGACGTACGAGCGAGTTTTGTCGGCTTGGTGGTGCTCAGCGATTTGCTCAAAAAGCTCATGGGTTTTGGCGCCGGTGAAAATGGTTTCTGCGAAATATCCGTCCAAGCCGTTTTCCTTTACGAGCTGTTCGCGGTCTGGGCCAGCTTTGCTAAGTAGCACCAGCGTATAGCCCTTGGCTCGCGCTGTGTCGAGAATTTCTTGTGCGTGTGGGATTAAGGTCTTGTGGTCGGGATCGTAAAGCGTGCGGTTGAAGTCAAAAACAATTATATGATTCATGCGTCTATTGTAGGATATTTTTAGGACTTGAGCGGGGATCGAACCTCCTTAATGTTGATGATGTTTTTGGGCCTGCCATTCAGGCAGGATTCGATGTTTTTGAATAGTTCCTCGCCTAAACGTGTAGTCGTCTCCTCGGTATTGTAAGCGATGTGCGGAGTTGCCACGACATTTGGCAACTTAACAAGCTCAAGTACATCGGGCGGTACATGGCCGGAGGTGGGTTCGTTTTCGTAAACATCTAGTCCGGCGGCGCAGAAGGTTTTTTGTTTGAGGGCGTTCAGCAGTGCCGCTTGATCGATCACCGCGCCGCGCGCGATGTTGATGAGGATGGCATGAGGTTTCAGCATGAGCAATCTTCGCTGATTAATAATATGTCTCGTGGTTTCATCGAGCGTAAGGCATAAGCAAACAATATCCGATTCTTGAAGTAAGATATCGAGGTCTTGATCTGTTGAGGTCGAATTGACGTAGCGAATGGTCATATTGAAGCCGGCAACTTTCCGCTCGATCAACTTGCCGACCCGGCCATATCCTACTAGGCCCAATTTCTTTTGGCCTAGCTCTGTGCCAAGCATATCTAGGCCGTTCCATTTGCCCTCGCGCAAGCTGGTGTTGGCTTCTAGGACTTTGTGCGATACGGCAAGCATGAGGGCGATAGCATGTTCGGCGACTGCATTGGCGTTTTGCGTCGGGCAGTTCAGCACTTTTATGTCTTTGCTTAGCGCGTATTGGTAGTCGATATGATTGTAACCAACCGCTGATGAGACGATGAATTTGAGCCTGGGAGCCGCATCAATTACTCTGCGGGTGATGGCAACAAAGTTGGCAGTGATGAGTTCGGCGTCGCGAATACGCTCGATGACGGTTGCCTCGTCTGTTGGGACGTCATTGTAGGTAGTTATTCCCAGTACTTTAATTTTTGCTTTTGTGGCGTCATCGAAATCGATGCGGTCTGGAAAAACAATGTTCATTGAGAAGTGAACGTCTCTACGATTAATATAATTCCTGGCTGGGTCGGCAGGATTCGAACCTGCGAATGACGGGACCAAAACCCGTTGCCTTACCGCTTGGCGACGACCCATTGTGGTGGATAGCTTGCGAACAAAGATAAATTTTAGCTTATCGCTGCTCCTTGCGCAAACCTAAAATATTATGTCATAATTTAAGCACTATGAACATTTCATCGCGCGGTATTCTTAAAATTTTGGGCGTAACAGCGGTATTTGTCGGGCTTCTGTCGCTCGCTTATCTGGTGCGGCTGCAATTGATCTGGATAGGGACGGCTTTTTTCTTGTCGATTGCTCTCAATCCCTTGGTCGAAACGTTCCGAAAAGTGGTGAAGAGCCGGGCGCTTGCAGTGACGAGCGTTTTTTTGTTGGGGGCTGGCATTCTCACCTTTTTATTGGCAGCGCTTGTGCCGCCGCTCGTTCATCAAACTCAGCAGCTCGTGGAGAATTCGCCACGTTACACCGATGAGCTGGTAAACGGCTCATCGGTCGTATCTGAACAGATTCGCGCGTACCATTTGGTGGATCGGGTAAAGAGTAGCCAGAGCGAGATTTTGAAATATGCTTCCTCCGCAAGTGGGTCTTTTTTCTCGATTTTGACGCAGCTTTTTGCGAGTTTGGCCGCTGGCCTCACGATTCTGGTGCTGACAATCTTTATGCTTCTAGAGGGTCCGCATTGGAGCACGACGTTTTGGGGGCTTGTCCCGGAAAAGCGTCGGGCACATGCTCATGAGTTGGCCAACCAAATGTACAAGGCGGTGACAGGGTATGTTACTGGGTATCTGATGATGAGCGCTCTTGCAGCTACGATTACGGCGGTTTTGCTTACCATAATGAATGTGCCGTATGCCGTTCCGCTAGGTATCGTGGTCGGTATTTTTGACTGGCTGCCGATCGTGGGGGCTTCGATTGGTGCGTCGCTTGTTGTAGTTGCAGCGTTGTTTAGTTCGGTGTCGGCGGGTTTTGTGATGTTGTGTTTCTTCCTGGTGTATCAGCAAGTGGAAAATCACATTTTGCAGCCGATCGTCCAGGGGCGGACGGTGAAAATGTCTCCCCTCCTTGTTTTGATTTCGGTGCTTATTGGCATTGGGCTGGGGGGTATTTTGGGCGCGATTGTGGCGATTCCGGTGGGTGCGAGCGTGCAAATTTTGGCGCGGGATTATGTCGCTCGGCGTCTAGTCCATACTAAATAAGCTTAGTGCGGCGCCAACGCGGGCCGTTGGGGGTGTCGCTTACCTCGAGATGCTCCTTGGCGAGTGCAGTGCGTAATTTGTCGGCGCCGGCCCAGTCTTTGGAGGCGCGGGCGGCATCACGCTTCGTGATGAGGTCTTTTTGAGCGGTAGTGATGTCGGGGCGGCCGGCGAGGTCTAATCCGAGCAGTGTGTCGAGCGGCTTCAGCAGATCGTCGAAATCTTCGGTTGAAAGTGTCATGCCCGGTGCGAGGTTGGTGCTGTAACGGTACACTTCGGCGAGAGCTTGGGGGGTAGCGAGGTCATCGGCTAAAGCGGATGTTACCCGGTCTATAAATTGCGTAATGTCATTTTCGGCAAGTCGCACTTCGGATAGGTTGGTTTGGTGTTTGAGGTCGGCCCAAGCATACAGGTTGAGGAGCGTGTTTTGGGCGGCGGCCAGTGAGTCCCAGGTGAAATTGATTTCGCTACGATAATGGGCTTGAAGGTAAAGCAGCCGTAACGCTAGCGGATGAAAAAGCTGATCATCGGAGGTTTTGTGGTTTGTGATGTCTCTGAGCGTGTAGCTGTTGCCTTTGGATTTAGACATTTTGACGCCGTCAACGAGCATGAACTCGTTGTGAATCCAGTAATTTGCTAGTTGGTGTCCGAAGGCGGCTTCGGTTTGGGCCATTTCGTTGGGGTGGTGGGTGCCAATGTGGTCGATGCCGCCGGTATGGATATCGATGGGGTCGCCAAGTGTGGCGTGAATAATGGCTGAGCATTCGAGATGCCAACCGGGGAAGCCGCTGCCCCACGGGCTGTTCCATTGCATGGTGTGGTCCGAGAAATGTCCGGTGGCGAAAAACCAAATGGCAAAATCGTGGGGAGAGTGTTTTTCGGGGTCGGTAATGATTTCGCTGCGGACAGCTGTCTCTTTGTCGGTGAGTTTTTGCCCGGAAAGTTCGCCGTAGCTGGCAAGTTTGGTGACATCGAAGTATATGGCTTGCTTGGTAATGTAGGCGAAGTCTTTTTCGAGCAGGCGCCTTACCATATCGATTTGCTCGGGGATGAAGTCGGTGGCGCGAGCGTAAGGATCGCCGGCCTCGCGGTTTTTTTCGCGCTCGGGGTTTATGCTTGGCGGCAGGATATTCAGGGCCGCCATGTCGTGCTTGAAGGCTTCGGTGTAGTGGACGGCGACTTCCCAAACGGTTTTGCCCTCGGCTCGAGCGCCTTTTTCGAGCTTGTCTTCGCCATCGTCGGCATCTGAAACCAGATGACCGACATCGGTGATGTTCATGACGTGGCGCACTTTTAGTCCGCCGGCCTCGAGCGTGCGGCGCAGAGTGTCGTTAAATACCGCGTTGCGCAAGTTGCCGATGTGGTAGTAGTTGTACACGGTGGGGCCGCAAGTGTAGAGCGTAACTTTTTTCTGGTTGCGGGGGGTGAAGTCTTCGACTTGGCGGTGTAGCGTGTTGTGGAACTGCATCGGTGTTATCCCTTGAGGTAATCGTGATAGGTTTTGACAAGTAGATCGATTTCGGCGCGGACATTTGTGCTTTTACAGCGATAGGCTGCGGCGTTGGGGTGTCCCCCACCGTCGAATTTTTCGGCGATGCTGTTGGCGACTCCGGTAGTGGAGCGCAAGGGTACATTGATTTTGCTGCCGTAATTTTTGAAAACAGCTACGAGCTCCACGCCTTTGGTCCATTGCATTTCGCCGAGGATGAGAGTGTAGGGCTCGGCAATGTCTTTATATCGTGTGACGGTGTCGGGATTGATTTCGGCGATGGCGAGCTTGCCGTCTTCGAAAAATTCGACGGATTCGAGAAGTTTGCCTTTGAGGTGAAGTAAGTCTTGGCTGAGGGCGCCGGCCTCGCGCTTGGTTTTATATAGCTCATAGAGGTTGGCGCCGCAGCGCGTGAGCTCGGCCAAGGTTTCCACACTATCGGCGGTGGTGCCGGAGGTGGTGAGGCCGAGCGAGTCGCTGAGGAGAGCCGAAGCTAGCTTGTTTGCGGCCCGTTCGTTGATGGGCCACTTGAGCTTTAGGCAGATTTTAGTGATAAGCTCGGCTGCCGCTACGGCTTCTTCGACGATTTCAACGACGGCAAAGCCAAATTCCTGGCGGGCGGTGTGGTGGTCGATAATGAAAAACGGTTTGGCGGTGAGACCTGCGAAATGGTGCTCGAGGGCCGATTTGATGAGTGCGGGTGATCCGGTGTCGACAAGAATGGTGAGGTCGAAGTTTTTGGGCATCTCTTGGGAAACCCGGTCCCAACCTTCGAGGCCGTGGAGGTAGGGTTCGGGTTCTTTATACGAGTACAAATGTACGGTTTTTTTTAAATCGCCCAATATTTCTTCGAGACCAAGGGCGGATCCCAGGCTGTCGCCGTCGGGGCTGTCCGGCTGAAGCACGAGGATGTGGTTTGCGCTTTCTATGGCTGCTGCCAGCTCATGGTATGGACCTGTTTTGCTCAAAATGCCTGCCTTCCTTGTAACGCTCTGCCAAGCGTAATCTGGTCAGCATACTCGAGATCACCCCCCACGGGCAAGCCCCGCGCCAGGCGGGTGAGCTTCACGGGCAGACTTTCGAGCTGGGCCCTGATGTACATGGCGGTCGATTCCCCCTCGAGCGACGGGTTGGTGGCTAGGATAATTTCCTGCACCTCGCCGCTTCGCACGCGCTCAAGTAAGCTGTCGACTTGCAGGCGTTCAGGGCCAATGCCGTCGATTGGCGAAATTACGCCTCCAAGTACGTGGTAGAGGCCTTGATACATGCCGGTTTTCTCGATGGCTACCACATCAAATGGCTCTTCGACGACAGCGATGGTAGCACGGGTCCGTTTTTGTGAGGTGCAAATGTCGCACTGCTCGTTTTCGGCGAAATTGTAGCAGGTTTGGCAGGTGCGAACGCCGGCGTGGAGTCCATCGACCGCTGCACCCAGAGCCGAAGCCCTGGCTGGCTCATTTTTGAGCAAATGAAAGGCCAGCCGCTCGGCGGTACGAGGACCGACGCCGGGCAGTTTGGACAGCTCTACGATGAGGCGTTCGACTGATGACGGGATGATCTGCATGCTGTGATTATCTTATCAGATTTGATTGCGCCGTTCTGAGGCTTGGACCATTTCATCTTCTAGGCGCGTTATGTTTTCTTGCAGTATTTTGGCGATACGGGCGGCTCGATCATCAGGCGGTAACTGCTTGGCTTCGTTCACTTGGTCTAAGACCTGCGTGAGCTCTGGGTCTTTCATGTAGGCCGTTAGGCCATGGTCATCAATGCGCGCTTGATTATACAGATACATTAAGTGAGTACGCATAATGGTTTCAGTCTTTGGGGCTTCGCTACCGCCCAGGCCGACTTCACGCCTGCCCTTCTCGGGATAGGAGTATTCTATTTTTGTGCTTCCCATCTGCTCGCCCCTCCCTACAAACACGCGATCGGTCTGGAAGTTTCGACGGTGTAGGTTGTGCTGGCCTCCAGTGTGAACAGCTCCAATAATTGCGGTTATGTCGTTGGGCTGGTCAGCGACTGGTAGCTCGGCGGCAATATCTATGAGTTGCTCGGGCACAAGTGCCTCGCGAGACTTATTTGACTTGCCGCCTAGGGTTTGCGCATGGCTTAACGCCGCTTCGACCTCGGCATTGGGGGCGTAATTATCAAACAGCGTTTTGAACTGGCTCTTGGCTTCATCGTATGCCTCGTCCCCCAGCACTATCTCGGTGTGGTTATCGTCGAAGTCGACGAACCGGACTTGGTCCACTTTGCCGATGACGCCATTCAACAGACCTTCCAGCCAAGGGGCACCGGGGAGTGAGAAAGGTTCAATTTCTTCAGGAGGTTGGGCTAATTTCTTGTTGTACTCCGCGATGGCTTCGGCGCGCGCTTCAGGACTGTGGCCAATTGCTTCGATAGCCAAGACAGCGGATTTGGGTACAGCGGCGGCGGCTTTTGCACCCATGTCGGGCGCGTGGTCGACGAATACGAAATGAAAACGTGTGTTTTTCCGCACACGCTCTAGTGTATCGGCGTCGTGGGTCTCGGGATTCGTGTTGTGTGCGAGATCCTGTAACTCGTGGGCCGACGAGAAGCCGTCACGCTCGTGACCCGCTTTGGACTGGCCGTCTTGATCTGGATCTTGAGCGCCAAGTGCTTCGGTCATAGGTACTACAGCCCGAGCCCCAAGCCTCCGGCTACGCTGCGCATTTTTTCGGCGGCGAGTTGCTGGGACTTGGTGATGGCTTGCGTGATGGCGGATTCGATCCATTTTTCGACTTTGGCCATCTCGGTGTCGCGAATGACGGCTTCGTCGAGGGTGACTTTCTGGATTTTTTGCTCGCCGTTGATCTTGACCTTAACGGCGCCGTTGCCGGCCTCGACCTCGATGACTTCCTTGGCCAGAGCGGATTGAATTTTCTTTAATTCGAAGAGGGCTTTGCTTTTTTCAAACATCGTATACTCCTTAACAATTGTGTGAGACTTGCCGCGCCGGTTGTCTTAATTCTTATGCTAAAATTGCTTTAAGGACTAACCCGGGCCTATATGAAGTCTTTATACAATCGTATCATAAGCTGGTTTCTAGGTTTTGCCGAAAAGCAGCATGGTTATCTTGCGGCAGGGCTGCTCGCGGTGATGGCTGTACTTTCTCTTGGCAGTATGGTGGGGAATTCTGCGACTTTTGATGAGGTTGCGCACCTGTCTGCCGGTTATGCATATGATCATTTTGGTGATTACCGGCTCAATCCTGAGCATCCGCCGCTTCTTAAGAATTTGGCGGCGCTTCCTCTACAATTTATGCACTTGAGCTTTCCTACTCAGGATCCAGCGTGGACGACGGCGGCGAACGGGCAATGGAGTGTGGGCAGCAGCTTTTTGTATCACATGGGGAATAATGCCGACGAGATGTTGTTTTGGGGGCGATTGCCGATACTTTTGCTAGCCCTTGGATTCGGAGTTTTCTTATATGGGTACTCGCGCCGGCGCTGGGGTACGGCGGTTGGGCTCGTGATTTTGTTTTTCTACACACTGAGTCCAAACTTTATTGCCCACTCTACGCTCGTAACGACGGATGTGGGGGCAAGTATTTTTGCATTTTTGGCGATTGCGGCCTTTGCACGATATGCCGAAAAGCCCGATGCTTTGGGCTTTTGGCTGATGACGATGGCGCTAACGGGAGCGCAACTCGTGAAGTTTTCGCTCGTGATGCTATATCCGGTGCTCGGCATTATGGCGCTGGTGCTGGTCTGGACGGGTAATCGGCCGAAATCTTTTTGGCCGCGATTTAAGATGTTTGTGGGAGGATTGGCGCTTGCATCGGCGATAAGCCTTGTTGGCGTTTGGCTGTACTATGCCGTTCAGGTGTGGCATATGCCGCTTGAAGTGCAGGATCGCCTTATCGATGGCACGTTGGGTGGACCCGTTTTGCGAGACATTGCTCACTTTTTGCTCTCTATAAACCATCTGACATTTATGGAGCCGGTCGCCCAGTATTTGTTGGGCCTTACCTTGGTGTTTGGCCGGGTGGCGGGTGGAAACGTGACGTATCTGAATGGTGAAGTGATGACTAATGGGTCGCATTTATATTTCCCGGAGCTTTTGGTTTTGAAGACTCAGATTGCTTTTCTCATAATGGCTCTGATTGCTGGTGGTTTTTGGGTCTGGCGGGCATATGTACGGGGGGCGTTTGTGCAGCGGGCTGGAATCCATGTGCGAAATCATGTAATGGAATGGACACTGGCGTTTTTCGGGCTATTTTACTTTGTCGTGTCGGTGGCCGGGCCGCTGAACCTAGGCATACGCCATATTATGCCGGTGTATTTGCCGATGTTTGTGATCGTGGCGCTGGGGGTGGTGAGCTTCTTGCGCTGGACGCGCAAGCACCAGCCTTTCCTCGTTACCGCCGGCTTTGGTTTGCTTTTGGCATGGTATGGCGCTAGCACGGTCCTGGTGTATCCAAGTTACTTGTCCTATTTCAACGAGTTTATTGGCGGCGCGGCTAATGCTGATAAGTATTATACCGATTCAAGCGTGGACTGGGGTCAGGATTTGAAGCGGCTGAAATCATATGTGGTTCAACATCCTCAGATTAATCATATTGCCATCGATTATTTTGGCGGGGGCGAGCCGGCCTATTATTTTTGTCAGCCCCGGTATGATGGAGCTGGCCACCTCATAAAAACAGCTGCGGGCTATGATTGCTCGCATAGCATGTATGAGGCTTGGCATTCGCAAAATGGTGAATATACCGGCCAGTACATCGCCGTTTCTGAGACCTACCTTGAGAACGACCGGTACTACTCGGTGCGCGACAAGACGCCGAGTTATGCGTATTTGCGAGCGCGGCAGCCGATTGCCAAAATTGGCGGTAGCATTTATATATATAAATTGTACTAGCTAACGGCTAACGGCGGCCTTGTGGGTGTACGAGGAATGCTTGTAGCGGCCGGCCCAAATGTTGGCGCGGATTTTTATAGGATCAAGGAAACTGTTTAGCGCAATCATGGCAAGCGAATCCCCTGCCAGTCCGTCGTCTTTGGTTTTGGGGTCGCGCCAATCTGGGGTTTCGATGAAGCTAATGGGATAACCCAGCTGTCGTGCGATGGCGAGGATTTCCATGTCGAAGCTCCATTGCAGCATTGTCATGCGACCAAAGATTTGTTCGGCGGCGTCGGCTTCAAAGACTTTGAAGCCGCATTGAGTGTCTTTGATGCCGGGGACGACGAAGAGCTGGGCTGCTAGGTTGGCGCATTTGGACATGACTTTGCGCTGAAAGCCTTCGTGAATGGTGAAGAGGTTGCGGATGGCGATGCCGACCTTGCCATTTTGCTTCATGAAGGCGTGAACGTCGTCGAGGTGGATTAAGGGGGTGGCGAGGTCGGCATCCATGAAGACCCGGTAGCGGCCGGTGGCTTCGAAAATGCCGAGCCGGACGTCCCGGCCCTTGCCGACTCGCGGTCCGGCGTGTACGAGCCGGAAGTTTTTGAATAATTTGGCTTTGCTTTCGGCGATCTTGGCGGTGCCATCGGGGCTGTCGGCCGTGACGACCAAGATTTCTATACTGCCATAATCACGCGCGTGCAGAAAGGCCGCTAGCTCTTCTAGCACGTTACCGATGCGGGCCGCTTCCATGTAGGCCGGGATGATAATGCTTAAATCGACCGGACCGGAGCTCATTTATTAACTTCGTAGGTGTAGTAGGTTTCGGCTTGGTTGAAGGGCGAATAGTGTGGGTGCAGTACGCCGCCGGGGAATTTGGCTTTGAGTATTTTTACAGAATCATCGCGTGAGGCGGCGGCGATGTAGAATTGGCGGTTGGCCGCTGGAATGGGCAGTCCCGCTAACTGTGAGCTCGTAAGGGCTCGGAATGACGGGGTTTGGTAGTCTAGGTAGTTGACGACGGGAATTTGTTCTTGGGGTAGAACGACGTAGCGTTCGCCATTGAATTTATCGGATTTAATGTGGCCTGCGATTTGGACTGCAGCTTCATTGTAGGCTTGATAGACGGCGGTGGAGCCGGCCCAGGCTCGGAAGTATTGGGTGTAGCCTTGGAGCGAGCTGAGTGCTAGGAGGAGGATGATGGCAGCTTGGCCGGTAGTGCGGGCGGCTGAATTGATGGGGAAGGTCGTGTACCAAAGCTCGAGCATATAGCCGGTGCCGATGCCGGCTAGGGCGAATACGAGGGGCAGAGTGCCTATGGCCCAGCTGGAATTGGGGGTCCCTGTGGCGGTAAGCACGGCCGGCAGGAGCAAGATGGGTGCCAAGATGAGGACTACACGGTATGGTCGCTTGTGAAGCCGCGAAATGCTTACCAAAAGGCCCGTGACAATCATGATCCCCACAAAAGCGTTGAGCATGGGTTCGCCGGCGAGGTTGTGGCGGTAGTTTTCGTCGCCATGAACATTGAACATGAGCAATACCTTAACAAGGTTGTGGCCGGCCGCACCGATGTTTGGTACGAGATTCAATGTTTGTGACATCGTTTTTATGGACGAGAGTGACGTGCCGATGAGGTAGGCCAATGTGGCGGCGCCAAGGGCGAGAATCGCGCCGGCGATGAGTCGCTCGCGCGTGAAGCGCATAAGCTCATGCTTGCCGGCCAGTTTCCAGATGCCGATGGCAAGTACCGTGGCGGTGAAGAGCCAGCCGATTGGTCCGCTTAGCAAGTCGAGGGCAAGGACGGCGCCTAGAGAGCCGTAAACGAGGGGGCTTGCTTTGCGGGCTGCTAGGCTGCACACCCAGAGCGTCAGCGGGATGAGGAGAGGTGGCAGGGCGGCTTCAACCCCGCTGCGCGAAACTTGGACCGCCCAAGGCGAGACGGCTAGCAAAAAGGATACGATCCAGGCGATGCGCTTGCCAAACCAATCGCGCATCCAAAACCAGCTGACGAATACGGCGAGTGTGCCGAGTGTGGCCGGCCAGAGCCGCAAGGCCAGACTGGTGTGCCCAAAAATGTGGACGCTGATTGCCTGAAGCCAGACCCACAGCGGCGCGTAGCCGTTGGTACTGCTGAGGCTGGGGAACCAATGCGAGGGGCCGGTGGCGAGTGCGTTTAGGCCGATTCTGGCGGAGGTCTCGTCTAGACCGGGAGGTAAGGAATCTAACAAGTAGAACCGGAAAAAGGCAGCTACGCCGACGACGCAGGCTAGGCCTACCGGTACCCAAAAACGGCCGAGCCAGGCAAAGGGTGGGTGGGGTTTTGGAGCTTGTGCCATTATGAGAAGACTACCTTTTTATACATTATATAGTTCCAGGTGAGGCTAAGGATAGTCGCAAAGGCTTTGGCGCCGTTTTTGATGAGGAGCTCGTCGTGTCCTGTGATGTGGAGGGTGTGAGCGGCTGCGAGCGCGAGCGTAACGGGTGCTAGCCAGACATCGGTAAGAAATTTGATGGTGCCGGTTTGGATGACGTATAAACCGAATGCGGTCACCAAAAAAAATAAAACAGCTTGTCTGGTGAGTGATCCGTGGTGCTTTTCGAATACCACTTTTTTGTTGGCGGCAAAGCTTATGATCATCGCGATCGATGTGGAGATAATATTCGCCTGGACGAGGCTTAAACCCGCGGCACTTGATAGAATGTTGTATCCCGCAAAGTCGATGACGGTGTTTGCAATGCCGACTAGGCCGAATTTTCCAACGCGCGTTATTTCCGCCGAAGCGGTTGGTTTCTCGAGCACACATACCTCGTCTTTGTCTTTTTCAAGCATAACCGATTCATGTGTGCTGTGTAAACCTGTTGAGGTGTTCAGATTCGAACCTCGCGGGACCGACCTAAAATCTCAAATTTGTGACTTGAGAGCTTGGGTCGGCGGTCCGCCCGGGGGTACCGGGCGGACCGTTCAGCCGTGGGGTGAGGGTTCACCTGGCGGGCTGGTTTGAGGCGAGGGGTCCGTAGACCACCTCCATGACGTGGGTGTCCCACGTCGCCTCCGCACCGTCGTGCGGGTGCTGGTAGAGCGGGTTCATCGGGTCGACGGGGTAGAGGTCGGCGAAGACCCGGAGGATCCCCCGGTACTCCCCGGCCTCGAGCGGCGCGTTGACCGGCGAGCCGCCGGCCTCCTTCACCTTCTTCTGGAGCTCGATCAGCTCCTCGAGGAGGCGCCGGCCGTACTCGTCGAGTTCGGCGAGGGTCGGGCGCAGGTATCCCTTTACCAAGGTGCGCGTCACGCGCACCCGGCAGGCGGAATCCGCGACACGGTCTGCGGTGAACCCCGCGGGGGTCGCCTGTGGGACGGTGTGGTCGTCGGACATGATGTCTCCCTCGGTTGCCAGCGGGCCGGTCGCCCGGCTGGTTAACATACTCTACTGATTTATTGCTACTTTGTCAATATTTTGACTCTGAAACTAGCCACGAAAACGGTCTAGATCGGTAAAGCGCCGCTGCTCGGGGTGGAAGTAAAGTTCGACGTCGCCGGTGGGGCCGTTGCGGTGTTTTTTGACGAGTACCTCAGTGGTATTTTCGTCGGCTTGTTTATCGTAGTACCACGGGCGGTAAATGAAGGCCACGACATCGGCGTCTTGCTCGATGGAGCCGGAGTCGCGCAGGTCCGAGAGCTGTGGTATTGGTGGGTTGCGCGATTCAACAGCACGCGAAAGCTGCGAGAGCGCAATGACGGGGACGTTGAGCTCGCGAGCTAGACCCTTGAGTCCCCGCGAAATTTCCGAGACTTCCTGTTGACGGCCTTCCTGTGACCTAGCTCCGCCCGAGATGAGTTGGAGGTAGTCGATGATGATGAGTCCCAGACCGTGTTCAGCTTGGAGGCGGCGAGCTTTGGTGCGCATTTCCATCACATTTGTCATGGCCGAGTCGTCGATGTAGAGCGGGGCCTCGGATAGCTCCGCCATAGCTTCGTTGATGCGGGGAAAATCGTCTTCGTCGAGCGCGCCGGTGCGGAGCTTCCAGGAGTCGATGCCGGATTCGATGGCAAGCAGCTGGTCGATAAGCTGCTCCTTGGACACCTCAAGGCTGAAGAAGCCGACGGGTATTCCCTCTTTGGCTGCCACATGATGGGCAATATTCATGACGAGGGTGGTTTTACCCATGGAGGGTCGGGCCGCCACAATGAGGAGGTCGGAATTTTGCAAGCCGGCTAGAAGCTTATCGAGATCACGAAAGCCGGTGGGAACGCCGCGGAGCTTGTCGGAATTTGAGTGCATTTCGTTGAGACGGTCGAAGGAATCGGTGAGAATCGAGCTGATGGGAATGAAGTTTTGCTTGAGGTTCTTTTGACTGACTTCGAAAATGGTTTGCTCGGCTTTATCGAGCAGTTGATCGAGCGGCGTTTGCTCGTCGTAGCCGAAGCTCGTGATATTTGAAGCGGCAGCAATGAGTCGGCGCAGCGTGGCTTTGTGCGCCACAATGCTCG
>Ga0157378_10000893_pt1 | contig 27477 bp, 24 predicted proteins | sample M65metaG_FD_115309 | JGI IMG/M metagenome (GOLD analysis project Ga0157378, IMG submission 115309) | Miscanthus rhizosphere microbial communities from Kellogg Biological Station, Michigan, USA - M6-5 metaG | ecosystem: Host-associated > Plants > Roots > Rhizosphere > Soil | place: USA: Michigan... | reverse complement strand
GTAGCTTCTCGCTTCAGAGTCAGATGCATGCGTTCATGACGTCCGTTCTGCTGGGGATGGCCGGGCCGGATTCGCTCAATAGAGATTCCTAACCGAAGCCACCATACCGAAAGTCTCGAGAGCGTCGTTACTACGATGCTGGACCCGGTGTCAAAATCATCGGCACAAGAGAGTCAACATTGGCGAACGCTGCTGCGGCCCTTCGTCCGCATTGACCTCAATTCGCGCCCAGCAGCTCAACAGTTCGAGCGCAGGACTCCAGTTGACCCTTACCACAAGTGGCTTTTTTCCGGGTGCGCGGAGCCCGAGAAGCTTCTTTTGGTACAGTTGGCGCAGGAAAAGCTCATCAATCCAAACAGCCGCCCGGTTGTTGACGAACTCATTAGAAATGGATTGATCGTCTGGAGATGGGGGCTGCTAACCGTAAAGAATGACCGCTTCGCGGACTTGCTCCAACGTGCTGTTTCTCCACGCACAATCAAACATTGGGAGAAGGAGGGAGCCGGCGTTCCTTTGGCTTCGCTCCGCATGTCACTGCTGATAATTGGCATATGTGTCGTTGGTTTTCTCATCTATACGCAGGGCGAAGTTTTTAATACCTGGGTCACCTACGCGACTGGACTTGCGGCTTCGGTACCAACGTTCCTGCATCTATTCGATATTTTCCGTGGTGGCAAGGGCGCACAAGCATAACTCGCCGGCTTTAGACTGTACAAAATCCGGCATTGACTACCCGTCTTGCCTGGTTCTCGGACAATCCGTTTTACAGTGTTGCGAACAACGAAAACTTGGGTCCAACTTGGGTCCAATAGTGCACGAACAAGGCCCAAAACCAGTTAGCACGGTCTACGCATCTGCATCACGGGCAAAGAACGCCTATGTGAGTTACTTAATTCGGGACCAGGGGGCGGAGGTTCAAATCCTCTTCCCGACTAATCCTTTCAACTACTTACGAATACTGCCGCTCGACCTTCTGGGAATGGCCCAGGCAGTCGGGTAATGAGAGCCGCATAAACATTGAGTCTTATGCGGGTATGACTGTGCAGACCTATCCTCAAAATCATCTACACCAGCTTTCCAAGGATTGATTTAGCTGGTGAAGCTTAGTTGAACTTGTTGAAGGTTGTGGACGTCCCGGTCAGCGGCGAGGACTTCCTTCGACCTTTGCGATCACCTGGTTCCGTTTTCTTGAGCGCTCGCAAAACTATTCAGAGTTAAGCGTCGCTGAACTGCGATGCCAATGGATAATTCCGTGAGGATCAAAAGAACTTATCACCGTGTCAGGGTCAAGGAGTATATGTCGCTGGAGCCGTTGTCACGAAACAGAAGGGGAACATCATTGGCGTCCAATCCAAACCAGAATCCCACACTCCCCGTGAGATAAGTGCCGGTCAGATCGACGACCCGCTCCTGCTTACCGTCCGGGACGGAAATGCGATCAACCGACCATGGTTCCGGTCCGCGAAGCACGTAAATGAACTTTCCGTTGCGCGACCAGGTGGGGAAGCCCCACGCCCCTTGGTGCGTTGCCAGGGTGGACCATTGCTGATTCTGCACATCGAAGAGTTTGATTTCGGTGGTCGACGGAATCGTCATGGCGGCGATGAATCGTCCATCCGGAGACCAGCGAGCCGAAAACAATTCATCCGAGCCGGGTATCCTGTGCACTTTGCCGCTGGCGACATCGAGTATTGCCAGGGATGCTTTCGGCTCAAAGACCGCAAACACGATTTTGCGGCCATCGGGAGACCAGTCGCCGTCTTCCTTGCCCGTACCCTCCACGGCCGGGAGGAGTTGGCGCGGGCTTCCGCCCTGAGCAGCAACGGTGTAAAGCTCAGCGAGCCCCGAATTTCGTTTAGCAGTGAAGAGAATCTGCGTTCCGTCGGGCGACCAGCGGCAAACGGCGGGGTGGATCGGAGGGCTTGTAAGTTGGACCCGCTCGCTTCCGTCCGCTTTCGCTCGCCACAAGGTGCTATCAGGGTAGGTTACATAGGCGATTTGGCGTCCATCCTTCGAGAAGGACAAAAACTCGGCGGAAATGCCGCCAAGGTAAGGTTCAATCCGCTTGGACATCGCATCGAAGCGAGCGAGTTCCGCGCGGGGAGTGGTACCCACGGCAAAAATCCTCCTGTCGTCTCGGCTAGGGATGGGGGTACCCCAGTGGATAGGGCCGGAAGTCAGCGGGTAAGGGGAGGAGGAAGCTTGCCCGAAGAGACTATGGCGTTCGTCGCTAGCCCATATCTGCTCGAAGCCTCCAACATTGGGACCCTTTTGGTTGTTGCCTCCAGCGAGAAACAGGTAGAAATCCCCATTGCGAGTCCACCGTCCGCAGCACTGTCCCTCAGGCCCCTGCCAAAACGGAAAGACGAGGTGAGGATTTCCGCCCGTGGAAGAAATCTCCCAGAGCACGCGATTCCGAGTAAAACGAATACGGTGGCCGTCTGGACTCCAGGTGATGTCCGAAATCGCGCCGTCGCTTTTCGTGAGCTCCTGGCTTTCTGTCCCGTCAATTTTCATCGAATAGAGACTCTGGTCCTGGTCCGAATACGCTATGGACTTTGCGTCCGGCGACCAGGCTGGAGAGAAGACCCCCGCCCTCTTCGTGATGAAGCGAGGCGGTCCCCCGGCCGCCCTTATGGTGAAAATGCCGTCAGTCGAGGAGAGAAGAAGATTTGCACCATCGGAGGACACGTCCGCTGCAAAGGGGGAGTCCGATCCAGCGGATATCGTGGCGATGTCCCCTCCGGTGATCCCGACCTGGCCTATTGGTCCCGACGGATAGATATTGAAATAGAGCCTGCTTCCGTCCGTGCCCGCAAGGGCCCCGATGGAGCCGTTGTGGGTGATCTGGGCGTAATCCGTGACATGAGGCGGCGACGACGGCATCGCCCAATACCAGATTCCCGCCGCAAGGGCGGCAAGGACAACGACCGCGACAAGGCCTATCGGCCAGAACGGCCGCGCGGTTTTCCGCGGCGCCTCAACTTCCATTAGCTTCGGCTCCAGACGCACAGTTGGAGTTATTGGCAGAGGCACCACCTCGTGGGAACCCGTCAAAGACTCAAGGGCGAAGCCCAAATCAGAAGCCGATTGGAAACGCCGCTCGGGATTTTTTTCCAGACAGCGCTGCACGATTCTCTGCAACGTCGCGGGAATACTTGGCACAATCTGCGAAATACGCTGAGGTTCTTCGTTCAAGATAGAGCTCATAGTTTCGGCGGAAGTTGGCCTCCGGAACGCGCGCCTACCGGTCAGCATCTCGTACAAAATTGATCCGAACGCAAAAATGTCGGCGCGATGATCCACCTTTCTTCCGCTCACTTGTTCCGGCGCCATGTAGCCGACAGTGCCCATCACCATGCCGGGGTCAGTCCTTTCGGCGAGTGCGGGAGAATCGCTGTCCGGGGCCGGTTGGACTTGCGTGAGTTTCGCCAAACCAAAATCGAGAATCTTCACGCGCCCGTCCTTGGTCAGGAACAGGTTCTCCGGCTTCAAATCGCGGTGCACGATTCCTTTCTCGTGAGCGGCTGCCAAGCCAAGCGCGATCTGGCCTCCATAATCCACAACCTCACTTACGGGCAACGCACCAGCGCGAAGCAGTTCCCGGAAGTTCAGCCCGTCCAGCAATTCCAAAACCATGTACGGCGTGCCCTGATACGCACTCAGATGAAATATGCCAACGATGTTGGGGTGGTTCAGCGCGGCGGCAGCCTGTGCCTCGTGCTCGAAGCGACGCAGCCGGTCCGGATCATTCGAGACAAACTTCGGCAAGACTTTGATGGCGACGACCCGTCTGAGGCGAGTGTCGCGCGCCCGATAGACCTCGCCCATGCCGCCAGACCCGATCAGTGTCTCAACTTCGTAATCATCGAGCCGGGTTCCCGGCTTAATTGCCAAAACCGACGAGGAAGACTTGAGGAAGCTCGGCCTCACTTCGTCGCTGGCTGCGAGCAGCGATTCGAGTTCCTGGCGCAGCGCGCTGTCGGAGGCACATGCACGATCGAGAAACGCGGACCGGTCCGCTGGCGCAACCTGCAACGCCTCATACAACACGTTCCTTAGCTCTTGCCAGCGTTCAGGGGTGATCATGGGGAGTTTCCGCGCCCATCTGGCGGGATAGCCAGATTCTGGCCGTGGTCCAGTCCCTTTTAATTGTTGCTGGAGAAACTCCCAACACTCGTGAAGTCTCCTCGATGGACAAACCGGCAAAGAAACGCAGCTCGACTATAGTGCTTTGCTGAGCGTCGAGCTTGGCTAGAGCGTTCAGTGCCTCGTTGAGGGCCACTAGATCCACACTCTGCTTTGGAAACAAAGCCACTGCGCTGTCCAGTCTTACGTTATCGAGCGCTACCCTGTTCCCTCCGTTTCGCTTGGCAGCATTTCGCCGCCTGGCGTATTGGACGAGAATCTGCCGCATCAAGTTAGCGCTGACCGCGAAGAAATGCTCACGATTCTGAAAGTTCATCTGGTGCTGCTTCATGAGACAGAGATAGGCCTCATGCACCAGGGCGGTGGTTTGCAGCGTGTGACCGGGGCGCTCGTTACGAAAGTGGCAGTGGGCGATTCGGCGGAGCTCGCCGTACACCAGGGGCACCAAACGATGCAAAGATTCCTCGTCGCCAGCCCCCCATTTGGCCAGTAGCTCACTAACAGGCTGTGTTGGCAGTTCTGCCATAAAAATCCTCGCGGTGCGAACCCCTGTGGCCAAACATAGCGGCTTGCTTCCTCCAGGTCAACTGATTGAAGAGGAAACCGGTTAGAACGCCGCGGCACCATCGGGACATTCGGGGCTAAGAGAGGGAAAAACGGAATTTTTGTGCGAGTGAGCCAATTGAGCCCGGAATTGCACTTTAACAAGTGAGGAGCAGGCCGATCATGGCGGCTCGATGAGGAGATGAATCATGAAAGCAGGATTCGGAATTGCGTTGCTCTTGGCCTCGACGGTCAGCAGTTTGGCGACGTCAGCACCACAGATGCAGGTCAACGACTCCGCGCCCTGCCTCATTGCGGATGTCTCCCGGAGCGGCTTGCAATCAGTGATCTCGAATGCAAAGCAGACGAGGGGCGTCGCAGGTCACTCTGAGAACCAACAAGGCATCGCTGCGATGACGGGCGCGCCGAGTGACTTGAAGAAGGCAGAGCAATGGTTCGAAAAGGCAGCACGCAGAGGCTATCCCCCGGCCCAAGTTAACCTGGCGACGATGTATCTGCAGGGATGGGGAGTTGCGCGCAATGATGGCACAGCACTTTACTGGCTCACGCTAGCCGCACAACAGGGACATCCCGTAGGGTTGTTTGATCTCGGTCAACTTTACCTCAACGGTTGCGGTGTGCGTAAGGACTATGCGGAAGCGCTTCGACTGTTTCAGGAGGCAGCGGGGAAGGGAAATGCGGCGGCAGAAGTCAACATTGGTTACATGTATGACGTTGGCTCAGGCGTGCCGCGCAACCCGGCAGTGGCTGCGGAGTGGTACCGCAAAGCGGCGGAGGCCGGTGAGCCCGCGGGAGAATTCAATCTTGGTGATTTGTACCTTCAAGGAGAAGGAGTCCCACAAAACGACAGTAGCGCGCTTGAATGGTTCGAGAAGGCCGCGGCGCAAGGGCATCGCAGAGCTCAGGCCATGATGGGCTTCCTGTACGCGGCGGGGCGAGGAGTGCCCAAGGACCTCGAAGCCGCTTATGCCTGGACCGCCGCCGCGCAGTCAGCGGGAGAACCGCAAATTCAAGATGCGCCATCGCTTGCCGAGATCGAACGCCAACTGTCACCTGACGCGATTCAGAGAGCGAAAGGGCGCGCGCAGGTGCTCGCCAAATCGTTCAAGCAGCCTACGACTGCTGCCTTGCTTTACTGATCGCGCGGTCTGGAGAAGGGTTGTGGAGCTGGCGGCGAATTGCAATTCGGTCAACCAATCGTGAATGGTTGAGCCGATGGCTTGGGGATGATCCTCTCGCAAATAGTGATTGCCAGGACCGGGGTGGACCACCCTGCAATTCTTGAGCCCGCCAAGAACGACTTGTCGGTGAAGGCAGATAACCGCGGTCCGGGATCTCCGGTGAAAAGCAACTTCGGGTAAGAAGATTGCGCTAAGGCACGCTGAGCCTTTATTCGCTCCGGCAATGTAGGCGATTTTGTAGCTGTGAAAGCACCGGATTTCAACCGATTTCAACAACCAGCCCGCAACAGCTTCAACAGCAATCACTTGAGAAGCGCAGAATCCTACAAGTTTCAATGAGGATTGGAATCTGGTTTGGGACCAGGGGGTTCGGAGGTTCAAATCCTCTCTCCCCGACGTTTCTTCATTTTTTCGCCCTCCTAAAGATTAGATGGAAGGCCTGTCATCCGGGACCGAACGGCTGCACTCGAAACGTGGGTTGTAGAGCGGCTTTAGTTCAGCAGGCGAGAATCAGTGTTTGACAGTGTCATCCAAGAACCGAAAAACATCCGGTTCCCATTCGGAGATGCCAAGGTAGAGGAGACTGTGCCCGTCAGCTGAGGTCTTGCCTATCACGGGATAAATTTTAAGCAAATGGGATTTGTGGAGCCGGTCGAGTTCCGCAGAGATGTCCTTTCCGGGTGTCGTGTCGAAGTCATTGGCCGCATACACAAGCATGATGGGAGCTGCCGTGTTCGCCACTGCCGCCAGGGTGCGGTCCCGCAATTCTTGCGACCCTCGCCAGGAGTTCGCGCCCGCGGCAAAGGCGACTTCAGCGCGAATGGTGCTATCGTGATCGCCAGAAAGCAGCGTAAGCATCCCGCCGAACGAATGGCCCACGATGGCGATGCGCCTGGGATCTACATCCGTCGCAGCCTTCAAGAACGTTAACCCAGCGAGAGCGTCGTCGAGTTGGCTACCCGTGATCAACTGATAGTGCAACTGCTTTCGAGCGTCAGCACCTTTGGCTTCCGCTTGTTTCAAAAGTTCCTGCGCAAATGGGCCTTGATCGGCGGAAAGACCTTGTCCCCGACGGCACAGATAAAGGAAGGCGTAACCGTGTTTGAGAAAGATCGGAGCAAGATCGGAAGCGGCCTCGGTCATCGTCCGGCCAGCCGTGTGCTGCGGGTCATCGGCGCCAGAGCCGTGATTGAACAAGATGGCCGGGAACGGACCCCGGCCAGCGGGTTTCCAAAAATACCCCTTAAGGTGGAGCTGACCGCTGCGCACATCGACGACCTGCGGAGCACCAGGAGGTGCTGAAAGTGAGGCAGTCTGCGCGAGGCCTATGGCCGAGAGCTGCATCGTCAGTACGAGCATGATGACCGTCTTCATAGTTCACCTTAGAGTACGGAGTGTGACAACGAGTCCGAACTGGCAGAGGGACAGAGCCCAGTGACGGCCGAGTCTCTGGCGTTTCGTTGTTCTTGTTAAGCGTCGGTATTCGGAATAGCAGTTTAGCCGATTGCAAAAGAGTGTCAGGATGGTCGGCAACCCGGAAGTGGATCGCAATGTATCTCCCCCTCGAGTCGGTTCGCGGATTGTCGGCAGACCGGAGGCTAGGTACGTGGTCGAGTTCTAAAATTCTCTGCTAAAGTCCACCCGTTCCGCCCAACTCAATCCTAGGCCGCTGAAAGCACTGGTTCAAAAATATCTCTATTTGACACGAACGTTCGAAAATCGTCTGCTAGGGCCGACCATTCTTTTCATGTCCGTTCCGGAGATATGGGTTTCGACGATCTACACGCGGGTGAGCTGAGGCAGGGCGTCAAAGTGCGTGTCACGGGCAAACAGGACAAGCGAATGTTGTAGGACGAGGGCTGCTATCCACATGTCGTTCGTCGGGATTGGGGTGCCCCCTTGTGCGCGCAGTTGGCGATAAATTCCCGCGTAATGATATGTAGTCTGCTCGTCGGGATAAAGCACGCTGACGCCGGACTTCAGGAGAAAACGGCGCAGGACGGCTTCGTTGCGCGGTCCCTGGCTGCCCACCGCAAATCCAGTGCGCAATTCTCCCAGTACGATGAACGGCAACCAGACCTCATCGGCGAGCTCGACCGTCTCTACCACGGTACATTCCCCGGCAAAGGTCGGTGTAGCGATTCGCGTCGAGCGCCAGCCTCACCGCCACATCTCTTCGTCAATGGTGTCCTGCGTGGCCACGGCCTTATCAAAGGCGGGATCTTTGCGCCAGGCGCCTGCGATATCGCTGAGGTCGCGCAGTCGGCCGCGCCCCTCCGTAACGCCAATGCCCCGGGCCAGGGCCTCAAACGCTACTTCGTTCAGGCTTTTATCCTGTTCACGGGCAGCCCGGCGAAGAGCTTCGTCCAAAGTTTTCGGCACGTTGCGGATAGTGTACTGCATGCTTATATTGTAGGCATTGCAGGCAATGATGTGTGGTCAATCGGGTTTGCGGAGTTCGCCCGAAAGGTTAAACCGTTACGATCTATTTGCAATTTACATCTGCGACATCCGAACCGCTGATTTCATTGAGCGCCCGTGCGTTGTAAAACCTACCCCTTATGAGACGCGCTCACTGACATTGGTCGCTCTTCGTCATTGTCTTCGTATTGGGCTCAGCTGAGTTCTTGGGCAAGTCCGATGAGCAGCCCTTCAGGCCCGCGGATGTAGCAGAGCCGATACGCGTCTTTGTACTGGACTACGTCGCCTACGAGCTGCGCGCCGCGCTTGCGGAGCCTATCAAGCGTCTCGTCGATGTCGTCCACGGCGAACATGACGCGGAGGTACCCCAAAGCGTTCACCGGGGCCCTGCGGTGATCCGCGACGGCAGGCGGCGTGAGGAAGCGGGAGAGCTCGAGCCGGCCGTGGCCGTCCGGTGTGCGCATCATGGCAATCTCGACGCGCTGATCGCCCAGTCCAGTGACACGTCCGGCCCATTCTCCTTCGATCGTGGCCCGCCCTTCGAGCTCGAGGCCCAGCTCGCGAAAGAAATCAATCGTCCCTCCGAGGTCATCGACGACGATTCCTACGTTGTCCATCCGTTTGAGCGCCATGTGTCCAATCTACAAGCTGTCGTCGAGTCTAACAACGGACCCTTTTTGCAACGCCGAAGCGCGAGCGCGACGCGGAGCCTGAGAGATCACTCCCAAAAATAGCGCTTAGTCGGGGCGGATCACCGGCAATTCGGAAAGGACGTGCATTTTCATGCTCTGTTAGCTGAGTAAGCCAACCGCCAGAGCGAATTTGTGTTCGTATTTTATTTTCTTTTCAGCTGTAGACGCTTTTGTAGTTGTGAAAGCACACGCCTTCAGCAGGATTCAATCGCTCTCAACGAGCAGCCCGCAACACATTCAACAGCCATTTACTTGGAAGCCTCAGATTTCTGCAAATGTCAATCACTTCTTGAATCTGTTTCGGGACACAGTGGAAATTCGGTAATTCGGCGTCATTCGCTTCATGCACGCGGCTTCCGAACTACGTCGAACGCAGTTGTGGGACGTATTAACTGATTGCGAAGGATCGCACGAGAACGACTGCACACTATGCCGGGGGAACCTACCAGCATCAGCAGACATTGAGGCGAAATGGCACCACCAAAGTCTACTCGAGCGTGGGAGCCAACATTGTTATGGGATCATATGGCTCATCGAGGAGGCAATCGCCTGGTTAAGTCAAGCGCCTTTTCAGTCACCGTAACACTGGCCCTGTTGTGTGGCTTCTGCGTAGAGGCTTCTCGGAAATAGGATTTGTCCGTATCGAACGTAAGGGACGGGGACATTGACCACCCTCACATCGTGCGAGTGAATCCATCTTTGCCCGGTCTCCGGCTGAATGACCAATTCGCTTTGAGGAATCGTGGCTTGGCTTCCGCATGTGACAAAGACATCCTCAAACACACCGTTTCCGTTCTTATCACTAAGCTTGCATCGATCAACATTTTCATGCTGGTCGAACCAACACTCCAACCAATAGCCAGTCCCGAACGACCCAGGCTGCGCATTGTTTGGCAATATGTAAAGTGCGTTTGACGAGACGGTATGCGGTCGTCGAGGTATATGTCCTCCCGGCCAGAGCGCGTAGGCAGCGAGGATGATGAGAGTCCCCACCGTCAGGCGGCCGATCAGGCGGATGAATTTCCTGGAAGTGAAGCGGAGCAGCACTGCGACTGCTCCCCCAAGAGCAAGACATCCGACGACAAACCATCTCGCGACGGGAATGCTGACTAGGCCCATGGCGAGAAAGCCAACGGCAACAAGAATCCCGGCGGTCTCTGAGTCCACGCTCATGACTCGCCATGGGCCGGGATGCCGATTGGCGTCATGATCTTTCATCGGCTTAATTGTCCCACCAGTTAACGCGGAAAGCTACGTTTGGAATCCCCACGCGGCCACGTTATGTTCCTATCCTATGGACCAACGCTGACATTAACTGACGCGGCGAACGGCTGGTTCACATAGTCGCGGGCTCTAACTGTAACCCGGTGTAGGCCTGTACTCATCGGCCAGCGCACCATAATCGCCGCTAGGTTTGCTTGGTACACCTTTGTCCCATCAACGAAAATCTCAATCAACTTTACTGGCAGCGCATCGGTGGTTCCAGCCATGATGGTCACAGGAGAAGCCACTAACGTTCCGTTGCCCGGTTTGCAGATAGTGACGCTCAAATTTCCCGTCTTGAGCGCGCAAAGAGGCGTGATTTGCGCAGCAAATGCATTGGCTGGGCCGAACTGCCCAACCGGCGTCCTGAACGCCCCTGGTGTTGTCGGAAAATCATTATCCTCGGTCGAGCCCGTTACGTAGAGGTTCCCGAAGGGACCCAGTGCTGCGCTTTGGCATCCGGAATTATTGCTGCCACCCAACAATGAGGAGTAGCTGAGGGCTGAGCCAGTGGCGTTCAGCTTGGTGATAAAGCAAGTGAACCCATGATTGGTTCGGTTAACGCGTTGAAAAGCATTTTCCGTGGTGGGGAAATCTCCAGACCCAGTGCCACCGGTCACGATCGCTGCGCCGTGGTCTACAACGATTGAGGCGCCAAAATCATTCGCCCCTCCACCGAGCAAAGTTGAGTACACGAGTCGCGAGCCCGTACTGTCAAACTTGGTGACGTACGCGTCAAACAGGCTGTGGTGAGTTTGTTGGTATGCGCCCGACGTCGTCGGAAAACTATTTCTGCTGCTCGAAGCACCGGTCACATAGGAGTTCCCTGCCGCGTCGATCGCAATCCCGGCAAGACCGCCAGGGCCGGGACCGGTAAAGTAGGTCGAAAATACCAGGTTCGATCCAGTGCTGTTCAATTTCGTGACAAAGAAACTGGGAGACGGCGTTATCTTCGGGCTTGGTTCGTAAGCGCCTGAAGTTGTGGGGAAGTCGGTCGAGAGTGTAAGACCTGCAACGTAGGCGTTGCCGGAACTATCCACCGTGAGGGCCGCAACACTGTCGTATAGGCTGCCGCCCAAAAATGTGGCATATAGAAGCGAAGTTCCAGCTGCATTAAGTTTCGCCACAAAGCCATCAGTTCCACCCCGAGTCGTTCCTTGAAAGGCATTACTGGTGGCCAAGAAACTCCCGGAGGTTCCCCCAGCGACAAACGCTTCGCCCGCCGAGTTGACGACAATTCCGGCTGCAGTGCATTGTGAACAGAAACGAACGGAATACACAATTGAGCTCCCGACAGAATTCAGCTTGGTCACGAAAGCGAACGGTGTCTGTTTGGGCGGTGCTCCGCCGAGCGGGCTAGCGGGGTAGTCCAAGGAACTCGTGTATCCGCCGACATAGGCATGTCCATTCCCATCCACGGCAATGCCGCTGGCAATATCATCTGCGCTGCCTCCGAGATACGTCACCCAGACTCGGGTGCCGCGCGACGTCAGCTTGGCGACGAATATGTCTTGATAACGGAAGTGGGAACCGTTCTTAGAATACTGGTTGCATACCCCGTCAGTGCCGCAAGTGGAATCAAACGCCGCAGGCGTCACGGGGAAGTTAGCCGAAATGGTGCTCCCAGCAATGTACGTATATCCCGCACTGTCGACAGCGACAGCAGCGCCACTGTCGGGCCAACCGCCCCCGATCATCATGGAGTACGCCAGTACGGGATCGATAACTAGTTTTTTGGTCTTGTCATAGGTGCCGATGACGAAGCTAACCCGATTGCGCTGATCAACAGAATAGTGGCCTTCTACTGAATGTTTGTGGCTGCCAGCGAACTGGTAGAGGCGCGGCTTGAGCAGCGTGATCCGCATCCCGTTCGCGCGCATCACCACGTCTCCTTTGTTGGTCACCGATGCTTCTGCACCTTCGAGAGTTAGATGGATCGCCTGTGGATCGGCACCAGGCGCAACGGCGAAATCAAACTCCAGCTCGCCGTCTCTGCCGTAGTAGACGACGTCCACACCGGGGTAGATCCGCTGGTATGCCACCCGGCCGTAATTCGGCACATTTGTGTTCCAGTGCCGTGGATCGTTGCCGATCAGATAGTTTGTCCGGGTGAGCAGAGGCTCAGATACGCGAGTGGTCGCACCGGGGGCGGTGTCTAGCAGACGAATGCGCACTGCACCAGTGGAGTAATTTGAGTTGCGCTTGTTTGGCAACAGCACAGTTGCCGACGCACGGTTTACCAGCACGCTATAGTTACGGCCGCGCGCCAAGTAATCGAATTCCCGCGCGGCTTGGCCCTTATTACGCTCAAAGCTGAGCGGTTGGTGATCGACAAGTGCGAGAGCCTGCCCCACGGGATCACTCGTCCCGGCGGCAAGGATAGTGAACGAAACCAGAAACACAACAACAAACAAAACAAGCTTTTGTGATGAAGACATGACCGACCTCCGGAGTGGGAACTACTCAGTGGGAGGTCGTGTTGACGGCGAACCGTAGGTACTGCTGTGCGCGACGTCGCTGAGAAAGGAGCCGCTGTACTGCTCCCTTGGGCGCAAAAAAGTTTACATCGAATCCAGAGTCTCGCAGCAGGAATTTTTCTCGTAGCTAGAAGTCAGTTGTCCCACACCCTTCGTAAACCTTTCCTTTTGTAAGGAAACGAGAAGGAGTAGACAGAGCGACGAGTGACGAGTGACTCAGTTCGCCAATGTTTCTTAATGGTTTTGCAAATGTTTTTCTGAGCACGGCCGGGCACGTACACCAGGCGCGGGTGGGCAGGTTACCCCATAGACAATCGGAGGACTTCCGGCCATTTGCCAATCCGAGAATTTATGTCCTGACTCGTGTCGTAACTGGGTGTGTGGAAGAACCAACCTTGACGTATCAAATTAGTCGGCGGATACTGTCAGCCTGGCTTGACGAGCGGCGCGAGAACAAGTCGCCTCTGCCAGTCGAATATTTTTCGATATCTCACCTCGTTGCGTAGCTCGCTGTTGCGCGATTCTCTTTGAGGTCTTCTCCGAATCGAATTGCTAGCTGAAGTAAGCCCAGGGTCTATTTTGGAAAGGCCCGGGCAAATGCACATCACAATCTAGGATTTAAGGAGAACAAACTATGCCTACACATATTGAAGAGTTCGTGGCTATTGACCCTCTTGCGCTGTTCTTTCGAGGAAGGGTCCTGCAGATCTTGTTGGAGATGAAACATCCTCACGTTCCATCTGTTGGAGACATTGCGAAAGCGCTGGAAAACGCGACGGCGGAGGAACGGAATGCAGCCTTGAGCAGGGCAAGGACTCTGGGAACTTATGCAAAAAACGTAGAAGAAGCAGCGCAGAAATATGGAGCTGGGGGAAAGGCGGTAGCGTAAGTCCTGATCTTTAGCTTTGGTTGAACCTTTGAGATGGCGGAAATTCTAAAGGTCGGTGCGATTCGTGTCGAGCGCCAGCCTGACGGCCACATTTCTTCCTCAATTCTGTGCTGTGCGGCCTCGGCTTCTGTCAAAGGCGGGGATTTTTGTGCCATGTGCCTGCGATGTCGCTGAGGTCGCGCAGTCGTCAGCGCTTCGCGCTAACGCCCAGCGCCCCGGGCAAGGGGCTTCAAATAAGGGGACTACAATAAGGTGTCAGCCAGTGGAGCAAGCCGCCAGAACGGATGGACCGCGCTGGTTGCAATTCTGCTGCAATATGGTGGCGCTCTGCACTTCGACGGGCTCACCTCCTCTAACAGAAGAGTGGTCGCTGAAGTCGACAGGAAAGCACCGCTGAAGGGCAGGGCGAGTAGTAGTCTGGGAAAGCCCACAACTCTCCAGGTTCACTCGGTTCAGCCAAAGACAGTAGAAGCAGTTCATTAGCCTTCCTTGACGAGTAGGTTTCGTTGACAACTCGGTTGGTGCTCCGCATAATGTCCCCAGAGCGCCATGGGGCGCCTCCAGTCCGCGGCAAGGGAGCAAGCTCCCACCCATCCATTCAGTCTCAACAATCCGGACCCTTATTCCGGCCTGTGCTCAGCGGACTTCAGGCGAAAACGGAAGGAAGGGTTTCGCATGACAAGGCGTCTGACGCCTCAAACCACGCTTGAAAATCTAAAGAAGGAAGCCAAGCGGTTCCTGAAGGCGCTGGCCGCGGGCGACAAAAATCTGCGCGAAAAACTGCTTCAGGCCTGGCCCGATGCGCCTGCCAAGCCCGTTCTACGTGATATCCAGTATGCGATTGCGCGCCAGTACGGATTCGAGAATTGGAAGGACCTCAAGCAGGCGATTGAACGCCATCTGCCAGCTGAAACAATTACTCCCAGGCAAGAAGAAGAACAACTGCTCGGGCGCTTCTTCGAGTACGCCTGTCCCGACCACCACGTGCGCGGGCGGCCGGCACATCGGATTGCCCACCACGCGGCATTGCGCATGCTCGGGCAACACCCCGAGCTTGCGGTCGCGAATTTCTATGCGGCCATTGTCTGCGGAGAGATAGAGGAGGTTGAGCGTATTCTCCGCGAGCGTCCGGAACTGGCGTGCACCAGGAGCTCTGTTACGGCCGCAGAACGTTCTGAGGTCGGCGGTTCTGGCGACATCTTCAAGGACCTCGGCCCTAAAGGATGGGAGCCGCTGCTCTATCTGTGTTTCACCCGCTTGGATTTGCCAAAAGTTCATGAAAACGCCCCCGCCATTGCACGCCTGCTGCTCGATCATGGTGCCGATCCCAACGTTCACTTCATGGCAGGCGACAGTCGCTATACGCCTCTGGTGGGCGTGATTGGGGAAGGCGAAGAGGAGCGACCCATGCATTCCCGACGCGACGAACTCGCTCGCCTACTCCTGGAGCGCGGCGCCGAGCCCTACGACAGCCAGGTGGTTTACAACATACATTTTCGCGGAAAGATCTTGTGGTGGATGAAGTTGATGTTCGAGTTTTCCACCAAGGCTGGGCGCAAGGCTGACTGGGACGATCCCGATTGGCATATGCTCGATCAAGGCGGCTACGGGACTGGAGCGCGCTGGCATCTGCGAACGGCAATCGAACATGACGATCTCGAGCTTACCGAATGGTGCCTTCAACACGGCGCAAACCCGAATGCAGCTCCTGAACGGGACAGGACACTGCTGCAAAGCAGCCTTTATGAACAGGCGCTGCGCCTTGGCCAAGTCGAAATGGCTGAACTGCTCGCGCGTTTCGGCGCCAAGCTTTTCGAGGCACCGCATGGCGAGGATGCATTTGTTGCAGCTTGCTTGCGGGGTGATCCGGCGGCGGCAGAGGCCATGGTCAAGATCCATCCCGAGTGGTTGACATCCCATGTCGCGCTGCATGCGGCGGCGCAGCGGGACCGGGCCGATGTCGTCGAGCTGGTGCTCGATCTAGGTGTGTCCCCGAACGTAGAGAATCCCAAGGCGGGGCGCCAGACGGCGTTGCATGTAGCAGCTTATGCCGGCTCTGAGAGTGCCATCGATGTTCTGATTCGCCGCGGGGCAAAGATCGATCCTGTCGAGACGATGTACGATGCAACTCCTCTCTGGTCGGCAGTGTGGGCGGGACGTGATCGGATTATCACGCAACTGGCACGCTACAGCCGTGACCTGTGGACGTTGAGTTTTACTGGAAATGTCGAACGAGTCCGCGAAGTGCTGCGCGCCGAGCCTCGCTTCGCCACCATGGCCGGCGAGAGCACGCCGCTGTTCTGGCTGCCGGAGGAAGAAGATAAGGCGTTAGAAATCATCCGTATGTTCCTTGCGCTCGGAGCCGACGCAAGCTTCCGGCGCAAGGAAGACGCCCTCACTGCGGGCGACGTCGCGCGCAAGCGTGGACTGCTCCAGGCGGCAGACGTGCTCGCAACCGCAGCTACGAAAGAACCCAAAAAGCCGACTACCGCGAAATCCGAGGTGGTTGCGGAATACGACCGTCTCGCCAATGCTGTCGTCGAAACATACGCCGCCGACAATCTCGACACGATAGAGACGACCCGGAAACACTTCGGCCGCTCCTTTACGCGCGACGACCTGCGCGCAACCGTGTGGCGGCTGATGTACAAGGTTCGGCAGGCCAGTGGCTCTCCAGAAGCATTTGGTTTGGCCGAGGCTCAAGAACTGATCGCTCGCACTTCCGGATTCCCGAATTGGACCGCTCTGATCGAGCACGCCGACACGGGCAAACCCGAGCCTGGCCCAACCTTCGCCATTGACGCCCACCAGAGCAGCATTTCACCGCGGCGGATACTGAAAGAAAAAGAGTGGGACGAGTTCGTCGGTGTGATGAGGGAACATCGGATTCCGGCACTAAACGCTGCCGGCTTCATGACCGATGAGGCCATGGAGAGGATCGCTCGATTGGATTTTGTCCGTACACTCAGCCTGGGTGGCTCACGCGGTCTATCCAACGAAGGACTGGGGCAACTCGCGCGGATGCCACAACTGGAATCACTTGACCTGAGCGAGTATCCGGGCGGCAAAATCTCGGACGCAGGCCTCGAGGTTCTCCGTTATTTGCCAAACTTGAAGCGTTTCGAGATGACATGGCAGCGGGGCATCACCGACGCGGGCGCCGCGAACCTCCGTTACTGCGAGCAACTCGAATCGGTAAACCTGATGGGCTCACCGACCGGCGACGGGGCGATTGAAGCCCTGCGGGGCAAGCCGAAGCTGCAGCACCTAAGCACAGGACGCTTGGTCACCGATCAAGGGCTGGCCCTTCTCCACGATTTCCCGATGTTCAAGAAATGGCACAGTGCCGAGCCTGAGTCGCTGATAGATCCCGAATCCGAGCCGACGAAACTGCTCATCGACGGTCCTTTTAGCGATCGTGGGTTGGCGAATCTTGCCGGCCTCGAAGGTGTCTTCGCGCTCGATCTGTTCTGGCATGTCACCAATATCACAGCCGACGCATTCAAGTTCCTTATCGACCTGCCGAATCTTGCCTCGCTCGGGTGCGATGGGGAATTGGCAACCAACCTTTCTTTCCGCCACATTGCCGCCATTCCAAGGCTTCGCCGGTTGCGGGCGCAAGAGGCCGTTGCGACCGACGAAGGGTTCGAGGCGCTCAGTCGATCGAAGACCTTGGAGAAATTCTGGGGGCGCGAATGCCCGCACTTCGGCAGCCGCGGCTTCGTTGCTTTGTCGAGAATGCCGAAGTTGCGCGATTTCGGTATCGGCTGCCAGGAGGTGGACGATGCAGCGCTCTCTACACTGCCGAGTTTTCCATCCCTCCGCGCGATTACTGCAGTGGGTTTTCAGGACTGGGGCTTCCGCCACATCGGACGTTGCGAGAAGCTAGAGCGCCTGTCGTGCATGTATTGCCGTGACACGACGGACGTCTCGACTGAGCACATCGCCAACTTGCGGCTGAAGAACTACTACGCAGGCCTGACGCAGATTACAGATCGAAGCCTGAAAATCCTGGGAGGAATGACCTCGCTTGAGATCGTCGAGTTATTTGAGACCAAGAACGTTACCGATGCGGGATTGGCTCATTTGGCGAAACTTCCGAGGCTAAAGCGACTGGAAATTTTCGGGCTGCCAAACACCACGCTGACGGGAACAAAAGCGTTCTCGGACAGGGTGCATGTGAAGTACCACGTGTGACAGAGTTGGAACAGTCCCACGGCATCGATACATGTACTCTAGAGAAGACCTTGTTCCGCGTAAGAACGAATTCAAGATTGTTTGTCGGCCGAGCGCGGCAACGTGCATTAGAGAATAAGCCCAATCCTCTACGTGGCCGCCGGTGGTACTCTGTGGATCCAACTATCTCAGCCAATCGTGAGGAGACCATGAGATTGCAAAAGGTTGTGATCGGTGTATTGTTCCTCGGACTTTGTGTCGCCGCAGGCGCGACCGACCGCAAGTACATCGTAAAGTCGCGAGCGGGCGACAGGAAGGCACTGCCATTCAGCGAAGGCGTGCTCGTGGGTAATACGCTCTACATCGCGGGCCATATCGGTTTGGACGCCAAAACCAACATGCCTCCAGCAAGTCCGGAGGCGGAAGCCCGGCTGGTGATGGACGATATCAAGCAGACGGTCGAATCCGCGGGGTTATCGATGGACGACGTAGTGTCCATCCAAGTCTTCTGCACGGATCTGAAGCTCTACGATACGTTCAATGGTGTTTACAAGACCTACTTCCACGGCGATTATCCGGCGCGAGCTTTTCTAGGAGCCGCAAACTTGCTGCGTGGCGGGAGATATGAGGTCATGGGCATTGCGGTCAAACGATCACAATGACCAATGCTCTTGGTAAGGGCGGGTTCAGCTCTGATCAACCAATCTTCGCGCAAGATGCGGGGGATGATGATCACCAGCCGGTCATTCCCGAGACTGTTTGTCAATCAGTCGTACTACGGTTATTCAACACCTGAAGCCATCTCTGCGTTGGGCTTGCGTGATTAGCCAGGGAGGACATGCCAACCCAGCATGCAATGGCGAGAATATTTAGCGCCGCGGCAATTCGGAAGTAGGTTCCGAACTCCCCTGTCCAGCGATGGAGCCAAGGGAATGCGTTGGCGCTGGCTAGGGCGCCGAAACTACCAGCCATGTTCATAGCGGCCGATACTGAACCTGAGTTCTTGCGACCAATATCAACACAGTAGGCCCAGCTTGGGCTGATCGTCATCTCCACACCGAACATTGCGATTGCAAAGGCAGCCACGGCAGCTTGCGGGCTGTGTACGATAGCAACAGCGTAAATTCCCGAAGCCGCCAGAAAAAAACCGAATATGGCCGGCAGCCGTCGTGACCAGAGTCGCCAGCGCGAACGATACAGCAGGTCCACAATGAATCCGGAGACCCAGTTGGCGATGGCTCCGGAAAGCAACGGCACCATCGAGAAGCGCGCGGCCTGTGCGGGAGTCAAAGAGTAATGCTCGGCTAGATAGGGAAGCATCCATGTGATGCATACAAAGAATGTGAAGTTACCGATGAAATACTGGAACGTGGCCTTTAACATTTTCCACGAACGAAGGACTGCGAGTAGCGGCCTCTCGTCTGTGAGCGGAGCGCTACTCTCCACTCGTCCTTGCGGATAATCGCGAAAAAAGATGAACCAACCGAATGCCCATATGAGACCCGGAACAGCGAGCGAATAAAACGCCATTCGCCAGCCATAAGTGGTCACGAGCCACTGGCACAAGGGGAAGGCTAAGCCTCCGCCGAGTAGCGCTCCGGAGAAGAGGACGCCGTTGGCAACGCCGCGTTCGCGATCGGGCAGCCAGTTATAAAAGACTCGGGCTGAGCCTGGGAAGGCGCCAGCCTCCGCCACCCCGAAAAGAAATCGCATGAGCAACAGCCAGCTCAGCCGGCCGGCTGATCCGGTGAGAGCGGTAAACGCACTCCATAATGCGACGACGATTGCCAACGTCAGGCGCGGTCCTGCCCGGTCGGCCAACCATCCCCAGGGGATTTGCGCAACGGCATAGCCAAGCGAAAATGCACCGAACACCCAGCCCATCTCGGTATCGGATAGCGCAAGCTCGCTAGCGATGGGGGATTTTGCCGAAGAAATTGCAGCCCGGTCAATATATAAGATCAATGACAGCAGGAATAGTGCGGCAACGACCAAGAATCGCTTGTCACTGGGTGTCGGCATGTTCACTGGCAGCGATGGCGTCAATCCATATCATCTAAACTTTGCTTCGAGATTGTGCTGTTTACCATTTGATGTAAACCGTCTTGACGTTCGTGAATGCCTCTTTCGACGTGGGCCCGATCGAGAACGCTCCCTGCCCGGAGTCCTTGACGCCTCCGAACGGAACATGCGGCTGACTGGATGTGCCGTGATTTATGTGAACCATCCCGGATTCCACACGCTCCACAAATTGATCCACCAAGTGCCGGTTCCCGGTGAAAAGCGAAGCAGCAAGGCCGTAGCGTGTGCCGTTGGCGACGTCGAACGCTTCTTCTGCGTTCCTCACTCGAATGATTGGGAGGACTGGTCCGAAGATCTCTTCCTGGGCGAGAGCGGAGGTCGGGGAAACATGGTCAAAGAGCGTGGGGGCGTAGAAATATCCCTCGCGATCCGGGTCTACGGCAAGTTGTCGTCCGCCAACGATCAAACTGGAAGGCTCCGCCAAGCCCTTGCGTACGTACCCCGTAACTGTTTCCAGCTGTTGTCGGCTTACCAGCGGGCCCATTGTGTTTTGCGGATCGAGACCGTTACCGACGCGAATCTTTTCCATGTGCGTCACCAGACGTTGGCACAGCTGATCCGCCTGTGACTGATCCACGATCACACGACTCAGCGCCGTACATCTTTGTCCGCTGCACAAAAACGCTGCTGCCACAATCTCTTGAGCTGCACCATCCAGATCGTCGCACTCGAGAACAATCGCAGGATTCTTTCCTCCAAGCTCGAGTTGTACTTTAGCCATTCGTGCAGCGAGCTTTTCGGCAATGCGTACGCCCACCGCAGTCGATCCCGTAAAGCTAATCCCGCGAACTCGTGGATCCGAGATCAATCTTTCTCCGCATTCGCCGGATCCAATTACCAGATTGAGAACTCCGGGAGGCAAACCGGCTCTCTCAAGAAGGCCGCTAAGGAATACCGCAGAATGCGGAGTCAGGGATGCCGGCTTCAGCACAACGGTGTTGCCACAGGCGATCGCGGGAGCGATTTTTCGTACCGGGCTCACGACCGGGAAATTCCACGGCGTGATAGCTGCAACTACACCGACCGGCTGCAAAACCGTGTAGCACGAAAAGCCTGGGCGTTCACTCGGGAAAGTCTGTCCCGACAAGCGCAGTGCTTCCCCGGCGGCGAAAGCAGCTTCTGCAGCGGCCCGCGTAACCTCGCCGATTGACTCGCACAGTGCTTTGCCTTGCTCGAGCGTGACGATCCTGGCCAAGTCGTTCTTGGACTCGAGCAAAAGCTGAGAAAAGCGCAACAGAATTGCCGACCGCTGCGGGGCTTGGGTTTGACGCCACATCGCAAGCGCCGTAGCTGCCGAGGCAACGGCTGCATCTACATCGGCGGTACCTGAGCGGGGAAAATCGCCAAGGACTTGCGACGGGCATGCGGGATTATGCGATTGATAATACTGGCCTGTTTCCGGCGGAACCCATTTCCCGATGTAGTTCTGATGCCGCTGCACTAGAGGCTCTCCTCAAGAAGGGCCGTCAATTGTTCCTTGCTCGTTGCTCGAGGATTCACCACAACATTGCCACTCTTCATAGCTTCGTCAATGACTTTTGGAATGTCACTCGCACGGAGACCGTACTCGCGCAATCCTCTTGGTATGTGGATATCGCTCGCGAGATGCTCCACCGTGGCGACGGCGCACTCGGCTGCATCAGCCGGGGACATCTGAGCCACAGGCTGTCCGAGCGCGCGCGCAACCGCCACAAAGCGCTCTGGCGCGGCGACCTGGTTGAACTTCATGACTTTCGGCAGGGTTACGGCGATCGCAATCCCATGCGGAATGCGTACGTCCCAGCTTCCGAGCGGCATCGCCAAAGCGTGAGCCAATCCCAGACGAGTTGGATTCATCGCGATTCCCGCCATCGTGCTGGCGAGGAGCATAGCATATCGGGACTCGCGGTTTGCCCCACTCAAAACTGCATTTCTCAGATGTTTGCCAATGAGCTGAATCGCATTCCAAGCCAACGCGGCGGAGACGGGTTGGCAGGCGTTGTTGGTATAGCACTCGATGCCATGGGCCAGTGCATCCATACCGGTTGCGGCTGTTATGAGAGGCGGCAACTCCAACGTGAGCTCAGGATCGCACAGGGCGATCGTCGGAAACACATGGACGCTCCCCACCGCGACCTTTAGGCCGTTGTCATCATTGGTGAACACCGACCACAGACTCACTTCGCTCCCTGTTCCTGCCGTGGTTGGGATCGCGATCACCGGAGAAAGCGGATTCTTCACCTTGTGCAACCCGACATAATCGAGGATGGTTCCAGGATTGGTCGCAAGCGTCGCGACCGCCTTTGCCGTGTCGAGAGAGCTTCCGCCCCCAATTCCGATCACTACTTCCGCCTTACATTTGCGAAGACGTTCGGCGGCCTCGGCGATCAGCTTTGATCCAGAGTCCGGTTTTACGTCGTCATATACCTCGCAGGCAATCTGTGCCGAAGAAAGAAGATCGAGAGCCTTTTGCAGAATGCCTGCGGCCCCGATACCTTTGTCGGTAATCAGAAAGACCCGTCGAGCGCCAAGCGAGCGGATTCTTTCCGGCAGTGTGTTCAATACGCCATAGCCGAAATGAATGTCGGTCGGGACGGGAAGGAAGTTAAATGTCTGTTCCGGATTCAGTCGGTTCATGAGTATGTCTCCGCCGACTACATAGGTTGCGGATGCGGGAAGCGGACGTCCAATTTCGCTCCTAGCGCGATCAGTTGCTCTACTACCGTGGGCCAGAGGGGTACTCCGAGCTGCCGGTTCTTGGCTTCGTTTTGCCGCTCAATGTCTCCCGGGGCAAGCACTTCGTCCGTATTCGGCGCCGGCGGCGATGACTTCAACATTTGCAAAATCTGGTCCATGCGCGAACCAAAATCTTCCGTGCTCGAGAAAATGTCAGTTCGCATCGCCACGAAAACGTGTCCGAGATTTTGCTCCGCCTCGTGGTTTTCGAGCGTGTTCAGAGTCAAACCAAACGCCGCTCCTGTCAGGACGCCACAGAGCACATCGATAATCAAGGAGATTGCCGATCCTTTGGGGCCTCCGAATGGCAGCACCGATCCCGCAAGGGCTGCGATTGCGTCGGTGGTTGGATTTCCATCGCTGTCGATCGCCCATCCGGGCGGAATCAGCTTGCCTTGCTCGGCTGCGATGATAATCTTTCCTCGCGCCACGACACTGGTGGAAGCGTCGAATATAAGAGGTGGTTTCTTGCCTGCCGGAATTCCGACGGAAAACGGATTGGTCCCGAGGAATCGCGCACGGCCACCAAACGGCGCCATGTGTGGAGGCGCGTTCGAGGCAGCGCATCCGATCATTCCTTGACGGACCGCTTTCTGCACGTAAAAGGCGGCGATGCCAAAGTGGTTGGTTCCCCGAACGCCAACGAAGCTGATCCCAGCAACACGAGCTTGCTCGATCGCCTTTTCCATGGCCTTTGATCCAACCACGGCGCCAAGACCGTTGTCTCCGTCCAACAACGCCATCGCAGCGCTGCTTCTTACCACCTTCGGAACCGGTCGCGGGTTGACGACACCCTTGCGGATACGCTCTGCGTAAACTGGAAGCCGGATCATCCCATGCGAATCCAAACCACGCAGGTCTGCCTGCAGCAAGCAATCACCAACCTCATTGGCATCTTCGCGGGGTACATTCAATTTTTCGAGGATTGAACAACAGAATTCCTGAGCATCTTCCGGCCGGTACCGCCTCAATTCGGTCATACCGTTCCGCCAGGACGATTCCATCGGGGAAGATTCAGAATTTCTATCGTGGTTTTGCCAGCTTGGAGTTGCCGGAAGATTTCCGACTCGCGCTCTCTTCGCGCAATCGCACTTCTGAGCACTTGTTCGATGGTTGCGACGTCCAAGACAACCACGCCATCCCCTGTCCCCACCACGATGTCTCCCGAACGAACTATGACCCCGCCCAGATCGATGGGTTCCTGTAATGTACCAATTTGTTCTTTCTTGCACGCTCCGATGGCGAGCCCGCGACTAAAGACTGGGAAGCGGCGTTCTGTGATGGCTTCCATGTCCCGCACCGCACCGTCGATCACCAGACCTGCAATCCCTCTTGCTTGCGCCGCCACGCTGAGAACCTCTCCCCACGCCCCGGCGTATTGGTATCTTTCGGCACTTGCGACGAGTACACTGCCCGGCTCCGCTATTGCTACCGCGTGATGCAGCATGAGATTGTCGCGCGCGGGACAGCTCACGGTAACAGCGGGACCGCAGACCTTGGCTCCAAGCCACACGGGTTTGATCGATGGATCCACCATTCCCCGCTGACCGGCTGCTTCGTACAGTGTGGCAGCATCGAACTCCGCCAGTTGCCGAATTACTTCCGTGGAAATCGTCATGCTGAGTTGGTCTTGGATTGGCTCAGGTTGACGCCAGCTAAAGCAGCTACGAATTGTGCCGCTGCAGAAAAGTCTTCGTTGCCTCGGCCTTGAGCACTGACAGCGGAGAAAAGTTGCGCCGCGACCGAAGTTAGAAGGAGAGGAGTATTGGAAGCTTTTGCAGATTCGAGCGCCAAATTTATGTCTTTCTTCATTAAGTCCAGTTTGAAACCCGGTTTGAACGAGTCTTCCAAAAGGAAACCCGGAAGGCGTAAGTCCATCATCTTCGAGTATCCCGAAGAGGTTTTGATTACTTCGTACAAGGTCCGAGGATCCGCGCCGCACTTTATTCCGAGAGCGAACGCCTCGCCGATGGTGAGCAGGTGGATGGCTGCCATCACTTGGTTCACGATTTTTAGGACCTTGCCTTGCCCAACTCCTCCGACGTGCACGATGCGAGTTCCCATTGCGAGAAGCAAGGGCCGGCAGCGCTCGAGCAATGGTTCGTCTCCACCAACCATGATGGTCAACGTTCCTTGTTCGGCTGCCGTCGTGCCGCCGCTCACGGGAGCATCCAGAACGGAACCGCCCTTCGTTCGGATGGCCTCATCGACCTCTTGCATCGCGAGATCAGTCCCGCTGGTCATCTCAATCAGCACTTTACCGTTAGAGAAACGATCGAGGATTCCTGTTTCTCCAAAGACCGTCTCGTTCAATTCCGCATCCGAGGGAAGGATTGTAATGACGACCTCTGCGGCCTCGGCCACTTCCCCTGGATTTTGCAGGATCTCGGCGCCCATAGCCGCAAGTTCCTGCGCGGGCTCGCGCCTCCGGTGGAAGGTTGTGTAAATCTTGTGGTCGCTTAGGAGGACGCGCTTGGCCATAGGCAGGCCCATCGCCCCCAAACCGATGAATCCGACCTTCACTTACTTAACCCGCCTTTGCACGAGGATTGCGAGAGTTCACCTACGCAACCGTTCACGGTTTCGCGCCCTTTTCCATCTTCTGGTAGCGTTCCAGACCGATATTGTCTAGGAACTGCATCGCGGCTTTCGCTACTTCCTCGGCGTGCTCACGTGGCACAACAATCACGCCGTCTCCGTCTGCCATTACAACATCTCCGGGACGGACAAGTACGCCGCCCAGATTGATGGGTCGATTCACCGACTCAATCTCATTTCGGCCCGGCCGGAATCCGCGGCCTTTTCGTTTGTGATAGGCGGGAACTTTATGGGCGATGATTTCGTCGCTGTCTGCCAGGCCACCGCTCGTGATCACGCCCAGCATTCCAAGCTTTTGCCAGTCCAGGATATTGGTTGAGCCGATGCTACGAGTATCTCCGTCGCCTTCTGCATCAATCACCAGCACGCATCCAGGAAAAAGGGCGTCGGTGAATGGTTCGCCGGTGATGTTGTCATACCAGTTCTCGACCTCTTCCGGCGGGGTTTTGGCCAAGCGCTTGTTCGTTGGTACATAGCGCGCGGTTACGGCGATCCCAACAATGCGGTGAGTGAAATTTTGCGTGTCGCGCCAGAGTGGCTGGATCGCTTGATCGGCGATGCCAACGTCCTGCAATCCAATCACATCCATTCCGTCCGAGACATCGGAAACGCGTAAGGGAGCATAGAGCTTGAGAACTCGCTGATTGTCCTCGCGAGAATATCGCTTGTAAGGAATGAAAAGCTGCACCTGGTCCGGTACAGTCTTCGGAGCTAATTGCGCCGGAGGCGGCTGGGGCTTCGTTTGCTGATTCTGGGCGAGCGTGGACCCGGAAAACAGACAAGCTAGGAAACCGATGGACAAACTCATTCGCCAAGTCCTCATGAAACCCTCCGAACTCAATCAACCGTTAAGCGGCCACAAGCGTTCACTTATCAAGGTTGAAATACAATTGCGGGCTTTTTTCCCCGTTCCCATCTTCCAGCGAATAGAAGGCAGCGTTGATCGCGCCCAAAGGCTTGATGGCAATGCCCAAGGTTTTCCCATCAATCAGGCGCTGTAACACCGGATGCCCAATGGTTAAGTAGGTCTTTCCGCCATCACCCTCCGTGATTGGCCAATCGATGATCATCTGCGTGTTGAGGACGCGGTTGAGCGGCTGATAGTGGCAAAAGCTATCGGTGGTCACAGTCTTTTGATCCCAGCTGGGATCGCCACCTAGTATTTCGACGACCCTTACGAGTCCAAAATCCTTAATGCGCTCCGCTTTTTGCTGGACTGAGTACGTGGTCAACTCCAAGAGCCCGTGCCCAACCACCTTGCCGGCAAACTTGTGCAGGTCCCATCGCAAGATCCCATAATGAGTACCATCCACTGTGAGCAGATTGATTTTCTTGCCCGCGGCATCCTGGACGTACCAGTCATTGGCGTTGACATCTGTATTTTCAATGTCGATCGAGCTGTCCGCCGCGACCTGGATTTTCTGGGTGAATGACTTCCGGTCCGCCACTGGAGGATGATAAGGAACGGCTTCCCCTTGGTCGGGTCCAACTTTGGCCGTATCCACCAGGTCCACCTTTATGTAATCGACATCCAGGCGGTATTTTTCCAGTCCCCAGTCCATTAGAGCCATGTGACCGAAGATTGTGTCTCCGGGTTTGGCGTCAAAGCCATGCGTCGTCATGCTGAATGTGTGCCAGTTGTCGGTATCTGGAATGTCATATTCCATGAGTTGTGACTCATAATCCGTGGTTCGCTGCGTCAAAACCTGGAGATTGATCCGGCGCGGCGCATGGCTCGATCGAACCCGCGTTTCAATGCGAAATTCATGGCCCGGCTTTTGCATGAGCGTGAGGTCCATATTGTCGGAGACTTTTCGCTCAATCAACGCCCACCAGATTCCCCGCCTGTCGGTTGTTCCATCTACGAAGATCGAAGCGTAACCCGGCCCTCCTTGGCGGAGGTCCATGGTTGCGGTGCCGTCGCCAGCTTTGAAAAACCAGCCATTGTCCGGATCAAGTTTCAGCTTGTCAAATCCATCAAAGAACTGCGCCGAAATCAGCCGAGGGTGCCCGAGGGCGATCAACACAAGCACAACGTAATGTCGAGGCCAATTCATCCTGAAGCGGTCTTCTTAGCCAGCATGAACGCAGGGGTGAAGGATCATGATGGAAGAGCGCCCGGATAATATGTCATCGCATTTGTCGTGTCAATTGGCTCGAGCCGTTTGTCGCAGCCACATGAGAAGTTCCTGTTGGAGCCAAGTAGAAAGTTCCGCTTTGATAAGGCATGGCGGAACGACAGCAGGAGCTGAGGATGTCGCAGAAGGATC
>Ga0157378_10000892_pt1 | contig 27505 bp, 28 predicted proteins | sample M65metaG_FD_115309 | JGI IMG/M metagenome (GOLD analysis project Ga0157378, IMG submission 115309) | Miscanthus rhizosphere microbial communities from Kellogg Biological Station, Michigan, USA - M6-5 metaG | ecosystem: Host-associated > Plants > Roots > Rhizosphere > Soil | place: USA: Michigan... | reverse complement strand
TCGCTCGTGCACGATCTCACGCTGCTCGCGATGGTCGGGATCGTCGATCCGCCGCGGGCGGAGGCGAAGGCCGCGATCGCCGAGTGCGCCGAGGCAGGCATCCGGGTCCGGCTGATCACCGGCGATCACGCGACGACGGCGGCCGCGATCGCGGGGGAGCTCGGGATCCCGGGGAGGGCCGTCACCGGGCAGGCGTTCGCCGCTATGCCGGACGATGAGCTCCAGCGGCAGCTGCCGGAGATCGGCGTGGTCGCCAGGGTCGCGCCCGAGGACAAGATCCGCCTCGTCCGACTCCTCCAGCAGGCCGGCAACGTCGTGGCGATGACGGGCGACGGCGTGAACGACGCGCCCGCGCTGAAGGCCGCGGACATCGGCGTCGCGATGGGCATCACGGGCACGGAAGTCTCGAAGGAGGCGGCCGTGATGATCCTCACGGACGACAACTTCGCCACGATCGTGGGCGCCGTCGAGTACGGACGCGGGCTGTACGACAATCTCCTGAAGTACCTCCGGTTCCAGATGTCGACCCTCGTCGCCTACATCGCGATCTTCATCGGCGCCGGCATCTTCAGCATCGCGGGCGGGATCCCCCTGAACCCGATCCAGATCCTGTGGCTCAACATGGTCATCGACATCCCGATCGCGGTCGCGCTCGGGTTCGACGAGCCAACCGGCGGGCTGATGCGTCGGCCACCTCGGCCGGTCGGGGCGCCCGTGCTCTCGAGGGCCAACTGGGTCCGTTTGTGCGTCCAAGGGGCCGTGATGACGATCGGCACCCTCGTTGCGTACCAGATCGGCGAGCCTCGGTACGGCGCCCTCGTGGCCTCCACGATGTTGGTCACCACGTTGTCACTGTTCCACCTCGCTGCAGGGCTGCTCGCTCGCGAGCAGCGGAACACCATCTTCGACCGAGACGCCGTGCCCGGACCAACGCAACTCCGACGGTACGGGATCGCGCTCCTCGCGATCGTGGCGGCGACCTCGATCGGGTTCCTGCAGCAGATCCTGGTCACGACGCCGCTGACCTTCGCGCAGTGGTGGACCTGTATCGGGATCGCCGCCAGCCTGGTCGTGGTGGAAGAGGTCATCAAGCTGTTCCTGCGCCGAAAGGAGCGCGGGCAAAGCCCCACGGTGGAGGAGCCCATGATGGCAGTCACCGTGCCCGCGTGAGGAGAGATCGCGTCGGCTTGGCCTCGCTACTACTGCCCTTGACGTGTGACCGTGATCGTCCTCGCCGTTTCCATGCTCCTGCGGGAGAGGTCAGTGCACGTTCGATTCGAGCCAGATGACAACGATCGTCAAGGCGATGATCACGAGACCGGCCGTAAGCGCTCTGCTCCATGAGAGGCCGTCCCGCCGGCTGAGCAACACCGCCAAGCCGAAGAGACTTGCGAGCGTCAGCCGAACGCCGAACCGGTAGCCGCTGCTCACGGAGATCGCGCCGGCGGCCGCGAGGCCGAGCGGGATCGCGGGCACGACCACGGCCAGGAGCAGCGGGAGGTCGTGGCGAAGAGCGCTCGCCAGGTGGGGTCCAAGCAGGCGCCCATGTCTCGCGGCCAGCGGCACGAGAGCCGCGAACACGTGAGCGATGTACAAGACGCTCGCCGTCGCGACGATCGCGCTGATCGCGACCGCAGGGGCCGGTGGCTCCCGCTGGGACCCGAACGCCGAGACGATCGCCAGGTACACGATGGAGCCGTAGAAGGCGAGGGTGACCTCGGTGTCGTCGATCAAGGGTCGCAGGACCGGAGCTGCCGTCTGAGAAGGCGTTGCCGAAGGGCCGCTATTCGAAGCCGGTGTCCGAGGCGACGTCTCGACCGTGCACCGTCAAGGCCCAGATCACGGCGACTGCGATGGCGACGATGAGGATCCCCCAGACGGGGTAGTACGGCAGCCAACCGAATCCTGCGATCGCGCTGAGGATCGCGAGGATCACGCCGATCGTCCGAGCCCACACCGCGCCCGTGAACAACCAGAACCCGGCGAGCACGATCACGATCCCCAGGATCAGATGGATCCACCCCCACGTCGAGACGTCGAACTTCAGGAAGTAGCCGTCACCGAGCTGCCCGCCGGGCGTGAAGACGCTCTTCTTGATGATCGCGGACAGTCCGGCGATCGCATGCCAGATGCCGAGCATGATCATCATGAACCCGGCGAAGTAGGTCCACCCGACCGCCCAGCCGCTCCTGTTCGTGTCCAACGACCTCCCCTTTCTCGAGACGCACCGCAGCGTCCGGTGCTGGAACGCGGCGAACGTTGGGGATAGCAGAGTCGCGATGAGGGCGCAAATCGGTCGGCTCGAGGTCGCGCCGCGCGACGCGCGACCTCGCTAGCATCGTCCGGATGCCGGGCGAAGTCGACGGAAGCATGCACGTTCGACGACGGTCCGCCTCGAGCTGGACCTAGGGCGATCAGGACGAGCGATGCGGGACCGTTCGATGAGTGAGCGAGAGCAGCGGGTGACACCGCTCGAACTCTTCTTCGACCTCGTCTTCGTCTACGCCTTCACGCAGGTGACCCAGCTGATGACACACGACCTCACGTGGGTCGGGGTCGGCCATGGGCTGCTCGTGCTCGCCGCGCTCTGGTGGGCGTGGACGGGCTACGCGTGGCTCACGAACATCTTGGAGCCCGAGGAGGGGATGGTCCGAGCGGGGGTGTTCGGAGCGATGATCGCCATGCTCGTCGCGGCCATCGCCGTCCCCGGCGCGTTCGGAGCGAACGCGATCCTTTTCGGGACCGCGTTCCTGCTCGTGCGGCTGCTCAACCTCGCGCTGGATGCGGTGGCCGGTCGGCACGACCCAGGGCTTCGGCGGGCGCTCGTGCGCTTCGCGCCGCCGGCTGCGCTCGCGCCCCTCCTCATCCTCCTGGCCGGCTTCTTCGATGGTCCCGCGCAGGTGGCGCTCTGGATCCTCGCGCTCGCGATCTTGTATGCCGGGGCCCTGATCGGTCGCGGGGCGGGCTGGCGCGTGGAGCCCGCGCACTTCGCCGAGCGCCACGGGCTCATCGTCATCATCGCGCTCGGCGAGTCGATCGTTTCGATCGGGGTGGGGAGCCGCGCCGAGTCGCTGACCCCCGGCGTCGTCACCGCCGCGGTCTTGGGGATGGTCGTTCTCTGTGCCCTCTGGTGGACGTACTTCGACGTTATCGCCGTCCTGTCCCGACAACAGCTCTCGGAGGCGACCGGCGCGGCTCGCGCCCGGCTCGCGCGCGACTACTACACCTATCTGCACCTCCCGATGATCAGCGGGATCGTGCTGTTCGCGCTGGGGCTGAGGATCACGATCGACCAGGTGGGGGAGCCGCTCGCCACGGTCCCGGCCGTTGCGCTCTGCGGTGGGCTCTCGATCTACTTCCTGACGCACGTCGCGCTTCGCCTCCGCCTGGTCCACTTCATCCGTCGCTCGACATCGGACAAACCCGGTTGGATCGGGCCGGGACGTCTCGCCACCGGGATCGGCATGCTCGCGCTCATCCCGGCCGCTCTTTCGGTGCGCGCGCTCGTCGCGCTCGCGCTGGTCGCGGCGCTGTGCTGGGCGCTCATCGCGTGGGACCTTCTGCATTACCGGGAGCACCGCAGCGAGGTCCGACGGGTGCGACCCTAGCCCTGGCGCAGCTCCGGGCTACGCGCGGACCGCGATGCCGTCGAGGATCGTGTCGACGACCTTGCGGACGAGCCGCGGTGTGATGGCGCCACCGGTTAGGAGCACGCGCATGATCACCGGCCCCGACAGCATGTCGGCAACGATCTCCACGTCGGCTTCTTGGCGGATCTCGCCCAGGTCGATCCCGCGTCTGAGGATCGCGAAGACGAACGAGCGCCGGTGCTCCAGGATCCCGGTCCGCACGGCCTGCGCGAGCTCGGGGTTGTGGGACATCTCCACGACGAGCCCGGCCAGCATCCGGCCCGATTCCGAAAGCTCCATGGCTCGGGTGAAGTGGTTCAGGACGCGGACGAGTGCGTCTCGTGTCGATTCGTCTGCTCGTGGGGGCGCCGGATCCTCGGGTGACTTGCAGCGTTTGATCGCGTCGACGACGAGCGGTTCTTTCGAAGGCCAGCGTCGGTACAGGGTGGTCTTCCCGACGCCGGCCCGTGCAGCGACCCCTTCGATCGACAGCCCCTCGTATCCCTCTTCACCGAGGAGCTCGATCGTTGCTTGCAGGATGGCCCGGTCAGCCTCGGGGTCGCGCGGGCGGCCCGGTCCTTTGGTCGGGGCGGCGACATCCAGCGGGGGAGAGGTGGTCATGCGTCCACCTCCTCGACGGCCAACACCGGCTCGCCCTCGGGGCGCTCGACGCGGACCTCGAGCGCCTCGTCGACGAGCGCCCGCTTCGGCAGCCACACCAAGGAAACGACCGCACCCACCAGGGCGACCACCGCGCCGACCGCGAGCCCTCGATCCATCGCGTGGATGAACGATGACTTCGCGGCCGTCACCAGCGCGATCCCGGCCGCGCCGCCGACCTGGTTGCCGATCTCGATCGCGGCCCCGACGGAGCTCTGGGCCGCTGTCGCTGCGTTCGCCGGCAGGCCGCCGAGCCAGGGCCCGAGCGTGGCCGTGTAGGTGGACGCGAAGACGCTGCCGAGGATGGCCACACCGAGGGCGCCGCCGATCTGGCGGGTGGTGTCGTTCATCGCCGAACCGACCCCCGCCTTCGCGAGTGGCAGCGAACCCATGATCGATTCGGTGGCGGGCGTCATCGCCAGGGCCATACCGGTGCCGAGGATCATGATCGAGATCAGCACGTGTCCGTAGCCGGACGTGGTTGTGAGGGTCGACAGGTACCAGAGCCCCGTGGCGACCACGGTCATCCCGGCCGTGACCAGCACCTTGTTGCCCAGCCGGTTCACCAGCCGTCCCGTGATCGGGGCGACGACGATCAGCACGAGGGCGATCGGCGCCACGCGATATCCGGCCTGGAGCGCGGAATAGCCCAAGACGAACTGGAGGTATTGGGTGAGGAAGAACAGGGACCCGAAGAGCGCGAAGAACACGAGCGTCACCGAGATGTTCGCGGCGGTGAAACGTGGATTCTTGAAGAACTCCAGGTTGAGCATCGGGTGGTCGCTCCGGCGTTCCCATGCGATGAACGCGGTCAAGGCGATCAGGGCGATCCCGAAAGCCGTGAGGATCAATGGGTCGGTCCAGCCGTGCGAGGGGGCCTCGATGATCCCGAAGACCAACGAGACCAACCCCACGATCGACAGCGAGGCTCCCACGGGATCCAGTCGGGGTGCGGCAGGGTCCTTCGAGTTGGGGATGATCAATCGCCCGGCGACGAGCGCGAAAACCACGACCGGAACGTTGACCAGGAACACAGAACCCCACCAGAAATGGGTCAGCAGCCAGCCCCCGACGACCGGCCCGATGCCGATGCCGAGCCCAGAGACGCCGGCCCAGATGCCGATCGCCCGGCCCCGCTCCTCTGCCGGGAAGACGTTCGTCAGGATCGAGAGCGTCGACGGCATGATGAACGCCCCGCCCACCCCCATCAGCGCGCGGGTGAAGATCAGCGTGCTCGCCGATCCCGCGAAGGCGGAGGCCACCGATCCCATCCCGAAGATGAGGAGCCCCGCAGCGAGCGCCGTCCGGCGGCCGTAGCGGTCCGACAAGCTCCCAGCCGTGAGGAGCAGGCCCGCGAACACGAGCGTGTACGCGTCCACGATCCATTGAAGCTGGCTGGTCGAGGCGCCCAGGTCTCGGACGAGGGTGGGGAGCGCAACGTTGAGGATCGTGTTATCGAGCCCGATCACGAGGAGGGACAGGCACAGGACCCCGAGGATCCACCACCTCCGCTCGTAGCCTTCAGCGTCTTCCATGGTTGCGCCTCCTCATGATTCCGATCCGGGAACGTCTCGGAAGGATATGCGAAACGGACGAGAATCGCAACCTCATCGTATCGAAAATATCGTCAGGATCCGCGCCGGCGGCGGTTCTGGGACGGGGGAAGCTCTCAGAGACCTCGGCGTAAGCGCGAGCGGGCCCGCCGCCAAGCGAGAACAGGGACGAATTCGCGGATCGGGACGCCGTCGAACTCCGCGAGGGCTTGTCTGGCGGCCTGCTCGATCGCCGCGGTCGGCACCGTGGCTCCGTACTCGCGGACGAGGTCGTCTCGAAGCGCCGGCAGGGCGTCGGCTATCTCCCCGAGGGAAGCACGTTCCTCGATCATGACCACCCTCCCCGGAAACGTGGGCTGGACCGTGACGTGCCGCGAATCATGAACGAACGCCCGGGTTCTGTCGAGTGGGTAGAGCCCGAAGCCGGGCTGGAGGCGAACAACCTGCTCGTCCGCGAATCGCTAGCGTTCTCCAAGACCACTCTGGGAAGGACGAGGACGATGAGCCGTCGATCGGCACCCGGGGAAGCCCACACGGGGACGTCCGGGGAACGTTGATGGTCTGGCCACCTTCGGGCCGACGGCTGATCGCGCTGGGTGCGCTCGGGAGCGCGACCGCTACGATCGTGTTCGGACTCCTGGGCGTGGTCCAACATCCGCTCATCGTCGCCCTGTCGTTCGTTGCCGTCATCGCGGTGTTCGAAGGCGTCATCTTCCTCGTGACGACCTCGGGCCGGACGAGGTGGGTCGGGGCGGCCGTCGCCATCGCGGGCATCATCGCCTGGATCTGGATCGTGATCGACGGAGACGTCATCAACGCCGTGGTTGCGATGATCATCGCGGGGCTCTTGACGACGGTGCTCACGTTGTTGGCGTTGCGTCCGGTTCCCTACTCGCCACCCGCCGCGCAGGTTCCGCCACCGGCGAGGCCGTTCATCCTGATGAACCCGCGATCCGGCGGCGGCAAGGTCGAACGGTTCGATCTGGATGGGAAGGCCAGGGAGCTCGGCGCTCAGGTCGTCTTCCTCGAACCGGGGCTGGAGCCGGTCGAAGTCCTCCAACAGGCCGTCAGCGATGGCGCGGATCTGCTCGGGGCGGCTGGCGGCGACGGGACGCAGGCTCTCGTTGCGCAGGTCGCGGCGGAGCACGACATCCCGTTCCTGTGCGTCCCGGCAGGGACTCGGAACCACTTCGCGCTCGACCTGGGGCTCGATCGGGGAGATCCGAGCTTGGCACTTGCTGCGCTCGGCGACGATGCGGAGGAGATCAGGATCGACCTCGGTGATGCGGGCGGCGGTCCGTTCCTGAACAACGTCTCTCTCGGCGCGTACGCGGAGATCGTCGCGCGGCCCGAGTATCGCGACGCGAAGTTCAACACCGTGATGGCCGTGCTCCCGGAGGTCACGGACCCACGAGCTCGATCGAACCTCACCATCGAGGCCGAGGGGCGCCCTTCGGTCGAGGATCCCCAGCTGGTCCAGATCGCGAACAACCCGTACGCGAAGCCGGAGGATCCGATGCCTGCCGGGTCCCGCCCGCGGTTGGACACCGGGATGCTCGGCGTCGACGTGGTCGCGTACAAGGATGCAACCGAACTTCGATCGCTGGTCGCGGCCGCGAGCGGAGGTGTCATCGAGCGCGCGCGTGCCTATCAGCGGTGGACGTGCGAGCAGATCCGGGTTCGCTCGAAGGAGGGTGTGGTCCGGGCGGGCGTCGATGGAGAATCGATCGAGTTCCCATCACCGCTCGACATCTCGATCCGACCCGGCGCGCTGAGGATCCGCCTCCCACGAGACCGGCGTAAGCCGAAGATGGGTTGGCCGCACATCGACGGGATCGTGGTGCGAGAGCTCTGGTCCATCGTGACCGAGGGACACCGAAGATGATGCGTCACCGATCGTCGCGCACGATCCGGATGACCACCTCGGCCGCGGGGGTGCGATCCGATCGCCTCGTCCGGGCACGCCGCACGAGGAACGCCATCAGTGCGGTCCCGAGAACCACGCCGACCAGGCTCTTGACCGAACGGAGCGGGCCGGGCCGGCGGTCCTCGAGTTCTCGGAGATCCAGCTCGAGCTGTTGACGAGCTTCGCCGATCTCGGTCACCGTGCGATCTGCTGCTCGCTCATGATCCCCGCCCCCTCTTCCAGGTCGCCGATGATCCCGCGGATCCGTTCGGCGGACGACGCCTTCTCACAGGGAGTGATAACACGACCGTCTTGAGGAGGCGATCCATCGCTCCGATCCAACCAGCGCTCGAGAGCGGGCAGCGGCACCAGCGGCGATGACGGACCCATGGTCAACTACGGACATCGATCGGCGGGTCCCGCGGGAGGAGCAGGGGAACGTGGAAGGGACGATCGTCCCTCGTGGGCGTGCTCGGATGACGGGCCACGTGCTCGCGGGGGATTCGTGGCGCGAAGAAGATGCCGACGCCGCCTCCCTCGCTCGCACCCTCAGTGACCCAACGCGGCTCATCTGGGTCGACGTCGAAGGGACGCCTGAGGTGGCCGAGGAGGTCCTTCGCGCGCTGGCCGACGCGACGCCAGATCTGGCCGGGATCGATCCGCGGAGAGCAGCAGACGGGTGGGAGGGTCCAACGAGGCGGCCTCCGAAGACGAAGGCCTTCCGGGATGTCGTCTTCGCTCGCGTCTACTGGCTCGGAGGGATCGAGGCGGCGGGGCGAGAACGGGAACTTGCACAAGAGGTGCACCTCATCGCCGGTCGGACGTTCATCATCTCCCTGCGATACCCGATCCAGCTGTGGGATACCGACCGGATGGCGTGGAGTGACGCCGCCGACCAGGACTTCGACACGAGCTCTCGCGGCTTCGACGTCGCGAACGCACGCACGGACCTGATCGAGCTCCGCGGGAGACTCGGTCGGAGCGGGAGCGCAGAGTCGTTCGGGCTGGAGGCCGTCGCCGCCGCGATCGACCAGCTCTTCGATTCGGTGTTCGACGCTTTGGATCTCCTCCGGTTGCGAGCCGACGGGCTCGAGGAGCGGGTCATGGATCCCGCGTGGCGATCCGAACGCAAGGGGAAGTCACAAGCCGTCGGGGAGCAGACGCTGCGCGTTCGGCGGCTGGTGCGGCAGATCCGGTGGGCGTTCCTCCCCGCGGATGAACTGAGCGAGCTCGTCTCCGGTCCGTTCCTCGACCTGGAGGATCGCGGGATCCGCTCCCGGTTCGACGATCTGGGCCGAGAGTCGGCGCGGGCCGTCGAGACCGTTCGCGACATCGCGGACCAGGTTCAACAGATCGTCGAGCTCGCGGACAGCATGAAGACCGATCGACTGAACGCCACGATCTACGTGTTGACGGTGGTGGCGACCGTCCTGGTGGTCCCGACTCTCATCGCCGGCATCTACGGGATGAACTTCAGCGTGATCCCCGGCGCGCACGCCCACGCGGGCTTCTGGATCGTGATCCTCGTGATGATTGCGGTCAGCGTGGCCGTGTGGTTCGGGATCCGCAGATACCTGGATCGGGTCTTCCGGCAGGGATCCTGACCGGATCGATCGCGGAGGTTCCCTCCTCGACCGAGACGATCGCAGGAATGCCAGCCCTACAGATCGCGGAGCACCGCCATCGCGGGACGCCGGGTCGCCCGCAGCATCCCCGCGCCGGCGACGGCGATCGCGGCGGTGACCGCGATCAGCAGCGCGGCCAGATACGCCCAGGGAACCGAGAGATGCTCGGGGGGCGGGTCGAACACCCCGGTGAGGATCTTCACGATCACCTGCGCGATCCACCAACCGCCGAGAGCGCCGAGGGCGAGACCCCCCAGGGCAACGAAGGCGGCCTCGCTCCACACGAAACCACCCAGCTGCCGGCGCTTCGCTCCCAGGGCCGAGGCGATCGCGAAGGTGCGCCGCCGTTCACCCAGCCCGACCGCCAGCACGAGCCCGGAAGCTCCCGCCGCGAGCAGCAGGGCGAAGACCAACTCTAGTTTGGTGAGCCCAGCGAGGTCGATCGCGGTGAGTCCCGACAAGGTGATCCGCTGTTCGGTGACGATGTCTTTGACCGTCGCCCCCGACGCCGGGCCCAGGAGGTTCTGGACCTCTCCGGTGACCGTGGTCGGCGGCACGTTCGTGCGGATCAGCAACACCTGCGGGGCGGGCGATCCCGTCGAGTGCGCCACATAGTCGCTGTTGGTCACCAGGAACGAGTCGTGTGGCGCGGTCGGGAACTCGCGCGCGACCCCGACGTACGTGAACGGCACCTGGTGGTAGACGTGGTCCGATGCGAACTGCAGACGAAGGTTCACCGTGTCGCCCGGCTGGAGCTGGAAGTCGTGCACCGTTTCCTCGGAGACGAGCACACCGTTCGGCGTGGATCCGAGCGTCTGCAGCGTCCGGGCTGCGTCCCCGTTCGCGAAGAACGCGTTCGACATCGAGGTCGCCCGTCCGATCGTCGCCGGATCGATCCCATACAGGTCCTGGAGATCGTTGCCGACGTAGGCGAACCGGTGCTGCATCGGCTGCACGGCGGCCACGCCCGGCAGCTTCGTAACGGCGTCGGCGAGTCCAGCCGGTAGCCCGGCGGCCGCGGTCGTCGCCACGGTGACGTCCGCGCCGTTGGAGAGTTGCGCATCCACGCGCGACTGCGACGCGTAGGTCGTGTTGAAGATCGCGACCGAGATGGCGAACGATGCCGTCAATCCCATCAGCACGAGTCCGCGGGACAATCCTCGACGCTGGCGAGACATCGAGGCGGCGACGACACCGGCGAGCCGGTGGGCAAGGGGACGCGTGGCGACCTTCAGCCACCCCCGGCCCCATCGAAGCAGTCCAGCGCTGATCCGCCACATCAACAGCGCGGCTCCGATCCAGAACAGCAGCGGCGCGAGCAAGGTGAAGTAACTCACGGAGATCGTCGGGATACCCTCCGGTGCGAGCACGACCTGGTAACCGCTCCTCACGGCCTGCCAGTAGATGAGTCCACCGAGACCCAGGCAGATCACGTCGAGGTACGCGCGAGCCCACACCGGTCGTCGGCCGAGTCCGTTCGAGGCCGTCCCTCGAGCGTCGTGCACGCTGAGCGTCCGCACGTCGCGCCATGCGGGCAGCACGATGATGATCCCCGATAGCGTCAGCCCGAACACAGTGGACGCCGCGGCCCACGCCAGCGCCTGACCCGTGGTCGCGCCGAAGCTCGACGTGCCGAAGGCGACGCGGCCGACGGCTGCCGCGGCGATCAGCCCGACGAGGGTGCCCGTGAACGCGACGAGGATCGCTTCCGCCCAGGCGAGGCGCACGATGCGCTTGGGTGCCGCGCCGCGAACCCGAAGAAGCGCCTGCTCTCGGCGGCGTCGTTCCCGCCCCGACGACGCGATCACGCCGGCGAGCAGCGCCGCGATGATCACGCCCGGCAACCCGAGGAAAAGGAACAACATCTCTGCGTAGATCGCGTCGGTCCGGGCGCCATCCAACTGCGCGGCGAGGTTGTTCCCGACGAGGCCCCCGCCCGCGAGGGTCGCTTCGAGGTTCTTCGCCCGCCCGATCACCTGGCCGAACGCCGCGCCGGGGTCGGCCGGGAGGTCGTCGGCGAGCTTCACGTGGATCTGCGTGGAGGACGTACCCGAAGCGGCGTTGGCGAACATGCGGTGCCACGTCGCGTCGGGCAGGAGCACGACGTTGTCCGGTGGGGCGGTGGGCGCCGAACCGGGCGCGACACCGATCGATTGGAAGAGGGAGTCGGCGGCCGGGAGATCCACGATGCCGTCGACCGTTACCGTGGTCTTCGGTTGACCGGGTCGTCCGATCGTGATCGTGGAACCGACCGAAGCACCCAGGTTTGCGGCCGTCTGCTGCGCGAGCAGCGCCCCGGTCCTCGCCCCGACGAGCGGGCGGATCTCGCCGGGGAACGTGGTCGCATAGTCCGGCGGCAACCCGAGGACCACTCCGGGTCCCGTCGTCTGGACCGTGCCGTCGCTGCGCGAGGAGAGGCCTGAGGTATCTGCGTAGCCCACCGGTGCGGACGCCGTCACCCCCGCCGACCTGGCGACGGCGGTCGAAACGGTGTTCATCGGCGCCCCCGGTGAAACCTGCACCTGCCAGTCGACGGGCACGGAGCGCACGGCTTGCTCGGTCATGGTCGCACGGCTGGACGTGAAGAAGGTGCCGAGGGCGGCAAGCAACAGGACGGCCAGCGCTACCCCCACCGACTGCCCGACCATCCTTCCGGTGCGCCGGCGGAGCAAGCCGCCGAGCCACGTCACGACGAGCATGTGAGCTCCTCGGTTCGCAGGGTGCCATCGCGCATCACCCAGCGTGACGTGAGTCGCTCGGCGACGGCGGCATCATGGGTTGCGACCACCAGCGCGGCACCGCCGAGAACGGCGACGGTCACGATCGCCTCGAGGACACGTCCGCCCGTCGCCCGGTCCTGCTGGCCCGTCGGTTCATCGGCCAGTACCAGTCGAGGCGAACCCGAGAAGGCGCGTGCGATGCCTGCTCGCTCGGATTGCCCGCCCGAGAGCTCCTCGGGAAGCTTGTCCGCCACGGCTGCGATCTCGAACACCTCCAGGAGGTCGAGCGCCGCGGCGGTGGCATCATCTTGCGCCGCGCCCCCGAGGATCATCGGCAGCGCCACGTTCTCCACGACGGTGAGGGGCGGCAGCAGGCTGGGGCCTTGGAACGCCACGCCGACGCACCCGGGGCGCAGGTCCTGCCGGCCTCCGAGAGCAGGCCACTCGATCGAGCCGGACGTCGGCACGTCGAGGCCGGCGAGCAGATGGAGCAGCGTGGACTTCCCGCTGCCGGAAGGTCCGAGCAGCGCGACGGTATCGCCCGCCTTCACGGAGAACGTTGCGTCGGTCACGGCTTTCACCTGCTCGCCGCCGGAGCCGTACGCCCGCTCGATCGATACCCCGCGCACCAAGGTGTCAGGCATCGACGATCCTCCCGTCGTCCAGGTGCACGATGCGGTTGGCTTCCATCGCCGCGCGGCTGCTGTGGGTCACGATCACGACGGCCCGGCCCGACTCGGCCCTTCTCCGAAAGAGATCCAAGATCAGCTGTTCGTTGAGCTCGTCGACCTCGCCCGTCGGCTCGTCCGCGAGCAGGAGCGGTGGGTCGTTGGCAAGGGCTACGGCCAATCCCGCCCGTGCCGCCTCGCCGCCGGAAAGCGTCGCCGGTCGTGCGCGCGCGCGCCCGGCCAAGCCCACATCGGCGAGTAAGGAGGGAACCGTTGCCTCGGTGCGGTCGGCGCTCCGCACGAGCTTCTGTGCTGTCCGGATGTTGTTCGCCACGCTCAAGTGATCGAGCAGGTTGCCCGATTGCTGCAGGACCCCGATCCACCGCGCGCGCAGCCCCGCGCGCTGAGCCTCGGGTCGCCGGGTGATGCGCGCACCTGCAACGGTGACGGATCCGCCGTCAGGCTCGTCGAGACCTGCCAGACAACCGAGGAGCGTTGACTTCCCGCTCCCGGAGGGACCGACCACGGCGAGGATCTCCCCCGGAGCGACCGTGAGGGACACCCCGCGGAGGGCGAACGTCTCGTCCTCGCCGGCGTGGTAGAAGCGATAGAGGTCGTTCGCTTCCAGGACGGCTTCGGCCTGAGATCCCGTCGAAAGGCTCGCCGTCATCACGCCGTCTTCAGGCTCTGCGTGACGATCCGCCAGGGATCGACGTTGTCGGCGCCCACGGGTGAAAGCAGCGTCAGGGTGGTGCGCGTCCCGGCGTGGAAGAGCTCGTAGCGCAAGACATCCAGCCGATACTGCTTGCCGGTGACGGGGTTGGGGTCGCTGTTGGCTTGATAGGAGATCAGGACAGCCGGCCCGGCCGGCAGCGTGACCTGGGTCACGCTCGTCAACTTGAACGCGCGCGCGCTGTTCGACAGTGCGGGCACGTCGGTCTTCTTCGCTCCGGCCAGCGCTACGGGACTGCCGGGCCGCGCGTCGACCTGCACGGTGTTGAGCTTGTCGGTGAACGTCACTGTCGTGCCGGTGGTCGTGCGGCTCCATCCCTCGGGCACCGTCACGGTCCAACCGCCCTTGACCGAGTGGTAGGGGACGAACACGGTGTTGTCCGGGATGTCGCCCGGTGGATTGGACTCGGCCGGTACCGCCGGCTCCGACGAGACGGGCGCCTCGGTCGGGCTCGAGCGACCGGAACCCGAGCTCGGTACCGGGCTGGAGGGTGCGGGCGCCCCGATCGTGGAGGCCGACGAGCAGGCCGCGAGCAGCGCACTTCCGATCAGCATCGCCGCGGCGAGCGTCGTGAAGCGCGGCATCGTGCAGCTTCTTTCCTCATCCATGGTGTTGTGTGTACGTCGACGAGGATGAGGGATCGATGAGAGCGAGGCCTCCCGGCCGGATCTCTCATCCAACTCTCATGAAAGGGTGCAACACTCGCCCGAAGATGCGGATCTTGGTGGTCGAAGACGAGCTCAAGATGGCCAGGGCCGTGCGTCGAGGCTTGGAGGAAGAAGGGTATGCCGTCGACGCGGCCTCGGACGGCGAAGACGCGTTGCGCCGGGCGCTCTTCGAGGACTACGACGCGATCGTGTTGGACGTGATGCTTCCCGGCCGCGACGGATTCGCGGTCTGTCGCGAGCTGCGAACGAAGGGCTGTTGGGCGCCGGTGCTGATGCTCACTGCTCGCGATGGGGTGGAGGATCGGATCCGAGGGCTCGACGCGGGCGCCGACGACTACCTCGTGAAGCCGTTCTCCTTCGGAGAGCTCCTGGCCCGGCTGCGCGCGCTCGTGCGTCGCGGTGCGACCGAGCGACCGACGAGGATGACGACCGACGACGTGGTGCTGGATCCGGCGACGCACACGGTCACCCGCGACGAGGAGCCGATCGACCTGACCGCTCGCGAGTTCGCGTTGCTCGAATTCCTGATGCGCCGATCGGGCGAGGTGGTCAGCCGATCCCGGATCCTGGAGCACGTGTGGGACGTGAACTACGACGGCTTCTCGAACGTCGTCGACGTTTACGTCGGCTACCTTCGCAAGAAGCTCGAGGTTCCCTTCGGTCGCTCGTTCATCCGCACCGTACGAGGCGTGGGGTATGGGGTTGGCCTTCCGTGAGCATGCCGATCCGGGCCCGGCTCACGATGTGGTACGTCGGGCTGCTCGCGGTCGTCCTTCTCGTCCTCGGCGGGTTCTTGACCCTCCGATTGCACGCGGGCCTCATCCACGGGCTGGATGACAGCTTGGCGACGCGCGCCGCACAGATCTCACTCGGTCTTCAGGGTGGATGCGAAGGCGAGTTCCAAGACGTCAGCGACGCGTCGCTCGTGGGGCTGCCGCAGGGTGAATCGGGCGCCCAGTTGCTGAGCACCGACGGCAAGGTGATGGAGTCTGCCGGAGATCGGGCAGCGGAGCAGTCGCTCCTCACCCCCTATCAGATCAGATCGGTCGCTGCCGGCCGGGCCCTGCGAGGAACGGTTCGCTCAGGCCCGGACGGCGAGGCGTTCCGCGTGCTCGCGGTTGCCCTCCCCCCGGGGACGTGCCCCGGGGTGATCGTCGTGGCCACATCGACGGACGAGGTCGGTCGATCCGTGCGGGAACTGCTCCTCCAGCTCTCGATCGGCGTCCCGATCGCGTTGTTGGTCGCGGGTCTCGGTGGTTGGTGGTTGGCGGGGCGTGCCTTGGCCCCCGTCGCGCGGATGACCCGCGAAGCCGACAGGATCGGGATCGAGCGTCTCGACGAACGGATCGACGTTCCGGCCGCGTCGGATGAGATCGGGCGCCTGGCAGTGACGCTGAACGCGATGCTCGACCGTCTCGAGAGAGGCGTCGAGGACAAGAGGCGCTTCGCGGCGGATGCATCGCACGAACTCCGAACCCCCCTCGCGGTGATGCGGGCTGAACTCGATGTGAGCCTTCGCGATGCCGATCTGTCGACGAGCGCGCGCGAGGCGTTGGAGAGTGCCCAGGAGGAAGTCGAGCGCATGCGTTCGATCGTGGAGAACCTCCTGATGCTCGCGCGCGCCGACGACGGTTCGCTCGAGTTGCTCCGCGCGCCGGTCGATCTGGCTGGTGTCACCGAGGCCGTGACCCAGAATGCGTCGGTGCTGGCTCGACCGAAGCGGGTCGGGATCGTGACCCAGGGCCCGCGTGCGACCGTGTTCGCGGACCGGGCGCGCATCGAGCAGGTCGCCATGAACCTCGTGAACAACGCGATCCGCTTCTCGCCGGACGGAGGACGCGTGACCATCACGACGTGGCTGCGGGACGGCGGCGCCGGTTGGACGGTGAACGATGAAGGGCCCGGCGTCTCTCCCGAACTGGCCGGGCACATCTTCGAGCGGTTCGTCCGTGGTGACGGGGCTCGATCGAACGATGGCGGGAGCGGACTGGGCCTGGCGATCAGCAGCGAGATCGTGGAAGCACACGGCGGCCGGATCTGGGTCGATGCTCGCCCAGGGGGAGGGGGATCCTTCTCCGTTTGGCTTCCGGCCGCCGACGGCGCCCGGCCGCCGAGGGGGTGAGGGAGGGTCCGGCTGCGCCGGACCCTCCTTCGGTCGGGACGGACCGAGTCACTCCTGCCCGTCGAACTGATGGTCCACGTTGCCCGCGGGATCCTGATGACCTCCGGGTCCGTCGGACTCGGTCCCGGATCCGCCCTCGGTCTCAGCCGGCTGCTCGCCGCCAGCCTCGCTCGTGGCTCCGGTGCCGGTGTCGGGGGTGATCTGATCTCCTGCCTGGATGGTGTCCGCGTCGACACCCGCGGTCGGCTCCGACGACGTGGCAGGCGCGTTCTGACCGACCGCCGGCGTTTTGGCGAGGGCCACTCCGCCGAGCGAGGCCAGTGTCGCTACCGCGACCGCCGCGATCGCGATCCGTTTCATCTTCATCTGTGATCACCTCCTCCATCGTCCTGCCGACCAGCGTGTGCTTTGGACGATGAGCCGTCGGTGAAACCCGGATGAGATCCGCTTCATGAGGGAGAGACGCCCCCGGAAGCACGGGACGCTCCGTCGCCGGATCGGGCGCTCGACCTGGCGCGCGGCCGCCTTGGCACATAGGCTGACGCACCGCAGGCCCGCACGCGTTATCGGAGAGGGGATCAGTGTCTGGGGGACTGCGCAGGGGAGTGGTGATCGTCTCGGCGGGCGCTGTCATCGGCGTCGTCGAGGTCGTCCTCGCGATCTCGTTCGCGGTGCTCGTCTTCAGCGGCTTCCTCGAAGATGCCCGCCCCGCCGGGATCGGTATCTACCTCGTCGCGGCCGCCTTGACCCTCGCGATCCTCGCGTGGCGAGCGGGCACCCGCGGTGTGGTCGGAAGCGTCCAGGACGCGGCGGTACCTGTGCTTGCGATCGTCGCCTCGAGCGCTGCGCTGCACACGTTCGGCGGCGTCGACCAAGCGTTCCTCACCGTCGTCGCGGCCACCATGATCGTGACGCTTTCGACGGCGTTGACCTTCCTCGTGCTCGGGACCTTCCGGCTCGGCAACCTCGCGCGGTTCATCCCGTATCCGGTGATCGGCGGCTTCCTCGCCGGCACGGGGTGGCTGCTGATGAAGGGAGGCCTCGCGGTTGCCGCGAGCACCGATCCGCAGCTGGGAACGATCGGCCAATTCTTCGATCATTTCGAGTTGGTGCGTTGGCTTCCGGCCTTCGCCTTCGGCGTCGTCCTGCTGATCGCGACCCGGGTCGTGAAACGGGCCCTCGTGATCCCTGCCGTCCTCGTGATCGGGCTCATCGCCTTCGCGATCGGCCTGCTCGTCACGGGGTCGTCGATCCAGCAGGCACGCGATGGGCTTTGGCTGCTGGGTCCGTTCCGCGCGACGCGGCTGTGGCAACCCTGGACCTACCGCGCTCTGACCAGTTCGGGCACCGACTGGTCGGCGGTGTTCCAAGAGATCCCTGGGATGGCCACGGCGGTGTTCGTTGCGGTGATCGGGTGCCTGTTCAACGTGGGGGGCGCGGAGCTGCTGCTCCACCGCGATCTGGACTCGAACCAAGAGCTCCGCGACGTGGGGTTGCTGAACATCGTCTCCGGTCTCTTCGGTGGGATCCCCGGATACCACGCGCTCAGCCTGACGGCGCTCGCCAAGCAGATGGACGTCGACGGGCGGGGGGCCGGCCTCGTGGCCGCGCTCGTTCCGCTCGCCACCGTGGCCTTCGGCGCCTCGATCGTGGGATTGATCCCTCGGATGATCGTCGGGGGCGTGCTGGTGTTCGTCGGGTTGTCCCTCCTGGCAGCTTGGCTCATCGACATGCGCCACTCGCTCCCGCTGGGCGAGTACCTCATCGTCCCGGCGATCGTCGTGACGATCGCAACCAAGGGCATCCTGGCCGGACTCGAGCTGGGTCTGATCCTCGAGGTCATCCTGTTCGCGGTGAATTACGGCCGGGTCGACCTCGTGCGGGAGGTTCCGTTCGGGGCCGCGTTCCGCAGCAACGTCGACCGGCCACCCGGTGACCGGGTCATCCTCGAAGGCCTGGCCGAGCGGGTCCAGATCCTTCGCTTGAACGGGTTCGTGTTCTTCGGAACGGCGAGGGGACTCCTCGAGCGGATCAGCAGGCGCGCGCAGGCCGGTCCGATCCGGTTCCTGCTGCTCGACCTGCGCCGCGTCAGTGGCGTGGACGCATCGGGCGTGTTCGCGTTCCGCAAGATCGCGCTGCTCGCCGAGGCGAGCGGGTTCGAGGTGGTCTTCGCCGACGCATCGGATCGGGTGCAGAGCCAAGTGCAACGCGGCGGTTTGGTCGCCACCGACGGCGTCGTCCGGTTCGAGCCGGACCTCGATCACGCCCTGCAGCGATGTGAGGACGAGCTGCTCGCCGAGGCTCCCCCTGAGGCCTCGGGCACCGATGGTTTTGCCGAGCTGCCGCCGCATCTGGAGCCGTACCTCGAGCGACGATCGATCCCGGAGGGAGCGGTCCTGATCCACCAGGGCGATGCACCCGACGACGTGTTCGTGTTGGAGTCCGGTCGGCTGCGGGTGGAGTGGGCGACGTCCGAGGGGGGTCGGATCCGGCTGAATACCGTGCGACCCGGAGTGATGGTCGGCGAGGTCGCCCTGTACACCGGGCTGCCTCGGAGCGCGGATGTGATCGCCGAGCTCCCGAGCGTGGTGCTCACCCTTAGCCGGGCCTCGATCCAGCGATTGGAGACCGAGGAGCCGGCCACAGCCGCCGCGCTTCATCGGTGGCTCGCCACGACGCTGGCCGTGCGGCTCACCGATGCCCAACGCGTCTACTCGGCCTTGTTGGACTAGGAAGCCGGCGACCACCTCGAGGTTCACGGATTCGTAACCTGGGATCGGTCGCAACCGCACGCACACCTCGTACGGTTGATGGATGCCAGAGCCGATCGGGATCCCGACGGATGGAGCCGCGCGCGCTGCCGTTGTCGCGTTGGTGGCTCACGATGGGAAGAAGGATGACCTGCTGCGCTTGGCGCGCCGGTACCGGTCGACGCTCGAGCGCCTCGAGCTCATCGCGACGTCCCATACCGGCTCGCTGCTCGCAGAGGAGCTGCACCTGCCGATCCAGATCATGCGGAGCGGCCCGCAAGGTGGTGACGTGCAGATCGGGGCTCGGATCGTGACCGGTGACGTGGACGCGGTGGTGTTCCTTCGCGACCCGCTCACCGCTCACCCGCACGAACCCGACATCCAGGCGTTACTGAAGATCTGCGACGTTCACGTGGTCCCGGTGGCCACCAACCTCGCCTCGGCGGAGATCCTCCTTCGGTCGCTCACGCAGGCGATCTGGTGGGGCCGCGAAGCAGCTTCGGCCCACGCGTAAGCCGGTTCACCTTCTGTCCGCCCGGTATTTCGGCCATGACCATCCCTGGCGGCCCTCGGGCGACTCGGTCGCCGTATCCTTCGTGCGGCCGGACCGCGCCATGGTGGGTATATCTGTCCGGGAACTGTCGATTCCGGCGTTTTCGTTCGTCCCATAGGTGACCGACCCCGAGGAGGAGGAAGCGATGAAATACCTGTTGCTGATCCATCAGGGCGACACCCCGACGCCGCGGTCGCCGGAGGCGTGGGCGACCCTTTCCGAGGACGAGCAGAAGGCCGTCTACGCCGATTACCAGGCGATCAACCAAACACCGGGTGTCACCCCCGGTCTAGGACTGGACGCACCGGAGACGGCGACGACCGTTCGGGTCCAGGACGGAAAAACGCTGACCACGGACGGACCGTTCGTCGAGCTCAAGGAGGCCGTCGGCGGCTACCTGTTCTTCGAGGCCGATGACCTCGACGCCGCGATCGACCTCGCGGCGCGGATCCCGGCGGCTCGCCTGGGCGGTGCGATCGAGGTGCGGCCCATCGTGGAGTGGTAGCGATCCTGGAACAGGTCTTCCGCGACCAGTGGGGACGCGTTCTGGCTGCGTTGATCGGCTTCCTCGGCGACTTCGATCTCGCCGAGGAAGCCGCGCAGGAGGCATTCGCGGTCGCGGCGGCCCGATGGCCCCGCGATGGGATCCCCGACAACCCTGGCGCCTGGCTGGTGACGACCGCGCGCAACCGAGCCATCGATCGCATCCGACGCGATCGCACCCTGGCGACGAAGACGAGGATGCTCGAGGTAGCGGAGCCGGATGAGGCCATCGTGACGGCAACGACGTTCCCCGACGAGCGACTCGAACTCATCTTCACCTGTTGTCACCCGGCACTCGCCGTCGACGCGCAGGTCGCCTTGGTGTTGCGGACTCTCGGAGGCCTGACGACCGTCCAGATCGCGCGCGCCTTCCTGGTGCCCGAGGCCACGATGGCGCAACGACTGGTGCGAGCCAAGCGCAAGATCAAGGCAGCAGGGATCCCCTTCCGGGTGCCTCCTCCGCATCTGCTGCCCGATCGGCTCGTCACCGTGCTCGCCGTCGTCTACCTGATCTTCAACGAAGGGTACGGCGGTCGTGGCGAGCTGGCGGCTGAGGCGCTCCTCTTGGGGCGGGCGCTGGTCGAGCTGATGCCCTCCGAGCCGGAGGTGCACGGGTTGCTGGCCATGATGCTGCTCCTGGACGCCCGCCGCGAAGCCCGATTCCGAGATGACGAGATCGTGCTGCTAGCCGAGCAGGATCGCTCGCTCTGGGACGAAGCGCAGATCGCCGACGGACGTGCCGTGCTGGAGCGAGCCCTCGCGCTACACGGCCGTGGCCCCTACGTCGTGCAGGCCGCGATCGCGAGCCTCCATGCTGACGATCCGCGCGACTGGGCACAGATCGCGGCACTCTACGGCGAGCTCGCCCGTCTGACGGAGTCGCCGGTCGTCGAGCTGAGCAGAGCCGTCGCCGTGGCCGAGGCGCTCGGCCCCGAGCAGGGCCTGGACATCGTCGATCGCCTCGCCCTCGAGGATTACCACTACCTGCACTCAACGCGAGGAGAGTTGCTGCGACGCCTTGGTCGGCCTATCGAAGCGCGGGACGCGTACCGCCGGGCGCTCGCTCTCGTTCACGACCAAGCGGAGCGGCGCTTGCTCGAGCGCCGGCTCGCGGAGCTCGAAACCCCGGCCGGCCCCACCCGCTGAATCGACGGACCAGTCAGTACTGGCTGCGGGAAGCGACTCGCAGCCACCAGCTCGACGCTGGGAGGACAGCGAAGACGAGCGTGATCGCTAGTGCCGGACCAGGGGTCCCGCCGGAACCGCCACCGTCGGTTCGCTGTGGCTCCAGGGTCGAGGCCGTAGCGGAACTCGAGGAATCGCTCGGGCTCGGGGTGAGCGACTCGGTCGGGCTCGGAGACTCGCTCGAGCTCGGCGATTCGCTCGGGCTGGGGCTCGGCGACTCGCTCGGGCTCGGCGATCCGCTCGGACTCGGTGTGACGGACTCGCTCGGCGTCGGCGACTCGCTCGGACTCGGCGACTCGCTCGGGCTCGGGCTGGGCGATTCGCTCGGCGTCGGCGACTCACTCGGCGTGGGCGAGTCACTCGGGGACGGAGACTCGCTCGGGCTCGGGCTCGGCGACTCGCTCGGGCTCGGCGACTCGCTCGGCGTCGGGGAATCGGTCGGCGTAGGCGATTCAGTCGGGGTGGGCGACTCGCTCGGCGTTGGGGATTCGCTCGGGGTCGGCGACCCGGTCGGGGTGGGGGGCGCGCTCGGGCTCGGTTCCGGCGAAGGAGAGGGCTGGTCCACCAGCCCCCCGAGGGCGTCGACGATCGCGGAAGCGGTTTCGTCGGGCACATTCGATAGCAGGGGCTGAACTTCTGAGGAGATCCTGGCATCGAGGTCGCTGACGTCCGCGCCCGCGAAGAGGGCGGCGGCCCGCGCATCGCGAAGATCTTGCGCGTCCTCGATGAGGACCGAGGACGGTGAACCCCGTCGGAGGTCAGCCACCAATAGCCGGAAGGATGAGTACGCGACGCCGAGACTGGCGTCCGCACCTCCGGTCTGCCCTTGGATGGAGGCCGTCTGGAACATCGCAGGACCCCTGAGGAGCGCGAAGAGGATGATCGCGGCCGCAGCGGCTCCCTGGATCCGCTCGTACCAGCGACCGCCCCGCGCACGACCAGGAGCCGCAGGCATCGGAGTCTCCTGTTCGGCTTCTTCCGTGAAGAGGAGAGCTCCGGGAGCCGTTCCCATCGTCTGAGCGGCCGATGCGGCCAGCGGGGTCGACCCAACGGGACAGAGATCGCGGAGGACACCCTCGAGCTCGGCGATCCCGACCCATTCTTCGAGGTAGGCGTCCGCCCCGCGAGCCGGTCCGGCCCAGGCTTCATCCGGCGCCTGGGCGAGGACGACGATCCTCGTGGACGGCGAGTCGCGGCGAACCTCAGATACCAGGCCCGAGTCCCACGGTTTCGCGACGCTCTCGTGGAGGACGATGGCGTCAGGGTGGTCGTGCGCTGCAACCTTGGCCACGTTGACGTTCGGCAGCGGGATCGGGAGCAGCTCGAACCCCGCCTCCTGCATGAAGAACTGCACGAGCGAACGTTGCAGGGGGATCGGAACGGCGACGAGGACCCGGAGTGTCGGGTCCGTCCCTCTTGCCAGACGCGGTTCCTCGGGTGACATATCCGTTCTGCTCGCGCTATCGCCGGTTACGGAACAGGGAAGGTAGCGGCCCCACCCCGGTGGCCAGAGCGATTACCGTAGTCCGCTCGCGGTTCAAGAGCGATACGTCAACTGCGGGACATCGCTTGGTGACCCGCGGGACTCCCGTACGGCTCATCCGGGCCATCTCCCGGGTGGTGTTTTGTCGGGACGATACCTCAGCCCTGGGATCCGCGGAATTCCAGCGTGTACGTCCATTCCACGGGATCATCCCGATGTTCGAAGCGAAGGAGCCGCCCTTCCTCTCCACCCGGCAAGAGCATCGGCAGGCCGATGTGATCCGCGTCGGGCCACAGTTCGTTGCGTGCGCCGGCCTCCATCAGCAGCAGGGTCATCGGGAGGTCGTTGGTTCGTTCCAGTGGCTCACGCCACTCCTTCTCCCATTCGGGGCGGAATCGCACGTAGCGGGGGACGGCGTGGAGGAGAACCTCCTCGCCCGGTCGCTTCCACGCCCTGCCGAAGAAACGCCAACGCTCCCCGTCCTTCGACGTCTCGACGATCCAACACTCGTGACCGTGCTCGTTCACCGTCCCCATGGCCCTCCCTCCTCGCCACGATCACCGTCATCTCACGGTGTATGCCGGACCGCAAGTCGCTACACCCAAATCGGGGCCGGTCGGCCAGGATCGACCCTCGCTACGATGGATGGTCGGAGGATCGTGCTCATGGCCCATCGGTTCGAGATCACCCAGGACCTGGAGGTCGGCGCAACTCCCGAACAGGTTTGGGAGGCGATCGCTACCGGCCGCGGGATGGACTCGTGGTTCATGGGGCAGAGTGAGGTTGAGCCCCGCGAAGGCGGCCGGGCTCGGTGGAGCATCGGGGGATATACCGAAGATTCCGTTGTGAGCACCTGGGACCCTCCTCGGCGCTTCGTGAATACCGGCACAGAGGGTCCGGATGGATCCTTCCACCGATTCGACTACCGGATCGAGGATCGCGGCTCGGGTCGGACCACGATCCGATACGTGCATAGCGGCATGTTGGGCGGGGACTGGGAGGCGGAGTACGAGGCGATGAGTGAGGGCGACCCGATGTACCTCCAGAAGCTGGTCGAGTACCTCACCTACTTCTCGGGCCGATTCGCGACCGGCATCGACGCGCATGGACCGAAGGTGGCCGATCGCGAGCACGCGATGTCCGTGTTCCGTCGGGGGTTGGGGATGAACGACGATGCCGCCGACGGCGACCAGGTGCGTCTCACGCCTGAGGGTTTCGAGCCGATCGAGGGTGTCGTGGACCACGTTTCTCCGTCGTTCCTCGGCGTGCGCTCGAACGACGCGCTCTATCGATTCATCTACGGTTTCGATGGATCGGTGATCCTCGGGCACCACCTCTTCGCCGGCGACGTGGACCCGGAGCCGGCCCGGCGCGATTGGCAGAGATGGCTGGAGCGGCTGTTCGGTCCCTCCGCCGCCGACGGCGCAACGTCGGACTAACCGGACGTGGCGAAGACGCGATCGGCGCGGGCCGGCCAACGTGACCGGGATCGAGCGCGCGTCGCACGACTGCTGAAGCCCCATGCTCCTCCCGACTGGGAGCAGCGGTTCCGGAAGATCGATCTGCTGGATTCCGTTATCGACGGCGAACCGATCCAGATGTTCGTGATGGCCGCCGACATCCGGGAGTCGACGACCCTGATGAAGGAGGCCGTGCGGTTCGAACGGTTCGCACTGGTGATGGACAAGTTCGTGACGTCGGTTCGCCGAGGGATCCGCAGCTCGGGTGGCTGGTTCGACAAGTTCACGGGCGATGGCTTCCTCGCCTATTGGATCGTGCAGCCCGCTCCGCCGGACGAGTACGAGGAGCGGTTCGTTCAGACGACGGGTGATATCGCGCACACGGCGCACACCCTGATCGAGCTGTTCCATCGACGGGTCCTGGAGGACTTCCGGAGCAACTCGAGGAACCTCTCCGCGGGGGTCGGCCTGTCGATCGGTCTGGACGCCGGGCCCGGCTACCTGGTCAAGATCGCCGATGAGCTGACGATCGTCGGGTCGCCGGTCGTGGGCGCGGTTCGCATGGTGACGGCCGCGGCGCTGCCCCAAGAGATCGTCGCCAACGTCTACCTCGGCGAACGGATCCGCGACGAGCAAGACGGCGTCTACGAGGAGTTGGGCGTGACCGTCGTGAGGGAACTCCGGCCGACGAAGGAATACCCGAAGGGCCAAGAGGTCTACTCGCTGACCTTCCCCCGGGATGGGGGCGATCCGGCATCGTCCGACGAGCCGTCGGCCGATGCCGGATCGCCCCCCGCCTGAGCTCGGTCCTCTTCCCAGCGTTCGAAGAGGGTGCTCCGCGGATCGAAGAACCCGCCGACCGGTCGAGCATGGGCGTGCCAGTGGTCGGGGATCCGGCGCCGTTCAGGATCGACCCAGAATCCTCCATCCCCGTACCGCTCCGTGGCGACCTGCTCGAGCCTCCCGAGCAAGGCCCGTTCCAGCTGCGGATCGGGCAAGCCATGGATCCGCCACACGATCATCGGCGTCATGCACACGATGCAGTCCGCCACCCAACAGTCCCCGTCCTCGAGGTGCCACTCGGTCAGTCGATCCGCCGAGCAGAGCAGACACCCCTCATCCATCGGGGCTCTCCAGCCGGGCGTCGCCTCCGACGCCCACCCCGTGGTCGTGGAACCACCCGAGGTTCGCTTCGACGGCCATCGTGTACGGCCCGGACGCCGGATACGTCGGGCACGGGTCGGCCGTGCACGGGTCCATATCGCTCACGGAGACGATCGTGCCGTCCTGCGCGACGAATGCCACCGAGAGCGGGATCAACGTGTCCTTCATCCAGAACCGGTCCGTAACGGGTCCGCCGAAAACGAACGCCATCCCGTCGTTCGGGGGCAGTGCCATGACGTGCATCAGCCCTGCCGCTCGCTCCGCGGGCGTTTCGGCGATCCGCACCCGCAGTCGATCTCCGCCACCGAACACCACCTCACCCTGCCGCATCGACGTGGGCTGCACCGATCCCGGGGACGCGCACGCCACGAGACCCGTGAGCAGTGAGATGAGCAGGATCCGACGAACCACCGGAACCATCATCCTGGAGACCTGCTGCTGGGCGGTCGCATCAGTTCCTCGGCGGGTTGCGACGGGATGCTTGGAGCGATAGCGTCCGCGCGCGCATCGATGGTGAGAGAGCTCCTGCCCACTCGGATCGAGCGCGACGGCACGGCTGTCGCGTTCCGGCGCCCGCATCCCGGGCGCCTGCTGGCTGCGCTGCTCGTCGCGCTCACCTTCGTGCTCGTCACTCCGTCTCGTGCTCCCCAGGCCGAGCCGGCGCCGACGGTCGCCGGCTGTCGGAACCCCGATGTGCCTCGCTGGTTCCACCCGCATCTCGTCAGTGCGATCGAGGTGTCGGGCAACCTCCCACGCGGGTGGGCGGGCTCGCCGTACATCGCGAAGATCGTGTGCTGGCAGGGAACGGCCTTCGATCCATCCTTCCGCGCCCACTCGGACGATCAGATCTGGCACGGCGTGTTCGCGATGACCACCCGGGAGGTCCAGACGATCGCGGGCCCCGGCATGAGCAACGATCGGCACGAGCTGATCTTGACCCCTCGGTGCTTCGTCCACGGTTGGACGGAATGCTCGCACACCACGGCGAACACGCGGAGCGCGCAACAGCTGATCGCGGGTCTCCGCTGGATCTGGTTGGACTACGGTCAACCGAAGGCCGCGTGGCGGCACATCGTCCGAACGGGTCGGTTCAACTCCTATCCGCGACCGGGGACGGATACCACGCCAACGAGGTCGCCGTTGCGGCTGTGTCCCGTCGGCCCTCCCGTCACGTATCGGGACGATTACGGCGAACCGCGAACGACGGGTGGGTACCATCCGCACTCGGGGAACGACGTCCATGCCCCGACCGGTCGGCCCATCCGCGCCCCCTTCGCGGGGTTCGCCGTCGCACACAGCGACGACTGGTTCGCCGGGCATTACGTAACGGTCGTCGGCCACGAGGGCTACGTCCGGAACGGACACATGGTGCGCTTCGGCCACTTGGGGTACGTCAGCGCGGGCACGGTGATCGGGTACGTCGGCGCGACGGGCGATGCCCGCACGACCCATGACCATTTCGAATGGCACCCATGGAACATCCCGAGAACGCTCCATGTGGCGCCTTCCGGCTTCAGCCGCATCCTGGACGGGGTCGACCCGTTCCCGTTCCTCAACCAAGTCTGCCGAGGTTGACGTCACCCCGCGGATCAGCCGAAGGCGGCGTGGAACGCCCACAGGAGGAACGCCCCGGTGACCCCGATCACGCCGAGGACGACTGCCGTCACGCCGAGGACGACACCGCCGATCTTGGTGAGCGTTGAGGGGATGGAACACGAAGGGTCCCGGCCATCGAACAACCCCATGGTCGCCGTACGCAGGATCTCCTGGATCTGGAACGGGATCCGGGTGGGCACACCCAGCGTGAAGGCGTCTCGCGGCGCAGGGTCCATGCCGGGGCCCGGCATGCTCGCTGAACCCCGCTCCTCGACGGCATCCGTCGTTATCGCCATAGGTCCCGAAATACCCTGTCCTCGTCCAGGCAAACGGGGCCCTTCCGGTCAACCCCTTCGCGATGAGGATCAGGACGGCCCAAACGCTGTATCTGAATGATTGCAACCCTTTAGGTTCCTTCGATGACAGATAACGTCGCGGACCTCTAATCAGGGCGCTGTAGCCGAACTACCTCCCACTACTGATTGCC
>Ga0157378_10000891_pt1 | contig 27532 bp, 25 predicted proteins | sample M65metaG_FD_115309 | JGI IMG/M metagenome (GOLD analysis project Ga0157378, IMG submission 115309) | Miscanthus rhizosphere microbial communities from Kellogg Biological Station, Michigan, USA - M6-5 metaG | ecosystem: Host-associated > Plants > Roots > Rhizosphere > Soil | place: USA: Michigan... | reverse complement strand
GATGCGAAACAGCTTGCCGGCGCGCACATCTTCCACCCCTTCGAATCCAAGCGTGCTGAGCGAATGCTGAATGGCCTTCCCCTGCGGATCGAGAACGGACGGCTTGAGCTCGACGATGACGGTGGCTTTCATGGGGGGAGATTCTAGCGGTTGCGCGGTCTCGGGGTTACGCGGTCTCGCGGGTTGCTGAGTTGCTAGGTTGCTGGGTAACTCAGCAACTCAGAAACTCTGCAACCCAGTAACCCCCGCGAGACCGCGTAACCCCGCGACCGCGAGACCCCGTTAACCAACATCCTCCCCCACCGTAATAGCTCGTACTTCAGGAGGTTTTACATGGAAGGTACCATCGTCCTCATTCCGATCATTGGAACGATCATGTTCTTCAGCACGGTCGTTTTCGTCGTCTGGGCCAGCGTCCACGCCAAGAACCGCAGGGCTGCGCTCCAGGCCGAGGTGCAGACGCGCCTCATCGACAAATTCAGCAACGCGCCGGAGTTCGTCGACTTTCTCAACTCTGACACCGGCAAGCAGTTCCTGACCGGTATCGACAAGATGCCGAAGCTCATGGCTCGCGACCGCATCGTCGGCGGCGTCTCGCGCGGTCTGATCCTCACGCTGCTCGGCGTGGCCTTCATCGGAATCTGGATCGCCGACAGCAACATCGGGTTCATGTATCCCGGCTTCATTCTTCTCGGACTCGGCGTGGCGTTCTTTCTCTCCACGCTCGTCTCTCTGAAGATGTCGCAGAAGTTCGGGCTGATCGGCGACGACACGCCCACGGCGCGCGAGGTTGTGGGCCATGCAAACAGCAGACGCGAATCAACGGAAACGCAGGCGTGAGGCGATCGTGCAATTGGAAGGTACCCTGATCGCGTCGCCGTTCGGAGCCGCCGTGAAAACGGCGGCCCCGCGGCGGCCCGAGAGACCGATGGACGAAGCGGCATTCGAAACGTTCTACCGGAAGACGGCCGGAGGGATCTGGTCGTACATCTACCGGATGACCGGCGATGCCGCGATGGCCGACGACCTGCTGCAGAAGACGTTTTTCCGCTTTCTGCGCAGCAATCCGTCGATCGCGGATGAGGATCATCTTCGCCGCTACGTCTACAAGACGGCGACGAATCTGGTCTTCGATCACTTCCGCGAAACGAAACGGGATCGGACGCGCGCCTACGAGTGGATGCCTACCGAGGCGCGGCCCGATCGCGGCGATCTGCGCCACGATATGGCCCGCGTGTTTGCCGATCTGAAGCCGCAGGAACGCTCGCTGTTGTGGCTGGCGCACGTGGAAGGAAACTCGCACGAGGAAATCGCCGAGGCCATCGGCGTAAAGGCAAAGAGCGTGAAGGTGATGCTGTTCCGCGCCCGCAAACGCCTCGGCGAGTTGCTGACAAAGAAAGGACTGGCCCCGGAGGTGACGCGATGACGACGGAATGCCCCTTCGAGCCGAATGTCCTCGACGCCGCGGCGAGCAATGCGTGGACGGAATCGCTCCGCGCCCACGTGGCGAGTTGCGAAGACTGCGCTGCCGCCGCCGAGGTGGCATCGTGGATGACCACGTTCTCCGGTCTGGATGAACGCGAGCACATCCTCCCCGATCCTGCCGTGCTGTGGCTGAAAGCCAAGCTGCTGCAATCGAAAGCCGTCGTTGATCGTGCATCGCTGCCGATCACACGCCTTCAAATCGCCGCCTACCTGATCATCGCCGGGGGCTGGGCCGCAATCCTGACCTGGAAATCCGCCGCCCTTCAACTCTGGATCAATCACTTCTCCCCCGGCCACATCATCCTCGGCGCCGCAGGAGCGGAGACGACGAGGTCCCTATCCCTCGGCGTGTTGTTCGCGATTGTGATTCTGGCGTCCGCGACGGTGGGAGTGGCGATGCATACGATTCTGGCGGAGGAGTGAAGGGTACCAATTGCAGAAGTCAAATATCGAGAAGCGCAGTGACTGCCGTACCATCCGCAAATCGCTGAAGCTCGCTTCCCTTGTACTTAGCAGCCACTGGTGTCTTTGTCGGTAGTGGCACGCCGGGCATGAATCTACTGAGATCATCCTCCGACTGAACATCATCAAGGATAAAAATGTATATGTCTGTGTCCTCGCGCAGAGGCGCCGCCGCGAGAGATGCCAGAATATCGAGATCATCGCGGCTCCATAAGACGCCGCCCACTACGAGAGAACGCCGGCCCTGTAGCGGTGTGAAGACATCACCCTTCGTCAATCGGTGCCAACCAGCTACAAGCAGATCCCTTTCGAAGCGATCGCGCATCAGCTCGTTTCGTATCTGAATTCGCTCCTCTACCTCCGGTACGGTCCGAACCTGCTCAGCGACTTCGTCAGTGAATGCAAACAATCGGGTCATGGCACTGAGCTTCCTATCCATTGACCGACAGTCGAAAGAACGCGATAGATTTCGGCGCTTGTAAAGGATTGACCGAAGTAGGTCATTCCAGAGTTGATCGGTACATTGTTTGTAATTACGGTATTCACCGCACCGGTCTGAAACGGCAGAGCGTCGCCGCTGGCCACTACGACACTCTGTCCGGTTGATCGAGATAGGTCGACGGCGCTCCGAACGGCTGTCGCAGTATTGCCGCCCATCGACCCTGCTTGCACATTTACGACGCTCGCACCGGCAACTTCCCCTTCGCCACCTAGATTCAAAGCGATACTACTTCGAGACATGAGACTCGTCGAAGAGGCAGCGGCAAGCGCCGGCTTTGTTAAAGCGCTTGCGACGCCACCAACCGCGCCTTGCAGCACAAGTTGAGCAGTGCCCTTTGCAACCTGTTTTGGGCTGTCGTTGTAAAAGCCAACCATGACAGTGAGAGCAGGTTTGGCGAATAAAAAGGCTGCTTTGTCGAGAGCGTCCTTAGCAACCTGCATACAAGGCTTGGTCGGTCCGACGAAGTTCGCTGACTCTCCGCATTTTCCGGTCGGGTCAGTTCTATTCATCGGATTGTTTTGAACGTAGGAGTACCGGTTCCACGACTGCGGCTTATTGGGAATGCCAAGCACCGGATCGATGGATAAGAACCGCCCCATGGTGGCCATGTCGTATCGCGCATGCATGTAGTCCAGCGTGTTGGGATTGCTGGCGAGCAGGTCGCGTTCGTGGCCGGTGAATTTCATCAACTCGCTTGGCTGCTCGTTCGGAGAGAGGTTGAGCTCTGCACCAAACGGGTAATAGGCGTGGACGCCAATCTGCACCCCGTTATCGTCGGTGACCAGTCGCGGAGTGCCGAGATGGTCGAGGTGGAAATGCCGGGTGACCGTGGTGCTGGCACCCGGGGTTGTTGGGGCGACTGTGGCCAGAAGCAAACCGTCACGCCAGATGTAGTCCTTCGCCCACTGCCGGTTCGCTGTCGGAAGTCCGTTTTCTTCGCTGCTCGTGAACTCTCGCAGGACTTTGCCGTCCAGGCCGCGGATCGTCCATGTCCAGCTTTGACCGTTCTTCACGGCAATCCTCTCGCCGTCGGCCGTGTAAATGAACTGCCGGTCGTCGCCGCCGCTTGCCGTGGCGCGAGTCAAACTACCTGTACCGTCGTAGTCGTAAGTTGAAGTGAAGGATGTGCCGTTGACGGTGTTGGTGATCGAGATCAGGTTGCCTGCGGCGTCATAAGTGGCGCCATTGCTGATGATGTGGTTCGTCGCGGGGTCGATCGTCAGCGACTGCTCGCAGCCTCCGAGGCAATCGACCGATCCGAGGGCACGGCTCGCGCTGGTGCGGTTACCGAAGGCGTCGTAGACGTAATCCTGCCGGCTCATGACGCCGCTCCGCTGAACGTCGGCCGTTCCGCTCACGAGTCGTCCTGCCGTGTCGTAGATGTAGGTGTCGTTGCCGATGGCTCGAATGTTCCCCATGCCGTCGTATTGGTAGGTCCCGGAGCACCAACTGGTTGGTAGGCAGGTTTGGGCAAGCGCGGGGAAGGCGCAGATGGCCGTGAGTGCCGCGAGGAGAATCGAGCGAGTTTTCATTATGCCTTTGAGTGACGAGCCAGAGAAAATCCTACTCGTCAGAACGTGCCCCATATCAGCACCCGCTTGAACGTGTAGAAGTACGGGCGCGCATCGCCGAGAGCGGCGACGACGCGTAACGTGTACTCGGCGAGGAACTCGTCGTAGCGCTCAGGGGATAACGATTCGCGGAAGGGCGTTAGTGTCGTGCCTTTGGTCCATTCGACGACATCCGCGGACGATGGCAGAACGTGGCCGTAGACCTGGAGGCGAACGTGTTGTCGGGCGAAGCCGAGTTGGTGGAGGAGGGCGGCGTAGCGTTCGGGCGGGAGCACGTTGAGCGTTGGAGTGATTCCGAAGGACGGCGCCAGCTCGGCGGCGATGCGGTGGGAGGGGTGGTCGTGATTCGCGGGCATCTGAATCGCGAGCTGGCCATGCGGGGCGATGAGGGCGACCAGTCTGGCGAACAGGTGCTCGTGATCGGGGACCCAGTGCAGGGCGGCGTTCGAAAAGATCAAATCGAAGGGGCGGTCGGCGACGAAGGATTCGATGTCGCCCTTTTCGAAGCGCAGCACTTCCGATCCAAACGACTGAGACTTCAGGAGCATCGTCTCCGAGCTGTCGATACCGATTGTTTCCTCGGCGGCGAGCTGCTCGTGCAGCTCGCGCGTCAGCTCGCCGGTGCCGCATCCGAGGTCGGCGACGCGCATGCGCGGGCGAGGCTCGACGAGCGCGGCAAGGTCTCGGAACGGTTGCGCGCGCTCGTCTTTGAATCGCTCGTACTGGTTTGGATCCCAGCTCAACGCAGGTGATCCCAGTTCATGATCGCGTTCGTCACCAGCGCATAGCTGCCCTGCGTGTTCTGGCGCCACATCGGGTTGTTGGCGAAGAGGAGGATGTGGCCTTTGCCGCGCGGGGAATCGATCACCACCGGCTTGCCTGCGAGCTCGTCGCCGCCTTCGAGCATGCCGGACATCAGCAGCTGGCCGGCATCTTTGGCGAAGGAGACGATCACGCGCGGACGGTCCTCGGCCAGCGGCAAGGCGTAGTCCGAACCCCATGGCGCATCCTCGGCGGGTTGGAATCCTTCCTCGCCGGGCGCGGGCTTCGGCCTCTCCGGCAGCGGCACGAACGGCCGGCCTTGGATGACGTCGGGATCATTTTTTCCACCGCGGCCGCTGGGACGCGAATCGCCAGCAGGCGGTTGATTCAGACCGACGCGGAAAATCGGTGCCTCGGCAAAATAGATCGGCAACGTGTCGTCGTAGCCGGCGGCGATGGGACTCTTTTTGTCGGTGATGTTGGCGAGAAGGATCGTGCCGGGCGCGCGCAGCTTCTGCGACTCGATCACGCGGACCCAGCGGGCCAGGCCGTATTGCACTGCCCAGACCGAGGTGTCGCGCGCAGTGATCAGCAGACCGCCGTCTTCGACGAAGCGCCGCAACGTGTCGACGCCGGCGAGAGTGAGGCCGGGCCGCATGTCGTCGGTCTCATCGATGCCGCCGAGGTTCGGCGTGATCTCCGTCTTGCGCCACGGCAGCGGCGGCCCGGGAGGGAGACCGTTCACGATCTCGGTCGAGACGTTATTGCCGCCGGTCGGCGCGAAGAGGATGACGTCGAACTTGTCGCGCAGATTCGACGCCTTGGCCACATCCTGCGTCGAAAGGTAGCTGTACGGGATGCCGAGCGACTCCAGGCCGAGGCGGAACCAGCCTTCGTCCTGCGTGCGCAGCCAGGTGTGGAGGATGGCGATGCGTGGGAGATGGATCTCGTGCGTCTTCGAAGCTGGAGCGGACGATGCCGACACGATCGTGCCGGCGGCGTACTTTTTCGTTCCGACGGTGAACGGCTCGTCGGCGACCACCCAGTGCGCACTCTTGTCGGCCCAGACGGCCCTGGCCACGCTGGTGTCGGCGTTGTTCTCGATCGTCGTCGACGCCGTGGGGGCGGGCGCACCGGTCCACTCGTGCATCGGCACTTTCAGCACGTCGGCGTTGGCTACGCGCTTGAAGTCGACATTCTTGAGGTAGCCGAGCGTCCAGCCGGTGTCGTCGTACACCCGTTCATCGCTGCGGACGTATTGGACGTCGAGCATCGCGTCGGCCAGCCGCGAGTACGGCTGGTCCATGCGGATGATGAAACTCCCCTTGGCGAAGTTGACGGTCGGATCCTTCTTCGGCTTCTCGTCTTTCGCCTTGTCAGCCTTCTCGTCCTTCGCTTTGTCGTCCGCCGGCGGCGCGGGCGGCCACTGCGGATTGAGGCTGAACGGCGCATCGGATTGCTGCACTTCGACACCCTGCGCGCGAAGGAGCGTCATCAGGTCGGCCAGCTGTCCCTGGCGTTTCTGGCCGCCGTCGAAAACCCAGGCGGCGGGGCCTTCCGTCGCGGCCTTGGCGATGGAGCGCTTCCCCAGCAGGTAGAACTGATCGAGGAAGTGCTGCTTGCGCTCGGCGACGTCGGAGAGCGCGAGGAGGATTCCGCTCTGCTGGTAGTTGATGTTGTTCCGCAGCGACCACTTCACGGTCGGCGTCGGCGGGTTGGGACGGTACCAGGCGCGATCGCTCTGGCCGCGCACTACCCTGTCGGCGGTGATCGGGAAGCGATTGCCGAAGGTCTCGTAGAAACGGCCGATGCCGTTGTGCCCTTGGGCGATCCAGAACATGTAGTTTGGCGCCCAGCCGTCGTAGAAGCCGTAGGTCCAGACGCCGGGCAGGCCGCGCTTGGTCAGCTCCTGCACTTCGTGCCAGGCCATGCGATGCCATTCGTCGATGACCAGCGGATCGATCGACGCGCCGTACGGACCGGTACCGGTGGAGATGTACATGAAGGGCACCGACTCGTGGAGGTCGTGGACGATCTGCGGGTGAAAGTCGAAGTACGACTTCAGCACATTGCGGCTCAGCGCGAGGGCCAGCCCGAGGTTGTCGCGATTGTTGTCGTGGGCAACGTAGTGGCCCCAATAGACCAGGGGCGGGACCGGACGGCCGGGATTTGCGGCTCGCCAGCGGGCCAGATCGAGCTGGCGGTCGCGGCCATCGGTCTCGATCACCGGCGTGATCAGGGTGATGACGTTGTCGCGGATGCTCCGGATCAGCGGCGAGTCTTCGACCGCCAGCCGGTACGCCAGCTCCATCAGCATCTCCGGACTGCCGGTCTCGGGGGAGTGCATGGAGCCGGTGATGTAGTAAATCGGCTTGCCGCCGGCGATGAGTTTCGCGGCATCGGCATCGGTCAGCTTGCGAGGATCGGCCAGCCGGCGGGTGATGTCTTTGTAGTGATCGAGGTTGGCGACCGTCTGCTCGTTGGCAATGGCCACGGCGATCATCTCGCGCCCTTCCTCACTCTTGCCGATGGAGAAGACTTTGACGCGCGGTGAGGCCGCTTCCAGCGCGCGCATGTAGCGATTCACATCCTGCGAATAGGTCAGATGACCGTCCGCGCCGGCGATGTAGCCGAAGAACTTCAGCGGAGTCGGCACCTTCGCGGACGCCGGCAGGTGGTCGACCATCTCGGTGATGTACTGCGGCCCGGTGGTGAACTGCTTGATCTGGGCGGTGTAGTCGGCGTCGTTCTGTTGTTGGGCGAGGGCGGTGGTGGCGAGGAGGATGAGGAGTGCGAAGCGTTTCAATGAGGCTCCTTGTGCTTGGGTTACTGAGTTGCAGGGTTGCTGAGTCTCTGGGTAACGACTAAGCAACCCAGCAACTCAGTAACCGAGCAACCTCACATCAATATCCCATTCTTCACGATGTCCGAAAGCTCCTTGATCATCTGCATCGAATTTTTGCCAAAGGGCTCGGGGGCGTTGAAGAGGATCTCGAGAGTGAAGTAGTTGAAGAAGACGCGCGCGGTGATGAGGAGGGCAGAGATCGGAGAGACCGAGGGACGGAGACGGTGCTTCATCGCGCCGAGGGCTTCTTCGCCGACGAACGCGCCATAGCGCTGGCCCAGCTCCCCGTAGAACTTCTTGATGTGCGTTCCTTCGAACTCGATCACGTCGACATAGATCAGGACGAAATAAGGCTTGAACTCGCGGATGGAATCGCGCGCGGCCAGGCCGAGCTGTTCGATGTTGTCGGGAAACTGCCCGGCCGATAGCGCGCGGGTGAATGGATAGCGGCGGGTCTCGGTGATCTTCCAGAACTCGTCGAGCAGCGAGCGGAAGATCGACTCCTTGTCGGGAAAGTGGTGGTAGACGTTTCCGGTCAACACGCGCGCGGCGATGGCGATCTCGCGCACGGTGGTGGCGCGATATCCCTGATGGGAAAACAGTTGCAGGGCGGCGTCGAGCACCTGCCGCCGGCTGCGCTCCGACTTCTCGTCTCTCTGCATGAACTTGCCGCGCGAAGGCTACACGAAAGAAGAGTGAAGGGTGAAGAGTGAACGGTGAAGGGTGACGAGTGAAAAAAGGTCTGCTCCATTTTCACCCTTCACCCTTCACTCTTCGTCTACGCTACGATAGCCATTCGCCAGACAGTCCAATGACCCTCGGATCTGACTCCGCACGACGGCGCACGATCACCGTCTTTCTGACGCAAGGCCTGGCCGGCCTGCTGGTGATGCTCTGGGTGACCTGGCTGCGCTTCGATCAGACCGCGGCCATCCTGCACCGGCTGCAGCCGAATGCCGCCGGCATCATCCTCATCCTGATCGCATTCGCCATGACTCTGGCGCTGCTGAAGTTCGAGCTGACGGAGCTGATCTTCGTCTCGCTCGTGCTCACCGCCTACACGGTGATGATCCCGATTCTCGGCGTGGTGATGTCGTCGTGGCTGGCGGTGATCGTGGCCGGCGTGGCCCGCATCCTTGCGCTGAAACAGATCGGTCCGGCCAAGATCGATTCGACCGACAAGTTCGTCGACCACGTGAAAACGTTCGGCCTCTTCGGGACCTACGGGATTCCGGTCGTGGCCGCGGCCACGCTGTACGAACGGTTGCAAGGCGAGCTGCCGCTGGCGCACGTCACGCTGGGCGTGGCGCTCAAGATCGCGCTCTGCGGCGTCGTCCTCAGCGTCACCAACATCCTGCTGATGTTTCGCGTGGCGCAGTCGTACGGTTATTCGCTGCGCAAGATCGTGCGCATCGACATCGTCGACCTGGGCATCTACCTGCTCACGGTTCCCTACGCGGTGATGACGGCGCTGGCGTTCGCGGAGCTCGGCTGGGGTGCGCTGGTGGCGCTGGCGTTCACCGGCAGCGAAGCGATCCTCGTGGCCCGCAGCCTGGCCAAGACGCGGATGAAGAGCGTGCTGCAACTGCAGCGCATCGCCTCGCTCACCAACATCGGCAAGACCATCTCCCTCCGCTACACCACCGAAGAGCTGCTGGCGGTGATCTACAACGAGTGCAAACGGACCGTCGACTGCACGCTCTTCACCATCGCCCTTCTCAACGAGGCCACCAACGAGCTGTCGTTCGAGCTCGATGTGCGCGAAGACATCCGCCTGCCGAAAGAACGCATGCCGCTCGGCCAGGGGCTGAACTCCTGGGTCATCCAGCACAGCGAGCCGCTTCTCATCGGCAGCGTGGCCGATGAAAAACGGATCGGCGTGCGTGCGGTGGCGGACACGAAGCCGACCGAGTCGTGGCTGGGCGTGCCGATGATCGCCCGCGACCGGGTCATCGGCGTCATCTCCGTCGAGAGCTTCAAGAAGAACGCGTTTACCAATGACGACATGCTCTTGCTGACCGCGATTGCCAATCAGGCGGCGGTGGCGATCGAGAATGCGCAGCTCTACAAAGACCTCGAAGGGCTGACCTACGCACTCGAGCAGCGCGTCATGGAACGGACGAACGAGTTGCGCGAGACTAACCTCCGCCTGCTCGCCGCCGACCGCTCGAAGAACCAGTTCCTGGCCAACATGTCGCACGAGCTGCGCACGCCGCTGAACTCGATCATCGGTTTTTCCAGCGTGCTGCTGGAGAACACGCGCGAAGCGGTATCGCAGCGGCTCTACAAGTTCCTGGAGAACATCCACGTGGCCGGGAACCATCTGCTGGAGCTGATCAACGACATCCTCGATCTGTCGAAGATCGAGGCCGGCAAGATGGAGCTTCGCACCGACGAGTTCGATCTGCGCGACACGATCGCCTCGGTGGAGCGGGTGATGAAAGGCTTCGCCGCCGAGGCGAAGGTGCGCATCACCGCCTCGATCGATCCCACGGTGCCGATGGTCCGGCTCGACGAGGGGCGGCTGAAGCAGATCCTCTTCAACCTGCTCTCGAATGCCGTGAAGTTCTCGCCGGACGGCGGACCGGTCACGATCTCGGTGACCTCGCTGCCGCGCGCATCATCGCCGCTCGGCGTCGACAGCGTGCGAATCGACGTAACCGATCAGGGAATCGGTATCGCTCCCGATCAGCTGCAGCGCATCTTCGACGAGTTCTACCAGACCGAGGAGGGGCGCAGGTCGAGGCGAGGCGGAACGGGACTCGGGTTATCGCTCACCCGCAATTTCGCCGAGCTGCATCACGGCCGGATCGAGGTGCAGTCGAAAACCGGCGAGGGCTCGTGCTTCACGCTTTATCTGCCGGTGGACTACGACGCGGCCGTCGCAAGGCTGCCGATTGGGCTGCCGAAAGTTGCGGCAGTCGTGAATCGGGGGTCGGAGGTTGCTCCGACCCCCGAGCACCTACATCAACTCTGACTCGGCGAAAAAGAAGCCGATCTCGATCCTGGCGTTGTCATCGGAATCGGATCCGTGGATGGCGTTCTGCTCGATCGACTCGCCGAACTCCTTCCGGATCGTGCCGGCGTCGGCCTTGGCCGGATCGGTAGCACCCATCAACGTGCGCAACGCCAGAACGGCGTTTTCCTTCTCCAGCGCCGCGACATAGACGGTGCCAGAGGTCATGTATTTGACGAGGTCCCCGAAAAACGGCCGTTCGCGATGAACGCCATAAAACGCCTCGGCCTGTTTCGTGGAGAGGTTGACTTTCTTGAGGCCGAGGATGCGGAAGCCTTCCGCCTCGAGCCGGCTGATGATCCTGCCGAAGTTCCCTTTGCGGACGGAGTCCGGCTTGACGATGGTAAACGTGCGATTCGACATGGGTAGTGTTTGTCCTTCTGCGCGGAATTGGGCGGCGGATTATAGCGGGACTCACTGCGTGGTAATGATCGCCGAGATCCCCGCTGCTTCCAGCTTCGAACGGACGCTCGCCGCCTGCTCGCGCGTTTCGAAGGGGCCGACGCGGACGAGGTAGAGCGACGTGTGATCGATGGTCGAATCCTGGCCGATCGACTTCAGCTTCTTCTGCAACGACTTGGCGTTCGCTTCCTGCGAGAAGGCGCCGACCTGGACGACGTAGCGTCCGGTGCGCGGTGTCGCGGCGTGCGGCTGCGGCGTCGCGTGAACGGGCGCGGGTTTGGACGTTGACGGAAGAGGCTCGGTCTTCACCGGGACGTCTTCGATCGTCGTTCCGTTCGCAGCGACCTGGCGGCGCGTCTCCGGACCGCCGGCATGCTGCTCGGTGACTTCGATGCGATCGACGGTCGCGGTTGGAACGGGAGCCGGCTGCGGCTGAACGGGAGCGGGAACAGGCGCCGGAACCGGCGCGGGCGTCTGCGTCGGCGTGGCCGGCATCGCCGCCACCGTGTTCTCGGGCATGTTGACGGCGAACGGCGCCGGCGGCTCGCGCTCGCCGCGTCCGACCTTCACCACGGTCATGTCGATCTCGCCGCCGCCGCTTTCGGCGATTCCGATCTGCTGCGCCGCGGCGTAGGAAAGGTCGATGAGGCGATCGCCGACGTACGGTCCGCGATCGTTCACACGGACGAGCACCGACTGGCCGGTCTTCGCGTTCTTGACTTCGACCAGCGTTCCGAACGGGAGCGTGCGATGCGCGGCCGTCATCAGCATCGGATCGAAGATCTCGCCGTTGGCCGTGGTGCGGCCGGAAAACTCCTGCCCCACCCAGCCCGCCGTGCCGTGCGCGGACATCTGCTGCACCGGCTGAACAGTCGTTGAGGACACCACCGACTTCGGGGTCGTGTCCGGCGCGGCGTGCCACGAACATCCTGCCAAAGACGCCACGGCCAATGCCATGAGAGCTCGTTTCATACCCGCACCTCGCCGATTTCCGATCTGATCTCCGACCGCTCCGCTTCGAGAATGGGATCGACATCCTCGATGAGAAATCTCTCCGTCTGCTGCATTGCCAGCCCCGTGTAATTCTCCGGCCGGGCCATGGCCGCGATCGATGCGCGATCGATGCCGAAGAGCGGGTCGGCGGCGATGCGATCGAACAAATCGTTCTCGCTCGCTCCCGACTTCAGTCCATCCGCGGCCGCCTGCGAGTGGATGCGCACGCGCTCGTGCAGTACCTGCCGGTCGCCGCCGCGCCGCGCTGCTTCCATCATCAGGTTCTCGGTCATCATGAACGGCAGCTCCCGCCGGACGTTGGCCGCGATCACTTCCTCGTGTACCACCAGTCCGGCGGCGATGTTGTCATAGATCAGGGCGATCGCATCGGCGGCGAGAAACGCCTCGGGGATGGCAATGCGCCGATTGGCCGAATCGTCGAGCGTCCGCTCGAACCATTGCGTGGCCGCGGTGAAGGCCGGGTTGAGGGCGTTGACGATGAGATGCCGCGCCAGCGCATCGATTCGCTCGGCGCGCATCGGATTGCGTTTGTAGGCCATCGCCGACGAGCCGACCTGCTCCTCCTCAAACGGCTCTTCGATTTCGCGCAGATGCTGGAGCAGGCGCATGTCGTAGGCGAACTTCGACGCGGACTGCGCGAAGCCGGACAGCACATTCACCGCCTGCGAATCGACTTTGCGCGAGTAGGTCTGGCCGGAAACGGGATAGCTGCGGCGCATCCCCACCTTTTCGGCGACCAGCTGTTCGAGGCGATTGACCTTCGCTTCATCGCCATCGAACAGGTTGAGGAACGACGCCTGCGTGCCGGTGGCACCTTTCACGCCGAGGAGGGCGAGCTGGGAGATGCGGAAGTCGATCTCGCGGAAATCGAGAAGGAGATCGTGCAGCCACAACGTCGCCCGCTTGCCGACCGTGGTCAGCTGCGCCGGCTGGAAATGGGTGAAGGCCAGCGCCGGCGTGCCGCGCCATTTCCAGGCGAAGTCGCGGAGCTTGGCCATCAGATTGACGATGCGCCGGCGGATAATGCCGAGCGCTTCGTTCATCTGCAGGATGTCGGTGTTGTCGGTGACGAAGGCTGAGGTGGCGCCGAGGTGGATGATGCCTTTGGCCGATTGCGCTTGCAGACCGAAGGCGTAGATGTGCGACATCACATCGTGCCGGATCTCGCGCTCGCGGCGCTCGGCGTCTGCGTAGTTGATGTCGCCGGCGTGCTTTTTCAGCTCGTCGATCTGGCCGTCACTGATCGCCAAGCCCAACTCTTTCTCGGCCTCGGCGAGTGCAATCCAGAGCTTCCGCCACGTCCGGAATTTGTAGTCGGCGGAGAAGAGGTACGACATCTCCTTCGAGGCGTACCGCTCGTTGAGAGGGTTCTGTGCGGTGTCGCGCGTCACAGGTTTTGGATTATACGGCGTTGACACCACCGCACCGACCCGCGACACTACCTTTACACATGCAGCCCGCCGTCTCCACCAGGACTCCCCGCCGCGCCGCGCAGGCCATCCGCCGAATCGCCGTGATTCTGGTGGCGCTCGTGATCCTCGGCGGCGTGGCGTCGCTCTTCGTCACCGGCCGCGCCACCTCGGAACTGCAGCAATCGCGCAAACGGGTCGAGGCGCTGCACGCCGAGATCCAGCAGCTGGAGCGGGAGAACGCCCGCCTGCGCGCCGAGATCGACAGCGTGAAGAAGTCCACCTATGCCGTCGAGCGAATCGCCCGCGAGGACCTGGGGATGTCGAAGCGCGGCGAGGTGATTTACCTTTTGCCGGCGCGGTAACGCAACGCAGCGACGGCGAGTTCCCCGCCGCGCACGCCGCAAACCGGGGCCGATGTGGCACAGACACTCTTGTCTGTGCTCCTCGAACTCCAGGGATTCAACAATCAGCTAGGAATGCGGAACAGCACAGACAGGAGTGTCTGTGCCACATCGGTCTCCCGAGTGGATCGTCGATCGCCTGTAGCAGGCCTTATCGCGATCCGCGTTCGCGGCGCCTTTGCTCGATGCGCATCCGCATGGCGGCGAACTTCGTCCGCTGCTCGGGCGTAAGGATGGTCGCGATCTCGTTGTTGGTCGCGTCGAGCTCCTGACGCACCTGCGGGCGGACGGTGCTCATCGTCGCGTCGATCTTTGCGCGATGACGCTCGATGATCTGCTGCACCTGCGTCTTCTGTTCGGGCGAGAGCTGAAGCTCGCGGCTCAGGTTGTCGGCCATGCGGCTGGAGGTGAGCCGTGCGGAGCGGCGGGGAGTTAGCCGCCCGTTGTGAATCAGGTAGAAATGATCGCCGGCCACTCCGACCAGGATGCCGGCGATGAAGGCGACGACGACGACCACGACGGCCGCCATGCGGGTGTTACTCGACACTGAATGTGTCCCCTCCGACTGAGATGTCGACCGTTTGCGTGCTCGCGAGCGCATCGAGCGTCGTGCCCGGTACGTCCCGAGGCGATTGTTCCAGCCACTGTACGCCGAGTGCGGCCACGACGGCGAGCGTCGCCAGCGAGGCCACTACCGGCCGGAACCAGCGGGCCAGCACGAAGGCAATGCCCGCATGCGATTCGGCGGCAATCCGCTCGCGCACGCGCGCGGCGATGCGGTTGGACATCATCTCGTCCGGCTCAAAGCGGAGATTCCGCGCATCCGTGCGAAGCCGGTCCAGGAAATCGTCGTGTTCGTCAATCATTGCTGCCCCCGTGAAGGTCTGCCAGTTTCTCTTTCAGTTTGCCGCGAGCGAGCGACAGATGCGATCGCACCGTCCCCTCGCTCAATCCCGTCATTTTGGCGATTTCGGAGTGTTCGAATTCTTCGACCAGGTACAAGCGTGCCACGATTCTCTGCATCTCCGGAAGCGATTCGATGCCGCGGTCGATCCGCGCCGCCAGCTCGTTGGCGATGGCCGGCAGGTCGGTCCGGTCGCGCCGCTCCGCCGGAACGGCGTCGCTGATCTCCTCGTGGCGGAAGCGCTTGCGATGCTTCATCACGTCGAGCGCGAGGTTGGTGACGATGCGATAGATCCACGGCCCGAACGGTTCCCCGGTCTTGAACCGCGCGACGCTTTCGAATGCCTTGACGAACGCTTCCTGCGCCAGGTCTTCCGCGTCGGCCGGATTGCGCACGATTCCCCAGGCGATCGAGATCACCCGTTTCGTGTACTTCGAAACGAGATAGTCGTAAGACGCCGCATCGCCCGCCTTGACGGCGGCGATGGCTCGCGCTTCGATCGGGTCTTCGGTTGTTGCGCTTCTCGTCTGCGCCCTCTTTGCTGCGAAAACCAGACGATCGAAGCCGAGTGAGCCGGCTCCGGCTTCCCCGAACATCGACGTGGCGTGCATCATCTTCCTACTTGTCGGCGCGCTTCGCCATCCGCTGTTGCAGGAAGTTCGAAGCTTTCACGCGCTGCTCCGGTGTCAGCACGATGAGTGCCTTCGAGAATGCCGCCAGCGCGTTGGCCTTCATCTGCCGCTCGGCCTCGGACTGCTTATCGAGCAGCGCCTGCGCACCGGCGACGTCGTTCGGATTGGCGAGCAGAACCTGAGCGATGGCCTGCCGGCCGCCGCGCAGCGATTCGCGATACGGCGCGTTCTGGGCGCGAAGGTCGGTGAAGATTTTCTTGACGTCGTCCGCCTGCTGGTCGGAAAGGCCGAGGGCGGCTTTGGCGCCGCGCATGTGGCCGAACATCATCGCCGAATCGCCGCGCATGCAGCCGTGCCCGAAACCGGCGCGGACCATGTGCTGGGCAACCGCAAACGGCACGGCCAGCACGACGATGACAATCGCCGCGGCCGTGAAAAGGAGTGTGCGTTTCTTCATGGAATCTCCTGTATTGAGTTGCTGACGAAGAGGTTACGACGGTGCCGGGGGAACGTTGAACATATAATCCCGGCAAGTCGATCCGCTCCTATGCGCCCCCTTTTTGCAGCCCTTGCCGGACTGATTTCTATCGCGTTCGCGAGCCTCAGCCCCGCGCTTGCGCAGCCGCTTCTCTGCCCGCCGGTCGCTTCCGCAGCGGGCCATCCCTGCGAGACGTTTCACTTTCACGTGCAGATGTTCCGGCCGGACACGCGCGAGTTTTTCGAGATGTACGGGATCAATCAGTTCGCCTCGATGTCCGCCTGCGATCGCGCCCGCGACGCGGCGTTCAAGCGCAACATGGCGGTGGTCGAGTTCATGCGCACGCAGCGCCGCGACTGGTGGCAGGCCGACAAATTCGGGACCTGTCATTGCGACATGACCATCGAACGCGCCAGCCCGAATTTTCTGTCCGAGGCCGCCAGAGCGCAGCAGGCACGTGACGCCGAGGAGATAAGGCAACGCGTTCGCGAACGGCTGCTCGACGCCAAAGCGCCGCCGGACGGCGAACTGATTCGCAGCCTCGCGCCGCCGCTGAGCACCACGCCGCTGATCGGCGGACCGAAGCTCGTTCCGATGCCGCCACCGGCTGCGGTGACGACGATCTCGAATTCGCCCGACGATCTCCGGATTACGAAGACGGTCGATACGACAACTTCGCCGGCGACCTCTCTCGACCTGCCGCTCGTCGATATCCCGCTGCCGGGAATCACGCCGCCGCCGGAGGTCGTCGCCGCTCCTGTCTCCGTGCCGCCGTCCCCGGTGCCGCCAACTCCCGCTCCGGCGACGGAAACGCCGCAGCCCGCACCGCAGCCAACTCCTGCTCCGATTCCCACCGAGCAGGTCAATGTCGTCGCCGACGAGCCGGAGCTTCCCGCGCCGGAAGACGTCGCCGACGCCTTCGTCAGCTATGAATCGCAGCGCATCCAGAACGTGCTGAAGGTCAGCAGCAGCATTGGCGACGAATCGGTCAAGGCCCAGGTGCTCGACGCCTGCACGCAACGGATCCAGCTCCTCTCCAACCTCCGCACGATCATCGTCGGTTCCGGCGCCAAGAGCCGCCTGGTCGCCGCCGCGCACGCCGCCGGGAAAGAGAACGAGCGGCTGGCGGTGGTGGCGAAACTGTTCGGCAGCGACGTGCCGCCGCATTGGGCGCCGAAGGATGCGGCGGATGTGATCTTCGACCCCGCGGTGGCCGATCCCGAACAGGTGCTGCGCGACAATCACTCGTCGGATCAACAGAAACGGCACGCTCTCTACGCGCTGCTGGCAACGTCATCGCCGACCGAGCAACAGCAGATGTGGCTCAACTCCGTGATCGAGGGACTGTTGAAATGATGCTTCCGGCTCTCTTCTTCGCGGTCGCCGTGGCGCAGCAGACGCCAGCTCCCGCTCCGGCTCCGCAACCGCCCGCTGCCTCCGCAGCGATGCCGCCGAGCGAGGAGTTCGTCAAGGCCGTCTACTTCGGGAAGAAGTTCGCCGACATGAAGGACTTCGCCAACGCCTACCAGCAGTTCGCCAAAGCGGATGCCCTGCAGCCAGATGTTCCGGGAGTGCTCTACAACATGGGTGTGCTCCTGGCGCGCGCCGGCCGCTTCTCCGAGGCGCAGGCGAAAGTCGATCGATACAATCAGCTCTTTCCCGCCGGCGCGGAGAAGCCGCTCGTGGCCAAGCTGCAACTCGATCTGGAGTTCGAGCGCGAGCTGCAGAAGAAACGGCAGACGGACGAGGAGTACACCGCCATCTTCACCCGCGGCCGTTTTCTCTACGGCAAGGGCGATCTCATCGCGGCGTTGAAACTGTTTCAGGATGCCGAGCAGCAGCGTCCCACCGATCCGGCCGCGGTCTTCAATCAGGGCGTGGTCTACGAGAAGCTCGGCGATCTCCCCAAGGCCTCGGAGCGCTTTCATCGCTACGAGGAGCTCGAATCCGACGCCACCGCCAAGTCCTCGATCGACCAGCGCATCCTCGGCATCGAGAGCGAGATGTCGGACATGAAGACGAAGATCGTCTGCCCGTTCTGCGGCTGGCGTCTTCCGATCGGCGCGCTCTGGTGCCCGCACTGCTGGCACGGTCCGTATCTGACGTCGCAATCGCCCTGGAACTCGCGGCCTTGCACCGATGGATCGACGGCCACGCGCGCGACCTACTTCGCCGACAACCGCTTCGCAAAAAACGATTCGCTGCCGTGCCTCTTCAACGGCACGATGCTCGAGTCGCTCCGCTACACGCCGGCCCGCCAGCGCCAGGTGCAGGAAGCTCGTAAAGCAGAAGGTTGGACGTACAGCGGAGACGTGATCCAGTCATGGCGCGACCGGCAGGGCAATGAAGTTCGGTATGTCCAGGGCGCCGACTATCTGGAGAAGATCGTCTCCTCGAGCGGCGGCGAGGTTCTCCTGTTCGAAGCTCATCGCGCGCCGGACGCACCGATCTGGCTCCTCGATCGTGAAGACGCGGTCATCGACGGCCAGAAGTACACCTCGCACTACACGTTCGACGCGCAGAATCGCATCGCCCAGCAGCAGGTGGTCTATCAAAACGCCGCCGGCTGCAACGATGTCATCTCCATGACCGCGGCGCCGATGTACACGAACGATCTCCTCTTCGGCCTGAAGGTCCGCGGCGGCTACAGCGGCACCGTGGTTCAGGGCTCGCCGCGCGTCGACTGGGAAGCGAACGTGACCTACACGTACGACACCGAGACGCGCCTGACGAAGGAAGAGCTGGCGGTGACGTCGATGACGAAGACGTACATGGAAAAACCGTACGGTTTCGAGCGGCAGGAGATTTCGATGCTCTATCCGGACATGCGCGTTCGCAAGCCGATCGAGAAAATTCAGAATATGGGCGACCGCTGCGGCCTCGCCGGTGGGACCATCCTCAGCAATCCGGTCGATTTGCGGCCGTTTTACGCGTTCTCGCCGAATCTGGCCATCGCGCTGGGGAATGGCGTTACGCGCGCGACGGTGAGTTTTACGTATCCGGATTCGTATAGGGTGCGCTGATGGCGGCTGCCCTGTCATTCCGAGCGATCGTCAGCGGAGCGCTGGCGTCCCGCCGGCTGGCCGGGTGGCGTCCCGCCGCCCACCCGCCAGACACCCAGCATTCGCTTGTAACCCGGCGGCGAGGACGCCGCCGAGCCAGCCGGCGCGACGCCAGCGCTCCACTGTCGATCGCTCGGAACACAGCATGACCTGGTACCAGGAATGGTTCGGCGAGGAGTATCTCGAGCTCTACGCGCATCGCGATGAGCACGAGGCGCGGCGGCAGGTCGCGTTTTTTCGGGAGCAGTTTGGCGACGTCGACGGCGTGATCCTCGATCTCGCCTGCGGCACCGGCCGGCATCTCATCGAATTGAATTGCGAAGGGTTTGCGGCGGCCGGCTGCGATCTCTCCTTCACATTGCTGCGCACTGGTATCGACGAGCATGGACCGTTGCCCTTTGCGCGCGCCGACATGCGCGCGCTGCCGTTCGGTAGCAACAGCTTCGGCGGCCTGGTCAACTTCTTCACCAGCTTCGGCTACTTCGCCACCGAGGATGAGAACCTGCAGGTCGTGCGTGAGATGGCGCGCGTGGTGCGGCCCGGCGGCGTTTTTCTCTTCGACTATCTCAATGTCGATCGAGAGCTGGAGAAGCTGGTCGAGCGCGAGTCGCTGGAGACGCCGCGCGGGCGCGTGGAGATCGAGCGGTGGTTCGATCCTCGTGACCGTTCCTTCAACAAACGGATCACGATCGGTCAAAAGCGTTACCTGGAGCGCGTTCGCGGATACGATCTCGACGAGATTTCAACGATGTTCAACTCCTCGGGACTCTCCATCCGGCAAGCGTTCGGCGATTTTCACGGCGCGCCGTTCGACGCCGCCTCGCCGCGCCTCATCCTCGTCGGGAGCCGCGCCCGATGACCGCCACCACCTCGGAGGCCGCCTGTCTGCGCATCCCGCTGGCGACCTACGGCCTGAATCGATTCACCCTCGATTGGATTTCAGGCAATCCCAACGCCACGCAGTTCCTGGCGAGGGAAAACGCAGGTCGGACTCTCAGTCCGACGGTCCGTGATTCTGCGCTCGCCGAAGCCCTCATCGCCTCCAACGGCCAATGGGGCCGCGACGTCGCCGGCGAAGTGCATCGCTGGGCTCGCGGTGAGACGTTCACCGTCATCGCCGGGCAGCAGGTCGGTTTCGCCGGTGGCCCGATCTACACGATGGCCAAGCTGGCCGGCATGCTGAAGCTGAAGCGCGACAACGAAGCGCGCGGGATTCCGACCACGGTCTTTTTCTGGCTGGCGACGGAAGATCACGACTTCGCTGAAGTGGCCACGCTGTCGCTGCCGAAACGCGATCCGAAGCAGCAGCTCGTCCTGACCACCATCCGCGCGCGGCGGCCGGATTCGAAAGTGGCTGTCGGCGGCCTGCCGGTTCCGGAGGAACTGACTCGGGCGCTGATCGAGTATCTCGACATTCCGCGACCAACCTGGCTGCGCGAAGGGATCACCTTCCGCGACTCGTTCGCGGAGCTGGTCACCGCCGCAGTCGACGCGAAGTTCATCCTCGTCGATGCGCTCCTACCCGAGCTTCGCCGCGCCGGAGCGCCGCTGTTCGACGGCATCCTCACGAATTGGGAGAGCATCCAGCGCGAGCTCGATGCGCGCGCGGCGGCGCTGCACAACGCCGGCTACGCGCCGCAGGTGGTTCCGCGTCCCGGCGACGGACACACGCTGCTCTTCGAGCTCGACGAACACCATCGCCGCCATCTGATCGAGAGCCCACGCACTCTGCCGCCGGAACGGACGTCGACCTCGGCACTCACCCGCCCGTTGCTGCAGGATTTCGTGCTCCGTCCTGACCTCTTCGTCGGCGGCCCATCCGAGGTCGCGTACTACGCGCAGATCGCGCCGCTCCACGATCTCCTCGGCGTGGCCATGCCGCGCGTGGCGCTGCGCGCGCACGAGATGCTCGCCCCGAAGCGCGTTGTGCGTACTGTCGAACGCTTCGACATCAAGCCGGAGGAGTTTTTCGCCGGCGCCGATGCGCTACTGGCATCGCGCGAGCCCGCGGGTGTCGCCGAGGTGCAGGCAATCGCGAAAAAGGCGCGGCGCGATCTGGCGGAACAGATCACCCGCATCGGCGAGATCGCTCTTCCCGCCGAGCATGCGCTTGCGCGCGCCATCAATCGCTCGATCGGTCACATCGAATACCACTTCGACAAACTGACCGAGCGCGCCATCCGCGGACTGGCCCGCAAAGACCGCGAGCGCTACGCCGCCGTACGCGAGCTCGTCTCCACGCTCGTGCCGGACGGCTCGCCGCAGGATCGCGTAACCGGCTGGTTCGGCTACTGGCAGGATTACGGCCAGCACCTGGTCGACCGCATGATCGACGAAGCGGAGCAGGATGAGGATGTTTGCAAGGTGGTGAGCTTGTGATTACGGAGCGCTGGCGTCTCGCCGCCGTTTACCAGCGAACGTTGAGTGCTTGGCGGGCAGGCGGCGGGACGCCGCCTGGCCAGCCGCCGAGGACGGACGGCGCTCCGCTGCGGCGCATGAAAAGGAGCTGATTTGCTGGAACCTGTCGACCTGATTTTCTTCGGCGCGCATCCCGACGACATCGAGCTGTCGTGCGGCGGCACGATCGCCAAGTCCGTTCAGGACGGACTACGCGTCGGCATCATCGAGCTGACGCGCGGCGAGTTGGGAACGCGCGGCACGCCCAAGGTGCGTCGCCGCGAGGCGCTCAAAGCCATGCGCATCCTCGGCGTGCGCTTTCGCGAGCAGCTCGATTTCGGCGACGGCAACCTGCGCACCGGCCGCGATGAGGAGCTGCAGATCATCGAAATCATTCGCCGCTGCCGGCCGCAGCTCGTTTTCACCATGTGGCCCGACGACCGGCACCCCGATCACATCCGCACCGGCAAGATCGTCGCCGAGGCCTCGTGGTACGCCGGCCTCCGCGCGCTGGAGACTGGGCTTCCGGCGCACCGTCCACAGGCCACGATCTACTACCCGCAGAACTACCTCGTCACGCCGAGCTTCGTCGTCGACGTCACGAAGACGTGGAAGACCAAGATGCGCGCCATCGCCGCGTTCAAGTCGCAGTTCCACGATCCGAAATCGAAAGAGCCGCCGACGTTCATCGCCGACAAGAAGTTCATCGAGATGATCGAAGCCCGCGGCCGCCACTTCGGCGCGTTGATCGGCGTGGAATACGGCGAAGCGTTCATGACCAAACAGCCGCCGAAGGTCGATGACGTGATCGCGGCGTACAGCGGGAGAGAGCCGTGAGTCGAGTTGCCGTGTTGCCAGGTTGCCGAGTTGCCCGGTTGCTGAGTTGCTGGGTTACTGAGGAACTTTGCGAGGCGCCCTCTAAGCAACCAAGCAACTCAGCAACTCAGCAACCCAACCAACGGCAACCCGGCAACCTGGCAACCCGGCAACCATGAGAATCGGCATCACCTGCTATCCCACCTTCGGCGGTTCCGGCGTCGTGGCCACGGAGCTCGGCCTGGCGCTGGCGCGGCAGGGCGACGACGTGCACTTCATCAGCTACGCCATGCCGTCGCGACTGAACCTGCTTCACGAGCGCGTCCGCTATCACGAGGTCACGGTCACGCCCTATCCGCTGTTCGATCCCTACCCGCCGTACACGCTGGCGCTGGCGACGAAGATGGCCGAAGTGGCGGTCTACGAGAAACTCGACATCCTGCACGTGCACTACGCCATTCCGCACGCCATCAGCGCGCATCTGGCGCGGGAGATCGTCGGCTCGAAGGATCTGCGTTTCATCACCACGCTGCACGGCACGGACATCACTCTGGTCGGCCGCGATCCAAGCTATCTGCCGATCACGAAGTTCGGCATCGAAGTCTCGGACGGCGTGACCGCGGTGTCGCAATGGCTGCGCGACGAGACGGCGAAGAACTTCGGGACGAAGAAGGAGATCGACGTCATCCCGAACTTCGTCGATCCCGCGCGCTTCCGCAAGCACGACAGTCCGCTGTCGCATCTTTTCTTCTCATCAGGCGAGAAGCTGCTCTGCCACGTCTCGAACTTCCGTCCGGTGAAACGGATCATGGACGTGCTGGCGGTCTTCGAACGGGTGTCGCGACGAGTGCCGAGCCGCCTGGTCATGATCGGAGATGGTCCCGACCGCTCCCAGGCCGAAGCGTTTTGTCGCGACCACAATCTGCGCGAGCAGGTCTTCTTCCTCGGCAACGTTCCGAACCTGGAAGAGGTGGTCGGCGCTGCAGACGTTTTCCTGCTCGTCTCCGATGCAGAGTCGTTCGGCATGTCCGCGCTCGAAGCGATGGCCTCCGAGGTCCCGGTCATCGGCAGCCGCGCGGGTGGCTTGCCCGAGGTGGTGGTCGAAGGGGAGACCGGCTATCTCCTTCCGGTCGGCGACGTCGACGGCATGGCCGAGCGAGCCATCGAGATCCTTTCCAACCCCGACCTCCAACGCCGCCTCGGCCGCAACGGACGCGAGCTGGCCGAGGGGAAGTTCAATGTGAACCGGGTAGTGCCGCGGTATCGGGAGTTTTACGAGAAGGTGATCGGATAGATGGAATACCTCGTCATCGTCGAACAGGGCGACACATCATTTGGTGCCTATGTGCCCGACCTTCCGGGCTGCGTGGCCGTGGGTGAAACCAGAGACGAGACGATGGATCTGATCCGCGAGGCGATCGAAATGCATATTGAAAGCCTCCGCGAAAATGGCGAGCCGGTGCCGGCTCCGCATTCGTTCGTCGAGAAGATCGCCGTTTAGCGACTCTGCCGCCGCGCTTTCAGGTACTCCGCCACTTCCTCCACCGGCTTCGCATTGAAAATCTCCTTCGCTGATAGCCCCGCTTTACGCGCGACCCACGTTCCGCTGATAAGGGCCGCGTATTCGTGGACCGAGTGAGCGTCGGGATTGATTGAGAAGGCGACGCCGAGGTCTAGCGCGCGGCGGACGTGGCGCCAGTCGATGTCGAGGCGGTTGGGGTTGCCGTTGATTTCGATCATCACGCCGCGGGCGGCGGCTTTCTCGAAGATCTTTTCGTAGTCGATGGTGTAACCGTCGCGCGCCAGAAGTTTGCGGCCGGTCAGGTGGCCGAGGAAGGTGACGTAGGGGTTGTCGAGCGCGCGGAGCATGCGCTCGGTCATCTCGTCCTTGGTCATCTGGAAACGCGAATGGATCGAGGCGATGACGAAGTCGAACTTGGAGAGCGTTTTCTCGTCGTAGTCGATCGCTCCGTCCGGAAGAATGTCGGCCTCCGTGCCGCGGAAGACGCGCATCGGCGCGACGCCGCGCTCCTGTGCCGCGATCTCTTTCTGCTGCAGGTGCAGCTTCTCGACGCTCAGGCCGTTGGCGTAGAACGCCGCCGGTGAGTGATCGGAGATGCCGACGTATTCGAAGCCGCGCTCGTGGGCGGCGGCGAGCATTTCGTGGACGGTGTTGCGTCCGTCGGAGAAGGTCGTGTGGACGTGAAACGTGCCGCGGAGGTCCGAGACCTCGATCAGGCGGCGGTGCCGTTTGCGTTTCAGATCGTCGCCGTTCTCGCGGCGCTCGGGGTCGACGTACGCCAGGCCGGCCTTGTCGAACAGCTCCTTCTCGGTGCGGGCGCGGGCGAGTTTTCCGCCCTGGGCCAGAAAGGCGGTGACGAATTCGGGAGTGCCGGTGGTGACCAGCAGCGTGGCACCGAAGGCGTCAGGCTTGGCGAAATGGAACCAGACGTCGATCTCATTGCGCGCGAAGGCCTTCACCGTGTCGTCGTCGATGCGCTCGACTCGTTCGACGAATTTCGAAAGCGCCTCGACCACGCGTTCCTGTTTGCGTGTGGCGATGACGATGTTGACGTTGCGGATGATTTCCAGTCTCCGCCGCACGCTTCCCGACACCTCGGCGTCCTCGATCTCCTCGATCGCGGCGAGGTGCTCGCGAATCTGCTCGCCGACTTCGACGCCGATGGGAAGGAGGAAGCGGGATTCGCGCAAGCGCGCCTTCTCGATGCCGGCCAGGATGAACTGCTCGGTCTTCGCGCCGAAGCCAGGCAGCGGCGCGATCCGCCCGGCGCGCGCGGCCGCTTCCAGGTCGTCGAGGCTGCCGATGCCGAGCTTCTCGTGGAGGATGCCGATCTTCTTCATCCCCAGCTTCGGAACCCGCAGCAGGTCGAAGATTCCGGGCGGGTACTGCGCGCGCAGTTCTTCGAGATACTTCGAGCTGCCGGTCTGGACCAACTCTTCGATGACGGCGGCGGTGCCCTTGCCGATGCCTTCGGTCTTGATCAACTCGCCGCTGGCAATGAGATCGGCTGGTTCCGCGTCGAGCGAGCGGAGGGCTTTTGCGGCGCGCTCGAAGGCCAGAGCCTTGAAGCGATTGCTCTCGTTCAGCTCGAGGTAGCTGGAGATGTCGTCGAGCGCGCGGGCAATGTCGAATTTGTTCATGGCGTCGGTATCATGCCGATTATGCAAGCAACTGACCGGTTGATTGTGGCTATCGATCGTTCGACGCGTGACGACATCCTGCGCCTGGTCGACACACTGCAAGGGAACGTCGGCATTTTCAAGATCGGGCTGCAGGCATTCGTAACCAACGGACCGGCGATCGTGCGCGAGGTGATCTCACGCGGCGCGAAAGTGTTTCTCGATCTCAAGATCCACGACATCCCCAACACCGCAAAGCATGCGGTGGCCGAGGCGGCGGCGTTGGGGGCTTCGATGGTGACGGTCCACACTTCGGGCGGCGCGGCAATGCTTCAAGCTTGCGCGCTCGATTCCACGCTCGTCCTCGGCGTCACCGTTCTGACCAGTCTCGATAACGCGGAGCTGCAGCGAATCGGATACGCGGGCGCGGCGCTCGAAACCGCGGTGCGGCTGGCGAAGCTGGCGCAGGAATCGGGACTGCGTGGCGTCGTGGCGTCGCCGCACGAAGTCGCGGCGATTCGCGAGGCGTGCGGCAGCGGGATGCGGATCGTCGTTCCGGGGATTCGTCCCGATGGGAGTGATGCGGGGGATCAGCGCAGAACGATGACGCCCGCCGCGGCGATTGCGGCGGGCGCGGATTACATCGTCGTCGGGCGGCCGATCACGGACGCGAGCGATCCGCGATCCGCGGCGCTCGCGCTCGTTGATTCGATTCGCTGACTACGAAGCGCGGCGGCGCGCAACGCAGTTCGAGCCGGGACCCGGGAAGAGTACGGTCGAGCTGGAGAACTGCCGGCGCGTACCGCTGGCGTCCGTCCCCACAGCGCGCAGCACGTGCACGCCTTTGGCGACGTTGTCCAGGTTCGCGAAGACGCGCCAGGTCGAGACCGGCGTCGTCGACGGGATGTCGTTTCGCGGCGGGCCGGTGAGCGAGGCCGAGCCGAGGGAACCGCCGTCGAGGAACAGCTCGACGTTGGTGACCTTCAGCGTGCCGGTGACCCATCCGTGGATTTCGGAGCCGCCGCAGACCGTGCCGGCGATGGCGTCGAACTCGATGCGGCCGGTCATGATGCCGCAGGCACCGTACGTCTGCGTTCCGGTCATCTCGCCGACGACGTAGACCGTCGAGCCGACCGCGAGCGGATTCCATTTCACTTCGTCGCCCTGCGTGTACGAAACCTGCTCGTACTGGCGCGGGTCGCGTCCTTCCAGCATGGCCGTGGCGTAATCGAAGACGTCGAAAGCGATCGTGCGGGCCGGCTGGAGGGTCTGGTAATCGAGCTCGTCGATCATGGTGATGAGACGGCCGCTGGCTTCATCGAACACGCCCTGCGGATGGAAGATGATCGGGTTCGCGCGCTCGACCTGCAGGTTGGCCGTGGTGTGGTAGGTGAACGGGTTGAAGAACGGGCTGCCCAAAACGCTCGGCACGATGATGTAGGTGATGATCACGTTGTTGTTGCCGACCGCCAGGAGGTTGGAGCCGTTGCTGACCAGGAACGTGCCGATGGTCGGGTTGCCGCCGGCGAAGGCCGGAGCAGCCGGGTTGGTCATGTTGTAGGCAATCGTGCCGCCGTTGGAGGTGGCCACGAGGAACCCGAAGTTGAAGGCGATGTCGTTGAATCCGCCGAGGGGGCTCAGGAACGTGGAGATGGAGCTGACGCGGACCGGGGCGGCCGGGTTGGCCACGTTGTAGATGTCGATGGCGTTGAAGCAGCTCTGAATCGGTCCGATGGCGCCATTCGCCGCGCACGGCAGGTCGGTGGCGGGATAGAGCGCGGCCAAGGTCGTGCCGCTGACGGCCAGGCGGTGGTAGCGCAGTCCCGGCGTCCGGGAGATCAGGATCGGCGCGGTGCCGCCGACGCGGACGTTGCGGAGGTCGTAGATCTCCAGTCCAGCTTCGCTGCTGACGTAGAGGAAGCCGCCGCCGAAGGCGACGCCGCCCTTGGTCTCGCGGGCTGCCAGCGCTCCGATGAAGTCCTCGCGGGCGATCTGCATGTCACCGAGGTCGGTGACGGTGTAGGTCGTCAGCGTCTGGCCGCGGAGGGCGAATACCTGCGACCCGAAACGGAAGACGCCGTGCGGCGACTGGTAGAACGGAGTTGCTGCCGCATTGGTCGCCAGCAGCGTCAGGGGACAGGTCGCCTGATACTGGTCAGCGAGCGCCGCCGGCGCGGAAAGGACAGCGACGGCAAGGACAACGAGAGCGAGCCGTGGAAAAACGCGCATG
>Ga0157378_10000889_pt1 | contig 27563 bp, 23 predicted proteins | sample M65metaG_FD_115309 | JGI IMG/M metagenome (GOLD analysis project Ga0157378, IMG submission 115309) | Miscanthus rhizosphere microbial communities from Kellogg Biological Station, Michigan, USA - M6-5 metaG | ecosystem: Host-associated > Plants > Roots > Rhizosphere > Soil | place: USA: Michigan... | reverse complement strand
GAAAGTAGTCGACTCCAACCAGGCTGCTCACTGTTGGATTGTCGGGGACCGGCGCACTTCGCCTTCGTCTATTGGCGCAAACACCCGATCCATTCTCTTGGCCCCGCATTCTCGAAGGATGTCTTGAAGGCGTTTGTCAGCATTTCCAAAGCAAGGGCGAAGTCGTCCGCTTTGTCTGCTCGGGATAAATCGAGCGCCTTAAGGAAACCCTTCTGGCCACTGCGCACGAGGTGATAACAGACGGAATACTTCATTCCTGTCGAGTCATCGGTTCGGTAATGGCGGGCCGTTACCCTCCACCCACCTGAAAGAGTCTGACCTTCCAGGTTAAAAGCTGCACCGCGCTCGTTAGACATGGGAGCAAAAGCTTATGATATGTTCTGATTTTAGGAAATCTCGCGAGGTCGCCGCAGACCTTGACCATCGGGTGGCTGGGGTTGGCATCGACTTAAAAATGGTCATCCAAAATTGCTGACTTCTGAAAACTACTCGTCCAATCCCTACTTCCCCCGAATCATCTCCACCACCCGCTCATAATCATCCACCGTCGAATACTCGATCACAATCTTGCCCTTTCCCTTGCGATCGCGGATCTTCACCTTCACCCCCAGAATCCGCTGCAACTCGTTCTGCGCCGCCCTTACATTTGGATCGACCCAGCGCGCCGTCCCCGGCTGCTTCTCCCCCGGATGCTCAAACTGCTTGATCGTGATCTCTTCGATCATCTCTTCCAGGCCGGCCAGTGACATCTTCTTGCTCAGCGCTTCGTCGGCAACGCGCGCAATCTCTTTATTGTCTTCCAGGCGCAACAGCGCCCGCGCCTCGCTGAATCCCAGCACCCCGTCCAGCAGATACTGCATTACCGATCCCGGCAGCCGCAGCAGCCGCATGTAGTTCGATACCGACTCGCGCGACATCCCCACCCGGTGCCCGATCTGCTCCTGCGTCAGCCCAAATTCTTTGCTCAACTGCGAAAACGCCGTCGCCTGCTCCATGCAGTTCAGGTCCTCGCGCTGCAGGTTTTCGACGATGGTCATCTCTGCCGCCTGCTGCTCGGAAACCCGCCGCACAATCGCCGGGATTGTCGTCTTCCCCGCCAGCTTCGAAGCCCGGCACCGCCGCTCGCCCAGCACCAGCACATACCGCCCCGCCGTGCTGGGACGCACCACAATCGGCTGGACCACCCCGTTCACTTTGATCGAGTCCGCCAGGTCCCCCAGCATCTGCTGATCGAAGTGCCGCCGCGTCTGATAAGGATTGTCATCAATCAAATCCAGCGCGAGCGTCATCACCGCATCGCCGGAAGCAGAGCGCGCCGCAGCCGCCTGAATCTCAGGCACAACCCCGGGCGTGGGAGAAGCCCCCACCGCTAAACGTGGCCCGGAAGGCAGAAGCGAATCAAGCCCCCGCCCCAAAGCCTTGGCTTTGATCGCCGGATGGGCTGCAACCACCTTGTCGCCGCTCGGTTTATCCGCCACGTTGTCGGCAGGCTTTGCCGCCGCGGTCGGCGCCACAACTTTCTCCGCTAGGTTAGTCATAAGCTCTTTCCAAAATAGATGTCGATCAATCTAAGTCGCGTAACTCTTTGTAATCCCTACGCTCTAGGGTAACGCCTTTGAGTCGCGGACGGCACAGGATTGTCAGCCCGTGCGAAGCCGAGGGACCTTGCGATCCGGGAGGGCTGGCACATATATCGATGAGCATAAATATAGATGCGAATCGATCTAAGCGGATTTGTCCAGCTCCTCCGCTGGCTTCTCCTCTTCTTGCCCAACCATCTCAGTCCTTCCAGGCTCCTCTGCCACCGCAACCTCCGCAGGCGCGGCTTCTTCCGCCACCGGCAAGCTCCGCGCAATAATCTCCTTAGCCAACCGTATATAGCTCTCCGCCCCCTTGGACCGGATGTCATAAACCAGCGCCGGCTTGCCATGACTGGGCGCCTCCGCCAACCGAATGTTCCGCGGGATGGTCGTGGCACAAAGTTTCGGCCCAAAGAAGCGCTTCAGTTCCGCCGTCACCTGCTGCGCCAGGTTGGTGCGCTCGTCAAACATCGTCAGCACAACGCCCTCGATCTCCAGCGAAGGGTTTAGCCCGGAACGTATCCGCTCCACAGTGTCGAGCAGCTCCGAGATGCCTTCGAGCGCAAAGTACTCCGCCTGCATGGGGATCAGAACCGCATCGGCAGCCACCAACGCATTAAGCGTCAGCAAATCGAGAGCTGGCGGGCAGTCGAGCACGATGAATTGAAAACGTTCGCGCAAAGTGCTTATCGCGTCACGTAAACGAAATTCGCGGCCCTCGGCCTCGACCAGTTCGATGTTGGCACCGATGAGGTTCTTGTGCGCAGGCACAATCCAGAGCTGGTCGACGCCCGTAGGCTGCACTGCATCGTCTGGATTCGCAGCCGCCATCAGTAGGTGGTAGGTGTTGATACGGTCGGGATCTTTAACAAGGCCCAGGCCGCTGGTGGCATTCGATTGCGGATCGCAATCTATAAGTAAGGTGTTGACTTCGGCCGCTGCTAACGATGCGGCTAAATTAATGGCAGTCGTAGTCTTCCCCACGCCGCCCTTCTGATTGGCAACAGCGATTACACGTCCCATGGATGTCTTGGAGAACCGAGAGTGTTCGCAGGATACGTCCGCACGCTGTGTGAACGCAATCAGAGATTTGCGCTTTTGTTTTTAATGCCTTGGACGCGCTTTCCACAAAGTGTTCCGCGCGGAACGTTGGCGAACTTGCAAGACGTTCCTGGGGGAACACAACTTCGATTTGGATTCAGTCCGACGTTCCGTGCGGAACACTTCCTTATTTCGTAGTCCGTTTCCTTCTCTCTTGCTAAACCAAGCGGGCGCTGCCCGGCTTGTCGCCGTCGCCATACTAGATTGAGGGTTAGCCGGTCCTACGAAGTGTTCCGTACGGAGCACTTCTTGGGTAAAACCGGAGGGAGCTTCGGTTCGCACGAAAGATATCGACTATGTAATAGTCTGACGAAGCCATTTTTACAAAACGTTCCGTGCGGAACGTTTTGTAAAGATTTGTAAAGACCTCGAAGGCCCAATACTAACCACTGTGTGGGGGCCAAGGGCCAAGCCCACTGTTATCAGTCAGGTTCGGGGGTTACTAGCTTGGTTTCTTCTCTCGGGTTCGAACTAGGGGGTTTTCCGATATCTCCCACTTTACGCCATTTTCTAGCTCGGGGCCGAGGGAGATGATGATTTTCAGGCTTCAAACCTGGCATACCGATCCACTTGTGACTATCCAGGTTCTAGTGAGGAGGTAGATTCTTGTCGCCGAGGAGAAGAACTCTGGCGCGGGAGTTTGGGATAGAAATTGGAGGCCTCCAGTCAAAATGGGGGCTCAAATGGCTTGTCTGTTCCACTTGGGCTGAACCAATGAGGAGGGCCAAGCGGCCTCCGGGAACCACCAGATTGGCTGCCACGGTTAAGGACTCGTCAAAGCGTTCTACAGCGCGGAGGGTTACCAAGTCCGCAGTGGCTGGGGGGCGGGTCTCAGCTCGAGCGGCGAAAACATTAACATCCGTCAATGTAAGAGTCCGGACGACTTCCCGAAGGAAGGTTGCCTTCTTCTGATTCGACTCGATTAGGGTTACCTGGAGATCAAGATTCCATATCTTGATTGGGAGACCGGGGAACCCGGGACCGGAGCCCACGTCGATCAGGCGCGCGGCCGTTCCCGCATGGGTGGTGGGGCGGGCGAGGGCGCCCTCCCCTACATCCGGTGCGGCGGGAAATAGGCATTTGGCGGTGAAAAGGGATTCGCCGAAGTGGCGGGTCACGATTTCTTCGGGGTCGCGAATTGCGGTCAGGTTGATGCGGGCGTTCCAGCGAATAAGAAGATCGATGTACGTCGATATAAGACTTAAGCGCGAATCGTCCAGCGCAAGTTCAAAGGACTTCAGCAAGTCGACAATGCGATCCGTGAGCACGAGCACGGTCATTGTAGAGGATTAATTGCAGTTGATCGGCCGTGCACCCAGAACCATATTGGGGCGGTCCTGGAGTCTGGCGAGCGGGAGTTTACCGCCGAACCTCAATCTGAGTGCATCTGGTGCAATCACCGGAAGCGCAACCACGAACGGCACGTATGCGTTCACCGTCAATGCGACCGATTCGGGCACACCGCACAGCTTTACTCCCACATCTTCGGGCGGTGTGCCTCCCGTGGTTTGGACCTTCATCTCCAACTCTTGGATCCTTCTCGGTTTCGACCAAACGAACAGGAACCTTCAGCGGATCACCGTGGAACACCGGAACATTCCCCGGTTCGATCGAGGCCAATGACGCAACGTTGCATGGGGTATCGCAGCAGGTTACCTTGACGGTCAAGACGTGTCCCTAGGAGTGTGGAACTCCTTTTCTTTGCAAGAACACAAGATCCCTCCACTCCACGAACGGATCCGCTTCGCGGAAAAGACTGTTTCGGTTGAGATGACAGTTACTGGAACGGCCAAAATCCCCGTCCAAGCGGCAGCTTGAACGGGGCACCCTTTTAATCGTTGAGATCGCTGGCTCCTTAGTTTTTCGCTTCTGCTACTTGGGCCTGGTGACTTGCGGCGACAACGGCCTGCATGAATTCCGCGGTTACTTCTGGTGCGGCGATCTTGCCTGAGAGGACGCGGCGGAATGGGACCTTCTTGTTGTAGATGGCGATCGTCGAGTCGTCGTCCTGCTGGACTACGGCGCCTTCCAGGGTCAGCCCGGCAAACACGCCTTTGGAACGCGAGTAGGTCAGCGTTTCTGTGTTCATCTTCCAATCGGTTCCGGCGGAAGCGTGACGGCCAACCGGGCCGGCGGCGACTGATCCTTCACCGGTAAGTTGGAACTTGCTGGAGAGCAGATGTTGGAGGCCTTTATCGTTCATGACCAGCATGACCAGGTCGACGCCTTCGATGCCGATTTGCAAACCCCAGCTACCGCCACCGACTGAGACGAATGCGGGAGCGCTCCAACCGGTCGCCGTACGGCAGCTGGCGATGCCGCGTCCGTGCTTGCCACCAAAGACGAAGCCACCTTTAATGAGATCAGGTACGACCAAAATGCATTTTGCGCTGCTTAACACTTCTTCTGGAATGCCTTTGTCCGGAGTCGCCATGACGGCCTGAAGCACTCCTACAGACTTCTGCAGGCGATCGACAGTATCTTCGCGAGCCGAGCCGGCCCAAGCGAAAGTCCCGATCAAACCGAGAAAGCCCATCAACAGCACTGACATAATTTTCTTCATGAATTGTCCCTTCGCGAGCTGCGCGAAACTAAGAGGAAAGAACTTCAGATGGGCTGACTTAGTTCAGAAGACCTGAAAGAGAGAGAAATCTTCTCTCTACTTCATGATGGTCGTAGAGGCGGGGAATGTCTGATCTGAACTGCTCACTTTCGGGATTCGCTTGATGCGAGCAATCTTGCACAGATTGTTATATGCAAACGGGTGATGATGGAAGGTGTCATGCATCGGATTGCGCATTCGCTTTATGTCCGGGTTCGCGCCCTTTTTGCGGTTATTGGAAATTGTTACAAGAAGCTGTCTGGGGTTGATGTAACAGATTTCAGCGCGCCGAGGATTTGTCCGTTTTGCGGGCTGATCACACCTCGGCGGAAGGCATGTTGTCTGGAGTGCGGAAGGGCGTTGAAGCCGGCGTGATGGTAACAGCAGGTTCTTTCGCCTCGGTGGGGCTGGTTCGTTTGCTTTTTGACCGGGGCTTGCGCCCCGGGCTAAATTTTTGCCGCCGCTTCGCGGCTGGGAGATTTCTTCAGTCGTGGAGGACTACGTTCAGCAGGGAGCTGTGGACCTGGAGGCCACCCTCGACGCCTCCCGAGTAGTCGATGAAGCCTAGCTTCCGAAAGCGGTTCATGAAGAAGCTGACCCGCGAGCGAGTGGTGCCAACCATTTCGGCGAGCGTTTCCTGGCTAATTTTGGGGACTACGGTTTCGGGAATGCCTTCTTTGCCAAAGTGAGCCAGCAATAGCAGGACGCGGGCCAGCCGTTTCTCGCTGGAATTAAACAGTTGGTCTACCAGGTCTTCTTCGTAGCGGATGTTGCGGGCCAGCAAATAGGCCACGAACAAGTCGGAAAGCGATTGTTCGCGGTGAAGCGCGTCCATCATTGCCTTCTTGTCCACCCGGAGAAGTTCACAATTGGTCATGGCGGCAGCGGAGCCCATGCGCAGGAGCTGTCCGGCCAGCGCGCCTTCGCCAAAGAAACTTCCTTCCCCCAATATGCCGATAGTCGCTTCCTTGCCGATTTTGGAAACGACAGTAAGCCTTACTTTGCCTTTCTGAATGTAAAAGACAGCGTCAGCATTTTCGCCCTGGGCGAATATTGACTGTTTTCCCGCAACCGTCAGGCGCTGTCTGCCAGCGCCAATGGTGGCCAGGAAAGTCTTGGGGTCGAACTCGGCTTTTTGCTTGATCGCTGCTGCTCGCATCGTTAGTACGATTCTAGTCCTTACGTTGCCTAGCCGACATTATTTATCTGCCGGCGAGTTACTACCGCGGCAGGTTTGCTCAAGTGAGCAGTTGTGCTCAGTTTTTTGGGCTGGGATGAACGAGTCTTGGATCCCGGGCACTTGTGGTGGGTGGGGGAATCTCTATGCAAAATAGCATTCAAGTCGGCACAATCCTGATGAAGGAGGGGCCGTTAATGACCAAACTTATAGGTCTTGACCGCGAACCCTATGCCGCGAGTTGGAGCCTGGTCAAACTGTTGAACGGTTTTGAGTTTGATCGCAAAATGCGTGCCTCGGGATGGACATTCTTTTTTATGGCGGCAGAGGTTAAAGCAACGTTCTTCGGCGCCCGGGGAGTTAACAAGATTCGGGATGCCGTGAAGAAGATCGTTGGCAAGGTCGAGCGCCTGCACTTCAATGGACTTGAAGTGACGGGAATCGTCACCAAGCATATTTTGGGAATCCCTTACACCGTGGTTACGGCGCATTCCCGGCACGTCCAACAAGGGTGCAACCTGGATGGCATTGAGCAACGACAAGCGTCCCAACAGTGAGAGGCGTGGCGCCTACTTGCCGACATCTTTGGCACAGAACTTCTCCGAAGCTGTCAGCCGCCGGTCGCGGTGCGGATTGGTCCGAGGCAAACCGGTGCTAAGCTCGCATCTCTCTCCTGGCTTGGCTCCGCAGGTGATACAGCGTACGGCCAATGCCTGCTCCTTCTTGACTCTCATGAGTGCATAGTGCAGCAAGGCTGCGGGAATTGATGGTCAATTTTGAGCATTCTTAGACCGGCGCAGAGGCCCGGAGCCATTACGGGAGGCTGAACAGGCGGCTCCTATTTCGGGGTGGAGTTGATCTCGTGAGGTGTCCCCGACCGAATTGCTGAGCAATTTTGACCAGCCGCTGAATGCCCATTCGTTGAATACTGAAGACAAGCGTTGCATTGGTGAACGCCAGCTAGAACGAATAGATTTGCCATCCTGGTTCTTAACGACGCCGCTGATCGCGCGCGGCGTGCCCGAAAAAGTGATCGCTTCCGCTGGCTCACCTGCTTAGGGACAAATGTCGCTGCCAAAAACAATAATTCCGAGGACCGTGCTTGAGGTAGTCAGCCCCCGGGCGGCGGTGCGTCGCCCGCGGTTGGAGCCCAAACCATCGCTGCCCAGCCGAATCGCGGTGATCGGGAACTATCTTCCCCGACAGTGCGGTATCGCTACCTTCACCACCGACCTTTGCGACGCCATTTCTGCAGAATATGGCGCAGCTCAACTGTTGGCGCTTCCGATCAATGACACCGAAGAGGGTTATGACTATCCCTCGCGCGTGCGGTGGTCGCTCAACCAGGAAGATCTGGGGTCGTATCAAACAGCGGCGGAGTTCCTGAATTTTCACAACATCGACATGGTGTGCTTGCAGCATGAGTATGGAATTTTTGGCGGGCCGGCCGGAAGCTATGTCCTGCAACTGCTGCGCGCGCTGAAGATGCCGGTCGTGACCACGCTGCATACGGTTCTGCGCGAACCCGACCCTGACCAACTGATGGTCATGCAGGAGATCGCCGAACGTTCAGACCGGCTGATCGTTATGAGCCAGCTCTCGTCGCAGTTCCTGCAGGAGATATACAAAGTGCCGGGCAGCAAGATCGACATGGTGCCGCACGGGGTTCCAGATTTGCCGTTTCTAGATCCGAACTTCTACAAGGACCGGTTTGGTGTCGAGGGAAAGGCGGTGCTGCTAACTTTCGGCCTGCTCTCGCCGAATAAGGGAATCGAGAATGTAATTCAGGCACTGCCGCAGATTCTTGTGGAGCACAAGAATGTGGTCTATATCGTCGCCGGCGCGACTCATCCGCATATTCTTCGCCGCGAGGGTGACAAGTATCGAGACAGCTTAAAGGCATTAGCCAAGGAAGTGGGAGTGGAATCGCAGGTCATCTTCCACGACCGCTTTGCCACTCCTGCGGAGATGGCTGAATTCATTGGCGCCGCCGACATATACATCACCCCTTATCGCTTTGAGGCTCAAGTGGTTTCGGGCACGCTTGCCTATGCGCTCGGAGCTGGCAAGGCGATCATTTCAACTCCGTATTGGCACGCGATTGAATTGCTGGATGACCGCCGAGGGGCCCTGGTTCCGTTTCAGAATCCCGGCGCGGTAGCGCAGAAAACGATTGAACTACTGTCCACGCCGGCGTTGCGCCACGCCATGCGTAAACGAGCTTATTTGTTTGCGCGTGACATGGTTTGGCAGAAAGTGGCGCAAGGCTATATGGGAAGTTTTGCCCGGGTGCGGGCCGACCGCACGAAAAGCCCTCGAGTGCAGTTCTCTGCTCGCGCTAACCCGCAAGTGTTAAACAGAGTGCCCAGGCTAAGACTTAATCACGTAAATGCACTGACCGACGATACCGGAATATTGCAGCACGCGATCTTCACCATTCCCAATCGTGGAGAGGGATATACCACCGACGACAATGCGCGGGCACTGATCTTCGCGGTCCTGCTGGACGAACTGGCGCCCGCTACGCTGGACAAAGCGGAATCTCCCAACCCCGATTGGGTCTTCCGCTATATGGCCTTTCTGGAGCATGCCTTTAATTCCGATAAGAAGAGGTTTCGAAACTTTCTTGGTTACAACCATCGCTGGCAAGAGGAGCAAGGATCGGAAGATGCTCACGGCCGTGCCTTGTGGGCCCTCGGTACTCTTCTAGCGCGTTCCTCAAATGCCGGATTAAGGGGGGCAGCGGGGCGTTTGTATGAGCTGTCCGTGCCGGCCGTCATTGAGTTCCATAGTCCACGGGCATGCGCATACGCCATCCTGGGGATTCAGGAATATCTCGATGCCTACCCGGGAGACCGCCACGCTAAGGGAGTGCGACTAGTGCTGGCCCAAAGATTACTTGCCATGTATGAGTCGATTCACCGTTCAGACTGGAAATGGTTTGAGGACGTTGTGGCTTATGGAAATGCAAGGCTGCCGCAAGCCATGTTGCTGGTGGGATCGGCCTGCAAAAATGAACGAATGATTTCCGCTGGGCTCGATTCGCTGGAATGGTTAATGGACAAACAGCATTGCAAAACCGACGGCCATTTCGTGCCCATCGGTTCCCAGGGGTTTTATCACCCGGGGGGTGAACAGGCCCGGTTCGACCAGCAACCCATTGAGGCAGCCGGGGCGGTGTCAGCTTGTTTACAGGCGTTTGCAGTAACGCATGACCACCGGTGGCAGAAGCAAGCCTGGTCGGCCTTCAATTGGTTTCTGGGGGACAACGATCTGCAACTCCCGCTTTACGATTCGGAAACCGGCGGTTGCCGGGACGGCTTACATCCGGAGCGCGCCAATCAGAATCAGGGCGCTGAATCCACATTGTCTTACCTGATGGCAGCGCTGGAAATGCGCTCCCTGCCTACATTTGAAATTCCTGAGGACCACTCATGACCGCTCCAGAGACCACGCTTGTAAATGTGGAAAGCTCCCACTATCCGCCGCTACTAGTGCGTCACCCTGCCAACCCTATTCTGACTCGCAGCCACTGGCCCTACTCCATCAACAGCGTGTTCAATGCGGGTGCCACTCTGTTGCCCGACGGCACCACGCTTCTGTTGTGCCGTATCGAAGACCGGCGCGGTCTGTCACACCTTTGCGCAGCGCGCTCTGCCGATGGTGTCAGCGGATGGCAGATTGATAGGGAACCGACACTGATGCCCAGTCCCGACAAATATCCCGAGGAAATCTGGGGCATCGAAGACCCTCGCATCACTTTCGTGCCAGAGTTGCAGCAATATGCGATTACTTACACTTCTTATTCGCGCGGCGGCCCCGGAGTCTCTCTTGCGCTCACGAAAGACTTCAGGAGTTTCGAGCGCTATGGCGTGATCATGCCGCCCGACGACAAAGATTCAGCCCTTTTGCCGCGCCGGATCGATGGCTATTGGGCGCTGATTCATCGTCCCATGACGCCGCTGGGATCGCACATGTGGATTTCCTACTCGCCCGATCTACGTCATTGGGGTAGACACAGGCTCATGCTGGAAGCACGCCGTGGCGCCTGGTGGGATGCCAACAAGATTGGCCTGTCGCCGCCACCTATTGAGACGTCCCGAGGCTGGCTGGTGATTTATCACGGAGTGCGGCACACGCCATCTGGCTGTCTGTACCGATTGGGCTTGGCTCTGTTCGATCTGGAGAATCCGGAAAAGTGCCTGCTGCGAGGAGACTCGTGGATGTTTGGGCCGGAGGCAGAATACGAGCGCAATGGCGACGTCAATGATGTTGTATTTCCGTGCGGATACACAACGGACCCGGATGGCGACATGCTCAATATTTACTACGGAGCGGCTGATTGCTCGATCGCGCTAGCCCGCGCCAGCGTGCGGTCGCTACTAGAGTGGTTGGACACGAACGGAAGTGTCGACCATGGGCGGCGATCCGGCGACTAACTATCTCGAGACTGATGCAGGCAAGCCGCGCTCTGCCCCATGTGAGCTATCTTGCTCAGACACAGAAGTTCATAGCTGTCATTCTTAAGTCTCCTGAGTGACTTGTAAGGTGGTAGGCCGGTTAATCAAAGGCCGCACGTCGCCCTTCGCACTCTTATCCGTGCTCATGCCGCCCGACCTCGGGCGAGCACTACGACCCTAAGAGTCTTTTGGAATTAGTAAATGAAGCTGGAATCTCCTGGTGGATGGGGAGTACAGCCGGAGTTTGCACGCCCGACATCCGCACAAGGAGAACCATTGACCAGAAAATTGCTATTAGCCGCAGTCATCGCGCTGAGTTTTAACGCATTGGCGCAAAACAATTATCAAGAACTGAAGGTTGAGCCCATGGCTCACACTCCAACATTTCGCGTCACTGTGGTCAGCCGCAGTGTGCAGGCGGTGAACTACAAACATCGCAGTGGAGCCAGCAAGGTAGACTTTATCGGCACTGCGCTGATGCCCGCCGCCAACGGCCAGGCGAAAGTTGAAAGTAAAAAGGGCTACACGGAAATCGAAGTGGAATTTGGCAACCTGGAAAAGCCGACCAGTTTTGGTGGGGAGTATCTGACCTACATCCTGTGGGCGATTTCGCCCGAGGGGCGCGCGGTGAACCTCGGCGAAATTCTGGTGGGCGATAACAACCGAAGCAAGGTCGATGTCACGACCGATCTTCAGGCTTTCGCGTTGGTGGTTACGGCAGAGCCTTACTATGCTGTACGGCAGCCGAGCAACGTCGTGGTGATCGAGAACGTGGTTCGACGAGACACCAAGGGAACCACCGAGGCGGTCGAGGCCAAGTATGAACTTCTGGAGCGCGGCGGATACATTCCGACCGGCTACAAGTTTGATCCGGTAGTTCTGAATTCGAATTTACCGCTGGAATTTTTTGAGGCGCGCAATGCCATGCGCATCGCGCAATCCGAGGGAGCAGAGGCCTACGGTGGCGACAGCTATCAGAAAGCCAAGAAGTTGATGGACCAGGCCGACGGATATGCGACCCGGAAGCACATCGACAAGAAGCCGCTGATCGCAGTTTCCCGCGAGGCAGTGCAGACCGCGGAAGATGCGCGCGCAATTGCGGTGAAGAAGATCGACGAAGAACGTCTGGCGAATGAACGCCAGAATGCTGCCGATGCCCAGGCGAAAGCTCAGGACCAGGCCGACGATGCGACTCGCATGAAGGAACAAGCGCAGTCTGAGCAGGCGCGGGCGGAACTGGCCAAAGCTCAGGCAGAATCCGACACAGCAAGGGCACAGGCTGCCAAGGTCCAAGCTGAGTCTGATACGGCAAGAGCACAGGCTGATGCGAGCAAGGCCCAGATGGACGCGGACAAGGCGAAATCTGATATGGAAGCCAGCCAGGCGTCGTCGGCAAGCGCACTCTCCGCGGCCCAGGCGGATGCGGAAAGATCGCGCTTGGCGGCGCAGCAGGCAGAAGCTGACAAGGCTGCCATGCGTACGCGTTTGTCAGAACAATTGAACCGGATTCTTCAGACTCGCGACAGCGCACGTGGACTGATCGTCAGCATGTCGGACGTATTGTTCGACACGGGGAAATATTCATTGAAGCCAGGAGCCCGCGAGAAGCTGGCCAAGGTTGCCGGAATTCTGATTGCTTATCCGGGACTCAACATCGAAGTCGGCGGATACACCGACAACGTAGGCGGCGATTCCATGAATCAAACTCTTTCGGAGAATCGCGCGGGCTCAGTGCGTGATTATCTGGTGCAACAGGGCGTAGCGACGAACTCGGTCAGCGCTAAGGGCTTCGGCAACACTTTGCCGGTAGCCTCTAACGGCAACTCATCGGGAAGACAGCAGAACCGCAGGGTGGAACTTTTGGTCTCCGGGGATGCGATCGGTACGCCGGTCAACACGACTACCGGAAACTAGCAGCAGTCCCTCGCTGGTCGAAGCGCGTCCCGCTCTGTTAAGGGCGGGGCCGCTTGACCGCATCCTCCCCCCAACCGTTTGACCTAGTACCTAGGTAATCGTGCGCGAGTCACCCCTTGGAAGTACGCTAGCTGGGCGCCGTATTCCACCTTACCGGCAATTCAACGGAGGATTCATGACTAGACACCTGCTTACAACTTTTGCGCTGATAGTGGCGCTGGGTTGGGGAACGTCGTTCGTGCTGGCGAAAAATGATAAGGGCAAGCACAAAGGGAATCCGCACGCGAACCAGTTCTCCGACGACGATAAGGGATGGGACCGCCGCGATGGATACGAGTACCGCACCTACCGCGACGCTGACGGCCGGCCGCCAGGGTGGAACCGCGGCAAGAAGACAGGATGGGGCAATTGCGGGCTGCCCCCGGGGCAAGCTAAGAAATATGGGTGCCGCACCTACACTTACCAAGGGCGTCCTCACTATTACTACCAGGAGGACGATGGGCGGGTGATTGTGCGGCGTCCTATGGTGGAGATCCATGGGAGTGTTGACATTGTGCGGTGAAATTCGCGCGGCCCAACGTCTTGATCTTCCGTTCTAAAGCGACTTACGTCCTAAGTTGTATGGTGCCGCCCCTCGAGGCTTCGGTTTTAGGGGGCGACGACGAGTATTCCCTTACTTTTCATTCGGTTACGGGTTGATTGCAGGAAAACGCCCAGTTTTCCTCAACTTAGGGTACAATCACTGCGCGATTGAATTTAGCGGTTTCTTGCTTCCCGGTAACTCCGCTCCAAAGCGTGGCCCTGCCTGCAGAACTCCAGCGATCGTTCAACGCAACATTCAAGCAAAAAGGAACAAGTACGTATATGGAAACAGGAACAGTAAAGTGGTTTAACGATGCAAAGGGCTATGGTTTCATCAGCCGCCAGAACGGCGAAGATGTTTTCGTTCACTTCTCGGCGATTCAGGCAAGCGGATTCCGCAGCCTGCAAGAGGGCCAGCAAGTTCAGTTCGACGTAGTCAAAGGCCCCAAGGGCTGGCAAGCTGAGAATGTAAAGCCGGCGTAAGCCACTTTTACAATCCAAAGATCGGGCGGCCTTCGGGCCGCCTTTTCTATTTGTGGAAGCTCCAAAAGCTTAACCGCAGATTGCGCAGATTACACAGAGAAGTTCATTGCTGCTGATCGCGGATGAGGACTACGTCGGAGTCCACGTGACCGCGGACTACGGCTAGCTTGCTGCCGTCGGGCGACCAACGGAAGTCGTCCCCGATGTTTTCGGATTTGAAGTTGGTGATTTGCTTTCCTGCGGATCCGTCCAGGTTTTGTTGCCAAAGATTGTCGACGTTGCCGCTGCGAACCGCGTAGACAACTGCTTTGCCGTCAGGGGTGAAGCGGACCGCACCGTGATGCTCGCGCTCGAATTTGATCAGCTTCTGCCGCTGTCCGGTTGCAATGTCGACCAGGGCGAGGTTTTCTTCGTGCTCTCCGGTGTGTTCCAGCGTGGCGAAGACGGCCAGTTTGCCGTCGGGAGAGATGTCGAAGCGGCTGGATACGGTCATGTCGGAGAGCGGTTGGGGAGTGCCCCCATCGGTGGAAACTTTGAAAAGCTTTCCACCGGCGGTGGTGTCGACGTAGAGGGCCAATTTTCCGTCAGGAGAGCAGACGGGATAGTTCTGCAACTTTCCCTGGGTGAGTTGTTTTGCGTTTCCGCCATTTACGTCAGCGCGCCAGATGGTCTGGGTGGGCTGGCCTCCATGCAACGCCAGCGCAAAGACTATATTGCCGTCAGGACAGGAATTGGGCTGGCTGGGTAGGGCGCCCTGTTCGGCCATGAGCGCGGTTTTAGATCCGGATGCAGGATCTAACTGGCTGAGCATGTATTGCTGGTCGACGATCAGGTTCTTGTCGCGTGTCCAGGCGAAGCCGCGAATCGGGGAGCCGTTGCTTACCTGCTGCGGCTCGCCGGGGGTTTTGGTGTTGATGACGAACAGGTTCCATTGACTCTCGTTGAGAACGCTGACCAGAGCGCGACCGTCGGAGGAAATATTGAGGTCGGAGTAGTTGCTGACGTCGCGGGTAATTGGAGTCGACTTGCCGTCGGGGTAAGAGACGTAAATGATCTGCTGGCGGGTGAAGTTGGATGCCTGGTCCTTGGAGAGAGCGAGCAGGCCGCGGCCGTCGGGCATCCAGAGCGGCCGGGCCAGGATAGAAGTTGGGGCGCTGAAGAAGACGCGCTGCTGGCCGGTAGCAACATCGACGGCGACCAAGCCGGTGAGCGCGTTGCCGGGCTGGGCGACGAAGCAGACGATGGTCTTGCCATCGGGGGACCATGTGGGCTCATAGAGAGCGTTCCCCCGTGGTCCGGTAGCCAAATCTTTTTGGTCGTTTCCTTCCAGCGAATGGATGACGAGCCGGTAGGTGTTGGGCGGGTTGTTGAGGACGATGTAAGCGTACTGGCGGCCGTCGGGCGAGAAAGTGATGTTGGAGTCAATGTCGGTGATGAGTTTTTGCGGGGTGCCTCCGAGGACGGGAGCGCGGTAGAGGAAATCAAGCTCCTGGCTGCCGGTTTCGCTGCGCGCGAAATATAGATAGTTGCCATCGGCGGAGAAGCGCAGTCCCATGTAGTGAACCGGCTCGGCGGGAACTACCTGGGTGTTGCTGTTGGTGGGGACGTTACGCAGCCAAAGTCCTTCTTTTCCCTCTTCGTTTACAACGTTGAGAATGTATTTGCCGTCAGGCGAGATTGCGGCGAACGCAGCCTTGCCGGAGTCGGTGACTTTGGAGATGGCTATGTTTTGGAATGGAGCGGCGGCCTTGCGGTTAAGGAAAGTGTAGAGTCCGTAGGCTGCGGCGACCAGGAGAGCGATGGCGATGAGGGCTGTCACTCCTACTCCTAGCTTGTTCTGGCGGGCAGCGGCCATGACCGAGGAGCTGCCGGTCGAGCCGGGCTCGAGTGCACGCGCGGGGGCGCCAGTTCCCACACGGCTACCTGTCCCCACAGAGCTAATGCTTCGATTGGTTTCGCTGTCGCGCTTCAGGCGCTTCAGGTCGCCCCGGAGGTCGGCGGCGGTTTGATAACGAAGGTCGGGATCTTTTTCGAGGGCTTTGGCAATTATTTCCTCGAGTTTTGCGGGGAGCGCGGGATTGAGTTGGGCGGGCGGAGCGGGTTCACGGTCGAGGATCGCGCTGAAAATTACGGCGGAAGTTTTGCCGGGGAATGGCAGAGAGCCCGTTGCCATCTGGTAGAGAACGATTCCGGCGGAAAATAAGTCGCTGCGCGAATCGAGTTCTTCGCCGCGGGCTTGTTCGGGTGACATGTACGAAACTGTACCTACAGTACTCCCGGGATTGGTCAGGTGTCCGGGTCCGCCTTGGGTAACGACCGTTTCCATGGCATGGTCACGAGCACGGGTGAGCTTGGCTAATCCGAAGTCGAGGATCTTTGCCTGGCCGCGGGGGCTGATGAAGATGTTGGCGGGCTTGATGTCACGATGGATGATGCCTTTAGCGTGGGCAGCGTCCAAAGCATCGGCGAGCTGAATTCCAATTTCGAAAACCCGGTCCAGGGGAAGCGCCGCGCCTGCCAGTTTGCGGTCGAGACTTTCTCCTTCGAGCAGCTCCATGGCAATGAAGGAATTTCCGTCGGCAGTCTCTACCGCATAAATGGTGCAGATGCCTGGATGGTTGAGGGCCGAGGCGCTACGGGCCTCGAGCATGAAGCGGTCCAAGACCGCGGCTTCCCTGGCAAGCTCGGGCGGGAGGAATTTGAGGGCGACGCGGCGGCCCAATGTGAGATCTTCAGCTTCGTAGATTACGCCCATACCGCCACTGCCTAGCTGGCTGAGGATCCGATAGTGCGAGATGGTTTGGCCGATCACGGGGAAGTCCATCTTAAGTACGTTGGTGGGGTGGGTCAATGGATGGGGCGCCTGCTACCCAAGAGCCAATGGCAAACCCAAGGTCCCTCGGCTTTGCTCGGGATGACAGGCAAAAAATGCCCCTGGTCCTTGAACTTGGAGGCGCTCGGAGAGAGTGAGCGGTTCAGGATTCCCAGGGGGCTTGTTAGCTTCGTTCTGCCTAATGATATAGACGTCGAATCCGGGAAAAGGGCGTAAAGATTTCGTAAACACTGCGTAAAAGATTGTCAAGCAGCCACGAATGATTGCGTAAGTTGGCGTGTTTCTACCTGGGTGTGAAAGGCTTAACCTTGGATTCCACAGACGGAATCATCGCGGTCGGAATCTGTGATCTCTGTGGTTGGGATTTTCCTCAATAGCGGAAGCGGTATTTCAGTTGAATCGAGATTTCTCTGGGGTTGATGTAGTGGGTGCCTCCGAAGGTGTTGCTGTTGTCCAGCAGGTAGCGGTGGTTGGTCAGGTTTAGTGCGGTCAGGCGGAATGACAATCTTTCTCCGAAGGATTTGCCCAAGGCAAGGTCGAACGTGGTGTGCGACGGCAGGTGGCTGGGGATATTTTCGCCTTCGCCGTCGAGGAAGCCAGAGCCGTAGCTGGTGTTGAAGTCTGCCGTGGCGCGCCAGGGTAGAGTGAAGTTGACGCCTGTCGAGAGCGTGTCGCGCTGGTCGTGGTCAAGGAAGCACAAGACTCCTTCGCAAGCTTCGTCACTGATCAGGCCGCCGGTTACGCCTCCGTTCCATTGCGCGTATTGATGCGAATAGGCCAGGTGGAACTGCGCGCGGCCAGCCATCATGGGTGAATTGGCGGTGGCTTCCCAACCGCGAATGCGTGCCCGTTCCAACGTCAGCGGAAAGAAAATATTCGAGTTTCCCAGAACGTCATGGTCGAAGAAGTTTCTGGCGCCAGTGCGGAAGTTTGAAACGTCGAAGGTCCAGCGAGCGAACGGGATGGTGAGTCCGACTTCATGCTGTTCGTCGCGCTCGCCGTGCAGCGGCAAGAATGAGAAACCTTCGGATGCGGCCTGCTCGAGTACCGGGCCTGCCGCCGTTAGCAGTGGCGGAGCCTGATAGTAGCGCCCGTAGAATCCGCGCAGGACCCAGTTCAGGCGTGGGATGCGGACGGCGGCGCCGATGCGCGGGTCGATTGAATTTTCGCTTATCGATCCCCTGAAGTGAGTCAGGCGCAGGCCGCCGTTTAACGTCAGCCATGACGTCAGCTTGAATTGATCTTCGATGAAGATTGCTTCTACGTCCCCCCAGAGCGGCAAGCGTTGGCTGAGAGTGGGGCTGCTTCCATCCGCGGTGGTTAATGATAAGAACTGGTTGTCGCGCTGGCCAAAGATCTGGAAGCCGGTGTGGAGATTGTTGCGTCCGCGGTTGATGGCGATGGAAGCTACGCCTCCTATGTAGTTGGATCCACGATCGTCTTCCGGGATTACGGGATCGTCGTTCGGTCCGCCGATGTAGTGAGAACGATTGAAGTGGTAGAACGGCGAAACGGTCAATACAGTTCCCGGGCCCATGGTGTGCAGCCAGGAGAAATTTATGAACGAATCGCGCTCGTCTTCTACGTCGCGAGTGCCTGCGGCTTGCTGGTCGGGATGGTTGGGAACCTGGTAGTGATCTCCGCGCAGAGAAGTCACCAGCCGGAATTGATCGGATGGATCCTTGTTAAAGATGATGGAGGCGAAGCCGCCCAGGCCGGCAGCCTGATCGTGAATGACTTGCGGGCTCGAGGTTTCGAGGCCGAGATCGGTGCGGTATCCGGAAATGCTGCCGTAGTAGGCGAAGCGGTCGGTGTGGTCTCCAAAGCTAAACTGATCGTTCGTGCTGTTGAAGCTGCCGTAGCTGGTGACAAGTTCTGCCTGGCGGTTTCGTTCGAATCCGGAGCGGGTAACCACGTTGAAGACCCCATAAGTGCGGTCGCCGTATTCGGCGGAGTATCCACCGCGCTGCACTTCGAGGTAGTCGATGTCTTTTGGGTCAAACTGCGGGCCGACGTTAGAGGCGATGTTGGTGTTGGGGACAGGCACGCCGTCCAGCAGCCAGGAAACCTGATGTCCGCCGCGGATGTGGAGTTGGTCGTGGACCATGTAGGCGCTGGGCGTGTAGTTGGTGATCATGGCCAGGCTGTTGGTATTGTCGGCGCCGGGAGCTTGCGCGATCTGCTGGCGGCTGATCACGCTGGCGGTGGTGGAAGACTCGGGGTTCACGGCGCTAGCTTGATCGGTGACCTCGACAGTTTCCTGATGGGCGGCAAGGCTAAGTGAAAAATGCAGGCGAGCATCGCGGCCCGAAGTAAGTGTCAGCTTCTGTTCTTCGAGGGCGAAGCCGGGAGTGTCGACGGCCACTTTGTATTCGCCTAGGGGAACGTTGTCGAAGTGGAATTCGCCGGCGTCATCAGTGGCTGTCGATTGCTTCCAGTCGGAGCTGGCAGAGCGGATGGTGACGTGAGTATTCGCCATTGGCCGATGTTGAGGATCGTGGATTAGGCCGTGGACTGACCCGAAGATCGTCGCGTAGGCGGCGAGGCTGTAGAGCAGAACGGCGGCGATGATGAGGCGGCGAGGCATTCCGAAGTCCTATTTCTGGGTTGCGGCCTTGGCTGCGGCGCTGCCGATCTTTACTTCGGCGGCATGCAGGTCTGAACCGGTCTTGTGGGCGTGGATGGCGACGCGGTCGCCAACGTGAAGGTCGCCGACGGCGGCGGTCGATTCTCCGCGCAGGAATTTGGTGTCGTGGTCGAACCCAACGATCTTGGTCGTGCCATCGGTGGCTTTGACCGAAATGGAGTTGCCGGTCAGCGCCGAGACCGTGCCCATGATGTGTTCCATACCGCCGTGGGCGGCGGCGAAGGTGCTCAGCAGCAGGGCGCAGGTGAGGGTAAAGGCGTGCTTCTTCATTTCTTCTCCTTGTCGTTGGGGGGTGCGTCTCCGTTAAGGAATTTCTGCTCTTGTTCCTGTTCTTCGCGTTCGGCGGTGCTCTGCGGGTTGTAGTGTTCCATCTCCTGAATCTCGGGTTTGGTCAGGTTCGGCAGGTGGCGGATGAAGTGCACCAGTTGCCAGGTTTCGGGGTCGTAGTCGGAGGCACCCCATGCGGGCATGCCGGTCCAGCGGATGCCGTTGTGAATGATGTAGTAGAGCTCACCGTCGGTGAGTTGCTGGGTTTCGGCCTGACGCATGTCCGGGGACCGCGGGTAGAGGTTGCGCCCCATTTCGGTGTCGCCGCTGCCATCGTTGGCGTGGCAGGAGGCGCAGTGGTCGGCAAAGTGGTGCATGGCTGCCTTGAGCACCTCTGGGGTTTCAGCCTCGGGATTCTTTTGATCATGAGCTTTGCGAGGCATTGAGAGCGAGCGCAAGCGGCGAGCAATGGCAGTTTCTGTGCGGCTGGGTTCAGGACGCGCGCCGCAGCAGTTGCGGAAGGGGCCGGCCAGCCACAGGGCGGCTGCAGCCAGGAGGAGAACCGCGACAGAAATAGTCAGCAAACGAGACATGATCTTAGAAGAGCGTCTTGGATATCGAAGGTTTCGGAAATGGATCAGTTGGCGAGCCACATGGGACACCAAAGCTTCGAGCGATCTCTGCCACGGCGCTCTTTGCAGCCCTGATCCTGCGTGCTTCCTGCATGATTCCCGTTGGGAGGTCTCTAAAAGAGCCCACCGCCGCTAGCATTCTGCAGTCAGCTTTTTACCGATCGTTCCTGGTTGTTTAGGAGGTGGGAGGACCACGGACAGACAGGTCCGAAATTATGTCAAAGGAGAATGGGCGGGGATGGGGCGAAGTCTGGGCTGGAGCCGACTGGTTGGGAGCTTTGTCATTTCCTGGGGACGCCAGTTCAGCGCAGTGCGGCGTCACCGACGGCGGACAGCAGTTACCGTGGTGGGTGTTGGTAGCGTTGATGCCGGGGGTAGTGGAGTCTCCGCGATGAGCGTGGCGGAGGCAGCAGGAGTGTGGCGCCGGACCGGAGACGGCCATCGCCGCGGGGGCAAACAAGCCCACCAGCAGCAGCGAGAGCAAACTTCCGGCAGTCAGGCGATACATCGGTCACGCCCCCAGATCAACAGAGCATAGGACAGACGGCCCGGGAAAGCAAGACGGGGGTGGCGACTCGGGAACGGGCTGGGATGGGGCCCCAACCAGTCCCAGCAGTGATTACCGCCTGTTACCGTCCCACAATGTCTGCTTTAAGGCCGGAAACTGCTCCAAGGACATCGCTCTTTTCCTTGTCCGGGACCTTGAACTTGTCCAGGGTGGCGGTGAGCATTTTGACCGAGAGACTCCAGTCGTCCTCGGTGATATTCAGGCCGGTGTGGGCAGTCTTCATATCACGGCCGTTATAGATACAAGGACCACCGGTGGCGACGCATAGGAAGTCGACAATATGCTGGCGGATCCGTTTTTGAGAGTCCGTGCTGAGGCCTTTGAAAAATCGGCCCATTTGGGGGTCAGTCGCCAAGCGTCCCAGGAAATCGTCGGTGACGGCGGCCAAGGCGTCGTAGCCACCCAGACGCCTGTAGAGGGTTGGCTGGGCAGCCGCTTGCGGGGGTGCGGCATAGACCGGAGCGGCAAACGAGAGGCCCAACAGCAACAGGGTGAGGGCGGCGGATTTGCGGGTAGACATGTCTGTTCTCCTTGCGATTTATTGGCCCGTTTTCCAGTACTAGTACGGAGAAAGACAGCGACTGGATTTTGTTTTGTTGGGGAAGAGAGTTACGGCATCAACGCGTAGCGTCCGCCGTTTGTGGTCAGGATGACCAGGTTCATGACGACCAACATCAGGTCATAGTGCCAGCCTGAGGCTTTATCACCCCAGAATCCGGTGTGCCAGACGAAGATCTTCTTTTGGATCGCTCCCAGCATCACGAGGATCAGGCCTATCGCGGCTGGTTGAATCAGAACTCCGAAGGCGACCCCCAGACCACCCACCAGTTCGGCTAGTCCCAAAACAAGGGTGAAGCCTTTGCTCATGCCGATGCTCCTGGCCCGTTCGGCAGGTTCGGTGACGTGGCTCCAGCCGCTGGTCACGAAAATTGATGCGACCATGAGGCGAAGCAGGATAAGTGAGAGGTCGGTAAAGCGAGCTAGTTGGGGAAACATAAGGTCTTTCTCGACCGGGAGTTGACTAAGTCTTTCGATCGAGCGCAGTGGGATGGGTTGGCTGGTACAGTCCGACCTCGCCGCCACTGGGGAGCTTGATGGTTGTCTTGATGCCCCAGTCTTCTTCTTCCGGCGGCGAAAAGCTTACATTTTTTGCCGCCAGCCTTTTCATCAAACCCTTGAGATCCTCGCACATCAGGTAGAGGACCGCACCGAGTAAGCGGCGTCCGCCATGGGCCTCGCGGTTGTCGCCGCTGGAGGGATGCAGCGCGGCTTCGGCTGGAGGCATCTTGAAAATCAGCCAACCGTGGCCGATATCGATCGCCGGGAACTCCAGGATGTCGCGGAAGAAGGCACGGTCTTCTTCGGGCCTGTCACTGTAGAGAAGGATGTGGGCGCCCAGGAACATATTTACGGCAGCACTTTAGCAGAATTGCACGAACGCGGGGAGAGTTTCGGGAAGATTCTGGGTGGATTCGGGAAGACTTAGTTCCTAGAACTTAGTTCCGGGTCTTGGGTTTGGGCTGACGCGGGTTGAGCCTCGGATTTCGCTGTGGTAGCATCCTATCGCTTTCGCTTGCCGATGCGGAATGGACTCGTATTTCTGCACTCTTCAATTCTTTTTGAGCCTACCGCTTTTCGAAACGTCTCGGCGTGTGAGGGTGAATTTTGAGCAGCTGCGGTAAGAACCGGTTGAGTCGAGCCCCGCTCGGCCGGGCAGGTGGGGACACCTGCCCCTAGGTGGTTCGTTAGTTGGAACCGGCTCCTGAACTTCCAGCCCCAAGGAGCGAATCCGTGAAGGTCTACGAAGGCGCTAACATCCGCAATGTGGCAATGGTGGGTCATGGCCATGCCGGCAAAACATCCCTGGTTTCGGCCATGCTCTACACCGCAGGAGCCACTCCCCGGCTGGGCCGGGTAGATGATGGGACGGCCCCTACCGACTACGACGAAGAAGAAATCGCCCGCAAGATGTCGCTGTCGGCCAGCCTCGCTCACGTGGAGTGGGGAAAGACCAAGATCAATATCGTAGATACGCCGGGCTTCAATATGTTCGTGCATGAGGCCAAGCTGGTTCTGCCGGTGGTGGATGCGGCCATAGTGGTGGTCGACGGTGTGGCTGGCGTGGAAGTAGTGACGGAACGGGTTTGGAACTACTGCGAGGAGTACAAAACTCCGCGTCTGATTGTAGCCAGCCGCATGGACCGTGAGCGCGCCGATGCGGAAAGAGTCCTCGAGTCGCTCACGAACGCTTTTGGACGGAATGTGATCCCGCTGGAATTGCCGATTGGGCGCGAGAAGAACTTGCGCGGCGTGATCGACCTGGTACGCATGAAAGCGTACACCTATGAGCTTGGCGGCAACGGCGTTGGGAAAGAGAGTGAGATTCCTGACGAGCTGAAAGCGGTGGCGCAGGAGGCGCATGAGCGGCTGGTGGAACTGGTCGCCGAGGGTAAAGACGAGTTAATGGAAGAGTTCTTTGAGAAGGGGACGATTCCGGAAGAAGATCTGGTTCCGGCGCTGCACGAGGCCATCCGCGAAGACCGGATATTCCCCGTAATTTTTGGATCGGGACTGGGGAATATCGGCGCCGACCGAGTGATGGACTTCATCGTCGACTACACTCCCGCTCCTTCGGAACATGAGTGGGTGCAGGGTGAAGTGACGGGCGGGAATGGTGAGCCTCCGCGACGGCACGAGACCGACGCTGAACCGGTTTCGATTTATGTGTTCAAGACTGTTTCGGATGCATTTGCGGGAAGGATTTCGTATTTCAAAGTTTTCTCCGGGATCTTGAAGAATGAATCGAGCTTGCAGAACTTCGGCCGTGGGTCGTCGGAGAAGCTGTCGCATATCGGCATCATGGAGGGGAAGACAACCGTTCCGGTGACGGAGTTGCATGCCGGGGACATCGGCGTAGTGGCTAAACTAAAAGACACGCTGACCGGAGACACGCTGGGCGATAAGAGCGCGCCGATTCAGTATCCGAAAGTCAAGCTGCCCGAGCCGGCGATTACATTCGCTATTGAGCCCAAGACCCGGGCGGATGAGGACAAGCTGGGAGTGGGGGTTCACAAACTGCTGGAAGAGGACGCCATGTTGAGGTTCTTCCGCGATCCTCAGACCAAAGAATTCCTAATTGCCGGTACCGGGCAACAGCATATCGAAGTGGTGGTGGCGCGGATGAAAAAGCGCTACCACACCGAAGTAAATTTGAAAGCACCCAAGGTTCCTTACCGGGAGACGATCCGCGGCCGGGCCGACGTGCAGGGAAAGCATAAGAAACAGACCGGCGGGCACGGGCAGTACGGCGACTGCAAGATCAAAGTGGAACCGTTGCCGCATGGTGGTGGGTTTGAATTCGTCAACGACATCTTCGGCGGTGCGATTCCTAAGAACTATATCCCTCCAGTAGAAAAAGGAATTAAGGACGCGGCGGCTCGCGGGTATCTGGCCGGATTTCCCATGGTGGACTTCAAAGTCACGTTGTATGACGGCTCTTATCACGACGTGGATTCAAACGACTTGTCGTTCCAGATGGCTGGGCGTATTGCGTTCAAGAAGGCGATGGAGCAGGCCAAGCCAACACTGTTGGAACCGCTGATGGCGGCGGAGATTTCGGTGCCGGATGAGTTTGCCGGGTCGATTATGGGCGATCTGAACAGCCGGCGCGGGCGCATCCAGGGCATGGACAATAAGGGCGGTACGACCGTGGTGAAGGCCGAGGTACCTATGTCAGAGATGCTGACCTACGGCGTCGACTTAACTGCGATGACGCAGGGGCGCGGCAGCTTCAACATGGAAATGCATCGCTATGATGTGGTGCCGGCACAGTTGCAGGAAAAGATTATTGAGAAGGCGCGGGCGGAGCGGGGAGAGGTCAAGGAGGAAGAGGAGTAGCTCTAGCGTTTTTGAACATACAACCTGCGAAGACCTTGCAACTGGACTGGCAAAAATCCCCCAGAGACCCAAAGAGTTCACATCGAGTTCTCTCTTCCCGAGCGGGATCGGTGTCACAGCATGTACTTCCGAATATCGGATGACCCAAAACAAGCACCGGACGGGGATTTTCACAGTTGACATTGCCTTCAAAGCGGCGCTAAATGAGGCCGTTGGTAGATTTCCAAACTTAACTCATGTTCCTTCCCCGCGCATTCCGCGAGCGAAAGAGCCTGTTCAGGAGAGAAGATGAATAAAGCCGATCTCATTGACAAAATTGCCGGTGGTTGCGACATCAGTAAATCGCAGGCCGCTATGGCTATCGACACGGCCGTGGAGAGCATTACGTCATCTCTGCGGAAGGGAGATCGGGTAGCGTTGATTGGTTTTGGCACGTTCTCCGTATCCCAGAGAAAAGCCCGCAACGGGCGCAACCCGCAAACCGGGGCCACCATCAAGATCGCTGCCCGCAAAGTCGCCAAGTTTACCCCTGGGGCTGAACTGAAGAAGGCAGTGAACCGCGGTAAGTAGAAGATTCGGTTGTGATTTTAAGAACGGCAGGGGGTCGGCCCTGCCGTTTTTGGCTGTCCCGGGGCGGTTGCTGAATCGTGTAGGGGTCTTGTAGAATCTAAAGACTCGAAACGAGGTTTAGTGATCATGAAGGCAGCTATCCATCCCGCGTACAATGACATACGCGTACTGTGCGCGTGCGGCAACAGCTTTACTACCCGTTCCACCCATCGGGGCGACATCCACGTCGAAATTTGCTCGAACTGCCATCCGTTCTTCACCGGCAAGCAGAAGATGCTGGACACGGCTGGACGTGTAGAGCGCTTCCGCCGCAAGTACGCCAAGGCTGAGCCGGCGAAAAAGTAAGCGGCTCGAATGGCTTTTGATACGGTGCAGGTTTAATAAGCCTGCACCGTTTGTTTTTAGCCTCGTCTATTCGTTTTTTGCCTTCGCTCGCGCCATCTGCGAAACTGCCAAGTATTCCCACCGAAACTCAAGGTGCCCGGCTTCGCTCGGAGAGACAAGTGGGATCAACCAACCATGGGCCGCATTCACGTTCTATCCGAAAACGTCGCAAACAAGATCGCCGCCGGCGAGGTGGTGGAACGGCCGGCTTCGGTAGTGAAGGAACTGCTGGAGAACGCCCTGGATGCGGGTTCGACTCGCATTCGGGTGAATGTAGAGGCCGGTGGGAAAAAGCTGATCCAGATTATCGATAACGGGTGCGGCATGGTTCGCGACGATGCAATGCTGGCGTTCGAACGCCATGCGACTTCGAAGATCAAAGACGCAGAAGACCTGTTAAGTGTTGCGACGCTGGGATTTCGCGGCGAGGCGCTGCCATCCATTGCTTCCGTGGCGCGGCTTCGCCTGGAGACACGTGCTGCGGAAGAGTCCTCGGGCACGGTGGTCGAAATCAATGGTGGCAAAATTTTTAAGGTCGAGGAGGCGGGGCTACCGGCCGGGACCTCGATCACGGTGCGCGATCTGTTCTTCAATACTCCGGCGCGCAAAAAATTCCTCAAGACAGAGTCGACTGAGCTTTCGCACATCGCCTCACTGGTTACGCACTACGCGCTAGCCCATCCCAACAAGCATTTCGAGTTGCATTCGGCGACGAACGCCATGCTGGTGGCGCCGCCTGTGGCGGGCTACGGCGAGCGGGTTTACCAGGTTTTTGGCAAGGAGACTCTGGATCAATTGATTTCCGTAGCGGCCATGCAGCCACTGGATCACTCTGGGTTGCCGCAACCTCCACCGTGGCGGAGAGATCCTGAGGAAGAAGCAAAAGATCCCGGCGAGATGCGGATGCACGGTTTCGTGTCGAAACCCGAGATCCAGAAGCTCAATCGCAATTCGATTTACGTGTTTGTGAACGGGAGGCTGATTCGAGACCGGCTGATTCAGCATGCCATTCTTGAAGCCTACCGAAATATTCTGCCGCCGACGGTCTATCCCGTGGTGCTGCTGTTTCTAGAACTGCCGAGCGGGGAGGTGGATGTGAATGTACATCCCTCGAAAACCGAGGTGCGGTTCCGGCAGCAGACGGTGACGCATGATTTCGTACGCGATTCCATTCGTGGGGCGCTGATGAAGGCGCGTCCAGTACCGCAGTTCGTCACCGAGGTAAGCGCGCATCCGACGGCGAGTCTGTCGCTGACCCCGGGAGCGCGGGCGGTGGCGGCGGGATGGCAGGTGGTCAAGGGCGAGCCGCAGGCGTTCTCGCTGCAGGCGCCGGTTGTACCGGCGTTCACGGAGAGGCTTCAATTCGAAGGGGCGATAGTCGTCGAAGCCAACGCCGCAGTGCCGGTAGCGCAGCTGGCCCAGCATTTTTTCCCTACCGATGGCTGTACTCCACCGGTGGCGGACGAGCCGGACGCCCCGGAAGATCTGGCGCCAATGCTGGCGTCTTTGAAGCCGTTGGGCCAGATTCGCGAGTCGTTCATTCTGGCGGTGAATCATGAAGGGCTTTGGATCATCGACCAGCATGTAGCGCATGAGCGGGTGTTGTTTGAAAGGGTGCTGAAGCAGAGGGCAGCGCAGAAGGTAGAGAGCCAACGTCTGCTGATGCCACTGCTGATCGAGTTGAGCCCAGCGCAACAGGCGGTGTTCTCCGAGATTTCGGATGAACTTAATCAGAATGGCTTTGAAGCAGAGCCGTTCGGGGCGCGAAGTATTGCCATCAAGATTGCGCCCGCGGGGGTGGATGCTCCGCAGATTGAGAAGATGCTGCACGAGCTGCTGGAGCAGTTCGCGCGGGAAGAACAGTCT
>Ga0157378_10000888_pt1 | contig 27604 bp, 19 predicted proteins | sample M65metaG_FD_115309 | JGI IMG/M metagenome (GOLD analysis project Ga0157378, IMG submission 115309) | Miscanthus rhizosphere microbial communities from Kellogg Biological Station, Michigan, USA - M6-5 metaG | ecosystem: Host-associated > Plants > Roots > Rhizosphere > Soil | place: USA: Michigan... | reverse complement strand
CCTTATAGGACCCTTTTCTTTTTTGCTTGTAGCTGCTAGCTGCCCTTAGGTACAAAGGCAAAAGAAAGTAGAAAGCAAAGGTAGTGCTAAAGGCTCGAATAGAGGAAAGGAGACAAAGGCAAAGGGGAGGACAAAAAAAAAGCTTGGCCGCCAGGTCGCAGGTGGGGGGGGGGTTAGGTTCTTATATTTACTTTGCCTTTGTCCCTATTTATTTCAGCCTTTGCTTTTTACCTATTTTTTTTTAACCTAAAAAAAATAGGTCCATAGACAAAGGCAAAAGGTACAAAAATAGGGACAATAGTCAACCTTAGCTCAAGTTATAACCCCGAAGGGGAGAAGCAAAGGTAAATATAAAATTAAGTTATTAGGGTTTAAATTAAAATAGAAACTAAAAAAAGCATTTTCTTAATATAATCTCTTTTCTATATAATCTAATTAACCTTCAACTAGATTTACTATAAATAAAGCAGCTATTTAATAGTTGTAAATTTGGCTCTTCTTATTTTTACTTCTCCCCCCCCCTTTTGCCTATTTGCGTAATAACTACCTTTGCTATCCTGCATCTTTTGCCTTTGTCTTTTAGACATAGTCAAAAGCAACCTTTGCTCAAGAGCTTCAGGCTCGCAGATAGGAAGGCAGGTAAGACAAAGGCGAAAGGAGCAAAGGTTGTTATAATAATAAGAATAAAAAAACAACGGTGCGAGACAAAACTTAGTAATTCTCTAATAGTTTCTAATCTGGGTAGGTTAGGACTGGAGGACTTAAAAGAAAAATGAAAAGTATAAATTAAAAAGAGAAAAAAATTAAAAAATTAGGAAAAGTACAGGTAAAAGAAATCGCTCCTCTTTTGTAGGAAAACAGCGGGGAGCTACTCGACATGTTTTAATCAAATCAATAATATTTGCTCAAGATCCCCTTTTAAATGCAGATTTTTTTTGTTCCCTGCTTTCTTGGTTTAATTCTATTAATTTTATTTTAAATCACTTTTGTTTAGTTTAAATCGTCGGTCGTTTTTATTTCTATCTAAGTTTTTATTTCTATCTAAATTTTTATTTCTATCTAAGTTTTTATTTCTATTTATTTCTTTTGCCTCCTTTGTGTAATAGCTAGGAAATAGCTAACCTTTGCCCAGAGTAATTACTCTTTTTATTTATATATTTACTTTGCCTCCACCTACGTTGTATCCATTAGGCGAGGTAAAAAAGAAACAAAGGAGGGGAATAAAAAATTAATCAGAAATAGATTAAAAACGATAATTAGAGCGAAAAAACTTAGATAAATAAAACCAAAGCGATTTTGCTTTGTCTTTTGCCTTTGTTTCTATTTTTATTTATATATAAATAGAAATAAAAACTGACACATGTCAACCTTTGCTCCAGTTATAACCCCGAAGGGGATAAGCAAAGTCTGGAGTAATGTAAAAAAAGACAAATATAACCCCTCCTGCGTAATCACCCCCCCCCTTTACTTTCCATTGCTTATGTCTATCTTTGCATATGACTATCCAGCCTGCTTTCTTTTTAATTTAACCTTTGCTTATCAGCATTAGGCAAAAGGGAGAGAGGCAAAGGGGTGAGGCAATAGGTAAAAAGAAAAATCAAGTTAAACTGCTTGAGGCAAAGTAGTTATTAGAAGATAGGCAAAAGGGAAACACAAATGCAGGGGATGGAAGCAAAGGCACGCAGGGTAAAATAAGAAAACTAAAATAAAAAGTCAGAAAAAGAATAGCTTTAAGGGTATTAATTTCAGCTGTAGAAGGAAGGGTGGGCAAAGCAAATAAAAATAAAGTCATTGAGAGAAAATAAATCAAAACACTAACAAATGCTAACAATATTATTATTAATACCTCTAATTGGTGCTTTAATTTTATTACCTATGCCAAATGACACTATAGAAAATAAAGAAACAATGAAAAAAATAGCAATTTCAACTTCTTTAATAAATTTTTATATCTCTTTATTCTTATGGTATGATTTTGATAGTAATACAACTCAATACCAATTTGTAAGTGAATTTAATCAATTAAGCTTTTGCCATTTAAATTTTGGGGTTGATGCCATTTCTTTATATTTTGTATTATTAACTACATTTGTAACCCCAATTGCTTTATTATCTAATTATACAAATATAGAAAAAAATATAAAATTATTTTTAATATCTTTTTTAGTTTTAGAAACTTTACAAATAGCTGCTTTTGTATCATTAGATTTATTATTATTTTATATTTTCTTTGAAAGTGTATTACCAATATTATTTGTAGTAATCATAATATTTGGACATGGGAAAGATAGATTTAGATCCGCATTCTTATTTTTTTTATACACATTAGCAGGTAGTTTACCTATGTTATTAAGTATATTATATATTTATAGTTATATAGGATCAACTGATTTCCAATTAATTTCTTTAAATGAAATAAGTTTAGAAAGTCAAAAATTTATTTGGTTAGGTTTCTTTATAGCATTCGCTGTAAAAACTCCATTATATCCATTTATGATCTGGTTACCTAAAGCACACAGTGATTCCCCTTTAGCGGGGTCTATTTTACTAGCTGCAACAATTTTAAAATTAGCTACTTATGGTTATTTAAGAGTTTTAATTAATTTTTTACCTGATGCTACTAATTTCTTTAGTCCATTAGTTCAAACTATTGCTATTATTTCTTTAATTTATGCTAGTTTTTCTACTATAATACAACAAGATACTAAAAGATTAATAGCTTATAGTAGTGTAGCCCATATGGCTGTAGTCGTATTAGGTTTATTCTCTAATACATTAAATGGTATTGAAGGAGCTATTTTATTAGCTATTGGTCATGGATTCGTAAGTCCAGCTTTATTTATTTGTGTAGGTGGTATTATTTATGATAGAACTGGAACTAGAATTATTAATTACATTAGAGGATTAGTGACTTATATGCCTGTCTTTACAATTTTATTTTTTGTATTTACTTTATGTAACACTGGTATACCTCTGAGTTTAAATTTCTTAGGAGAACAATTATCTTTAATTGGAATATGGAAACAAAATCCTATTATAGCTATTTTAGGTGCAAGTAGTATTTTACTAAGTGCTTGTTATTCCATTTTCTTATATAATAGATTATCATATGGTAACTTATCTCCTTATTTACCTCCAATTAAAGATATTAATAGAAGAGAATATGTATTATTAATTAGTTTATTAATCCCAACTATAGTTTTTGGTATATTACCTAATACTATATTAAATACTTTACATTTGTCTGTTTCTGCTTTAATTTATAATGTTTAAAAATTTTTTTTATTTCGTTTGGACTTCCCATTTATTCCCTTAATTTACTTTGTATTTATCAGCTTTCCTCCAGCCTCACCTCCCTACCCATCGGCTTATTCTAGCTTTGTGTGGGCTTTACATCCCCTGCGGGTTAGACTTAGCTTCATTTAGGTATTTGCTCCAGTTATAACCCCTCAAACACCCTAAGGGGGGGGGAGAGACAAAAGGGGAGAAGAAAAAAAAATAAATAGAAATCAAAACGATAGAAATTAGAAATCAAAACTAAGGTAAGAGTAAGATAGGAGTGCGCAATAAAAAGTCTTGCTTTGCTACCCTTTGCTTTTTACTATGTCTAAAAGACAAAGGCAAAAGATAATTAAAGACACCCTGCCTAAAATTTTTAGGTCAAAACTTCTAGGTTAAACCGAACCCTATCTTCTATTCCTTCATAAAATTAACTTTAAATAATTGCTATACTAAAAGTCTAACTTTTTTTAATGTAACTTGCGGTTTATTTCCCTTCTTTAGCTTAGTTTATTCCCTTTTATATTTAATTAATCACCTTTTGCCCCCCTCGTGGCCCTTTTGCCCCCCCCCCTTCTGGTTTATTACTACATTAACTTTTGCCTTTGTCTCCTAGATGACAATAGTAAAAAGCAAAAGTATAAATAAAATAGAAACAAAGGTTTAAAGAAAAAAAAATAGAAATAAAAAGAAGGGGAGGGGGTTAATAATAATAAACAATAGTACAGTTTCCAAAGGAGCGGGTGGTAGCAAGTAGGTGATGGTATAAATAAAACAGGAGGCAAAAGAAATAATTTAAATTAGAAAATAAAACTAAGGAGGGCAGATGAATAGCTGTCACCCAAAAAGCAGGTAGAGTTACTTAATTAATATTAGGAATTGTATAGGGTCAAAGCCTGTAATATTTCGCAAAGCGACTCGTTTTTATCTTTTGCTAAAAACCTTTGCCTTGAGTTAATACCTGCCTAAGTTTCTATATTTATATGCCCCCCTTGTCTCTCCCCTTCGGGTTGTAAATTCTTTTGTCTTTTCTGCCTTCCTATCTGCGAGCCTGAAGCTCTTCCTTTGCTTTCCTGCTTAAGGCAGTCAAGACAAAGGCGAAAGGAGCAAAGGTTGCTTTTGCCTTAGTCTAAAAGACAAAGGCAAAAGATGCAGAAAAGCAAAGGGAGCAAAGGTTGCTGAATTTAATTCTTATTATTATCTTTTGCTTGCTTCCTAGCTTTACCTTTGTTTTTTACTTTCCTTTGCATATACAAAGTAAATATTTGCACCTCCGAGGCCTGCTCCCACATCAGGTTTTATTTCTATAAAAATATCCTTTGCTATTGACTTTCCTCTCTGCGTTAATACTTTAGCAAAGGTTGCTTTTGACTTTGTATCAGTTTTTATTTCTATTATTACTTTTGCCTTTGTCCCCTTTTGCCTTTGTTTCTATTTTTATTTCTATAATAACCTTTGCTTTCCTGCTTCTTTTGCCTTTGTCTTTTCTGCTTACCTTTGCTTTTGACTATGTCTAAAAGTCAAAAGCAAAGGTAAGGGGACAAAGGCAAGGGGGGGGGGGAGAGTATATAAAAATAGAAATCAATACTCGGCAGAGCTTCAGTAGCAAAACTAGCAAAAGATGAAAAAAAGAAGCTAGTGTAAACCGAAGGGTAGCAAAGGAAAGTCAAAAGCAAAGGGCTGGCAGGGCTAGGTGGAACTACAAAAGCCAGGTGTAGACCCGGAGTGGGTTGGAGATGGGGCAAGAAAAATAATAGGAAACAACTGTGGGGCAAAGGGAATGAGGGCAATCTGTGCTCCCTCTCTGCGTTATAACTACCTTTGCTTTATCTGCTAGGTGCTGCTCCTTAGAGTTATTATTTTCACCTTTGCTTTTCTGCATCTGTTGCCTTTGTCTAAAAGACTAAGTCAAAAGCAACCTTTGCTCAAGAGCTTCAGGCTCGAATAGAGGGAGGCAGAACAGACAAAGGCAAAAGTAATAATAAGAATAAAAAGACAAAAGTCAAAGACAACCTTTGCTCCTTTCGCCTTTGTCTTTGCTGCCTAAAGCAGGATAGCAAAGGTAGTTATAACGCAGATAGGCAAAAGGGGAGAATAAAAAAAATTAGAAACTTAGAGTTAAAGAGAGGGGGGCCGGTTATAAACTTAAAAATGAAAATACCTACAATTTTAAACTTTTTAGTATACGGTTTTATATTAACTAGTATATTTTCCATTACTTCAACCAATTCAGTTGTTTCAGTTATCTTTTTAATTACTACTTTTGTTCAAGTTGCTATATATCTAATATTAATAGGTATAAATTTTATAGCTATTTCTTATATAGTAATATACGTAGGTGCTATAGCAGTTTTATTCTTATTCATCATAATGATGATAAATATTAAACAAGCAGAAGTGCTAGAAACCGGTAATACTTATACTAAAAATTTACCTTTAGCTATAAATATTGCAATTTATTTTTTATTTATCTTATTTACATTATTACCTATAAATATTAATATTATATCATTCCCTTTATCCACATCTTTTAATGGGTCCGAAGGGTATAGTAATGGTGACTTAGGTGCTTTATTAACTGTTTCTAGCAATGTTATAAAATCATACAATTCAGATATTTTGTTATCTTTCTTTACACAAATAGAAGTATTAGGACATAATTTATATACTTATGGTGCTATATTATTAATAGTATTAAGTTTAATTTTATTATTAGCCATGTTAGCTACTATTGTATTATCTAAGTACAAAACTAATAAAAATATATAATTAATACTGTAACTATCTCCATTTGGATTAGTTTTAATTTTTCTAGTTTATACTTTTTATATCCCCTCTTTGAATTATATCCTTTAAATATAGAAATAAAGTAGCGACCTGCCTAGGGGGTGTTAGCTATAACTATGGAGTGGTTAGTAAAAGGTAAATTTTATTAGAACCCCCCCCCAGCAAAGCTGCTCAAATTATTCTTAAATAGAGTTATAAAAGTCGCTTTATTTCTATCTTTTGCCTCTCCAACTTTGAAGTCCTTCATTATAAAAACTTCATTATTAACCCCCCACCTTCACCCCCCCCCCCTTTTTTTTATAGCCTTTATATGGTTGAATGTATACTGGATGTATTGTTTAGTAAATTCCCTACACACTAAATTTACATTAGAATAGATGGATTAACTTTAACTAGTGTAGGGTGTGTAGGGGGGGGTAAAGCCTATTAATTATTTTAATATTAAAATTTAAAATTTTTACCTCCCAGCTGACCTGAAGCCTCCTTTGTCTCGCCACCTTAGTGGACCTTTAGCCCTGCGGTCCAAAGCTACCTTTGTTTAATTCGCCTTTGCTTTTTCTATAGTAATATAGGAGACAAAGTAAAAATACAAATAAAACCAGAAGAGGCAAAAGGCCACTTTTAATTTTTTTTTGTGGGGGGGGGGTTGCGACTTTGATTAAGTATGGTAACTTCGCCAGTTTTATAGCCAAACACAAAGAGCTGGAGCGTTTGCTATTTTCAAGCTACTATTCAATATTAAATAGGTAAATTAGTGAAAGAGCATAAAGTGTATGAAGTTTGCCCATCCAGCGGATTTAACTAGCTTCTCTTTTTTTTTACTTTAGAGCAACTTTAAAAGAAGGGGGTGTACTTTTCTACCTATCTTATTTTCTATACACAAATAAAATAGGAGAAGTGGAGATTGGGTGTAGAGTTTGGTGGCTACTCTTGTTCTTTGGTCTCAACTAGCCTTAATTGTAGGTAGCTAAATTCTTAGGAGTGAGGGTTCACAATCCTAAATAAATGTAAGTGTGCTAGCACCTCGCTTAATTTATTCTTTAAGAAAGGTTACTTCTGGTTAAGGTTGGAGTCTATTCAAAGTGTTATTATTTCCTCCTATTAATTTAATTTATACTTACCTTTGCTTTTGACTTTGAGTCCCTTTGCTTCTCCCCTTCGGGTTGTAAATTCCTTTGCTTTTCTACATCTTTTGCCTTTGTCTTTTAGACATAGTCAAAAGCAACCTTTGCTCAAGAGCTTCAGGCTCGAATAGAGGTAGGCAGAAAAGACAAAGGCGAAAGGAGCAAAGGTTGACTATGTGTCAGTTTTTATTTCTATTTATATATAAATAAAAATAGAAACAAAGGCAAAAGAGCAAAGGCAAAAGGTAAAATTTCACATTCTTTCTTTGGGGGTAAGCCTTCAATGTAGTGAGTCAAAGAAAAAGAAAGTAGTAACAAATAGGTGTAATAAGAGTACCATGTCTACGATATGAAAATATTTAATTAAAATTTGAAGGTGCTGAATGATGGTTTGGAATCGAGGGGTTCTGGACTAGAATATATTTGGGTGTAATAAGTTAAATTTAGCTGAACTAAACAATAAGGTTCAATTATACCTTTCTATATTGACCGGCTAGGGTAGGACCAAAATCCCTACTTATAGTGCAATCATTGTATAATAATTTATTAATATTAAATTCGATTTTTTTAATTTATATAGGAGTTACCGTAGATATTGGACCCCTTTGGTAGATTTTATATTTTATTTAAAGCAACAAACACAAATACAAACATTTTACAACAATTAATAAAAATAATACGATTTATTCAAATTAAATTACGATTATTTATTTCATATATTTCTTCTAGGTCTAATCATAAATTTACTGTGTCTTTTGCCCGAGTTATTTCGCTGGGAGGTTATTTATTATTAGTTTCTTTAATAATACTTCAAATATATCAGATAATCCTGTGGGTTTGAAATTTCACTCAAACAGAGTCATTCGGTCCAGTAGATTTAGTATTAAATAGGGTCTCAGATAGTACTAATGTAACTAATGCTCCTTCAGATCCAGTGAGATGGTGGCCATCTGGAGTCCCACAAGGAGCTAGTGTGGTAGCAACAGGGGTAGCAGTCTTTGCAGCATTGAGTAAAATAGGAGGTCTAACTCCCAGAGCTAGAGTTGTGTCTTCTTTAGTCGCTGCTGGGGTAAGTACAGCTAATATTACTATTCAAAGTGTCATGGAAAATTCTGTAGGGTTTAATAGGTTTATGTGGGGAATCTCTGAATATCAAAAAACCCAAAAGTGGCCAAGTTTAGATCAGCTTTATGCTAAGAGTGACACTGAAATCGAAGATTTTTCAAGGGAGTCTATTAAACAAATGACGCCTGCGGATCAGGCTGTTGTGGACTCAATTGTTCAGAAGAGTGTAGATTCTACTTCTTCATCATCAACTACTTTCCTTCCGTCTTTAGATGTTGTATGCGAGTATCTTATCAATATTTATGAGAAATTATTTAGAGAAGTATTGATGTTATTTCAACCCGTAGCTGTAAAGGGTAACTTTGATGATTTAATAGGTCAAAGAATGTTTATTGAATTTATTTTATTTATGGCTTGTATTTTGTTGGTATATATTTTATAATTTTTATTTTTAATTTGATATTTGTATTAAATAAGGATAAAATTATTAAATATTTTAACAATAAGTATATTATTTGGTTTTTAAAATATGAAGTTTTTATAACTAAAATAACTTTAATTTATATACCTTTCTTGATTCTAATAGGGTTAATTACAATAGGTAAAGGGTTAATATGGTTGATTACACATCCTATACCTTATGAGTCTTTAGGTATAGATTTACATCAATTTGTTTCTTCCCTTTGCTTTTGACTTTGTCCAAAAGACAAAGGCAAAAGAGAGCAGAGCAAAAATTAATCTTTCTATGTTTTAGTCCTTCGCTTTGCCTTTAGGGGGGGGGGGCAAAGAAAAACAAGTTTTCAACCCCCCCTGTCTATACTAGGTTGAAGTCATCAAGTATCTAGGGTGTCCATTCCCTTTTTCCTTTGTTTAACCTTTTGCCTTTGTAAATTACAAAAGTCAAAAGCAAAAGAGCAAAGGCAAAAGCTAAAAAAAAGAGAAGCCAGTTAAATCCGCTGGATGGGCAAACTTCATGCACTTTATGCTCTTTCACTAATTTACCTATTTAATATTGAATAGTAGCTTGAAAACTACAGGGTTACAATAAGTGTAATGTGCTAGCACTACAATGCAAAGCAAAAGCACACAAACGTATTTTAATTAAAATTTTACATAGTAAATTTTAGTAAAAGAGACGAAGTGTAAAATCAAGCACTAAAGTGTTAGTACTATCTTCATCATATAAACTTTCTAGGCCTGTTATAATACCTTTGTCCTTAGGTGAGGAAAAATAGAAATAAAAATGATAATTTGAGCGGGAAACTAATAGGGAAATAGGGGTTAGGTAAAGAAAAGCATCCAATAAAAGGTTTTAGCTTTAACTGACCAAATAGCAGAAGAAGGGAGGGGGGGTAAATATAGAAAAGCAAATAAGAAAACAATAGCGCAAAAGCAATAAACAAAGCTAATATAGTTTAATAGGTAAAACATACCACTCATGTTGGTATAATGTAAGTTCAATTCTTACTATCAGCTAAGTTTGAGTTAAATTTTTCTATTCACTCTCTATCAACAAAAGAAGCGACTTGAAGCCTCAGCACCTATCTATGTTTTAAATAGAAACTTTGACTGCGATTATTTCTATCGTTCTATCGGAGTACCTTTGCCTGGCTTTCCTTTGCCCTTGTCTTTTTCCTTTGCTCAAGAGCTTCAGGCTCGCAGAGAGGTAGGCTGCAAAGACAAAGGCAACAGAAGAGCTTCAGGCTCGCAGATAGGTAAGAATAAAAAGGAGGGTATACAAAAATCAAACATTGCCGGAGTTATAACGAAGGTGAGGCAAGTGATGCATAAAGGTGTTGCAGTATGGGGTGGAGTAATAAGAGGGTTCTAACAAAGGTTAAATAAACAATATAAACTTATAATGGAAGTACAAGAATAAAGAAAGCTTAATAAAGAAAAATTAAAAATATAAAAATAAAGACGAGTATGCTGAAATTTGGTAGCCAGGTGAGTTTTAGGTACTCATGTTTTAAAAATCGTAAGAGTTCAAGTCTCTTTACTCGTAAATTTTAACCTTAGCACCCTTACATGGTGTAAGTTTTAGCTATTTTCATTTTTGTTTCTATTTACCTGCGGGCCCTGCTGCCCCCCCCCTCGGCTGAGTTGATTAGACATAGTAAAGCAAAGGTAGGAGAGCTGAGGCGGAGCAAAGGTAAGGAGAATAGCACAGGAGCTGCGTAACTATATATAAAATATACTTGGTGAGACACAGTGGAGATAGAGCTTATAAATAAGGGAAATAGAGGATAAAATCAAGCAAATTAAAATTTAAACAGTCAACTAGTAAGTAGAATAAAAAGTAAGTTAGGGAGGTTAGCTGAGTGGTTTAGCAGTAATTTTACACATTACAGACAGAGTTTCGATTACTCTACCTCCTATTTATCCCTTTGCTACCCCCCCCCAGCGGCCTAACCCCCCCCCCCCGTAGGAGGCGAAGCCAAAACGAGCAGTTAAAGCAGGTAAGCAAAAAGGGGGGAGGAGAAAACAGGGTGAATTCCGGGGGTAGTAATCAAGGGTATGAGGGGGGGTTGTAAATAAAAACGACACCCAACCTAACCTTTTAATCATTTCAATCCTTTGTGCTATTCTATTGTCTTTTGCCTATCCCAATAGTGTTATAAATTCCTTTGCTTACCTGCTTAAGGCAGTCAAGACAAAGGCGAAAGGAGCAACCTTTGCTCTAGTTATAACGCAGAGAGGTAGAGCTTAAGGCTCGCTGAGAGGGCATAACATTTGTAGTATTAATAGAGAAATCTACAGCACATAAGGTTAGGGGCTGGAGGTAGGTAGGTAAAAGATAAAAATAAAAGAAACAAAAAGCAAAAAATTTAATTAATTATAACAATAATACTTTTGTTTAAAAAGATAGAAGGGAAAATCAATCAAAGTAAGTCATAAAAAATAATAAGGAAAAAAACAAATGAGACAAAACAAAGGAGGTGAGGAAGCAGAACTCGAGAGGTGGAGTGTCCCCCTTTTAAGGGGAAAGTCTTGGTTCAAGTCCAAGTGCTTTCAAATAAGTCTTAAAATCTAAAAATATAATAAGAAAAATTAAGGAAACTCTAAGCAAAGCTAGAGATCTTTGTAATAGTTTTTCATACACATGTTAATTTTATTACCCTTTAGCCACCCTTCGTATTTACTTGCTTTTGCTTCTTGTGGTAATTTCCAGCTGGACAAATATGCCTTTGCTTAAGACTCTCCACCTTGCGGGCCTGCAAACCTTAGCTTTTTTTATACCACCTATCGTATTAACTCCTTTCTCTGCGTTTTCTTATTATTACTTTTGCCTTTGTCTCCTTAGAGGATCTAAGGGGGGGGGAGTTAGCAAATGTAGAGCTGAAGGCTCAAAGAGCGGGTGCTAGGTTTGGCCTTTGTTATAGACGATAAACCCTTGTTATTGACACTGTCAATAGCAACCTTACCCTGTTGTAATAACCGCTGAGGTACTCGTTTTTATTTCTATTTGTACTCACTCTGTAATTTTATATTAACTTTCTATTTTATCTCCCCCCCTTCCCTCCAGCACTTTGCCTTTCCTTTGGTGCCTTTGGCTGTTCCTAAGGTGTTTTTATACTAACTTATCTGGGTTATTGAAGATCTGAAAAAATTAATTTAAACTGGTGAAGGTTGGCTTAGGAGAGTCTATTTACGAGGGAAATGTTTAGTAAAGATTGATACGCTAAGAGTGTAAAACGTCGAAATTGGTGGCTTTAATTAGAACAATACTAACCGAATAGAAAAGATCAGCTTAATAGAATTAATAAATTAAGTAGTTTAATAAAATGACAAATGTAACAACAAATTTATTTATATTATCACCATTAAGTCAATTTGAAGTGGTAAATTTAATTGGAATTAATGCACCTATCTTAGGTTACTTACATATAAACTTAACTAATTTAGCTTTATATGCTTTATTTATCTTATTTGTTGTATTAGGTTTACATACTTATGGTAATAATGATTCTAAATTAATACCTAATAAATATTCTATATCTTTAGAATCATCTTTTGCAAGTTTAAGTACTATGGTTAGAGAACAAATTGGAAATACTAGTGAAAAATATTTCCCTTTTATATATTCATTATTCTTCTTTATCTTAATAGGTAATTTAATCTCTAATGTACCATACTCATTTGCAGTTACAGCTAGTGGAGTTGTAGCATTAGGGTTAAGTTTTACAATTTTTATAGGTGTGACTTTATTAGCTTTATCTATACATGGTATTAAATTCTTTTCTTTCTTTATTCCTTCAGGTACTCCTTTATACTTAGTACCTTTATTAGTATTAATTGAATTGATATCTTATTTGGCTAGAGCTGTTTCTTTAGGAGTTAGACTGTTTGCAAATATTACAGCGGGTCATACTTTATTAAAAATATTATCTACATACTTATTTAAATTATTTACATTAAATTTAATTGTAGGAGTATTAACTTTAATCCCTTTTGCTATATTCTTAGCTTTAGTTGGTTTAGAAATAGCAGTTTCTTTAATACAAGCTTTTGTATTTACTTTATTAGTTTGTTCTTATTTAAGAGATGCTATAGAATTACACTAAATTAACCCCCCAACTGACTTTCTTTTCTTTCTTTTCTTTCTTTTCTTTTCTTTATTTTTCTTTATTTTATACGAATTAAATTTTGTTACTTTTTTATTTTCTTTATTTAATAAAGAATTAGATTAGGTTAAATTAGAACCTTTTATACTTTAACTTTTTTATATTTTTATTGGATTGTTTGTTTAAATTATTTAAGAATGTGGTTTATTCAAATATTCAATGTTATATTTAATTGTGGTTTTAGTTTATTTAGTTTAGTATTGATTGGGTGATATTTTATTATAAAAATGATAAGTTTTTATAAGATTCTTAAATTTAAAAAATAAAAAAAAATGATTAAAATGTTAGATCTATTAAGTATTCAATTTATTTTTTCTCAGTATATTTATGTTGGTTTAGGTTTATGTTTTTATTCTATTCTTTTTACTACTGTTATTTATATAGGTTATTTAGGTTTTATTAATTTTTCAGGTAAAACACTTGAGAATTTAGCTCGAGGTTTTATTATTGGACTTGGTGGAGCTGTAGGGAAAAAAGTAGGAGATATTGTAATTAATCCTGGTGGTAACAATAGTAATAACAATGGTGATATAAGTGGGAACACAAGTGGAGATCCTAAAGGTAATACAACTAGAGGTGAGTCTAGCGGTAGTAATCCTAACACCGGTTCTGGCGGTAGTAGCTCAAGTGGAGGTGATTCAATAGAAGGAACTGGAAGTACTAACAATCCTGGTAAATAAGAATTATAAGATTCTGGTGTTTACACTTCATAGTTTAATATATTTTATCCCCCCTGCACAGCACCAAAAATTATAAAACCTAGACACAGAAAACAAAAAAATTACAACTGTTTTAAGTTTTTCTATTTTTATAGCTATTTCTTTTTATAGTTTTGGGGGTTTTATTCATTTTGTAAAATAAACATATTATAAGAGTATTATGTTTAATAAATTTAATTTTCTCTTTAAAAATAAAAATAAAAAAATTATGAACTTATTTCTTTTTGATAAATTTGGTATTAACATAAATGATCCTAATATTCCAGTAGAAGTTCTTCTTAGTATATATGTTTTACTTTTTATAGCTATTTCTATACTTTCTTTTGCCAACCTTTTGGTTTACTTTACAATTTTACAAATTTCTGATACTAATTTAGTTTTAAATTTTATTAAAGATAAAAAATTTTTAATAAAAATTGTTAACTTTTATAAAAAAATGAGTATTTTAACTATTAGTATTGAAATAATATTTTTTATAATTGCAAACGGTTATATAATAAAATTATGTTTTCTAATTGTTAATAATTATTTTAATTTAATTTAAATTTAGAAACTTTAATAATTACCCTAAACTACCTAATCAAACTTACCTCTCTTCCACCTTTAAGTGGTGTAACTTTTTTGTAAAAAAAAGAATATTAATTAGAGTAATGTATTCTTTAACTTAGTTAAATCACTATAATTTAGGAAAGGTAACTAAAAATTTTTTTTCTCTACAAATATAAAAATAAAAAAATGGGAAACAAAAAAACAATCTCACAAAATATAAATAGTTGGAAAACCTATAACTTCGAATTAAAAATTTAGTTTTAACCACTAAACATATTAGATATGCTCTTTCTGATTTTTATTTTAAAGAAATTAAAAACTTAAGCCCAAATTTTGAAATGTTAATCATGTTTAAAGTGAAGATATCTAATGGTCCTTATAGAAATATATCTTTCTTACAACGAATTAAACTTTCAGATTTTAACACTCTAAAGGTAAAATTTAGAAAATTGTAGTTTAAAATCCTCAGATTATAATTCATATATAATATCATAAATTATATTTAGTTATTTAATCTTAAGTGAGGAATTAAAAAGTGTCAACTCTGAAGAAAAGACTTCAAAAGGTTTAGGTTTAAAAATCAAAGTAGCTAGAAATAAAACAATAAAATTAAAGAATGGTCCTTTAGATTGTGTCCCTTTTGAGGTTTATCTTTGCCTAGCACAATGGTAGTTGCAAATTGGGGGCTTTGTGATTACTATGCTAATTATACTTAAGCTATAGTATACAAAAAAAATCTAAGGGTATTTATTATATTAAATTAAATTAAGATCATTTAGAAGCAGAGTTAAGAATAAATAATAAAACTGTATTAAGTTTCACAGATACTTTAATTGATGATGCTAATTTAAATTCTTTTACCAGAGTAATTAATAATCAGACATATACCTATAAAGATAGTTCCTTAAAATTAAAGAAAAAAGATTTCAATTGTAAATTTATAACTTCATTATCTGAGGATATTTATTTTAAAGATCGAATATTAACTATGGATTTCGAAACTAGAATAATAAATAACAACATGGAAGTTTATCATATAAGTGTTTTAGACGGAAAAATTTTTAGTAATTATTAATTAAAGGATTATAAAAGTAGTGAAGAAATGTTAAAAATAAGTGTCCAATCTCTACTACTTAGAAAATATCATGGTTATAAAATATATTTACATAACTTCTCTAATTTTGATGGTGTATTTTTATTAAAACATGTGGCAAATTTAACACCTAATGTAGATTTAATTATGAAAGATAAAAAAATAATTTCTATAAAAATAAAATTTGGTGCTAATAAATACAATATTACTTTTTTAGATTCATTCTTATTGCAGCCTTCTAGTTTAAAAATAGCTCATTCATTCAATGTTGAAGATAAATCAATTTTCCCTTTTAGATTTGTAAATTAAGTTGACCTATATTATCTAGGAGATATACCTGAATATAAATATTTTGACCTTACCAATCATCTAAAATATATTGAATATAAAAAAAGCCTTAATAACAAAAATTGGGATTTGATAGAAGAAGTTAAAAAGTATTGTGAACAAGATGTTAAAATACTATATAATGTAATTGAAAAATTTAATAAGTTTATTTTTAATAATTTTAGAGTGAATGCTATTAATTATCCTACAATTTCTTCTCTATCTTTTGCTTTTTATAGAACTATTTTTATAAAAGATGCTAAAATACCAATTTTAACTGGAGATTTGTATTATTTTATAAAAAGGCTTAAACTGGTGGTGCTGTGGATGTTTTTAAGTCTTTCGCTAAAAATGTTTATAAATACGATGTTAATTCTCTATATCCTTACATTATATTAAATTACCCTTTGCTTAATTGGTTCAACTCTCTTAGAAGGAGAATAAACGGATTTATAATTAAACAAATTAAGTTTTATTGAAACGGATATTATAACACCCAAAGATTTAAATATACCTTTTCTTCAAACTAAATTAAAAAGTAAAAAGGGAGAATTAAGAACTGTAACTCCTTTAGGATAATGAAGAGGAGTAGATACTAACACTGAAATAGTCCAAACTAAGAAGTTAGGTTATAAGTTTAAATTTATCAGAGCAATCACTTTTTCAGCTGGAAATATTTTCACAGATTTTGTAAATTACTTTTTTTAATTAAAAAAAACGAGTCGTAGAGAATCCAGTGATTTTATTATAGCTAGGTTCTTTTTAAACAGTTTAAGTGGTATATTGCTTTAGATCCTATTTTAGATACACAATCTTTAGTGGATAGTCGAAAAATTGTTGAAATTCAAAGTAAATATGACGTTAAAGGTGTAACTCCTTTAGGTGATGATATTAATTTAATAACATATCAAAAAAGAAATGATGAAGATAAATCTTATAAACCTAATGTAAGCATTGCTATTTCTGCTATGATTACAGCTAATTCTAGACTTTGGATGTATCAATTTAAAAATGAGAATGTATTATATACAGATACAGATAGTATAGATACAACGGAAATTACTAAAACCTAAATATATTGGTGAAGAATTAGGACAGTTTAAATTAGAACAAGTTTTGAAGAAGCTGTTTATTTAACCCCTAAAGTTTATGGAGGTTAGAATGCAACGGAAAATGTGTAAATTTTAAAGGTTTGAAAAACCCTGTCCCTTATAAAGAGTTAAAAACTTTATTAAATAAAATTATAAAATTATAAAATTAAGTCAAGAAAAGTGGTTAAAAATATAGAAGAAGGAAATATAACTATACAGAATGAAAGTTAGACTTTAATAGTAACAGACAACAAAAGAGAATTAATTTATGATGAAAATGATTTATTTATTGGAACTAAACCTTTAATAATTAAACAAGACTTTAGTACTAACCCCCCACCTGTAAAAAAAACCTCTAAACTCAATTTAAGATTAGGGGTTTTTTATAATTAAAAATTAGGGGGGGGTTAATTAAGTAAAATTTTAAGTTATAAAAAGTTTAGAATTTTTAACTTCATTAAAGTCCAAGTTACCAATTTTTGGTTTTCTGGCATAATTACCTTAAATCTCCCATCCGTAGAAAACACAATAGTCTTAGTTTTACCATTTTTATCTTTAACCTCTTGAATATCCAAGTCAAAACTCTTAAATACATTAATATAAGAATGATGAAATTTATTTAAAAAATCATGAGTAGTATATAATTTTATAAACTCAGTTAAACCTAAGTAATTTAACTCCGAAATATTATTAGGATGTGTACCAAAACAGTCATGCACTGTAATAACTGTGAAAAATCTAACGTTAGATATAGTTTTTATTAAAATCATGTTATGAGCAGCATCTAGAGAGTGTATCATATTAGGTATACCAGCTGAACTTTGTTTGCTCTTATTCATTTCATCTCTATATTCTTGTAAAACGAGTTTTCTAGCTTTACCTCCTAAATAAATAGATATTTTATTTTGTAATATCTTATTATAATTCTGAATTCTTTTTACACCTGCTGGTGTAACCCATTGCATGGGTATATTTAAAGTATTAAAAGCTTTTATCATAGACAATAAGTAATCAAATATATTCTTCAATCCAGGATATTTAATATAAATAGAACCATAAATTACCTTAGCTATTTGTAAAACCTCCCTATATGTTAATAAAACAATATTTCCTTTTTTATCTAAAAATCCATATAATTTTTGCTTTCCTACTTTTATAGTTACAACTGTATTAGTTATACTCTCTTTCTTCCCCATTACAGTAGTATTATAAGTTTTAGTCATTATAGGTTTTTTTACAATTTCTCTAGTTAAATTTATCTCAGATAAAGAAGAATAAAGAGGATTGGCTTTACCTAAATTTTGAACCTCTTTATTTATAAAAATTAATAACTTAGTATAAATATCACCAGGGATAGAACTATCTTCTTGTGATTTAAGGTTTACATCTACACCTAATTCAGCTTCTCCTATTAGTGCAGCAAGTTGTTGAATTCCACTACAAGTAGCATCTAAAAACACTGGTGTATAAATTATAGTATTAGGACATTTTTCTAATTTTCGCATATTTAGACAAAAAGCAATAAAAGTCCACTTATTTTTAGCTAGAAGTAAGAAGTTTATATCCATATCTAAGAATTTGTTTAAAATTTAAAACCCAGTTAATTCTATTTTCAAAAGATTATTTATTTACACCATTGTCATTATATGCTTTAGCTCCATATATATAAAAATCCTTTAACCCAGCACTTGTTAGTATATCTCCCTCATTTAATTCTAACAATGAAACTGAGAAATCATTTCCTTGATAAGATAAATAATGAGAATAAACATAAATTCTACCTCTCCAATCTACATAAACAGGTAAAAAGAAAGAATGGTTGGAATAAGTTTTAGCTATAGAAAAAGTAATTAAATTACTTAAATTATTCTTAAAAACTTCATCCAATAAACTTTGTTCTTTAGTATTAATAATAAAATTTAACAAATCTAAATTAATTTTAAAACCTATTTTACTTAAAGAGTTAACAGTGGAAAATACAACGTCTTTGTTATACATTGCATGTTTATGATGTTGAGAACCAGACACTAAACTATTCTTAATAAACTTATTGTTTAAATAACCACCGTATTCTGTGTCACTCCTATCATTAGGTGGGCATATCATAGGTAACAAAAAGGATCCACGATTAAATTATCTAAATATTCTTGTTCATTAAGAGAATTAATTTTTAACTTTACTTCAACAGTTTCAAATTTAGAATCATAATTATCGAAAGTAGTTTCAAAAATATCACTAGGAAATCTAGTTAAAAGTATCTATAAAGAAATTACCTAAATTAATAAAATCTACATTACTGCTAATTTTTAAAATTTTACTAAAAGCATTTAAATCTATTAAATCTTCAGGTTTTAACTTATCTAATGTTTTTCTGTATTTAACTTTATCTAAGTTGGAAACCGCATAATTTTTAATAAAGCCACTATTATATTTAAGATATAAATTCAGTATTATTTTAAACCCTAAACCTCTAGCAGTATTAGTAAAACTCCAAAATTTAATAACACTATCGTAACAAACCATATAAGTAATCATTATTAAATTAAAATCATTTAAAAATTCATAAGCAGCTGGAAACTTTTGTTTGATTTTTGACTTTTTATCTAATAATTCTAAAGTTTTTTCTGCTTTTTTTAATTTTTGTATCAATATATAATTTAGGTTTTATGAGGCTACTCTATTTCATTTATTTTTTTGCTGTTTGTATACTAACCCATAAGTTTTCTATTTATTGTTGTTTTTCTGTATCAGATAAATTATTTAATTCCAAAATACTTTCAATTTCTTTGAAAATTTAGACATTTGAGTATTCAACCTATTAAGTTTATCTTTTTTATAATATTTAGTCAAAGGAATTAGACCTTCTAAATTAGAAAACACTATAAGTAGAAAAGTTTGCTTTAGAATTACTTATATGATTTATATTACTTTTTAATGAACCTAAAGATAAATGACTTTTGAAAAATCTATTTTTATAACTTTTACTTTGTTTACTATTGCCTAAATTTAAATTGTTATTATATATTTGAATTAATTCAGATATTGTAAACTCCCCTAAATTGTTTGTTAATTTAGAATAGTATTCTTTTTTTTTATTAAAATTTAAATTTGTTGCTTCTAAAGTACTCTGAACAACTAAACGTTTCTCTTCTAATTCTTTAATTTTAGAAACGTCATGGTTTTGAATCATTTTAGTTCTCTCTTTTTTGTACATTTTGTTTCCTTTTACACCACTATACTGATTATCTCTTGGAATGAAATTTTCCAAAGAGTAAATTTCCTTAGTTAATTCTTCTGATTCCTTTTCTAATTTTAAAATTGAATTGCTAATCTCGATTAAATTAGAGTCAGTTAATTTTTTTATATTATCTAAAATATCCAAATAGCACAGATATAAGTTATAAATTAAATAATCCTCTAAATTATTAAAATCTAAATCACCAAAGTCTCTGTTTTTATCCTCAAAGTACTTTGTAATAGGTTTACGATCTAAAACACTAGGTTTAAAACTATTTAAAAGATCCAGTATTTTTTGATATATATCTAAAGGAACACTATTTTTTAATTTAAATTCTTTTTTATTTTTTTTTATATTGTTTATTAAATTAATATCCATTTTACTTTTTAAAGTATTTAAAATAAAAGACAATTTAAAAGCATTTTCACTTAAAACATGTCTATTTGTAGTACCCCCTCCACTTATATCTATTCCATGAAACTTAAACTTTAAAACAACATTACTCCAAATAACACCATTAAATATAAAAATAGATCTTTCTAACAGGCTTTCAACACTACTATTAGTATCATTATCATGTTTAAACTTTAAAAAAATATTTTCTAACACTTCGCTATTTTTATTTAATTTATAATCTTCAATAACCAAAGGACCTAATAATTCTTCTATACTTAGAGTATAAAAGGTCAATGTATAATTTCCATGTTCTGAACTACTATATTCAAAATTTCTATCATCTAAACTAATCATTCTATTTACATTAAAGACATACAAAAATTCAGACTCACAATTCAACACATCTTGATAATATTTTTCTAAACCCAGACCAAAACCAGCTACAAACTTCTTATTCTTAAGATCATAATCCATATCCACCATTGAAATTTTACATTCTAAATGAATTCTATTTTTAATTTTATGACCTTCAGTAAAAGACCTATTAAACAAACAAACAATTCTTTTTTCCATATTATTTTTAATTTTAAAATTTAAAGAGATTAACAAAAGTTAAATTATCTAACTCTTATCGATAACTAACAAACTAACAAACTAACTAATGGACTCACTAACTAACTAACTAAATAACTATAAATAATTATTACAAATAGAAACTAAATTTTACAATATTTTTTCTATTCTAAATCTAAAGTTTTTAAAAAAGGCTGATTCGCATATCATCTTCATAATTATTTAGGAGAAACTCTGATTAAACCATTAGAAATTACAGGTTTTACATATGCATAGCAATTAAAAGAGTTATAAACAGGTTTATTTACTATAATTAAATTAGTAACTTGACTTTCGCTAAGACTAGCTTTAAAAAGTACAAAGAATGTTAATGTTTTCTCTTTAACACTTGAGTAGTTAACTTCCTTTTCAATATTAGGTATAAGAGAAAGTGCTTGTTTATGTAACTCTTCAGGACCTTTTAAGTTCTCAACCTGACAAGCTTTAAGTACTTTAACATATCAGCTATGTCTAATTCATAAAACAATATTTGTTTTAGCAGAATCTTCAAAGATTTCTCTACTTAGTTTTAACATTTCTATTTCTCTAGTATGTTCTTTCAATTTCTCTAAATATTTTCTTTTTACCTCTAACAATTTATCATATTCAGTTGAACCTACAAATATATCTTTAATAGAAGTGGCAATTTAGCTTCTTTACCTTAATCCTTTAAGATATATTCTGTGAACAAACCATAAGTTAAAACTGTTCCAACAAAAACAGTGTTGTCACAATTACCTTTTATACAATAGATTGCCTTAGTTAACAAAGTGGCAAATCTATCTTAGGGAGAGTTCTTTACATCCAAATATTTAGTGTTTTTAAGTACAAATCTCATATGTCTAACTCTCTGGTAAGCTATGTATCCATTATATAACATATAAATAAATACGTTGAAACCTAAAATGTAAACAAAAAATAGAGAAACACCATTTAATCTACTATATAGAATATACATTACACTAATTCCACCTATAAATCTTATAATTCTAATATAAATTCTATTTTTCAACTCTAAAATATGAGGAGGTAATGAAGGTGTATGATATCCTTTTTTGATCCCAGCCACAACTCGATCAAAAAACCTCTTGTCTTTTGCCTTTGTCTGTTCCTTTGCTATTGACTTTCCACTATTCGAGCCCGCAGCTCTGCCTTTCTGCGAGCCTTTAGCTCTTCTTTTGCCTTTGTCTTTGCTGCCTAATGCAGAAAAGCAAAGGGAGCAAAGGTTGCTTTCGACTTTAGTCCTAAGCAAAAAGTCCTCTAAGGAGGACAAAGTCATTAGGGAGTTGCAATAGGACCCTAAGGGGTCAATAGCAAAGGTAAAATATTCAGTCTTCTTACTATTAGTATAGTTAAGCCTAATTTTACTATTAAAAAACCTACTATTCAAATAACTCTTACTATTAGAATTACTATAACTAAAGCTATTAAATTTCATATAAGAACTTAAACTAGATCTAGGAAACCAACTGAAGAATGCGCAGCACCAGGTATTAAATAATAAAAGTATCTTTTCATAAAACAAGGGAAAAGGCTTATAAAGCATACAAATTTTACTAATACAAAGTTTATATACATAATTTGTCCAATTTTTCATTGATCTATTTTTGTCTTTCATTTTATTCTTTTTTATTCATTTTTGTTTCTATTAATAGATGTTATATTAATTTAATTTGTGAAAATTAAGTTATAGAATAATTCAAAAATAAGAATATTCCAATAACATTCTTCTTTTAAAGTTTTACACTTTTCATACAATCCTTTGCGATTTACTATTCCACCCCTCTAGTCTCCTTAGTGGTCCTCTCTTCTAGCCAGCTACTCAACCTTTGCATTCAACCCCTTAGGTTACTCTGGACATAGGCAAAGTAATAATAAGAATAAAAAAAAAATAACTGCCTTTGCTTCTCCCCTTATGCCTTTGTCTGTTTACCCTAATGGGTACAAGCAACCTTTGCTCCTTTCGCCTTTGCTATTTACTCTTGTCTAAAAGACAAAGGCGAAAGGAGCAAAGGTTGTCTGGACTGCCTACCTCTATTCGAGCCTGAAGCTCTTGAGCAAAGGTTGCTTATTACTCTGTCTAAAAGACAAAGGCAAAAGAAGCAGGATAGCAAAGGTAGAGCTTAAGGCTCGAATAGAGGGAGCAAAGGTATAAATAAAAATAGAAATAAAGTCAAAAAGATCAAAAACAGAAAAAATACAAAAAGAAAGTGAAATAAATAAAAAAAAGAATCCATATAGAAAAGGGGAATTCTGCAAATTTAACAATATAAATTATTTCATCCAATAAAAAATTTAAACCCCAAAACAGAAGTAACCTCTATAAAGGGAAATTTTCTTTAAATATCATGATTCTTAAATGTGCTCTTTTGTAACCATTAAATTTTCAATCTGAGCTTATTTCAATTTCTACTCTAAAAAGGATTGTACTGGGAATTTATGTAGAGTGTGGAAACATTATACCCTGAAATAGGGCAAAATAATTACCGTAAAACTAGCCGCAGTATTATTTTTCTTAATGTAACTTATATAACAAAATCTTTAATCTCGTGTAAATATGTGATATTTTACTATTAAGTCTGATTTCAAAAAAGCTCTAATTGACAATAAGTAAGTTCCATACCTATTAGTTATAGAAACCTTAAAAGATCCATCTGCTTCAGTAAACCTGTAACACTAAGGTTTAAAGTGGATTTAGTTATCCAAATGTATTGTTAAAAGCTTTGTTTTACTAAATTGTAGGGGGGGGGGTTAAACTAAGAAGCAGCAGAATCTAACCATACTAAGAAATCTGGAGAAGAAACAGCTTCAACAACAATAGGCATAAAACCGTGCCAAACACCACAGATTTCAGAGCATTGTCCATAGAAAGTACCGGATCTTTCAGCTAAGAACGAGACTTGATTCAACCGTCCGGGTACAGCATCTAATTTTAAACCTAAAGAAGGTACAGCAAATGAGTGTAAAACATCAGCACCAGTAATAATTAATCTAATGTGGCAATCAACAGGTATTATTAATCTATTATCTACATCTAATAATCTAAATTGTCCTAATTCTAAATCTGATTCAGGTATCATGTACGAATCGAAATCAATTGAATCCCCACTATCAGTGATAAAATCTGAATATTCATATGACCAATACCATTGATGCCCTACTACTTTGATTGTTAATGTAGGACTGATAACTTCCTATACTCCTCTAGCTATTAAAAATTAAAAAAAATTAGCTTTTTTTAAATAACCGCTACTCTACTTACCCCAAAATTTTACAATCTTTTATGATTATCATAATTACTGGTGGTAGTTGTAGCAATTCCCTCCCTAACCTAAGGTTAATACTAATGTGTAGGAAAGGTGAAGCTGCTAAAGCTAGAGAAGAGTTGGACTATATCATCATCCATATCTTGGGTCAATGCTTTATTGAGAGATTCGGTGGATGTTTCGCGTGTAGTCTCTGAGGATCCCACTCTTGCATTTGGATATACAATTAGGGTTTCCTGCTGATTGTCTATTTCCCTATAAATAATAGGGGTATCTCTAGGATGTTCACGCTCACTATTCTCTAAGTAAACGTACCTAAAAGTATTAAGAGTTTCCAGCATATAGCGAAATTATTCAATTAGCATTCCTGCTAAAGGGGACAAAGTATTTTTGTCTATTTATTGTCGTAGCTTATATTGCATTGATGGGTGGAAGTGCGGTCTTACAATATATCGAAATAAGGGCATGGACTTACCTGCAATTCTTATCATAGGTTGGCCTGCATGTTGTTGGATTGTACTAAACAGCCCAAACTGGTAATGAAGCATTGCTGCTAACAGGTTACATTCCTTAAATGTGAAGCTTTCAGTATGAAAATAGAAGCCACTAGGAGTCCATGAACCGTCGTCCTTTGCTCAATAAGACAGAGATATTGGATTGAGATATTGTAGTAGATCTGTAGTAATTACCTTTGTGTAAATTTTACCACTTTTAACACTAACTAGCTGCTTTTTATATAATAATTTGTGCAAATTAGCCAGAGCAGGATAACTACGAGTCATTACTTGGATGAAAGGATGAGGTATTCCTTTTCTTAGACTAAGATTAATCAGAGGAAGTTTACCACAGTAGGGACTTAGTGTATTATACTCGTGCCATATATATTCAAATCGCTTAATAGTTTGAGTTAATACAAAGTACGGTGTTACTTAGGTTCTGTAGTAATGCATAGTTCCGTCTCCTTGCAGATGTCCTACTATTTGTGAGGGGATCTCAATTCTTAAATACAGTAATATCTCTAGAATGCTTATTAAGTCTAATATTGCTAATTGCACCTGTTACACCAAATGGTACTACAAAAAGTAGATTGAGACACAATCTTACTGAACGGCGTAGATGCCAATGCTGTTAAAGCTAGATAAAGTATAGACCAGGACTATCCATTAAATATAATAATCTAAATGAAGGGAAAGCAATAGCAATTAATAATAAAGCTGGAGTAATAGTCCAAATTAATTCTAGTACTGTACCGTGTGTTAAATATTTATGACTTATAGGGTTTTTATTTGAACTATAGTAATATATTATAGAAAATAATACCCAAAATACTGATAAACTAATTACAATTAAATAAAATCCAATAGTATTATGTAAAGTAACTAAACCTGTAAATCCAGGTGCGGCACTGTCTTGAAAACCTAACTGCCAAGGTGCGGGGGCATCATTAAATATGTTTAATCCTGTACCTTGGATTAAATAGGATAATAGCTGTTGTAAGTTAAACATTTAAAATTTTTATTATAGTCTTAATATACTTTTTAGTTTTACTTTTTTACTTTTCTCCTTTCTTCTATATTTATTAGGACTTTGTTTCACCTATTTAACCTCCCCCCCTTGCTTTAACTCCAACATTGCCCTGTATCCTTCTATTTTTCCACTTTTGATTTCCTTTTTATTATCAGATAAAAACACATAGTAAACATTAGCCTTGCTTTTAGTACCACCAGCTGACCTGATGACTCCTTTGTCTCTAAGTCTCCTTTTTGGACCTTTTGATCTATTTTTTTTTAGGTAAAAAAAAATAGATCAAAAGACAAAGGCAAAAGGTCAACTAAGGAGACACAGGCAAAGGGGAGAGGCAAAGGTCAACTAAAAACATAGGCAAAAGCCCACTAAGGAGACTAGGCAAAGGGGGGGGAGGTGGCAAAAGATAAAAAAAAAGCAGGCAGCTGGGAGGAGAAATAGGGAGGATTGAAATAAAACTAGTTGCGACAAGGGGGTATAAGTAGAAATAATTGAAACAAGAGCCTTAACAAATTAGAAAGGGTATAGACAATAAGTAAAATCCTTTTTAAGCTAAAAAAAAATTTTTTTTGCATCTTAAGAGCTTGAGCTTGGGTTGTTTGATTCTACCTAAATAATTAAGTATATAATAATATAAGGATTCAAACCTTATTATTATTTAATTGCTCTTTTAATTTTTTTTAAGCTAAAGCATAGCTGCTGTTTTATCCTTTTTAATCAAGATCCATATTCCAAATTATTAATTTACAAGGGTTCCCACTGCCTTACTTTTCCCTTTTGCCTCCAGTTTTATTTTTATGCCACCCCCCCCTTTTCGGTTTTTAGCTTTTATTTTCCACATATTGAAGCTTGAAGCCCCCTCCCTAAGGCGAATGTAGTCTATGCAAAGACATTGCTAGATATAGAAATAAACTGTGGTGGATAAATAAACTGGGAGGCTTAGTAAAAAAGGTAATAATATAAATAAACAAAAATAGAAATAAAAAGAACAAAAGAAAAATAGATCTGGAAATAAAAAGGTATAATTAAAAATACTTCTACTTTTATTTTTTTTCTACCTTTGCAATGTTTTAGCCAAACCTTATCGCCTAAACGCTCCTCATAAAAAAGAGGGGGGGGTTATTCTTTTTTTTCTCCCCCCTTATATATTAGAAGCCTTATTAATTAAATTTACAATTATAAAGTATAGAAAATTATTTACTTAATTTAGTAATATAAGTTCTGATAACTTGTGTTAATAAAGAAACGGGTAAAACATATTTAGATAAAATATATACTACACTAAATAAAACTACAAAAGTAATAAAAATTTGATTGAAAAAGTAAAAAGGTATTAATTGTGGCATAATTTTTGTTTAATTGTTTATATTTTCTTGATTATTATCTTTAAGTTTGACTAAAATTCAAAGGACCCCGCCACCTTTGTCTAATCTAGCACACCTAGGGCTAAATTTAATCTTTAGCTTAGAAAAGCTCGGTATCGCGTGCTCTCTACGTTTCTATTTGATTATCTACTTTAACTCCATAGGAGGGTAGAAAAAGAATAGAAAGAAAAATCTCTGCTAATTTTATTAATATTCACCCCCTACCTAACCTAAAATTTAAAGTACTTTATGCTTAGTATTATAAGCAAATAAGTAAAATTAAATTAGTTTTACCTGTTTTTATCCAAACCCTCCCAAAGGCATTAGCCTAGCTTTTATTTTAGGGTAGGGTGGTTATTTGCTTTCTAATTAACTTTTGCCTTTATTTCTATTTTTATTTATAACCTTTGCTTCTCCCCTTTGCCTCTCCCCTCTGTAGCCTTTGTCTGGACTGCCTCCCTCTATTCGAGCCTTAAGCTCTTCCTTTGCTTTCCTGCTTAAGGCAGTCAAGACAAAGGCGAAAGGAGCAAAGGTTGCTTTTGACT
>Ga0157378_10000887_pt1 | contig 27608 bp, 30 predicted proteins | sample M65metaG_FD_115309 | JGI IMG/M metagenome (GOLD analysis project Ga0157378, IMG submission 115309) | Miscanthus rhizosphere microbial communities from Kellogg Biological Station, Michigan, USA - M6-5 metaG | ecosystem: Host-associated > Plants > Roots > Rhizosphere > Soil | place: USA: Michigan... | reverse complement strand
TTCCTAGTCGAACGCCACCCTACTTCGCGATCGACGGAATCCACGCGTCCGTGGGGCAATCGCACTCCCAGGTGTAGCCCGGCTCCCCGCCGTGGCTCGGCTCCGCACCGAAGATGCGCTTTGTGCCGTCCTCGAGGGTCACTTCACGTCCGCTGAAGATTTTCAACGTCGCATCGCGCGCAGGCCACCCCGATACCGCAATCCGGTTGCCCTCGCGGAGCGAATCTTTATCCCAGCCTTGTCTGCGCAGCACCGTCGGCGGGTATCCCTCGATCATCCAGCGTTCTGTCTTTCCGTCACTCTCCACGTCCAACGCAAGAACCACATGCGGATTGCTCCACTGCACGGCAGCGACCCTTCCGGTAAGCGTCCCGGATTTCGCCGCGTCGTAGTGCGCTGAAAAGGGATGATGCGCGCTAGCCACGTTCATGACCAACGCGAATATCGCCACGACCCGAAGCAAAGTCCATGTGCGCATAACAATCTCCTTGTACGGAATTTCTTATATCCCCGCCGTAGACTACTCTTTCTAGCCCAGACACTGGTGTCAGTCTACCCGAAGTCGGTAGCAGGGGCCGGTCAGATCAGGCCGCTCTTTGTAACCCCCGTTCATCAGCAGCGCCCTTAAACGCGAAGAATCCCGCGCTTAATCGCAGTGACCACAGCCTCCGTCCGATCCCCTACCCCGAGCTTTTCGTGGATGCTCAACACGTGGGTCTTCACGGTTCCTTCGCTGATGAACAGCAGCGTCGCGATCTCCTTATTGCTTTTGCCCTCGGCGATACACTTCAACACCTCGATCTCGCGCGGAGATAACTGCGCTCCACCCATGGCCCGCTCAACCAGACGAGCCGCCGCGCGTTCCGAAACGTGCGAGCCCCCCGTGTGAATCTTGCGGATGGCTCCAAGTAAGTCAGCCGTGGAACAGTCTTTCAGCAGATACCCTTTCGCGCCGTTTTCGAGCGCCCGAAAGACGCTTTCGTCGTTGTCGTAGGTGGTCAGCACCAGAAGCTTCGCATCCGGAAATTCACTCCGAATGGCCAGGATTGCGCCAGCGCCGTCGAGTTCCGGCATGGCCAGGTCCATTAAAACCACATGGGGCCTCAATTGGCGATATTGCGTCACCGCTTCGCGCCCGTTCCGGGCGAGCCCCACAACGGTCATGTCCGGCTCGAACTTCAGTACCGCCGCAAGGCCGTCGCGCACCACCGCATGGTCTTCGGCGATCAGAATGCGGATAGGAGCTTCAGGCATTCGGGACCGTAACCACGATTCGTGTGCCTCGCCCAGGATCGCTCAAAATCTTGATCTCGCCGCCAATCTGGTGGGCGCGCTCCCGCATGCCGTCCACTCCGAATCCGGATGGTTCCGCGCCGGTCATGCCCCGCCCGCTGTCACCCACTTCGAGTTCCACCGATCCCGTCCGATACGCCAGCCGGATGCCGATGCGTTTTGTGCCGGAATGACGAACTGCGTTGGTCAGTGCTTCCTGGGCGATCCGCAGCAGGTTGGCTTCGCACTGGTCGGGCAGCGCGTAAGGCTGGCCTTCGAGTGTGCTGTCGAGCTGAACGGCGGAATCGGATGTAAGTCTGCGGCCGATCTGCTCCATCGAGTCCAGTAAACTGCCGTTTGAAAGTGCGCCGGCCCGCAGCGCGGAGACGGAACGCCGGGCTTCTTCCAGGCTCGCATTCGCAAGCTCGCGGGCTTTCTCAATGTGGATTCGCACGTCCGCAGAGTCCGCCGGCAAGCGCTGCTCGGCTGCATTCAACTGCATCATGATGCCGGTGAAACCTTGCGCCAGCGTATCATGGATATCCCGCGCGAAACGCGTGCGCTCGGCGACAATCGCATCGCGCTGCCGCTCCTCGGCTACACGGTTGGCCTCGAACAGTCGTTCCAGTTGCCGCGAAAACTGGATCACGAGCCATCCGGCGGTAACGTACACAGCACACCAGCCTGCATTCACTTTCCAGCCGCTGGAATCCATAATGGCGAATTGCAGGGAAACACAACAAATGAAAGTCCACGCTCCCACGTAGAACTCCCCGATTAGGAGCCCGCTTAGCAGGATTGTCAGAATAAGCACTCCGCCGTATTGGGGATATCCGTCGCCCGGCTTGAGAAGCGCGGCCTGCGACCAGGTCACGGCGAAAGCGACGCCCACAAAGAGTGTCGAGATTGCGAATTCGGTCCGCCGTTTCCTTGGGCCCCAACGCAGGCTTCCGGCGGAGATCAACAAACACACGGCCGGCCAGATTGTCGTGCCTCCTGGAAAGAATTTGGATTTGGGAACTCCACCCCACACGAAAAGGGAAGCCTGGACGGTAAGGGCAACGAAGCAAACGGCCAAAATGGAGGGGAGCATGGCGGCGCGAAGCGGTTCCAGGTGCACCAGCCTTTCCCGTATAGTCCTGCGCTTGGACAGTTCCTTCGCGTACCAGCCTTTGAATACTTGGGTGAGAGCCATTCAAACACTCCCTAGAGACGGCCAAAGACCCGAATAAACAGCGCGAAGACTCCCATCACTCCCAAGATGCCGGCAAACATGACCGCCATGCCTACGAAGGGATTTTGGTTCGGAGGGCTCGGAGCGCCACGCCGCTTAAAATCCTCTCGGGCCTGGGCTCGGACCCATTCTTCTTCTCGGATACGTTCCCGTTCTTCAGTAGAAAGTGCCATGGCTCATTGTGCGAGTTTTGCCGGCCGGAAACCATCGAGATTTCGGAGGGTTTTGAGGTCTACCGATCGGCAGAGCCTAGGTTTCGTCGTACCAATGGCGCCAGCGCTGGCGGGACGGAAACAGCTTGATCAGCAGCATGCCGGCGATGAATCCGCCGATGTGGGCGAACCATGCCACGCCGCCGCCCGTATAGCTGCGGTCGCCGATGGATTCGTAGCCGTTGAGGAACTGCATGGCGAACCAGAAGAGCAAATAAAACGGCGCGGGAATCGCAATGCGCGTGAAGAAGATGAATATGATCGCCAGCGTATCAATGTGGGAGCGCGGGAACCTGATCAAGTATGCACCCATCACTCCGGCGATGGCGCCACTGGCTCCGATGGTCGGGACCCGCGAGTAGGGATTCGCAAGCACCTGCACGACGGCCGACGCAAGACCGCAGACCAGGTAGAAAGTCAGAAAGCGGCCGCCGCCGATCAGGTCCTCTATGTTGCGGCCGAAGACCCACAGGAACAGCATATTCCCCAGCAGGTGCAGCCAGCCGCCGTGCAGGAACATGGACGTGAGCAGGGTAATCAAGTGGAGGTCGTCCGGAACGATGCCCCAGCTGGAGATGAACCGGTCCACGCGGTAGCCCAACGTGAATTGATAGAGGAAGATAATCGTATTGACCGCAATCAGTGCACCGGTGACGAAGGTGCCCGAGTAGACCCGCTCGCTGGAACGCAGCGGGATCATGCAGTGAGTTTGAAATCGGGATCAGCGCGGCGCGCTCCGCGCTCCACCAACGCGCGCGCTTCTTCAGCCGTAGCGATTCCGCCCCTGGCTCCCAAGTGGGTGCAGTTCAAAGCGGCCATCGCGTTGGAAAATTCTAGTGCGTCGCGCACGGGGAAGCCCTTGAGCACAGAATAACAGAAGGCTCCGTGAAACACGTCTCCGGCGCCGGTAGTATCCACGCAATTCACCACGAATCCTGGGGAATAAGTAAACTTCCCGGCCTCCCGCGCCAGAGCTCCGTGCGGCCCTAAAGTCATCGCAGCCACCCGCATGCCACATTCCTTTTGGATGCGCTCCAGCGCGCGAAACGGATCGCGTTCCCCAGTCCAGCGCGCGGGAAACTCCGTGCTGCCCACCAGATAGTCGACGCAGGCGAGTACCTGATCGAAACCGGGATAGACGTTGTCTACATCGACGCTAACGGGAATACCGTGTTCGCGTGCGATGCGGACTGCCCGCGCGACGGCGGGCGTATCGTGTCCATCCACGTGCAGCATGCGCGCACTGGCGATCTTCTCAGGCGTGATATGGGCGGGATCGATGCTCAGGCAATCCGGCCGATGCCAGAAAATGGTGCGCTCACCGGTGGACTGATCGATGACGATGTAGGCGCTCTGATTGGGGCAGCCGGTGCGGATCTCAACGTCGTCCAGATTCATGCTTACTTGGTCCACACCAGCCTCGCGCAAGCTGGTCATCTGGACGCGGCCGCGTTCGTCGTCGCCCACGGCCCCGATATATTTCGTGCGCAGGCCGAGTTTGCGGCAGGTCACGAGGGCGCTGGCTACCTGGCCCCCAGGGCTCAGGATTTCACGCTCGAAAGCGATCTTTCCGCCCAGAGCCGGGTATTTCGATACGAGCAAAAGCGTATCGGTGGCGTTGAGACCGACGCCCACCAGATCGAATTCTGCGCTCACCGCACGACGCCCAAGATCATGTCCACGAGCTGGCTATGTTCCTGGACCAGGCTGAGGACCTCGGAAATGTGACTCTCGGAAGGGATGTAGAAAAGCTGGACGGAAACGAAGTTCTTCTTGAGCGTTGCCGTAAAGTCGCGAGCCTGCTTGGGCAGATCGAAATAGTCCCACTGGCAGTAGCTGATCCAGAACGGCGGCGCACCGGAACGGGCGTGCGCGACGGGGGAAGCATCGTGCTTGGAGGCCCCGGGATTCCCGCCGGTATCGCCGGCGATAAACGTGTCTAGCTTGTCCACGTTGTAGACGCCGCTCATAGCGATTACGCCTGCGATAGACCTGCGTTCCAAGTCGAATTTCTTCAGATACTTGTCGTCGAGCGCCAGCAGGGAAACCAAGTGCGCTCCGGCGGAATGTCCACTGGCGAAGATTTTCGCAGGATCGCCGCCGAACTGCGCGATGTTCCCATGGACCCAGGCAAACGCCGCAGCCACATCCTCAATCTGGGCCGGATGAGGATTCTGCGGCATCAAGCGGTAGCTGGGAATCGCCACGCCAATACCAGCGCGCGCGAAGCGTTCGCCCACTGCTTTGTAAATAGCCCGATCCCCCGTCCGCCAGGATCCGCCGTGCACGAACAGCAGCACCGGGAAGCTGGTCTTGCCCTGGGGAAGATACAGATCGAGCTTATGCTTGGCGGCATCGGCAGGATCGCCTTGAGTGTAGGAAATATCCAGGCGTTCCTCGACGCCAGGCGGATTTTGCGCCGCAGGGATAGCCACGTTCGACGGGGAGCCCACACGAATCGGATTGGTAAAGATCCAGGGGCGCTCTTCGCCGTCAATGGTGAGCATGGCCTCGATCCGGTAGGCGCCCGGGTCCCGAACGATGTACTCCAGCTTCCAGTCCTTGGCTTCGGACACCACAACGTTGTCGCGCAGCAGGCGGATGCTGGCGGGAACCGGAAGGCGCGCGGCGATGGTTACCCCGCCCGTGAGGCCATTGTGCACTACGGTGTCGCCCATTTCGAAGAGGCCGAAATAGCTTTGCGCGAAGAAGGCAACGCCGGAGGGATCGCACAGCCAATCATGCGCGACGTAGGCGCGTCCGGCGGCCAGCGAGGCGCGAATTGCGGATTCGGTCAGCTCGGTGGCCAGGATGTGCGTCGTGGCATGGCGGAAAGCAGCGGTGTAGGCATCGTCCTGATCTTTCGTGATCTGCGCCGGCGGAATGTGCGTTCGCGCGAAAAGTACGGACTGAGCCGGCAATGGCGGCGCAGGCGCGTGAACGTCGGTGCCGAAGGCCTCGTCTGGAAGCTGCTTGAATTTAGACGACGCTCGTTTGGGATCCTCCTCGGCGGGTTGGCCGAAGATATCGGTACCGGCAAAATCCTCCGCAGGTCCGCGCAGGAACAGAATCTTATCGCGCAACGCGCTGGTGGTTGTCCCGAACACGACTTGAACGCCGGCATTATGGGCTGGCTGGAGGACGGCTTCAGGAGCTACGGGCGCTGGGAGAAAAACCGCCCGAAAGTCCTGGTAGACGCCCTCGACAGGGAAGTTGGCGCGGGTTTTCTTCCATTCGACGATCTGGGCATGGACGGCCTGGAGGCGGTCATCCTTCAAACGCTCGGCGGGTGTGCGGGCGGAGGCGATGGCAACAACGAGGAAGAACAGTATCGCTCGCACGACTCCATTCTAGAGGAACTCAGATGCCGCGAAGCATTCCGCCGTCCACCTGGAGGCTTGCGCCGGTGATGTAGCTGGCGGCATCCGATAACAGGAAAACGGCAGCCGCGGCGAACTCGTCGGGATCCCCATAACGGCCCAGCGGAATGGTGGCGAACATACGTTTCTGCTGCTCGGGGACGGTGATGCCGGCCCGGCGGGCATTTTCATCGTCGATTTCCTTGACGCGATCCGTGAAGATTCGCCCGGGGATGAGTTGGTTCACGCGGATCTTGTGCGGCGCAAGCTCGGCAGAGAGAATCTTGGAAAGCGAAGATACGCTGGTCCGCATGACCGTAGAAAGCGCGATGTTCCCGATGGGTTCTTTGACCGCCGAAGACGTGGCCAGCACGATCGCACCGCCTCCCCGGGAAGTCATGGAAGGCACCGCCAGGCGGATCATCCGCACGGCGCTCAGCAGCAGGAGTTCAAACGCGTTCTGCCATGCGGCGTCGTCGAATTTGAGCACCGGACCGGCCGGCGGACCGCCCGAATTGGTATAGAGCAGATCAACGCCTCCAAAGCGTTCGACGGTTTCCGCGTGCCAGTTTTCAAGCGCGTCGGCGGAGCGCACATCGGCCGCGAAACCCACTACGTCGGCCCCGGTTTCCGCCCGGATCGCGTCGGCGGCGGCTTGCGCAGCTTCGGGATTGCTCGATGATAACGAGACTTTCGCGCCTTCGCGGGCTAAGCCGCGCGCCAGGGCGAATCCGAGTCCGCGGCTGGCGCCGGCAACCATGGCAGCTTTATTGGTGAGTTTAAGGTTCATACGGGGTTCACGAGAATACTCGATTGTACGAGAATTAGTACTTGAATCCACAAAACGCGCCGTCACTCAAGAAGCTCACAGAAATCTTCTTCCGGATCGGGAACACCACCTTCGGCGGAGGATACGTGACCATGGGCATGTTGGGGCGGGAGCTGGTGGACACGCGCCGCTGGATCAGCTCAGAGAAATTCGACCTGGCGTTCGCGCTGGCACGGGTGACTCCGGGAACGAATATCATCGCCTTCTGCGCCGCCATCGGCGCACTGATTTGCGGGCTCACCGGGGCTGTGGCGGCGGTGGTTGCCCTCACTGCACCGTCTGCTGTTCTGGCCGTATTGATCGTGCAGGGATTTGAATCCTGGCAGGGGAACCGGATCGCCATGGCGGCGATCGCTGGAACGGTGGCGGCGGTGGCCGGCATGATGTGGTCCACCATCTGGACCATCCTGCGGCCGCATGTGGGCGGACTCACGCGGAACCTGCAAGTAGTGCTGATCGCCGGCGGGGGATTTCTGGCATCGTGGAAATTTCACGTCACCCCGCTGCCGATCATCGCCGCAGGAACGCTCATCGGATTCCTGTGGAAGGATGGGGAGCGCCCGTGAATTTGCTGCTTCTGTACCTGCTGTTGCTGAAGGCCAGCGTGACGTCTTTCAGCGGATTGGGATCGCTTCCCATGGTGCGGAATGATTTCGTGGTGGAGCGGCAGGTGCTCACCGACCATCAGCTGAATATGGCGGTGGTTGCCGGACGCACGGGCCCCGGCCCCAACGGGCTGTATCTGGTGTGCGTAGCCTATGCCGCCGGGGGATTTCCCGGCGCGGTGTTGGGATTCCTGGCGCTGGTTACGCCGGCTTTTCTGGTCATCCCGCTGATGCGCTGGCTGGGCAAGCGAGCGGATATCCCACGGGTCCGGAGCGCGATTCGCGGACTGCTGCTGGCCAGCGCGGGTCTGCTGCTTTCATCGTCGGTACCATTGACGCTGGACGCGTTCACCGGGATATTTTCCGCGGTTCTGATGACGGCGAGCTTCGCGGTGCTCACCTTCACGCGAATCGATTCAGCCTGGCTGATGCTGGGAGCGGCTGCCGCGGGACTGGCGACCCTGATGTTTCACTAGGGGAGATCGCGCAGTCCAGCATCGGAGTGGGGCTTCTCGCGCAGCCTAGTGGTACTGCTGCATCGCCGCTTGATACAGGTAGAGCGCGGCCAAACCCAGACCGAGAATCACGGTGACGATGGTCAAAGTGACTCCCCACTTATCGATAACGCCTAAGGTGTGAAACGTGCTTACTTGTTGAGGAATCAAGCGTTCTTCGCCTGCGGACAAATGCAGATAATCATCTTCTCGCATGGAAACGAACTTCCGGTACAACGCCAGCGCCAGAGTTGCGGTTCCCAAAATGGCCCAAAAGATCACGAAAGCAGTCACGGCTGTAGTCTCCTTATGACCGTTAGGAAGGCAATCAGGAGGCCACTTTCACCCAGAAACAAAAAGCCGCGTGCGGGAACCTTCGAGCAGGCACCCGCACGCGGCTAATTCTTGGAACCGAGAACGAAAACTACTTCGTGTCCCCGTCCTTACCTTTCTTGGCCTTTCCCTTCTTGGGGGTGTCCTTGCCATCCTTAGCGTCGCCAGCCTTGGCGTCGCCCTTCTTCTTGCCGCCCTTTTTCTTGGTGGCTGCCTTATCCTTGCTATCGGCCTGCGCGAACGTGACGGTCGCGGTTCCGACAACCAGGGCCAGGGCCAGCATGCTGCTCATGAGCTTTTTCATGTGATGTGAGATCTCCTTATTTGCCGAACGGCCATACCGTCCCGCGTTACCTATTCTGGCAACCGCACATGAACGGGCCCTTAAACATCCATTAAAATCGTTTCATTCCAATGCGTTAACGCCTCCCGAAATCAAAATCGGCGCTGCTTATCTGCGGGCTTAGAGTACCCAAGGGCGCCAAATCGGTTCAAGGAGCGTAATTTGGAACCGGATGAAACATGACGAACTGGCGGACGAGCTGGCCAAGGAAGCCGGTGTGGCGAAGGCGGCGGCGCAGGATCAGATCGAGGAACTAGTCCAAAGGATCCTGAAGAAGCTCCGGCGTGGAAGATCGGTGGCGCTGCCAGGGCTGGGGAAACTCGTGGCCCGACCTGGAAAAAGGCAGTGAATCAAACCAAGCGGATCCTCAAGATCGTGCGGCGCGCGCTGGAGCGCGGCCAGACTGTGGAAATCGATGGCTTGGGCACATTCGGGACCCGCGGAACAGCGGCCGGCGGAGGGTACGAGTTCCGGCGGCAAACCAAGCCGAGAGTGTTCATCGCCTACGTGGAGGAAGATCTTGCTCTCGCGCGGCGTCTCCGGGACGGGATCGCGGAAGCCGAAGTCTCGCCTTGGATGGACAAAGACAACCTGCTGCCGGGGCAGGATTGGCCGCGCGCAATCCGCCGGGCCATTGAGATTTCAGACGCTTTCGTGGCGTGCTTTTCGACCCATTCGATCGCCAAACGCGGTCCGTTCCAGAGCGAGCTGCGGTGGGCGTTGCGCTGCGCGCGGCGGATGCCTCTGGACGAGACCTTCGTAATCCCAGTCCGCTTCGATCCATGCTGCGTACCCCGGCAGATCCAGGAGCGCAGCCAGTACGTCGACCTGTTTCCAGACTGGGACGCGGGAGTTAAGAAAGTTGTGAAAGCGCTTCTCCAGTGAGCGCGAGCCGTTAGTTCAGGCTCTGATTAGTTTAGGCTCTGATTAGTTCAGGCTTAGGATGGGCAGAATACTGCTGTAATCGTCAGTCCAGCCGCGGAACGTCGGGGCGGCCGTAGCCGGATACATGTTGGCGCCCTCAAAACTCGAACTTTGAAAGACGTTGTTGTCCGGAGACGTTATTAGGACCCAGGTTGTGGAGTTCGCGAAGGTATTATCGGATGCGTCGTCGGAAACCACGGTGGCTTTCTTGCCTACGAACTCCGCCCCTCGGAAGCATACCGGTGCCAGATCCAGATAACGATTCGAGATGTGCACCGCCAGTACGCCGTCCGGCTTCAACAGCTTGAAGTAGAGCTGCATGACCTCGCGCGTGAGCAGGTGAACGGGAATCGCATCGCTCGAAAACGCGTCAATCACCAGGACGTCATAGTTCGGCGGCGCTTGTTTCTCCATCGTCAGGCGCGCGTCACCCATGAGGACTTCTTTATCGCCCGCGCAATGGCCGAAGAAGGTAAACTCGCCGCGTTCGGAGAGCGATTTCACCAGGGGATTGATTTCATAGACGCGCACGTAATCGCCCGCGCGGCAGTACCCGGTCATGACGCCCGCGCCCATGCCGACTACGCCGTAGCGAACGGGTCCCAGCGCCTGCTTGGCGCCCATAGTGCGGCCGATGCCTGAGCTAGGTGCGTAATACGAGTTGACCTCGTAGCGATGCTCCGGATTCAAGCGCTGCGAGCCATGGTTGATGGTCCCGTGGAGCAGATTGCGCAGAGCGTATTCCTGCCCGACATCGTCGTCGCGAATACGCAGCTCGCCGTAGAAGTTTCTCGCGAACAGGTGGTAACCCTGACGGTCGGCGTTCTCTTTGCGCATCAAATATCCGGCCAGGAGTCCGACACCGATCGCCAGCGCGATGCGCACGGGGTTAGCGCCCAGCCTGGGAATTTCGACATTGAACAGCACGATCACCGCAAGAACGCCGCAGGCGACCAGTCCGATGGGAAGCTCAAGGTATGAGTTGAATACGCGGGGCGCGATGATGGCTACGAAGACTCCCCCAATGGCGCCGCCTACGGACACCATCAGGTAGAACAGCGTCAAATACTGCGGGGCCGGCTTATGCAGAGCCAGCTCGCCATGGCACAGCATGCAGCAGATAAATAGTCCCGCGCAGAAGATGGGAATCGAATACTTGATGTGGAAGTTTCCCTCGCCGGCATAGAGTGCGTAGGCCATCCACCCCAGAGCCGGTGCGACCCAGGGCAGAAAGATCCAGCGCTGATAGATCCTGTCACTCTCAAACGCGAGAATGAACGTGAGCAGATAGATCGCCAGCGGCACGACCCAAAGCAGCGGGATCGGCGCCACATTCTGGCTCATGTGATTGGTGATGGACACGAGCAGAGTGGAGGCGCACGCGGCCAGACTGATCCACAAGGCCAGCTGTCCGATCGTGGGCCGGGCAGCAGGGGGAACGGCAGGTCCCTCAGCGGCTGGCGCCGTGGCAAGCTCGGGCATTTTGTAATCGTCCGATTTGTTGCGGCTGACCCAGGCGGCGAGGAGGCACAACGCGGCAAATGCTACGTAGGCCGCGCTCCAGATATAGGCTTGCAGGGGTGACGCGATGTTCGGCTCCACCACAAAAGGAAAGCTCAGCAGCGCCAGCATGGATCCGAAATTCGATAACGCGAAAAGCCGATAGGGGACGCTGCTGCCGGTTCGCCGCACGTACCAGGCTTGCAGCAGCGGGCTGGTGGAGGAAAGCAGGAAGTACGGCAATCCAATGGTCGCGGCCAGTAATTCAAGAATGCGTAACGTGGGATCGCCGATTGCCGTCGGCTTCCATGAAACGCTGGGCAGAATCGGCAGAAGCGCGCAGCTCACCAGCAGAAGTCCGCCGTGGATCAGCATCTGCGTCTTGGCCTTGGCGAATTTCGTGAGGGCGTGCGCATAGGCGTAACCGGCCAATAGCGAAATCTGGAAGAACAAGAGTGCGGCTGCCCACACGGCGGCCGAGCCTCCGAACCACGGAAGAATGATCTTGGCGATCAGCGGCTGGACCTGAAACAACAGGAATGCGCTCAGGAAGATGGTAAGTGCGTAGAGGATCATGAGAGTTTACTTAAGAATCTGCCAGATGTTGCTGTAATCGTCGGTCCAGGGCCGGAATCCGAGGCGCGGCTGAAGCGTGGTAGCGTTGGCATCCTGAAAATTGGGATGGGAGAAAATCGCGGGCGCTTTCGTCAACAATACCCAAGTGTTCGAAACGTAGTAGGTTTCGGAATTCCCTTCATCGTACACCATGATTCCGGACCAGCCCATCTCTTTGGCGGCTTGCGCGATGATCGGCTCCAGATCCAGATACCGGTTGGAGATGTTGATCGCTAAGATTCCGTCCGGCTTCATATGGCGCTGGTAGGTGGCGTAGGCTTCGAGGGTGAGCAAGTGCATGGGAACCGCGTCGCTGGTGAACGCATCCATGGCGAGAAAATCGAGATTCTCGCTCTCCTTCATGTTTTCCAGCGTTAAGCGGCCGTCGCCGAAATACAGGTGCTTGTCAGCCGGACAGGATTTCCAGAAGTCGAACTTGGTCTGGGCGAGATCGAAAACCAGGGGATTGATCTCGTAATAGTGCAGCGTATCGCCGGCGCGGGCCAGGGTGGCGGTGACTCCGGCGCCCAGACCCAGAATGCCGATCCGAATGGGACCGTTCGCACCCTTGCTGCGGATGGCGCGGGAGATGCCGGACGTTTCGCCGAAATACGAGGTCGGGATGCGGCCGCCGCCGGGACCAAGAAGCTGGGTTCCGTGGTTGATAGTGCCGTGAATCAGGACGCGCACGCCCGCGAAGCTATCCTCAGGCGGATCGTCCCGCACGCGAAGGACGCCATAGAAATTGCGGGCCGACAGCAGGTAATCTTTGTTGGAGCGTCGTTCCAGGCGGGCCAGATACACACCGAAGGAGAGCGCGACGATCAGCAGCGACGCGCGCACGGCCAGCGGCCGGGGAACGCCGTCATCGTCGGAGGAAAGCACGATAGCGATCAGGATGCCCAGGCCGGTGATGGCGATCGGCATTTCCCAGTAGTTGGGGAAGATGTGGGGCGCCAGCAGGGCGACGAACAATCCACCGATCGCACCCCCCAGCGAGACCATCAGGAAAAATAGCGTGAGATAGCGCGGGTGCGGCTTGCGCTTGGCGAGCTCGCCATGACAGACCATGCAGGCGATGAACAGCGCCCCGCACAGCATCGGGATCAGGCGTTTGATGACGTCGCTGTTGTTCTCGTACTCGGTCATGCCGTACGTGAACGCGCCCAGTGAGACGAGCCCCAGAGGCAGGAACAACCAACGCTGATAAATCTTGTCGCTTTCGAACGATAGGATGAAGCTCAGCAGATAGATGCTGAGGGGTGCAATCCACAACAACGGGATCGGCGCAACATTCTGGGTAAGGTGGCTGGTGGTTGCCAGCAGCAGGGTGGAAGCGCACGCAGCCAATGAGATCCACAGGAGAATTGTGGAGAACTTAGGCGCTGGCACTTCTTCTTTAGCGGCCTCCTGCAAAGCATCGGTTCCACTGCGGCTCTTCCAGGCGGCTAATCCGCAGACGATGGCGAAGGCGGCGAATCCGAGTGACCAAAGCCGGGCTTGAGAACGGAGGGCGATGTTGGGTTCCACCAGAAACGGATAGCTCAACAGCGCCAGCATGGAGCCAAAATTCGATAGCGCGAACAGGCGGTACGGAATCGCACCGGAGTGCGTGCGCACATACCAGGCCTGGAGCAGCGGGCTGGTGGCCGAAAGCAGGGTATAGGGGAGGCCGACGGTTGCGCCCAGCAGCAAAAGAATGCCCATCAACGGATCGGTTCCGCCCACGGGCTTCCAATAATCTTTGGGAATGATGGGAAGCGTGATCAGGCTGATGACCAGGAGGGTGAGATGCACCACCACCTGCCGCTTGGGCTTTACATAGCGGATCAGACAGTGCGCATAAAGATACCCGGCCAGCAGCAAAAGCTGGAAAAAGAGCAGCGATGCGCTCCACACGGCGGCCGATCCGCCAAACCACGGCAGGATGAATTTGGCGATCATCGGCTGGACCTGGAACAGGAGAAAAGCGCTCAGGAAGATGGTAGCCGCGTAAACAAACATGGACCGTCTAGCATACCGTAAATCGAGGCGGCCGCGAGTGAAGATGGCTTAAGGAACAGGGGTTTTGCGAACCGCCGTGAGCACTTCTTCGGCGGAATGCACCAGCATGTGGGTGACCACGCCCTGGTCATTCTTGATGAACTGGTAGGTCCCCAACAGGCGAGGCGAGAACTCGGTTTCCGACAGCGGGATCATGGGGACCTTTCCTTTGCCCTGCAGATCGATCAGAAGCTCGCCGTTCACCAATGTGATGGTGAAAACGTTGCGCGGAGCGCGGGTATCGAAGGCGTTGGCGGAGCCTACCTCGTACACCCCCACGTACTTCGCCAGAATCTCCGGCGGAACGATAACGGTTTTCTCCGCTTGTGTCCGCCCGATCAAATGCACGCGATCTTTCTCGTTCTCCGCACAGACGTATTCCAGCAACTCGGTGTCGGCCGCCAGGGTTCCGCCGGCCGAAACCGTCCAAGGCTTGGCGTAAGCCTGTGGATCGTTCATGGTCACCTGCAAATCCATGTGGCCGAAATCGCGCCGGCGGTAGCGTTCGGTCATGCGCAAGGCCTCGGTGTGCGGATGTCCCGCGAAATCCAACCAGGTGCGGTCGTTAAAGCCGGCGCTTTCGACCACCAGAGTTTCGCCTTCCCAGTGCCCTACCGAAAACCCCATCCAGTTCGGATTGGGATCCTGCGGGAGCTGGCGGCCGTCCAGAAAGATCTGGCGATAGGCCAGGTCTTCGTAGAGAATCACCATCACGGTGGGCGTCTGGACGATTTTCGCCAAGCCGGCCCGGGTAATGTGGCGAGGTCCGCCAGGCAAGCAGCCGGTGATTTCGGGATCATCTTTCCCGAAGTCGCCCAAACGCTGGCGGGACAGTGCGGCGGCCCAGGGCTGGATCTCACTGGCAGGCAAATCGGCAATGATATTCGCACCCAAGCCGATTTCAACGCCCAATCGCCAGAGGCCCGAGAGCTCCGGCTTGCCATCCGAAGTTTTCGGAGCCGGGGCGGCCAGATTCGGCTTGCCGTCGGCGGTACGAGGGATCCCGGCTGTCGGTTGGTTGAGCCACTGCGCGGAAAGGGACGTACCGATGAGGCCGGCGATGATGCCAACAGAGAGTGTAGTCACGATCGAGGGCTCAGGGTTGTGCGATGACGTGAACGGAATCGATTCGCCAAACCTTCCGGTCCTTTTTCACCACAAACAAAGCCGGATTGCTTTGCCATCCGTCGCGTGGACCAGGCCGCTCGTAGGAGTGGTCCTTGACGGCTTCCACTAACGCGACGTCTTTGGCGATAAAGCGGACGGACTGGATTTGGAATCGCGAGATCACTCGACCCTGATCCGGAAGCGCGGGATAGGAGTCCGCGACCGGAACGGTCGGCGGGATATACAAGGCCGCTTCGCCCCAGGGCTCCCTGGAAATCACCACATGTATCGCAGCGTCGCGGATGATTGCGGCGTTCCGCAAATCCATGGAGTTCGGCGACCGCCTGGATGATGCAACCCGGCCCAACTCACTGGCAGGCTGCGTGTCCAGGCGCGCCAGCTGGGGGAAACCGCTGAATCCGGGCATGAAGAGCGCGGGATTGTGAGGTGAGTCATTGAGCCCGAGAATCACCTTCTCCACGGCTGCGCGATCGCTTGCCTCATTCGCCCAAACCAGGGAGCTGAGGCCTAAAACCAGGCACAGTATGGTCTTCACGCGGTCATCATAGCACCGGCCAGGTTAGGATTCTATGAGCCGGCGTGGTCCCCAAACGCAACCTTTCGCGCGGGAGTAACATCAAAGGTAAAGAGGATTTAAGGACCGTATGAAGAAATCACTCAAACTTTTCGCACTTTGCTTGTCGGTAGCGTTAGGAACGCTCTCCGCTCAGACCACGCTCACCAACCCCGACCTGGTCAAGTTGAGCGAGGCCGGGCTGAGCGAGGATTTTATTCTCAACCTGATCGACCAGCAGGGTTCGCGGCTGCAGACCGAACCTTCGGCGCTGGTGGCGCTCAAGAACGAAGGCGTGAACGAACGGATTATTTCGGCAGCGGTCCGAAAGGCTCCTTCGCGCGAACCCTTGAACTCGGATTCCGTATTGCGGCTGGTTCAGGCCGGATTCAGCGACCGGTTTGTGATCGACCTTTTGAACGCGCAGCCGGCCAAGTTCACAGCCAGTGCATCGCGGATCGTGGAACTGAAGCAAGCCGGCGTCAGCGAGAGGATTCTCTCCTTGATGGTCCAGCAGGGCAGCGTGCGCGAGCTGCCGTCCGGCAGCCAGATCAGCGTGCGGCTGATTGATCCGGTGGATTCCGAGCGCAACAGAGAAGGCGACGAATTCCGGGCCAGCCTGGAAGATCCCATCACGCTGGGCAATGACGTGGTGGTGCAAAAAGGCGCCGACGCTCGCGTTCGACTGGTCAACGAGCAGGAGTCCGGCAAGTTTCAAGGCAGGGCTGCGCTTACCGTGCAGCTAATATCGATTACCACCGATGGCAGAACCATTCCAGTGAACAGTTCGGATGTATCCGAATACAGCGGATCGCGTGGAGCGCGCACAGCCAAATCGGCTGCTGCGGTGGGCGCGGTCGGCGCGATTATCGGAGCCATCGCGGGCGGCGGAAAAGGCGCGGCCATCGGGGCAGGAGCCGGAGCTGCCGCTGGAGCGGGCGCGCAAACCGTGATGAAGGGACAGCAGGTCAAGATCCCGTCGGAGACGGTGCTGACGTTTACCACGCAGCGGCCTGTTCAACTGCCGTAACCGGAAGACTATTTCTTGACGGATATGGTGACGTCGCCATCGATATAGGCGATGTACTCGGTGCCAGCATCGGCAGCCATATCCTTGGTTTTGGGTTTTGTGCTGGTCTCCACGGGGCGCTCGTTCTTGCCATCGGCGCTCCGGGCGGACTGAGCGCGAACCCGGTATTTCTTTCCATCGACCGCATCCACAACCAGAAGCCGCAAAGTTGCCTTGGCTCCGCCGATCCCGAAGGTTCCCTTACGGGCAGTTTGCGCAATTTCGCCAACCACGGAAGCTCCCTTGGCGATCACCACCAGGTCCCCTACTCGAATATCTTTTGAAACCGTGAAGTGAATCTGGCGGCCCTCCTCGGCGTTCTGAGGGATGTCTTCCACCAAGCTGATCGTAAATGCCATGCCGTCGCTCAGGGTAACCGCCACGACGCGAGAGGCTGTCGCGGAAACGGCTGGAATCGGCTCTGGGGGCGGCGGGGCTGCGGGGGCAGGTAAAGAAGATGACGTAGATGGGACCGGGGCTGCCGCCGGCACGGCCGCCGGAACTGGCGCGGGGGAAGCAGGGGCCGCATACTTCGCGGGAATCGCCTTCGGGTCTCGCATGGCCTCGATGATGTTTTCGCGAACGCCCGCCCTGGAGAGCCGGATGACTTCCTGGGACGAAAGATTGAACGCCGTCTTCGAATTGCGGATCTGGCTCAGAATAATCGCCGGCGAGACTTTCGCTTCCATCATCTGGATGATGTTGTCGTTCGTGAGCGGCTGATCAGTCGGTGCCGGGGGCGGCACAGGAGCGCTCGGAGGCTGTTCCGCGGCAACAACCGGGGGCGCAGGCTGCGGAGTGGTCTGCACAGCCTCCGGCACGACCGGTTGGATGTTGGGCGCCCGATGGGTCCACCACCAGGCTCCGCCGCCGGCTATAGCCAGGACGACGACTGCGGCCCCGGCACCGGTCAGCCAGGTCATTCCCAGTGGAAGCCTGGAACGCTTCTCCTGGGGGAACGGCGCCATTCCCGCACGCGTGCGATATAGCATGCCCGAGTCGGACTCATGTTTGAGCGCACCTAAGGCCGTCTGCACTTCCTTCATGGTCTGGAAGCGCTGGTCGGGCTGCTTGCGCAGGCATCGATTGATCACGTGCTCCAATTGCGGAGGCGTATCGGGTGCGATTTCAGGAATAGGCCGAGTCTCATCGCGCAGGATTGCCGAGAGCGTGGAGAGGGCTGAATCACCCGCAAAGGCCCGCGTCCCGGTAACCATTTCATACAGCACCACGGCAAAAGAGAAGATGTCGGAGCGGGCGTCCACCTTCTTGCCCTGGGCCTGCTCCGGCGACATGTAGCTGACCGTTCCGATGATGGATCCTTCCACGGTCAACGGTGCTTCGGCGATAGTGCGAGTGGTGTCGTCGCCCGAACCGGTCTGGCTCAGGGGGCTGCTGTCGGTCAATTTCGCCAAGCCGAAATCCAGCACCTTGACCAGTCCCGTTTCCGTGACCATCACGTTGCCCGGCTTAAGATCACGGTGGACGATACCGGCGGAGTGCGCGGTCTGCAGGGCATCAGTCATTTGGACGGCGTACTTGAGCACCTGAGGTACCCGCAGACCGCCCTTGGGAATCAGGTCGATCAGAGTCTTGCCCTGCACGAATTCCATCACCATGAACTCGGCGTCGCCTTCCGAGATGATGTCGTGAATCGTAATGATATTGGGGTGATTCAGCGCGGAAGCGGCCTGCGCTTCCTGAATGAAGCGGCGGCGGCGTTCGGGGTCGCCCGCGCTCGCACTAGTGAGAACCTTGACGGCGACGAAACGATTGAGGCGGGTGTCCTGGGCCTTCCAGATTTCGCCCATACCTCCGGCTCCGAGCTTTTCCAAGAATTGATAGTGGTGGACGGTTCTCCCGACCATAAATACGCCCTGGGATAGAAGTCTAGTTTGCCACACTTGCGCCCGAAAGTGGGACCCGCGGCCAAGAAAAACGCTGGAGCCCTGCGCCGTTTCACACAGAGGTCCGAGCGAGATCGCTCAGGGTCCGGAGTTAACCCCTCCGTTTTCAATGAGGCCCCATGGCGGGTCGATTGCACTACTCAGCAGCGAAAGGAGAACATAATGCTAGCGATCAAGCACATACTGTTCCCGATCGATTTTTCAGAGAGATGCTGCCGGGCCGTTCCGTTCGTCCGGGCCATGGCCGAGCGCTTTGGCGCCCGAATTACGCTGTTGAGCGCGGTTTCACCTTTCTGGCAAGCCGGCGCCGGCGACCCTTCGGCCGCCTTGCTGGTGGATCTGAATGAAGTCAAACTCGACCTGGAAAACCGGATCAACACGTCATTAGTGAATGAGTTCGCGGGTCTGGCGGTGGATCGGGTAGCGGAAATCGCCGATCCAGCGGAAGCGATCACCCGCTATGCGCACACCCAGGGCGTCGATTTGATCATGTTGCCGACGCATGGGTACGGTCCGTTTCGCACTCTGCTGTTAGGGTCGGTGACAGCCAAGGTGCTGCATGACGCGGAATGTCCGGTCTGGACCTCCGCTCACATAGAAGCACCTCCGGCCCTTAACCACCTGGCCACCCGCAATGTCCTTTGCGCTATCGACGCCACGCCCAAGAGCACGCCGCTGATGGAATGGGCAGCCGAATACGCCAAGAACTCGGATGCGACGTTGAGGTTGGTGCACGTGGTTTCGGGGGTTCAAGGCTGGCCGGAGCGACAGTTGGACCGGCAACTCGAGGAAGATCTGCGGGCGCAAGCCACGGAGGCCATCGGCAAGATGCAGAAGTCCCTGGGTATCGTGGCGCCGCTGTGCGTGTCGATCGGCGAAGTAGCAGGAGCCGTTCGCGAAGAGGCCGAGCGTCACAACGCGGATCTGGTGGTCATCGGCCGCGGAATGCTGCATGAGTCGCTCGGGCGGCTGCGCACGCATTCTTACGGGATCATCCGGCAGGCGCCCTGTCCGGTGCTGAGCGTGTAGTGAGTCGGTGGGGCAGGTTTTCCCTGCCCCACTACATGCCTCACTACAGGTTGTGTTTTTTGAGCTTGTAGCGGAGCGCGTCGCGGCCGATTCGCAACAGCCGTGCGGCTTCGGACTGATTGCCGCCCGCCGATTGCATGGCGCGCATGATCAACTGCCGTTCCTGATCCTCCAGTGTCGCTACGCCCGACACGTTTTCCGGGGCGGCTGTTGTTTCCCCGGGAGGACTCGCGCTATTGAGATACGGAGGCAGATCCTGAACGTCGATGGTATCCCCCATCGTCATCATGCAGGCGTGCCCAATCACGTTTTCCAGCTCGCGAACGTTGCCTGGCCAGGTGTGCAGCGAGAGCCGGATTTGGGCGCGGCGCGTCAGACCGGAGATCTCCTTGCCGTATTGCGCCGCAAACTTGGCGATGAAGTGGCGTTCCAGCAGAGGCAGATCTTCTTTGCGCACCTCCAGCGACGGCACGTTGATTTCCACCATGGACAGCCGGTAGTAAAGATCCTCGCGAAAACGCTTTTCAGCGATCTCGGTCCGCAGATCGCGATTCGTGGCGGCGATCACCCGCACGTCCACCTTGCGGGGCGTGAGTGAACCTACGCGCAACACTTCCTGGTTTTGCAAAACCCGCAGGAGCTTGGCTTGCGTGGAGAGCGGCATGTCGCCGATTTCGTCCAGGAACAGCGTGCCGCCATGGGCATGCTCGAACAGGCCGGCTTTATCGTGGGTCGCGCCCGTGAAAGAGCCGCGCACATGGCCGAAAAGCTCGCTTTCAAACAACGTCTCGACCACCGCCGAACAGTTCAGCACTACATAACGCCCCTGGGAAGCCGGGCTCAGGCGATGGAGCGCCTGGGAGATCAGGTCCTTGCCGGTGCCGGTTTCGCCGGCGATCAGCACGGCGCGATAGTGGGGAGCAATGCGGCGAATCCGCGAAAACATATCCCACATGGAGGGACTGTTCCCGATGATGCCCTCGAACTCGGCGCTGGCGAGCAGTTCGTCGGCGATCTGGCTGGCTCTGAGGCGTTTGCGCGCGCTTTCGAGCAAAGCGCCGATCTTGGTCCGCAAGGCCGCAATCGAGACCGGCTTGTTCAAGTAATCCGAAGCGCCTTTCTTGATGGCCTCTACCGCGGATTCGGTGGAATAGTGCGCGGTCATCAGAATAACTTCCGTGGCCGGATCAAACTCCATCACGCGCTCCAACACCTCCATGCCCGTCATACCCGGCATGATGAGATCGGTAAGCACGATTTGAGGGTGGCGGCTATGAACCAGGTCCATGCCTTCCTCCGGCTCGGAGGCCGTCAGGATTTCGAGATCGGGCTGCGCCAGAGCGCTGGAGAGCAGCTCCAGACTGCCTGGATTATCGTCGATGATCAGCATGGACAACGCGGGCTGTGCAGGCATCGAAATTTAGGCTAACAGACGTTCTACTTCGGCGCGCAACGCGTCGAGCCGGATGGGCTTGGTGATATATCCGGTGAAGCCAGCCGCCATGGCGCGTTCCCGATCGCCCATCATGGCACTGGCAGTGAGCGCGATAATCGGGATCGAGGAAAATCCCTCCACTCCGCGGAGCTTTTCGATCACCTGGAATCCATCCAGTCCGGGCATGTGAATGTCGAGGATAATCAGGTCCGGACGAATCTGGCACGCCTGCTCTACGGCCTCCTGCCCATCACTGGCCTCGTACACCTGATATCCGGTGTTTTCCAGAACCGTGCGCACCAACTCTCGCCCGGTTTCCCGATCGTCAGCCACCAATACTTTTTTCATCGGCGCGCGTTTCGCTCGGGAGCCGAAACCGGAAGGGTGACGAAAAACGTGCTCCCTTTCCCGGGATGGCTATCCACCCGGATGGTTCCTCCATGCTGCTCCACCAGGCGTTTCGTAATGGCCAAGCCCAGCCCGGTGCCCTCGCGGACGCCCAGCGTGGTAGCGCCCACCTGATGAAATTTATCGAAGATGAAGTCGTGCTCCTCTGGGGGAATTCCGATTCCTGTGTCCATTACCGAAATCACAACGAAGCTGTCTTGCACGCGAGCTTCCAGACGAATACGTCCCTGCTCCGGTGTGAACTTGATCGCGTTGCTGAGCAGGTTTACCAGAACTTGACGGATGCGGAGCCGGTCGGCTTCTATTGCACTGGGAACATTCAGGTCGGTTTCCAGGAGCTGCGATTTGGCCGCCGCCAAAGTGCGAACCGAGGCGAGCGATTCAGCGACCAGGGCACCGAAGTCAAATGCCTCCGGATGCAATTCCAACCGCCCTTCTTCGATTTTGCTGATATCGAGAATGTCGTTAATCAGCTCCAACAAGTGCAGGGAATCTTTGTGGATGTGCTGGACGAAGCGCATCTGTTTGGGGTTCAGCGGCCCTTCCAGCTGCTCGCCGAGCAATTCGGAAAAACCAATGATGGTGTGAAGCGGTGTTCGAAGCTCATGGCTCATGCTGGCCAGAAATTCAGTCTTCAGGCGGTTGGCCCGCTGTAATTCGCGGTTGGTCAATTCCAGTTCAGCGTTGCTCTCGGCCAGCCTTTGCGTATAGTCTTCCTGGATCTTCCGTAAGCGCGCCTCCGCGGCCCTCCGCTCGGTGATATCGCGGATAATGGCGGTGGTCCGAAATTCTTCCGCCGAAGGCGAGGGACTAAGGCTGATCTCGACAGGAAAGCGTGACCCGTCTTTGCGAATCCCTTCGAGTGGGAGCCCGCTTCCCATGGTGCGCGTCGTCGGATTCCGGCGATAGTGAGAACGATGCTCAGCATGACGGGCGCGCAGTTCCTGTGGGATCAAGACCTCCACTGGCTGGCCGAGGAGCTCCTCGCGCGTATAGCCGAACATGTTTTCAGTCACCCGGTTCAAGAGAATAATGCGACCCTCCGCATCCACCTGCAGGATGGCGTCGGGCGCGGCTTCCAGTAGTTCGCCAAGTCTTCTTTCGAGAAGCACGTCGGGTTCCTTTAGGTTGGGATCTTCACTAGTAGTAACACAGTGTTTGGCGAACCAAGTGCCTTAATTAGCAAGCAGAGAACCGGATCTATTAGAGAACAGTGGATCGCAAGAGGGAGCTTGGGTGATTTGGCCCGCGAGAGCTGGGCGTAGTGACCCATGTAGTAACCCAAGGTGCTTGAGGCTCAAGAAGGAATCGAGATGACGAAAACGCAATATCAGACCGCGCCTGCCGCTCAGGATTCGAACGAAGTGCCCGTGGGTCACTTGGTCCAACGGCTGCTGAGAGAACACCGGCGCTGGCGAACCAGGGACTTTCCCCTGATCGCGCACCTGTTTGAAGAAGCTCAGTCCGCGGAAGGCGCTGCACAGCCGCCCTGCCTGGCTCCCCTGCAGAACGCGTTTTACCGGCTCTGTGCTGAGCTCGAAGGCCACATGAATCGCGAGGAGACCATCTTGTTCCCGGCTATCGTTAATGCACAGGCTAAGGGCGCACAGACCGAGACCAGGTCACCCGGTCCATCCTTCGGCTCGATTGGGAATCCGATCGCGATGGTGGAACAGGAGCACCATTGGGAAACGGAGCGCCTGGAGAAGATCCGGCAACTCGCTCAGAACTATGAACTTCCGGAGAATGCGCCGGAAAAGCTGCGTTTGCTGTTTCATGAACTGGAAGCATTGGAAGCCGCGATGCACGCGCACACGCGCCTGGAAAGCAGCATCTTGTTTGCGAGCGCTCTTTCCCGGGAACGCAAAGCCCGGCAGGCTAAGCCTCCGGCTTGAAGAACCACAGCCAGAAATACTGCTTGCCCGCACCGAAGCTATACCGCGGCTCAAATCCGTAACGCTGCGCCATCTGAGCGGCTTGTTCCTCCGTAAACGACACTCCATGCCAGGTGTCGTCGGGCGTGCTGTATTCGGTCGAGTCTCCCTGCACCTGGAATTTGAACAGCGCCCCTGGCCGCAGCAGGCGATGGACTTCGCTCACGTAGGTTTCGATTGCCTCGCGGCTGGGAATGTGCTGAAACACGTGTGAGGTGTACGCGAAATCAAACACCAGCGGCGGCACCACCGCCAGGTCGCAGCCGTTGTTCTGATAGAACTTCACGTTGGGGCGATCGGCCAACGCCTTACGCGCCTGTGCCACCATCTCACCACTGACATCCACGGCGTGAATCTCTCCGAAGATGTTGGAAAGCGCCCGAGTGAGCCGGCCCGCACCGCATCCGATCTCGAGCACGCGCATCGAAGCGGGATCCTTGCCCTGACAAATGTTGGTCATGTCTGTCAGAACATCCTGGGCGATATTCCGCTCTCCCGATGCAAAGAAGGTCTCGTCGGTCCAGTCGGTGCGGCTGGTATCGACGAAATGGCGGGCATTTTCCCGGGCGCGCTGGTCCCAGTCCCGGCGCATCAGCGCCAGCTGTTCGTCGAGCGTCACTATTTCAACGCCGAAAACTCGGCTGGATCCAGCCAGACGCGATCGACCTTCAGGACCAGCTTGCCGTTGGCTTCCGACTCCGCGGAGACTTTCTTCCATTCCGGATCATTCTGGAAATCCATCCAGTGCTTCTCGCCATCCTCACGGCTGGGGTGCTTCAGGATGTAGATCAGCGTGTTCTTCGAAAGTGCCGGATCCTCGGGAACCCAGTATCCGATGCTCTCCATCCCATGCTTCTTGAAGATGCGGATGGTGTGATCGCGAAAGCGCGCTTTGAGCGCATCCAGTTTGCCATCGGCCGCGGTGTACGTGCGGAGTTCATAAACCGGCCCCTTGGCCATAGCCAAAGCAACGGTCAGAAATACGAGCAAAAAGAGTCTTTTCACCATGACTGCTTAGTTTACACCGGCTTCGAAGGTAAGGCGGCGCCGGCCGTTTCAAGGCGCGAGATTGGGAGCTATATAGGCGTAGAAAACGACGATGAAACCGATGACGGTTGCCAGCGTCACGCTATGGCGGATGGTGAAGCGGAACAGGCGGGCTTCATCCGCTCGCTTCATTCCGGTAGCAGCCGATGCCACGGCCACACTGGTCAGGCTGATCATTTTGCCCATAACGCCGCCGGCGGAATTCGAGGACGCCATCAACACCGGATTCATGCTGAGCTGGTTGGCGGTTACCACCTGAAGATTGCCGAACAGGGCGTTCGCGGATGTATCGCTGCCCGTGAGAAATACTCCCAACCATCCCAGCCAGGCGCTGAAGAAGGGGAACATCACTCCGGTGGCCGCGAAGCCCAGTCCCAGCGTTCCGGTGGCGCCGGAGTAGTTCATCAGGTACGCCAATCCCATCACGGCGGCAATGGTCATCTCCGCCAAGGCCAGTTGTTTGACCGTACGGAAAAAAACCTCCACCAGCTTCTTGGGGCTCATCCCCAGCAGGAATGCCGAGATGATGGATACGATCAGGCAGGCTGTGCCGGACGCCGAGAGCCAGTCGAATCGATACGGTGCGGCATAGGGGCCCGGAACTTTCGAAACCGGCGGAACGATTTGAACCGCATTATGCAGACCCGGCCAGTTGATCACTTTGCTGACGCCGCGCAAAAACGTTTGGTTGTAGCCCCACACCAGGACGATGATCACCAGGAGGATGTAGGGCAACCAGGCCATGAAGATCTCTCCGGCGGGATGTCGGATCGATGCCACATCCTGTTCCGCAAGAGTCCTTCCTTCGGCCATGGCGAACTTGTCTTTGGGCTTCCAGAACTTGAACAGGATCGCCAGGCTGCCCATCGCGGCCAGCGACGCCAGAATGTCGGTCAACTGCACTCCCACGTAATTGGAGATGACAAACTGAACTCCGGCGAAGCTTACTCCGCAGATGATGGCTGCCAGCAGCACGCCCTTCAGGGCTTTCATCCCGCCCATTACAGCGATCAAGTAGGACGGCACAAATAGCGATAGCGGAGCGCAGATACGTCCCACGCCGGCGCTCAGGCGCATTTCGGGAAGTCCGGTTACCTGCGCGAGCGTGGTGATGGGAATTCCGATGGATCCGAACGCCACCGGGCAGGTGTTCGCCAGCAGGCAAATGGCAGCGGCATAGAACGGCGAGAAGCCGAGGCCGGTCAGCATCGCGGCCGCCACGGCGATGGGCGTTCCGAATCCCGAAGCTCCTTCGATGAACGCACCGAAGGCGAACGCAATCAGCAGCGCCTGCAAGCGGGGATCGGACGATAGCGACCCGATGGAATCTTTGATGATTTCGAATTTCCCGGTCTCCTGCGTGATGCGATAGAGCAGAACGGCGGTGAACACCACCCAGCCGATGGGGAACAGGCCCTGCGCGGCGCCGTAGGTGACGGCCGCGAAGACGATCGGCACGGGCATTCCGTAGAGGCCCATGGACATCAGAATCGCGGCGCCCAGGCCCACCAGAGCCGCCATCCACGCAGGTTTGCGCAGGATTCCCAGCATCACCACCAGGGTGAAGATAGGAAGCGCAGCCACCAGCGCAGAAAGGGCCAGGCTTCCGGAAAGCGGAGTGTAGTTATGCGTCCACATAGCGCAAGGAGCTTATCTTACTTCAGTTCCCCTGTGGAATGCTTGCCTAAATTGGGAGGCACTTGCCGGGAAGTCATTCATCGCGCTGTAATGCAACAAGGCTTCTAAGTTGACCACCGCCTCGACAGCTACCTTTAGCCCGTTCGGCGAGAACCGGCTTTTGCAGGTTTTATGCGCGGCCATGGCGTTGGTCATCGTCGTGACCGGATACCGGCCGGAGAAAGTCTTCGACTGGTGGTTGGAGAATATCGCGGCACTGACGTTTGTGGCGGTGCTGGCGGTGACCTACCGGCGGTTGCCGTTGTCGAATCTCTCCTATGTGCTGATTTTCGTTTACCTCAGCCTGCACGAATGGGGCGCCGAGTATAAGTATTCCGATGTTCCGCTGGGTGAATGGATGAAGCCGTGGCTGCACACCACCCGTAACCACTATGACCGGGTCATGCATTTCAGCTATGGGCTGCTGCTTTCCTATCCGATGCAGGAATGGTTCATGCGGGTGGTGGGCGTCACCAACAAGTGGCGATATCTGCTGCCGTTGGAATCGACGCTGGCCTTCAGCGCCTGCTACGAAATGGCGGAGGCCTTCATGGCATCCATTCTCACGCCGGAGCGCGGCGAGGAATTCGTCGGCATGCAGGGCGACATGTGGGATTCGCAGAAAGACATGATGATGGCGGGTTTGGGCGCGGTGACGGCGATGGTGGTGCTCGCAGCCGTGCGTCATGCTGTAGGAAAGCGGCGGAAGAAAGTCGCGACACAGGTGGTTGCCGCGGTGGCCGGCGGTCAGGCTACTCGATATAAGCCGAACTGATAGGACTGAAACCGCGGACCAGTGCCAGCCCATTTAGGATCGGCGTTCACCGAAGTCCAGGCGCGGTCGCGGGCCGTGAGATTTTCAAACGGGATCAGATAGTTAAGGTTCGGACCATCCAATGTGCTTGCCAGCGGATAAATCCCGGCGCGCGGAAAGATGCCTGTGAATGCTTCGGCCAGAGCGGCTGCTTGAGCTTCGCTGGTTCGGTACGTCCGCAATTCCCACAAAGCTTCACGCTTGTCATCGGGCAAGGGGATTCCCATCGTCAGCGTTGCCGGAAGGAGAGCGCCTGCAATCGCGTGGAGAGTCACGCCAAAACCCGGCAAAGCAACCAGACCCGCGAGGGAAATCGAGAAGTCGCGGCGGGTCATACAAAAACGTCAGGAGGCTTTCTTGCGGAGCGCAGCCCAACGCCGCCGCTGCGAAGCCGCCATTTTCTTGCGGGTCTCCGCGCTGAACGGACGCCGCTTGCGCACGGTCCCAGTTTCCAGAAGGGCAGCTCCGGCGTTGCTGAGAAACGCCGGCGGACGGCCGCGACGCTTGCCCTGGCCGCGGGCAATCCGCTCCAGTATCAGCATCGTTTCTTCCAGCGCCTGCTTCTGCTCCCGCAATTCCGCGATCATCTTGGTCAGATCCATGTATGAGTACAATTGTAAGGTATGAAAACACTACTGGTGGCGTTATCGGCAATGGCGGGGATGGCGCTGGGCGCATCTTCCGTGCACGAATTCACCATGAAGGCGCTGGACGGCAAGCAGGTTCCCCTGGCCAGCTTCAAGGGCAAGGTGATGCTGGTCGTGAACGTGGCCAGCCAGTGCGGCTACACGTATCAGTACGAAGGACTGCAGGCGCTGTACATGAAGTACAAGGACCGCGGCCT
>Ga0157378_10000886_pt1 | contig 27619 bp, 26 predicted proteins | sample M65metaG_FD_115309 | JGI IMG/M metagenome (GOLD analysis project Ga0157378, IMG submission 115309) | Miscanthus rhizosphere microbial communities from Kellogg Biological Station, Michigan, USA - M6-5 metaG | ecosystem: Host-associated > Plants > Roots > Rhizosphere > Soil | place: USA: Michigan... | reverse complement strand
ATCCCGCGCTCGCGCTCTTCCGGCGCGTTGTCAATCGAATCAAACGCCCGGAACGCCACCTTGGGGTTGTGCTTCGATAGCACCTTGGTGATCGCCGCCGTCAGCGTCGTTTTGCCGTGATCGATGTGACCAATCGTTCCGATATTCAGGTGCGGCTTATTTCGCTCGAATTTTTCCTTCGCCATGCTCGGTCAGCTCCTCAGCTTGTGCGTTCGCTCGTGCGTCCGTAGGAATCGAACTGAAAATTCGCCCCGAAACTTCCTGGGTCGCGCGCCTAGCGCGTGGCCCTGCCCGTCGATTTGGCGATCACTTCCTCGGCCACCGACGACGGGGCTTCCGCGTAGTGCGAGAAATGCATGCTGAAACTGGCGCGCCCCTGCGTGCGGCTGCGCACGTCAGTGGCGTACCCGAACATCGCGGCAAGCGGAACCTCGACGCGAATCACGTTTGCGCCGCCGCGACTCTCGGTGCCCTGAATCTGGCAGCGCCGCGCGTTCAAATCGCCAAATACCTGCGGCATGTACTCTTCGGGCGTAACCACTTCCACTTTCATGATGGGCTCAAGCAGCACCGGATGCGCCTTGCTGCAGGCTTCTTTAAAGGCCATCGAGCCCGCAATCTTGAAGGCCATTTCCGAGCTGTCTACGTCGTGATAGCTGCCGTCAATCAAAAGGACGGCGATGTCCACCATTTCGTAGCCGGCCAGGATGCCGTTTTCCATGGCTTCGCGAATGCCCGCGTCAATCGGAGCAATAAATTCCTTGGGAATCGAGCCGCCTACCGTCTTGTCGATGAACAGCATGCGGTGCTCTTTGTCAAAGCGCCATTTGCCGCCCGAGCCGCCCACTTCCTTGGCCACCACGTCCAGCTCGTCGGTTGACATTTCATGCATGTTTTCGTGCGAGGAGGAGGGGAGCGGGAGGACGATGATTTCGCAGTGGCCGTACTGACCGCGGCCGCCGGTCTGGCGGATGTACTTGCCTTCAGCCTGGGCCTTCTTGCGAATCGTTTCGCGATAGGCGACTTGCGGGCGTCCGACAGTGGCCTGTACGCCGAACTCGCGCATCATGCGGTCCACAATAATTTCCAAATGCAGTTCGCCCATGCCCGAAATAATGGTCTGTCCCGTGTCCTCATCGCTGTGCACGCGGAACGTGGGGTCTTCCTGCGCCAGGCGCTGCATGGCGTTGCCCAGCTTGTCCTGGTCGGCCTTGGTCTTGGGCTCGATCGCCACGGAAATTACCGGTGCGGGAAATTCAATCGTCTCCAGCACGACGGCCTTTTGCTCATCGCACAGCGTGTCGCCGGTGGTCACGCTCTTCAGGCCCACGCAGGCGGCGATGTCTCCCGCGTAGATAGCGTCGATTTCCTCGCGTTTGTTGGCGTGCATCCGAAGCAATCGGCCAACGCGCTCGCGTGTCGACTTGGTGGAGTTATAAACGTAGCTGCCAGCCTTGAGAACGCCGGAGTAAACGCGAATATAAGTCACGTGTCCGACGAACGGGTCGGACATTATTTTGAAGGCCAGGGCCGAAAAAGGCTCGTCATCGCTCGCGCGGCGCAGCACCACATCGTCATTGGGCGTCGTACCCTCGACCGGAGGAACGTCGAGCGGCGAAGGCAGGTAATCGACCACCGCATCGAGGAGCGGCTGGATGCCCTTGTTCTTGAACGCAGAGCCCGCCAGCACGGGAACCAGCTTCAAGGCAATCGTGGAGCGGCGAATCGAAGCGCGCAGTTCGTCCGCGGTAATTTTTTCGCCGTTCAGATATTTTTCGACGAGCGTGTCGTCATGCTCGGCAATGTATTCCACCGACTTTTCGCGATGCTCTTTGTAGTAGTTCTCGTCCAGAGCGGAAAATTTCAGCGCGGCGGCAATGTCCGGGCGGGTGGCGATGAAGGCGGGATCCCACAGCTTGGCAACTTCAAACACCTCAAATTTCGCGCCCAGCGTTTCCTCGAGCCAGATAATCGCTTTTTCTTCCAGAAAATCGATGACGCCGATGAAAAGATCTTCCTTGCCGATGGGGCACTGAATCGGCACCGGGTGGGCGGCGAGGCGCACGCGCATGGTCTTCACGGCATGCTCGAAATCGGCGCCGGTGCGGTCCATCTTGTTGATGAAGGCCAGGCGCGGCACGTGATACTTGTCTGCCTGGCGCCATACGGTTTCCGATTGCGGCTGCACTCCGGCAACGGCGTCAAAGATCGCTACCGCGCCGTCCAGCACGCGCAGCGAGCGCTCGACTTCGACGGTGAAATCCACGTGGCCGGGCGTGTCAATAATGTTGATCAGATACTCTTTTGCGTTGCGCTTCCAGGATGCGGTGGTTGCGGCCGACGTGATGGTGATCCCGCGCTCGCGCTCCTGCTCCATCCAGTCCATCGTGGCGGTGCCTTCGTCGACCGACCCGATCTTGTAGGTCACACCCGTATAAAACAGGATGCGCTCCGTCGAAGTGGTTTTTCCCGCGTCGATATGGGCCATGATGCCGATATTGCGCGTATCTGCGAGTTGTGCTTTTCGTGACATTTCTGAATGACCGCGACTTTCTCCCCTGAGCTAGAACCCACCCAAATCTTTCGTACCGCCCCTAAAAAAACTCCGCTGCTCAAAATAATTGAGCCGCGTTACAGCCCGCCGCTTACCAGCGATAGTGCGCGAAAGCCTTGTTGGCTTCGGCCATGCGGTGCACGTCTTCCTTCTTCTTCATCGCGCCACCGCGCGCATTGGCCGCGTCGATCAACTCTTCGGCCAGTTTGTCGGTCATGGTCTTGCCCGAACGCGTACGCGCATACAGCAGCAGCCAGCGAATCGCCAGCGATTGCCGGCGGAACGGATTCACTTCGACCGGAACCTGGTAGTTCGCGCCGCCCACGCGCCGCGTCTTCACTTCCAGTACCGGCTTCACGTTCTCAATCGCTTTCTTGAACGTCGGCAGCGGATCGCCGTTGGTTTTCTGCTCAATCTGTTCCATGGCGCCATAGAAAATGCGCTGCGCCGTCGAGCGCTTGCCGTCCCACATCATCGAATTGATGAACTTCTGAACGAGGTCGCTGCCGTATACGGAATCCGTCGTTACCTCGCGCCGCGGAACAAAACCTTTACGTGGCATTCGCTTCCTCTCCTCGTATCCGCTCTTCTACTTCGCAGCGGCCTTGGGCCGCTTGGCGCCATACTTCGAGCGCCCCTGCTTGCGGTTCTCAACGCCGGCGGCATCGAGCGTCCCGCGAATCACGTGATAGCGCACACCGGGAAGATCCTTCACGCGGCCGCCGCGCACGAGCACGATCGAGTGCTCCTGCAGGTTGTGTCCGATCCCGGGAATGTAGGTGGTGACTTCAATGCTGTTGGTCAGGCGGGCGCGCGCGACTTTGCGCAGCGCGGAGTTGGGTTTCTTCGGCGTCTGCGTGTAAACGCGAATGCATACGCCGCGCTTTTCCGGACATCCCTGCAGCGCAGGAGACTTCGTCTTGGTCCGGATCTGATCGCGCCCGGATCGTACCAGTTGTGCAAACGTCGGCACGGCTCTCCCTCAAACGAGCTAGATTCACTTCACTTTCCACCGCGCGGAATTCCGCGCAGCGGAGTGTCGTGGAGTTCACTTAAAGAAAGGGTACAGGTGCGATTCCGGAGCACCCGACAACAATCCCCGCACTACTACCAGTGAGCAGGTTCTACTTTCTGGTCGAAGCGGAGAGGGTTACTCGGCTTTGCGGGACTGGCGTCCCATTCCGGCCGCTCTTCTGACCCCGATCCGTCGTTCTTTGTTCCGGGGCTGGAAGACTATCCCTTTCACTACAGGGCAAAACAATCCCTGACGAAGCGGTAAGTATAGGAAAAAGACCGAAGTATGTCAAATGCAAATCCTGAGGATAACAAAAACCGCTGGTTTCCTCGCCCATAACGAAATCAGCCCAACGAAAAGGACCCGGCCCATAGATTCATTTCACCTCCTAGGAAAATATCGTCGGTGTCGATAAGGCGGTAATGGATGGAGGCAGCGAACGCCTAGTTGCAAGTACTCTCGGTCGCGCGAATCGACCGGAGTATATCATCCAAGTTTCCTTCGCTGAAGGAAGGTGCGTGGGGTGCGATTGTAAAAGTAGATACAAAGTGTATATACTTATTATCGGAGGCGCAGAGGATGAGTAGAGCCAAGATCTTCAAATCTGGCAATAGCCAAGCCGTGCGGTTGCCGAAGGAGTTTCGTTTCCGGGTCAAGGAAGTCGAAATTTCGCGACGGGGAGACGAGATCGTTCTGAGAGAACCGAAACGCAGCTTGGCGGACGCATTCGAAGCGCTCGCCTCCATGCCGGAAGATTTCATGGCGGAAGGCCGAAAGGATGATCCGCCTCAGAAACGTAAGAATCTATGAACACCCGGTACATGCTGGATACGGACATTTGTATTTATATCGCCAAACGCAGGCCTCCGGAAATAAGGACTCGCTTCGAGCGGCTGAAGCCGGGACAAATGGTTATGTCGGTGATCACATACGGCGAGTTGTATTACGGTGCGAGCAAGAGCAATCAGAGAGCACAAGCGCTGGCGGAACTCGACACGGCAATTCGGGACATTCCCGTCGAAGACCTTACACGAACGGTATCAGAAGCGTACGGGATCATTCGTGCGGCACTCGAAAAGCAGGGACGAGTGATCGGAAACAATGATCTATGGATCGCCGCCCATGCGATGTCCCAGGGGTTCGTACTGGCGACGAATAACGACCGGGAGTTTCTGCGTGTCCCCGGTCTTTTGGTGGAAAATTGGACGAAATAAAACACTTCGACGGGGAATCCTAGCTAATGGACCGCCGCTACTTAATTTCCAGCAGTTCCTTTTCTTTCACCGCGCTCAGATCTTCGATTTTCTTGGTTTCGGAATGGGTGAGCTTTTCCAGCTCGTCGAGGGTGCGCTTTTGTTCGTCCTGGCTGATTTTTTTGTCTTTTTCCAGCTTATCGACTGATTCCTTGATATCGCGGCGAATGTTGCGAATCGCGGTGCGGTGATTCTCGAGCACCTTGTGCAGGTGCTTGACGATGTCCTTGCGGCGGTCTTCGGTCAGCGGGGGAATCGGCACGCGCACGATTTTGCCGTCGTTGGTGGGATTCAATCCCAGGTCGGACGTGCGAATGGCCTTGTCGATCAGCGGCACGGCGCTCGGGTCCCATGGTGAGATGACGATCGACATCGGCTCGGGCACGGACAGCGAACCCAATTGGTTTACCGGCATCGACGTGCCGTGGTAGTCGACGCGAATATGATCCAGCAGGGTGACGTTCGCGCGGCCGGTGCGCACGCTGGCCAGTTCCTTGCGGAAATCCTCAACGGCCTTTTCCATGCGCGTGCGCGCCTGCACCATGGCTTCCTTGCTGGTCGAAATCGTGGTCATCGCTCCAAGCTCCCGTTTATTCCGCCGTCACGGTGGAGCCGACTTTTTCGCCCATCACCACGCGGCGAATGTTCCCCGCGGAGTTCATATTGAAGATGATGATGGGCATGCGGTTGTCCATACACAGTGAAATGGCGGTGGAATCCATCACAGTCAAGCCCTTCTGGATCACGTCCAGATAGGTGATGCGATCGAACATTTTTGCGCCGGGAACTTTTTCCGGATCGGCGTCATAGATCCCGTCGACGCGCGTGGCTTTCAAAATGACATGCGCCTTGATCTCCATGGCGCGAAGCGCGGCGGCCGTGTCGGTCGAAAAATAAGGATTGCCCGTTCCCGCGGCGAAGATAACCACGCGGCCTTTTTCGAGATGGCGCATTGCGCGGCGACGGATAAAAGGTTCGGCCACCTGGGCCATATCGATGGCGCTCAGCAGGCGAGTCACGACGCCCTGCTTTTCGAGAGCGTCCTGCAGCGCGAGGCCATTGATGACCGTGGCCAGCATGCCCATGTAATCGCCGGTAGCGCGGTCGATGGATAGAGATTTCTGGCGCGTGCCGCGGAAGATGTTTCCTCCGCCGACAATGATCGCCATCTGAATACCCAGATCGCTGACTTCCTTCACTTCACGGGCGATGTCGTGCACAGTCTGGGCGTCAATACCAAAGCCTTGCGAACCCTGGAAAGATTCTCCGGAAAGCTTGAGGACGATGCGTCTGTAAAGCGGCGCGGCGGCATTGCCGGACTGGTTGGATGTGCGGTCGTCGTTGCTCATGCTGTCGGCGGGCATTCTAACAAAAATTCAGCAAAGCCGCACGGGCCGGAGCACGGATACCTGCTAAAACAGGAAATCCGCGACCAGGGCTGCGCCGATTTTCAGTGACGCGGCAGATTAGCTGGCGGCGACCGCGGCGGGCGGCTCTTCGGTTGAAGTGCTGGCGCTCTCGCCCACCTTGAAGCGCACGTAGCGGCGGATGGAAATATTTTCGCCCAGCTTGTGAATCATCTGGCTGACCATTTCGCCAACGGTCATCGATTCGTCTTTGATAAAATGCTGTTCGTAGAGGCAGTTTTCCTCGTAGAACTTTTCCATTTTTCCGGTGACGATTTTTTCCACCACGGCGTCGGGTTTCCCCGTGGCGCGGGCCTGCGCTTCGTAGATTTCGCGCTCGCGATCCAGAATTTCCTGGGTCACGTCCTCGCGGCGCACAAAGCGCGTGTCCAGCGCGGCGATGTGCATGGCCACGTCATGGCACAGTCGCTGAAAATCCTCGGTGCGCGCGACGAAATCGGATTCGCAATTGATTTCGACCAGGACGCCGATCTTTCCGCCCGCGTGGATGTAATGCCCCACCAGCCCCTCGCTGGCCTGGCGCGCCGCTTTCTTCTGCGCAGCCGCCTGTCCCTTCTTGCGCAGGACGTCAATGGCGCCTTCGATGCTGCCTTTGGCTTCCACGAGGGCCGAGCGGCAGTCGGCGAATCCCGCGCCGGTTCGCTCGCGGAGATCCTTCACCAGCTGTGCGGGAATCGTGACCGGTTCGGTAGGATTTGTCATGGCTCTATGGCGTTCCTTTATCGGCAAATTCTATGAATTGAGTACACAGCCGTACGCACGGCTCCAAAAATCAAGACCGCAGTGCTTCCCTATTCGGCGGCTTTTACGGAACTGTTTGGCTCGGGTTCAGGTTCAGGCTCGGGCAAAGTTTCGATCAGGCCTTCCGCGCCCGGCTCGACGAAATCGCCTTCCTGCTTTTCGTACGATTCGTACTTACTGGTATCCACATACTCGACGGTATCCGCTCCCGCGGCGGCATCCGTAGCGGCCTTTTCCTGCGCAATCTGCGATCGCTCATATGCCTGGCGGCCTTCGATTACCGCGTCGGAAATCTTGGACGTAAACAATTTGATGGCGCGCAGAGCGTCATCGTTGCCGGGAATCACCCAGTCCACCTGATCGGGATCGCAATTCGTGTCCACGATGGAGACCACCGGAACGCCCATGCGGCGCGCTTCGCGGACCGCGATCGCTTCCGCGTTGGAATCGATCACAAACATGGCATCCGGCAGGGCCGACATATTTTCCACGCCGGAAAGGTTCTGCTTCAGATGCTTCAATTCGCGGTCCAGGCGCGCCGCTTCTTTCTTGGAGAGCTGCGCCATGCGGCCATCTTCGGTCATGGCCTTCAAAGTTTTCAGTCGCTTGATGGACTTCTGCAGCGTGGACCAGTTGGTCAGTGTGCCGCCCAACCAGCGATGATTGACGTAAAACATACCGCAGCGATTGGCTTCTTCGGCCACCGCTTCCTGCGCCTGGCGCTTGGTTCCCAGGAAAAGAATGGTCTTGCCGTTGCCGCTCTGCTCGCTCACAAATCGCGCGGCTTCGCGGAAAAGCTTCAATGTTTTTTGCAGATCGATAATGTGGATTCCGTTGCGTTCGCCGAAGATGTATTCCTTCATCTTCGGATTCCAGCGGCGGGTCTGGTGGCCGAAATGAACTCCAGCCTCCAGCAACTCTTTCATCGTTATTTCAACTGCCAAAGTTCCTCCTCAGGAGATAGATGTTTGCGCGTCCCGGACCGTTTTTTAAGACCGGAGGTCCGAAACCGAACATCCTATTGCCGGCTCCTTGCCGGCCGTGAATTTGTCCCAGCCCGCAGTGCGGGTTAGAACAGAACTCTTCAAGTCGATCGGCGGGTTCTCGACGAGCCCACGACGACTAGCGCTTGCTGAACTGGAAGCGCTTGCGGGCGCCCTTCTGCCCGTACTTCTTGCGTTCCTTCATGCGCGAATCACGCGTCAGAAAACCATTCTTGCGCAGGCCCGCGCGCAATTCCGGATTGAAGATCGCCAGCGCGCGGGAAAGCCCCATGCGTACAGCGCCGGACTGCCCGCCAACACCGCCGCCGTTCACCGTGGCGATCACGTCTACCGAACCGGACGTCTCCGTAAACTTCATGGGTTCGACCGCGCGGTTGCGCCAGGTCACGTTGCGAAAATATTCATCCGGGGTGCGACCATTAATGGTGATTTTACCGGACCCAAACGTCAGAAACACGCGCGCAACGGATTCCTTGCGCCGCCCGGTCCCGTAGAATTTCTGTTTCGCACCTTCCAATGGTTGCGCGCTGGAACTCAAATTTCCTCCTAGCCTTCCGTTCAATAAATTCCGATCAACGCCTGATCCCGGCCAACGTCCGAACAGCGGGGCCCAAACCGCAGGTGTCAATCTGGGCGAAGCGAAGAATCTCTCTTCGATCTACCATCAGGCAGAAAGCAGATTCCTCGGCGAAAAAAACGCGCCTCGGAATAACTATTTACGAGCGTTGTCGCGCCGTTTAGATAAGGATTAAAGAGCAGCCGCTTGTGGTTTTTGCCCCGCGTGGCGTGCCAAACCTTTATCATCCAGGTAAATCCGCAACTTCTTCGCTCGCAGCGCCCGCAATTTATTCTTCGGGAGCATGCCCAGCACAGCTTCGCGCAGCATCCAGTCCGCGCGATTCGGCCGCAGGCGCTTGGCCGGAACTTCCTTCAGCCCGCCCGGATAGCCGCTGTGATGCCGGTAAATCTTTTGCTCCAGCTTGTTGCCCGTCAGACGAATCTTGTCAGCGTTGATCACCACGACGTGATCACCGCAATCCAAATTTGGAGTGTAGTTGGCCTTATCCTTGCCGATCAGGATGCGCGCAATGCGCGTCGCCACACGGCCCATCACTTGTCCCGCGGCATCCACCACAAACCACCCGCCGCCCTGCTCAATCGTTTCAGTGTCCCGTCCCCGGGGTACGTACGTCCGCATGTGCTCAGTCACACCTTTCCATGAATAGTCAAACGTAGACAATATCGGGTATACCTGCTTTTGTCAATGAAGGCCTGCATGCTGGGCCGCCTCACTCGTGAAGCGGAGACTACTTGCTGAAGCCGCCTACAGAACTCCCATAGCTATGTGGGCGGGTTGTGGGCAACCCGGGGTAGTGGTGGGCTGTAAGCGGATTTGACGCAGATATGGACGAAAGCCTCGGGATTGAACGATCAGCTGGTATGTTCCTTCGTTTCGTTCTGGAAATGAGAAATCACCGGTCGCGCTAGTCAGGGTTTCGTCGGAACCTTCAATGTCGTCTCGTACCGCCTGCAACCAAATTTGGGCCTTGGAGATAACTCCACCTTCAGCATCTGTGACCTTGCCACAGACTTTACCTACGATTAGCTCAGGTTCCATCAATTTCCTGGCATGCGTTAGTCCGCAACTCGTCCAACCGATGTCCAGATCCAGGGCAGTTTCATTTGCATCCGGATTAACTTCGATTGGGATAGTTCCGCTATGGTCGCTATCAGAATCCGAAGAAGTAACGGAAGCACTCAAATGAAGAAAATAAAGTCCTCGCGAGACATCATCGCTGAAATGAAATCGCCCCTTCGGGTCTGTTCGCGTCATTTCTATTTCCCGACCGGAACTGCCCTCGACCAGCGAAAGCGACATTTCGGCCTGTTCCTGGGCGGGGTAATAATCCGGTTGTCTAAGGATGCCCTCAACGGAGCGCACAACCAAAGGTGCGCGGCTCGGCCATCCCAAGGGTATTGTTGTGTTCTTGGGACCGGCGGGTGATACGTATACCATCAGCAAGTCTCCAATACCCGAGTCATGGTCAGGTGAAAGCATGAATGATCCTGAGCTCAAAATGGAGAAGTGTGCGTAACCCTCCTCATCCGTGATTGAGTTATTTACAATGTCTGCCTCCGACTCGTTGGGGCGATGCGCTCTCAAGATCAGTCGCAAACCTTTAATCGGTTGACCTCGGTCCGTAACTCTGACTCGAAATTCGTTCCCAACCTCGACGGATTCAACAAAAATCGTGCACGCACGAAGGATGACGGGAGAAACGAGGAACGCTAGGAAGGCCGCAAATATCGAAATTGTCCTTTTATCCTGCACAGTAACCCCAAAGGGACCGGATTGCGTAGATTGTAAGGCGAAACCAACTTCGAATCCAAGGCATGAGCTGCTAGCAATGGCGTTGGATACTAAAGGGCTGGCGGGGCGGAACCGACCGATGCGCGTACCAGGTCGAAAAGACGCCATTCGCCACGCGGTGCAACGCGACTGGGCGCGGCACCGCGGGCGGGCGCTGAAAGCCTCGCTTAGCTGGAAGACTTCGTCGAGGATGCGTGCGTCGTGGCCGCCGTATTGGTACCGGAGGTGGACCGGCCGTACGCAGGCTTCTCGAGGTCGCTGTCGCTGCTGGAAGATCCGGTGCGATCGATCTCGATGGAGCCCTTGAAGTACGCGCCGTCCTCAATCATGATGCGCGCCGTGGTCAGATCCCCGACCACCGAGCCATCCTTCTTGATTTCGATGCGGTCGCGAGCCCGCAAATTGCCCTTCACGCTGCCATAAACGACGACTTCGCGCGCCACTACGTCTGCGGCCAGCTTGGCGCTGGCGCCCACGGTTAGCTTGCGGTCTTCGAGCTGAATCAGCCCTTCGACGCTGCCGTCAATGTGCAGATCTTCATTTCCGGATATTTCACCCTTCACATGCAAGCTGGCACCTAACCGGGCGGTTGAACCGGACGGCGTGGAGCTCAGCGGGCGCATGGCATCAGTGCTCATGGCTATTCCCTCCGTTTGGGCCGAAGCCGGCTTCGCTACCGGTGCTGGTGGTGCCGGAGCTTTGGCGGTCGTCGGTTGCGGCGTATCTGGTTTTTTGTCTCCCCACATTTTCTTCCTTTGCCTTCCTCGGCTAGAGACACCAGCGAAGCAATTGGTGTGAAACCGGGGTGCGAAACAATTTAGCGCGCTGATCGAAAACGGAACAAGAGTTTTACGGGCGTAGTGTTCCTTAAAGTAACACGGGCTGGTTGCCCTGCTGGGAGGTCAAACACTACAAGAATGTAAATAGGAGCGCAAGGAAAAATAAAGTTTCAAGCTGGAACGAACGGTGTCGGGGATTTTCGTAATGCCGGCGCGCTGACTTACCAGGAAAGAGTGCAAATTTGCCCGACTTCTCGCGCTTTCAGTCGAGCGGGAGGCGGCTCTACTTCCAATCAATACTTGCGCAACACGCCCACGACACGGCCCTGGATCTTCACGTCGCTTGCGGCAACGATGATGGGCGCCATCTCCGAATTCGCCGGCTGCAGACGAACTTTCCCGCCCGCCTCACGATAAAAGCGCTTCAGCGTAGCTTCATCGTTACCGACCAGCGCCACGACCGTTTCTCCAGGATTGGCGACCTGGGTCGGCTCGATTACAACATAGTCTCCGTTCATGATGTGATCTTCAATCATGGAGTCGCCCTTTACCTGCAGGACAAATGATTTGTCCGAGCGCGCGAATTCGCCAAGCGAAAGCGTTTCGCGGTCTTCGACGGCTTCGAGAGGGCGGCCAGCGGCGATGCGGCCCATGAGAGGGAGTTCCACTGTGTGGCGGTCGAGCACCTGCTCGCGTATCGGCTTTGGGAGATTCGTAACTTCGATCGAGCGGCTCTGATTATACCCGCGCCGAATGAATCCTTTGCGCTCTAGCGTGGTGATGTGTTTGTGCACGGTGGCGAGCGAAGTCAGTTTCAGGGAACGAGCCATTTCCTCAAAGCTTGGGGAGTAGCCGTGCTTGTTGTGAAAGCTGACCAGGAAATCGAGCACTTCTTTTTGCCGCTTCGTTAATGTCATGGCGAGGCCTCCGCTGCGCCCCTATAGTAGGCGAAGTAAAAGCGAAAAAGCAAGCCGAAAAATATTCGATGTTGTGCGCCGCCAACGAGGCAAAAACTTGCCCGCCCAAAATTGGGCGGCCGCTACAAATCTATGCCAAACCGTTCAAGGTGTTCGCAGGTAGCCCATAGCTATTTCTGCGCTGGACTGGAACTCAACACTTACTGCGCACGAACGATATACAAATTAATAGATAGTACGATCCGTGATTCGCGTTGGCTCATGGCGCATAAGCTACACGGATTTTGCGTCGCGGCATTACACTGCCTTCGGCATTGTGCTATGCTTATTTATTGGAAGCCCTCTATGGAACTTCGGCACCGCAATTGATGATCCGTGGGGCATACCGGGTGATTAAAACTCATAATTCAGAATTGGAGCTTTTCTAAGCCATGGCTACGATTACGGACCCAGTCGTCCGCGCACACAAGCGCGAAGTCATTGATAAGGCCGTGCTCCGCTTTTGCGGGGACTCCGGCGACGGCATGCAGATCACGGGCAGCCAGTTCACCAATACAGTCGCGCTTTACGGAAACGACCTGGCCACTTTCCCGGACTACCCTGCCGAAATCCGCGCCCCTGCGGGCACTTTGCCAGGGGTAAGCGGCTTCCAGATCCAATTCTCTTCCTCCGACGTTTTCACTCCTGGCGATTCGGTCGACGTCCTGGTGGCCATGAACCCGGCCGCCCTCAGGACCAACGTGAAGGACCTGAAGACGAACGGCATCCTCATCGTAAACAGCGACGCTTTTACAGACGGCGATTTGCGCAAAGCCGACCTGACTACAAATCCTTTGGAAGACAACTCGCTGGACGGGTACCGGCTCTTTCCAGTCGGCCTCGAACGGCTGACCCGGGCCGCGTTGCAGGACCTGGGCCTGGACGCGAAGTCCATGGACCGGTGCAAAAACTTCTTCGCGCTGGGCATGTGCTACTGGCTGTACAACCGCTCGATGGAACTCACCTACAAATGGATCGAGGACAAGTTCAAGACCAAGGCGCTGCTGGTGGAAGCGAACAAGCTGGCCATGCGCGCGGGTTACAACTACTGCGAAGCGACCGAAGCATTTCAGGTGAGCTACGAAATTCCTCCGGCCAAGCTGACTCCCGGCACTTATCGCAACCTCAGCGGCAACCAGGCCTTGGCAATCGGCTTCGTAGCAGCGTCACAAAAGGCGGGCCTGCCGCTCTTTCTTGGCTCCTATCCGATCACGCCAGCCTCGGACATTCTGCATGAACTTTCCATGTACAAAAATTTCGGCGTCATGACCTTTCAGGCCGAAGACGAAATCGCCGCGATCACTTCCGCAATCGGCGCGGCTTATTCTGGAGCCCTGGCGCTGACCACGACTTCCGGCCCCGGCATGGCCCTGAAAACCGAAGCCATGGGTCTTGCCGTCGCTACCGAGTTGCCCCTCGTGATTTGCGACATCCAACGCGGCGGTCCATCCACGGGCTTGCCGACCAAGACCGAGCAGGCCGATCTGCTGCAAGCGATGTTTGGCCGCAACTCGGAAGCCCCGATTCCCGTGCTCGCACCCTCCACGCCCGGAGATTGCTTCTGGGTGGCGGTAGAAGCCTGCCGCATTGCGCTGAAATATATGGTCCCGGTGATCATTTTGTCTGACGGTTACCTCGCCAACGGCGCCGAGCCGTGGCGCATTCCGAAGGTCGACGAAGTCCCCGGTATCAAGGTCAGTTTTGCGACCGATCCCAACGGATTCCATCCCTATTCACGCAACCCGGACACACTCGCCCGTCCATGGGCGATTCCGGGCACGCCGGGACTGGAACACCGCATCGGCGGCATCGAGAAGCAGGACGGTACCGGCAACATCAATTATGAACCGCTGAACCACGAAAAGATGGTTCGGCTGCGCGCGGCCAAAGTCGAAGCCGTGGCCCAAGACATTCCAGACCTGGTTCCCGCCGGCGATCCTGACGGGGACCTGTTGATCGTGGCCTGGGGCTCGACGTACGGCGCCATCACCGCGGGTATGAAGACCATGCGCGCCAAGGGACACCGCATCGGCCACGTCCATCTGCGTCATCTCAACCCGCTGGCCCGCAACCTGGGCGAACTCCTGGGACGCTACCGCCATGTGCTGGTTCCGGAGATGAATCTCGGGCAACTCCTGATGCTCTTGCGCGCCAAGTACCTGGTGGACGCGCAGGGCTACAACAAGATTCAGGGACAGCCCTTCAAGCAATCCGAAATCGAAGCGAAGATCGAAGAAATTCTGGGCTAAGCTCCCCGGATGGGAGCGAGCCCGAAAGGATTCTGGGAGAAAAAGACCAATGACTACGGCATCGATTCCAGTATTGACCAAGAAGGATTTCCAGACGGACCAGGAAGTCCGCTGGTGCCCGGGCTGCGGAGACTACGCCATCCTCTCGGCCGTGCAATCCGTCTTTCCGGAACTCGGAATTCCACGCGAAAAATTCGTGGTAATTTCCGGCATCGGCTGCTCCAGCCGATTTCCGTACTACATGAATACGTTCGGCTTTCACACGATTCACGGCCGCGCGCCCGCCGTGGCGACCGGCGTGAAGATCACGCATCCCGAGCTCGAAGTCTGGGTGGCGACCGGCGACGGCGACTCGCTGGCCATCGGCGGCAATCACACCATTCACATGCTGCGGCGCAACGTTGGCATCAAAGTGCTGATGTTCAACAACAAGATTTACGGACTTACTAAGGGACAGTACTCGCCGACTTCTGAATTCGGCAAGAAGACAAAATCCACTCCGTTCGGCAATGCCGATCGCCCTTTCAATCCGCTGGGCCTCGTGATCGGTGCGGACACTTCTTTCGTCGCGCGCTCCGTGGACGTGTTCCAGGGACACCTGAAGGACACGCTGAAGAAGGCGGCGGCGCACAAGGGTTCGGCTTACGTTGAAATTTTGCAGAACTGCAACATTTTTAATGACGGCGCATGGTTCGACTTGACGGAGAAAGAAGCGCGCAGCGAGCACGTCGTGCAGCTCGAACACGGCAAGCCGTTGATCTACGGCAAGAACCGCGACAAGGGCATTCGCTTGAATGGCATGGAGACGGAAGTCGTCCACCTTGGTAACGGCAACGGCCTGACCGAAAAGGACATTCTGGTTCATGACGAGCACCATCCGAACCCCGCCTACGCATACCTCCTGGCTCAGATGGAAGACAAGGAAGGATTCCCCACCCCGATCGGCGTCCTGCGCTCCTGGGATCGCGACCGTTACGAGGACGTAATGGCTAAGCAGATTCAGGACATCATCGCCAAGCGCGGCCCGGGCGAGTTGGCCAAGCTTCTGGGTGCCGGCGATACGTGGGAAGTGCGGTAGCGTTCGACCTCTGCATCCAAAATGAACTAAAAAAGGCGGCCCGAAAGTTCGGGCCGCCTTTCTATTTTTCGGCTCAATCCGACCATAAGAACTATCTGCCGGTGGCAAGCGTCCAGAACCGAAATCTTAATTTCAAATCTGAAATTTAAGTTTTCAGATACGCGCAATTAAGACTGAGGTTAAGACCGAGGCCCGGGAAAACTGCTGTGGCAAAATTCCAAAATCCTGGTTGGCGATCACACTATCAGATTGCAATTTAAAATTTTGAATTTCAAATCTGAAATCAGACTGGTGGCGTTCGATTGACGGACCAAGTGTATAAAATTTGAGGGGTGGATACTCGCGGATTCGGTTACTGGCGCGTTCCCACGGTCATGACTGCGGCGCGCGAATCGGCGCTGCGTGTCGCAAAATAATTCTCGTCGTTCAGGCGGCGATACATCCGGCCTGCGACTCCCGCAGCCATGGCGCCTTTGATGGCGCTGCTGTGCCCGCGCACCAGGACTACCAGCACAATCTTGGGATGCGCCTGATCGGCGTAGGATACGAACCAGCCTAGGCGCGATGCGTCGTCCGAGCAGGTTCCGGTCTTGCCCAGCGCCTGAGCATCATCCGAAATGTAGCTGGAGCGCGCCGTGCCGTACAGAACTGCGGCGAGCATGCCGTCCCGCACTTCCGGCAAGAGCGCTTCGATGTTCAGCTGCCGCTTCACGCGCGGAGCGAAATTCGTTTGCTCTTCCGCGGTCCGGGGATACTGCAGGTAATAGAGCGTGCCGCCATTGGCAATGCTTGAGACCAACGCGCCAAGCTGCAGCGGCGTCATCTGAATTCCCTGGCCAAAGCTGGACATGCGGGCGACTCCGCCAAACGACGGCGGCTCGGAAGGAAATCCTCCGGGATGCTCTTCCGGAATCTGATAGCCGGCGAGTTCACCGAGACCCAGGAGGCGGCCGTAATGCGAAACTGTGTCAAAACCCATGCGGCGGCCAAGCTCTTCGAAGAAGGCGTTATTCGAATGCGCCAGCGCTTCGGTCAAGTTCAAATATTTCCGGGGAGCAACGCGAATCATGGTGTCGCGCGTCACGACGCCTTCCTGCAGGGCGGCAACCGCGATTACCGGCTTGATGGTCGAGCACGGGATGAAGCCGGCAGAAAAGGCCAAGTTCTGATTGACGATGGTAAGGATACGCCCGGTGGAAGGTTCGATCGCAACGACCGAGCCATTGTAGCGGCCGAGCGCGCTCACTGCGGCAGCTCGCACAGCCGGATCGTCATAGGCCGTGACGTCGCCCTTCTCGGAATCCGTAAATGTCGGTACGCCATAGCGCGAACTGTAGCGTGACGGGGCTTTCTTCATGCGAATCGTCGCACGCGCCGCACGGGGCTTCGGCGCCGCAAGCGCTGGCGAACCGCCAGCAATCGATACACAGAGTAAAGCTGCTGCAAGGCGAAGATAGCTAGGCCGATACGTCATTTATTGTTCCAATCTGGATCGATTTTGCGCCCCGAAAGCGCGTATCGAGCTGAGCGCTGATTCTAAGTAATTTGTCTGCTCCAACGCAATAGCAAATCCGTTCTATTAGGTACTATCACGCAAGGGGCCACTCCGGTACCATCGTACTAGGATGAAAACACGGCGGGTTAGGCTAAGCATGTTGCGGTGCGATGTGCGCTTGGGAAACAGTTGATCCAAAAAGAGACAAGATGTTCCACCTCTAAGTGGCGCGGGCTTCAGCCTGTGGAATTTCAGCCTTGCCGGGCCTAACAAGCAGGCTGAAGTCCGCACCACATTAAATCCAAAGCTCTCTTTACTTTACTGGCCTAGGCCGGTTGGCGGCGCCCGTCGCAGCAGCCGCGGCAGCCTGGGTGCCTGGCTTTTCCGTCGGCTTGTCGGGCAGGACAGCTACTTCAGGCTTGCCGTTGGCGGCGCCGGGGATTGGGATGTTCATCTTCTTGCGCAGCATGTTTTCGACTTTGCCGCGGACATCTTCGTGTTCCTTCAGGAACACCCGGGCGTTGTCACGACCCTGACCCAGGCGTTCACCACCGAAGGAAATCCACGTTCCGGATTTTTCGAGAACTCCCTTTTCCACGCCCAGGTCGATCAAGTCGCCTTCACGCGAAATGCCTTCGCCATAAAGAATGTCAAATTCAGCTTCGCGGAAGGGCGCGGCCACTTTGTTCTTCACCACTTTGGCCCGCGTGCGAGAGCCGATGACGCGATCGCCCTCCTTGATGGACTGGATGCGGCGAATGTCGAGGCGGATCGAGGAATAGAATTTCAGTGCGCGGCCGCCCGTCGTGGTTTCCGGATTGCCGAACATCACGCCAATCTTTTCGCGAATCTGGTTGATAAAAATGAGACAGGTGCGAGACTTCGAGACAATGGCCGTGAGTTTTCGCAGCGCCTGAGACATAAGGCGCGCCTGCAAACCCATCTGCGGATCGCCCATATCGCCTTCGAGCTCGGCGCGCGGCACGAGCGCAGCAACCGAGTCCACCACGATCACGTCGACCGCCCCGGACTGAATCAACTTTTGCGCGATTTCCAGGGCCTGCTCGCCGTTGTCCGGCTGCGACACCAGCAGATTGTCCACATCCACGCCCAGCTTTCGCGCGTAGATCGGATCGAGCGCATGCTCGGCATCGATGAATGCAGCCTGGCCGCCCATCTTCTGCGCTTCGGCGATGATGTGCAGCGTCAGCGTCGTTTTCCCGCCCGATTCCGGTCCGTAAATTTCAATGACGCGCCCGCGCGGCACGCCGCCCACGCCCAGCGCTGCATCGATCGAAAGCGCTCCCGTGGGGATCACGCTGACCGGCACGAGCACATCGCGGCTGCCCAGACGCATGATGGCGCCCTTGCCGTAATCCTTTTCAATCTGCGAAATCGCAGTTTCCAGCATTTTTGTTTTATCGTCCGTCATGGTCCACCTCGAAAGCGTAAGTTGTCACGTATCGTGACTCGCGGGATCTCCCGCAGTCTACTACAAAGCATTGCGATTGGCGAAATTTCATTGCGAGGGGCAAGATACCACATGGCGAAGAAAAAGCAAATACTATTTCACTGCCCCGGTTCCTGCCATCTGGAAGTTCGCGCCGCGCGGTTTCCCTAGACGCGGGCTTGCCAGACTGCGGAAACACTCAAAATGCCGTCATTCTGGGCGGAGCGAGGAATTTCTCTTTGGTTGTTCGCTTTATACTTAAATCGAAGAGAGATTCTTCGCTCCGCTCAGAATGACAAAACAAGTTATTTTTTTCCGCAGCCTGTTAAAGAGAACTTTATAACCTGCTGGAAATTTTCTCCAATTTGGATATTATGGCACAACTTGCTCGGGGAGGCTGACATGGCAACTACGGAGATAGCAACACGCTGGGCGCTTAAGGGCGTTGGCTATGAATTTTGCAACTGCGACTTTGGATGCGGCTGCAATTTCGGCGGGTTTCCAAACTCGAAAGATGGAAGCTGCCGCGCGTTTGTGGGCATGAAGATTAACAGCGGCTCGTGTGGCGGCGAGGACCTCTCGGGAATCAAGTGTGCGGCGATCCTCGCCTGGCCCAAGGCCATCCATGAGGGCAACGGCAAATGCGTATTCGTCGTGGAGCCCTCCGTTACCGATCAGCAGATTGCAGCGATGGCCCAAATCTTTACCGGCAAGCTGGGCGGCATGCCGTGGGAACTCCTGGGTCCGACCTTCGAGGTTGTGGGACTCGAAAAGACCAGGATCACCATTGAAGGAAGCGGAACCAAGAGTGTCTTTAAAGCCGAGGGCATTGCCGACGCGCACGGCGATACGTTGAAAAACCCGGTCACGGGCGAAGACCACACGGTCAACGTAGACCTTCCCGACGGTTTCATCTGGAAGAAGGGTCAATGCGGTCAGGGAACATTCAAAGCCGCAGCGGCAGGCGTATCCGTGGGATCACAAAAATCCAATTGGATTCTGTATGACTTTGACTGGTCGAATGGATAGATCCCTTGGAGACATTTCTTCGGCGGGAACGGCTAATCGTCGGTAGCAGTCTTGCTGCTATGGTGGTTCTTGCCTGGCTGTATCTCTTTCATACAAAGACGTCTATGCCTGGAATGGATATGACGGGCATGAGCATGGACATGCCGGGAATGGATATGTCCAGCGTGGCCATGCCGCATCTCCAGGAATGGACTCACATAACCGTCCTGCTGCTTTTTGTGATGTGGGCCGTAATGATGATTGCCATGATGGTGCCATCAGCGACGCCCACGGTTTTTGCGTTTTTGCAGGTAAACCAGAGGCGGAAAGCCGCCAATCGTCCATACGTGCCCGTTACGATATTCCTGCTCGGATACCTGGCAGTGTGGACTGCGTTTTCCGGTGTCGCCACATTGGCCCAATGGGGGCTGCACAAAGCTGCTCTCCTCTCCCCCGCGATGGCGGCTACGAGTCCGGTCTTGAACGGCGTTCTGCTGATCGCTGCAGGAATTTTCCAGTGGACGCCACTGAAGCTGGCCTGCCTGAAAGGTTGCCGCTCGCCACTATCCTTTCTAATGAGCGAATGGCGCGAGGGTGCCGCCGGAGCGTTCGTGATGGGATTGAAGCACGGCGCTTATTGCGTCGGTTGCTGCTGGGTTTTGATGGCGCTGCTTTTTGTTGCAGGCGTGATGAACTTGCTGTGGGTGGCCGTCATCGCTCTCTTCGTAATGGCTGAGAAGATGCTGCCCAAGGGTGAACTCATCGCTCGTATCAGCGGCGTTGCGCTAATCCTTGCGGGTGTCGCGATGGCGGTTCATCTTTTTTAGAAGAAGCCGAGAGCTACTACGATTAAGATTTCCTGAATCTGAAATAAAGTTCCAGCAGTCGTCGATTTGAAACTACCATCTTATTTCCGGCCATTTTCCGGCTGAGCTAGCCTCGCTGTTGCGGGTAGTTGTAAAAACCCTGTCCGCTTTTTCTCCCCAGCCTGCCCGCAGCCACCATTTTTCTCAACAGCGGGCAGGCGCGATATTTGGAGTCACCGAAGCCATCATGCAAAACATCCATAATATGGACGCACGTGTCCAGACCGATGAAATCGGCTAGTTCCAGTGGGCCCATCGGATGATTCATGCCCAATTTCATGATGGAGTCGACGCCTTCCGCCGTGGCCACGCCTTCCATGACGGTGAAAGCGGCTTCGTTGATCATGGGGAGCAGAACGCGGTTGGAGACAAAGCCCGGCGCATCATTGACGGCGACGGCTTTCTTTTCCAGTCGTTCGCACAGCGCCATCGTCGTTTGAAAAGTTTCGTCGCTCGTTTGCAGCGCGCGGATCACCTCGACGAGGACCATCACCGGGACCGGGTTCATGAAATGCATACCGATAAAGCGATCCGGCCGAAACGTGGCCGCGGCAAGCGTGGTCACGGAGATCGAGGACGTGTTGGACGCGAGGATCACACCCGGGCGCAGGAGTTTGTCCGCATCCCGCAGGACGGAAAGTTTCAGGTCCAGCCGCTCGGGCACCGCTTCCACGGCAAAATCGGCGCGCGCAATTTCCAATAAATCGGTGGTGGTGTGAATGCGTTCGAGAACTTTCGATTTCTCTCGGTCCGCGATCTTTCCTTTTTTGATTTCGCGATCGAGATTATTTGCGATGGTGCCCCGTGCATGGACCAGAAAATCATCCTGCACGTCGCGCAAAATCACGTCGTAACCGCAGCGGGCAAAGACGTGCGCGATTCCGTTGCCCATGGTTCCTGCACCGAGCACAGCTACCGTGCGGATTGCGTCGACGTTCATTTCTTCTCCTGGGTAGCACAGACTTCAGTCTGCGGGTGTCGGGTCGTTAAGCAGGAATGGCCTCATACCAATCACGGTCACGTGGAAATCCACAGACTGAAGTCTGTGCTACGGATCATTCCGGCGGGCTTGCTTCTACTACTTCGCGCACGATTTCCCTGGCGCGAGGTTCCTGTTCCTGCCGAACAAGCAGGTGCCAGCGTTCGGCTTCGGAGAATTTCCGCGACTCAATTCCAACTTCCTGCAGACAGACTGTCAGGGTGTCGGCGAAGTCTTCCCTCAGTCCATCCCAAACTTCGGCCACGGGGCTGTCTTCCTCCCATCGTTCCGACGGGTCGGCAGGCTCGGTCGATTCTTCGTCGCCTATTGGTCCGTCCGACGCGGGAAGCTCCAAGGCCTTCAGTTCCTTCTCCGTCATCCCGTTCGGATCAGCCAGGTGCCCGAGATCGACAAGCACTCTCTTTGCTCGCATCTCATCCGCAGAAGAAACGTAAATTCCCGCCCTGGGCTCTAACGATGGAAAGAACAAATGTCCCGGAAGCTCCTGGTCGACGACCGGGATGCCGGCTTTCTTGAGCGCGTCTTTCACAATTTCACGCTCACCGGGATCGCTTCCTTCCCAGATCGTGACGATTCCAGCCCCTTCCGGACCATCGGTCGCCGAAGGATCGAGTGAGTCCACCAGCGGAACGCCGCAGTCCGCGCATTGCGTCACGCCTTTGATGTATTCGCATTTGCAATTCGGACAGATCATAGGATCGGCATTCTACCGCTGCCGCGCGATGGAATCTATCTTTCCGTAATTTCACGCGCGATATTTTTTGCGCGCGTCAAATCCTCCGGCCGCACGCACAGCCTCGCGCGATGCCCGGGTTCATCCGGAATTCGGCTGGGTATGCCGTTTTCGCGAAGGACGCTGGCCAGGTATTCGGCCAAGGACTCGTCTTCGCCGGACCAGACCTCGGAGGTCGCTTCTCTGGAATCCCACTCGTATGGCAGCGAGACTCTGCGATCGAGACGGTCAGGCTCGCCAATCGGCGCAGGGCTGAAATTGTTTTCTTGGCTCTCGAGCCACTGCAAGGCGCCGCTTGCCCGCTCCAGATCGGCGGCATAAACTCGTATTTCAAAGCCGGGAATCGCCTCGAGATAATAGGGGCGCGAGGAAAGAAAGCCGCCGGCGGGGTCGTAGACCTGCGTCTGCCAGAACGGAATCCCTTCATCTCGCAAAGCAGCCTGCAGCGCGGTGAATTTGGCAGGATCGGAGCCGCGCCACAGAATTTCCAGCGAATCGTCAGGCATCGATTGGGTTGATCCCTTTCGATCAGCTTAGCATTTACGCACGTTCGATAAAACTCAAACGCAAAGGCCACAGACTGAAGTCTGTGCTACCCTTCTTTCTCCCCTTCACAACGAGGAACACGGACGATGACACCCGAAGAGCAGCGCCTGGAGGAATCGCACCAGCGCACCAAACATTGGAAGCGCTGGGGGCCGTATCTCGCCGAGAGGCAGTGGGGTACGGTTCGGGAGGACTACAGTCCGGGTGGGACTGCGTGGGAATATTTCCCGCATGACATGGCGCGTTCTCGGGCCTATCGCTGGGGCGAAGACGGCATCGGCGGGATTTGCGACCGGCACCAGCGCACGTGTTTCGCCCTCGCACTCTGGAACGGCCGCGATCACATCCTCAAAGAACGCCTGTTCGGGTTGAACGGCCATGAAGGCAATCATGGCGAGGACGTGAAAGAGTATTATTTTTATCTCGACTCAACGCCGACCCATTCCTACATGAAATTTCTATACAAGTACCCGCAAGCGGCGTTCCCCTATGACCAGTTGGTAGCGGAAAATCACAAAAGAGGAAAGCACGAACCGGAATTTGAGTTGATGGATACAGGCGTTTTCAACGAAAACCGCTATTTCGACGTGTTCATAGAGTACGCCAAGGCCGCGCCGGAGGATATTTTGATCAAGATCACGGCCTGGAACCGCGGGCCGGAAGAAGCGCAACTCGATCTGCTGCCGACGCTGTGGTTTCGGAATATCTGGTCGTTTGGAGAAAAGCACGGGCATCCCAGGCTGGCGCGCGATCCGGATTTGGCAGGCGCTGTGGTGGTGGAAGCCGAGGAGAGCAGATACGGCAAGCGTTGGCTGCTGGCCGAAGGCTCACCGGAGATGCTGTTCACGGAGAACGAAACGAACTTCGAGCGCGTGTTCGCTTTTCCGGCCGGCTCTCCGTACGTGAAAGACAGTTTTCACGACTATGTAATCGGGGGCCTGAAGCAGGCGGTGAATCCAGAGCAGAAAGGGACGAAGTGCGCGGCGCGCTACACCTTCAAGATCCCGCCAGGTGCGTCGGCGGACGTGCGTTTGCGATTGACGAACGCTAATCCGAAAGCCGGCAACGTAAATCCGTTTGACGCCGGGTTCGAAAAGATGTTCGAACAGCGCCGTAGCGAAGCCGACCAGTTTTATGCGCGCCGCTTTCCGCAGGAGCGGTCCGAAGACGCGCACAGCGTGATGCGGCAAGCGCTCGCGGGCATGCTTTGGTCCAAGCAGTGCTATCACTACGATGTGCGCACCTGGCTCAATGGCGATCCTGCCCAACCGCCCCCGCCGCCCGAACGGAAGAAAGGGCGCAATCATGACTGGGCGCACCTTTACAACGCGGACGTCCTTTCGATGCCGGACAAGTGGGAGTACCCGTGGTTTGCCGCTTGGGACTTGGCCTTTCACACGGTCGCGCTGTCGCTGGTCGACCCGGATTTTGCCAAGGAACAGCTCGTCCTCTTGCTTCGTGAATGGTACATGCATCCCAATGGGCAGTTGCCCGCCTATGAATGGGCATTTGGCGATGTAAATCCGCCGGTGCACGCGTGGGCGGCCTGGCGTGTGTACAAAATTGAAAAACGAATTCGTGGACGGGCGGACCGAGGTTTCCTGGAGCGAGTGTTCCACAAACTGCTGTTGAATTTCACGTGGTGGGTGAACCGCAAGGACCCCGAAGGGATGAACGTGTTTCAAGGCGGCTTCCTGGGCCTGGACAACATCGGTGTGTTTGATCGCTCACAGCCGTTGCCCACCGGGGGGCACCTCGAGCAGTCCGATGGCACGAGTTGGATGGGAATGTATTGCCTGAATATGCTGGCCATTTCACTGGAACTGGCGCGCGAGGATCCGGCGTACGAAGACGTGGCCAGCAAATTTTTCGAACATTTCGTGTACATCGCTGACGCCATTAATTCGCACGGGTCCGAGGGCCTGTCGCTGTGGGATGAACAAGATGGATTTTTTTATGATGCCGTCCATCTGCCGAACGGCGAACAGCACTATCTGAAAGTACGTTCCATGGTTGGATTGATTCCGCTGTTTGCGGTGGAGACGCTGGAACCGGAATTAATCGCGCGATTGCCGGGATTTCAGCGGCGCATGCAATGGTTTCTGGACAACATGCCAAGTTTTGCGCCCCGCGTTGATTGCAGCCAGAGCTCGCCGAACGGAGTGCGGCGGCTCCTGTCCCTTGTCGATTGCAAGCAACTCGTCCGGATACTCGGTTACATGGTGAACACCGATGAGTTTCTCTCCCCGCACGGGATACGGGCGATGTCCAAATATCACTCGGCCCACCCTTATATACTTTCGGTCAATGGCAATGAGTATCGCGTGGACTATGAACCGGGAGAATCGCAGAGCGGCCTGTTCGGCGGAAATTCAAATTGGCGCGGGCCCATCTGGTTTCCTACCAATTTTCTGATGATTGAGTCGCTGCAGAAATTTCATCATTATTACGGGGATGATTTTCACGTGGAGTGTCCCACCGGCTCCGGGCAGCAAAGGTCGCTGTGGGAAGTCAGCGCGGAACTTTCCCGTTCGCTGACGCATATTTTTCTGCGCGATGAGAATGGGCGCCGCCCGGTATACGGTGAAAATGAGAAATTTCAGAGCGATCCGTTGTGGCGGGATTTGATTTTGTTTTACGAATATTTTCACGGAGACACGGGAGTGGGATTGGGCGCGAGCCACCAGACCGGATGGACCGGCCTGGTATCGAAGCTTCTCGAGCAGACCGGCGAGTAAAATTTCACCACCGGACCGCGTTCGGATCATGTCCCCCGACAGGCCTATGATTTCCGCATTGCAGACACCTCGGTTATGGCTTCGCCCGCTGGAAATCGGGGATGCCGCTACGGTTCAGATTATTTTTCCGCATTGGGAGATCGTTCGCTACCTGGCAAACCGGGTTCCATGGCCCTATCCGGCGGACGGAGCCTATCGCTACTATCACGATGACGCTTTGCCGGCGATGGAGCGAGGCGAGCAATGGCATTGGACGTTGCGCTTCAAGAGCAATCCCGGCGCGATCATCGGATGCATCAGTCTGATGACTGGGCAACCGGACAACCGCGGTTTCTGGCTGGGGCTGCCGTGGCAAGGCCAGGGCTTGATGAGCGAAGCGTGCGCCGCCGTCACCGATTTTTGGTTTGATGAGTTGAAATTTCCAGTGTTGCGAACGTCCAAAGCCATTGGCAATACCGCCTCGCACCGTATATCGGAAAAGCAAGGAATGCGCCTCATTGGCACGGGTGAGCGCGAATACGTCTCGGGAGTTCTTCCGTCGGAAGTTTGGGAGATCACAGCCGACGAATGGCACGCGTACAGACAGCGGAGCTGACAATTTTTGTTTTATGAAGAAGAGCCGGCTTCAGCCTGTCTGGTGTAAATTCGTAGCACACTAAAATCTAAAAGCTGACAGGCTGAACAGGCTGCGAAAAAACTCAACCCGCTGTCATTCTGAGCGAAGCGAAGAATCTCTCTTTGTTTGTTCTCTTGTACTTAAATCGAAGAGAGATTCTTCGCTTCGCTCAGAATGAAAGAACAAGTCATTTTATCCGCAGCCTGTGAAGCCTGCCTTACGGGGGACCTGATGAACTTCCACGACAAAATAGTGCTTGTCACCGGTGGCACCGGAGGACTAGGCCGCGAAGTGACCATGGCGTTTCTCGAATCGGGGGCCACGGTGGTTGTGACCTACCGGGCCGCGGAAGAATTCGCCGCGGTCAAGGCTGCCGCACAAAAAATTGGGGCCGCGCCCCCGGTGGGTCTCGGCGTGGATATCACTGACTCGCAAGCCGTCGAAAAATTGGTCGCGGACATCGTCGCGAAGAACGCGCGGCTCGATATCCTTGTCAATGCGGTGGGAGGATACGCTGGCGGGACGAGTCTGTGGGAAGTCGATCCGCGCACGTACGACAACATGCTGCAGCTGAATCTGAAGGCGGGATTTGTCCTGGCGCGGGCCGTGGTACCGCAGATGATCAAGCAAAATCGGGGATGGATCGTGAACATTGCGTCGAAGGCCGCGTTCGATCACGCCGCCGGCGGCGCGCTCTATGCGGCGTCGAAAGCGGCGGCGCTGGCGATGATGGATTCGCTCGCGGCGGATGTGAAACCGTATGGCATCAATGTGAATTCCGTGCTGCCCAGCATTATCGATACGGCCGTAAATCGGAAGGCCATGCCTGACGCGGATTTTTCCAGATGGCCGAAGCCGGAGGAGATCGCGCGCGTCATTTTGTTTTTGTGCTCGGAAGAGGCTCGCGTGATTCATGGCGCGGCGATTCCGGTGTATGGCAGGAGCTAGTGGGACAGTCTTCCAGGCTGCGGAAAAACTCAACGCGCTGTCATTCTGAGCGAAGCGAAGAATCTCTCTTTGTTTGTTCTCTTATACTTAAATCGAAGAGGATTCTTCGCTTCGCTCAGAATAACGGAAGAAATTATTTTTTGCAGCCTGCTCAGCCTGCCTGACTTTAAATTTGATGCGGACTTACATCTAAACCAAACAGGCTGAAGCCTGTTCTACTGGAGGCTGGGCTGTTCGACGAGTTCGACGAGGACTTTTTGGTTGTCTTGCGTCGGAGCCAGGAAAAAATTCACTCGGGTGCCGTTTGCACCGGGGCGCGTCGCGGGATAAATCGGCTCAAGCTGGAAGCGCGTGCGCAGAATTTCCGTGGCGCGGTCCACGTTCGTAACATCCAGCTCCACCTGCTGAATTCCCTCGCCAAATTTTTTTAGGAACCGTGCGATCGCGCCGTCGCCGCCGGGAGCTTTCGTCGTCAGGATATCCAGGCGGATGTACCGCAAATCGTTTTCAGAATATTCCATCTCGAATTCCAGTACGTCCTGATCGGAGGGCGCATCGGCAAGCGGTGGAGCGCCGTTGGCGGCACGGATTTTTTCGAATGTTTCCGGAAGAACGGCGATACCGACTGTCAATTTGATGTTGATGCTATTGGGAATCGCGGACTGCGAATTCTCCGTCCCTGTCCCTTGCCGAATCATGAACTGCCGGAATTCATCGTCCTGCGCCCACGCCTGCAAGGAATTGAGCACGCGCGCCTGGCCCGCTCTGAAAAGCCGGGAGGCTGTCCGGGTT
>Ga0157378_10000883_pt1 | contig 27658 bp, 28 predicted proteins | sample M65metaG_FD_115309 | JGI IMG/M metagenome (GOLD analysis project Ga0157378, IMG submission 115309) | Miscanthus rhizosphere microbial communities from Kellogg Biological Station, Michigan, USA - M6-5 metaG | ecosystem: Host-associated > Plants > Roots > Rhizosphere > Soil | place: USA: Michigan... | reverse complement strand
CTGCTGCCGCCTCTGGTCACCTTCATTAAATGGAGAGATGATAAGAGACTTGTTCTTGCCGCTGCCGGTTTGTCGCTCGCAGCAATATCGTGGCTTCAGCCGACGATCTGTCTTGCGTCAGCACGACTTTCAACCTGCTTTCGCCGAACGACAAAGTCTGCGTCAGCGATTTCGACGATCCAAAGGTGCCAGGGGTCACCTGCTTCATCTCGCAGGCTCGAAAAGGCGGCTGGGGCCAGCCGCTCGGCCTCAACGAGGATCCTTCCAGTTTCTCGGTGGCCTGCCGTCAGACGGGGCCGATCACGGCCGACATCTCAAAGCTGCCCGAGCGGGAGGAGGTCTTCAGCGAGAAGACCAGCATCTTCTTCAAGAAGACACGCATCTACCGCATCCCCGATTCGAAACGGAACATTCTCATCTATCTCGCCGTCAGTTCGAAGATCATCGAAGGCTCGCCGGCTAACGCCGTCAGCGCCGTGCCGGTCATGCCGTGGCCGAAGTAATATTGAGAAGCGCTCAGCATAGTAGGCACGCGGGATCGCTACCTCAGTCCCTCGGCGGCCTTCAGCACCTCATCGGCGTGGCCGTCGACCTTCACCTTGTGCCAGACCTCGCGGATCACACCCTTGGCATCGATGAGAAAGGTGGCCCTCTCGATGCCCATATATTTCTTCCCGTACATGCTCTTCTCCACCCAAACGCCGTAGGCCTCGGTCACCTTGCCGTCCTCGTCGGAGGCGAGTGGAAAGGGGAGCTTGAACTTCTTCTTGAATTTGTCGTGGCTTGCGACCGAGTCGCGTGAGATGCCCACGACCTCGGCCTTGACCTTGGAGAAGTCAGGCAGGGAGTCGCGGAAGGCGCAAGCTTCCGCTGTGCAGCCCGGCGTGTCGTCGCGCGGATAGAAATAAAGCACCACGGTCTTGCCCCTCAGTTCCTTGAGGGAGACCTTGCCGCCTCCGTCTGTGGGCAAGCTGAAGTCTGGTGCCTTGTCGCCGACTTCGAGGCTCATCGTCTTCTCCTCCTAGGGCCTGAGCTGCTTCGTCATTTTGATATGGGGAACCGTGTTCTCGTCGAAAGGCTCGTCGACAGCCCGATAGCCGAAGCGCGCGTAGAAGCCTTCAACCCCCATGCGGGCATTAAGCACCATCAGGAAGAAGCCGCCGCTTGACCCCCACGCCTCGGCGTGAGCCAGCAGTTGGGCGCCCACTCCCGCCCCGCGCCGATCCGCCGCCACGGCCATCTGCTTGAGCTGAAGGGTCGTCTCGTCGAGTGGCTTGAGCGAGACCGCGCCCACCACGACGCCATAGGATAGCGCGCAGAAATGCTGCCGCGACGCGTCATCGGCAAGCTCCTCGCGCGTGATGGTCAAGCCTAGCGGCCGGCGCAAGACCGTCTCGCGCAGGCAGAGGCATTGGCGATACAGGTCTGAACCGAGCACGGCTTCTACGACGGCGATGTCGGTTTCAGTTACCAAGCGGACCTCACGGGCTCTTTGCCAGCTGCTCGACCATGGACCAGATGGCGGCGATCTGGGGAGCGTCCTTACCGAGATAGTCAAGGTCGGTATAGCCCCACCAGTCCCAGCAGCCCTGCGGGTTGATCGCGTTGGCCTTGATCTGCGGAAAGAGGATGACGAAGCGGTTCGTGTCGGCGACCTGGGCGTAACCGGACTCCTTGATGAAGTCGTCGCCGACCGTCTCGCGAGACTGCTCGCAGCCATGGAGGGCGATATGGACGCGGCAGCCTGGTTGCGACGCGCAGGCCAGAGGCACGTAAACGATGCCTTCGTCGGCGAGCCCATCGGCGGGCTTAGCGAAGGCTTGCTGGTCGAACACGATGAAGCGCCCTTTCGGCTCAGCAGCGGACGCCTGGAGCGGACCATAGATCCAAGCAAGGATGGCCTTGGCCTGATCGTAGTCGCAGTCGCTGACATAGGGCTTGGCGCCGACGCCGCAAGCCGCTCCGCCCTCCTCGGTGATGAAGGCGTGCCCGCCCTTGCTCTCCACCAGCGTGATGTTGGTCTCGGGCACGCCGACGTCCTTGAAGAAGTCTCGCGCCGCCTCCACCACAGCCCGCGCAACAGTCTGATCCTCGTTCCCGAAAAGATAGATGTTGTCCTTGGCGAGCCCTGAAAGCGGGTCGATCTTGCCTTCGTCGGCAAGCTCTTTTGCCCGCTCGGCCAATGCCTTAGGATCTGGCACGGAGCGTCGTCTTCATGCATTTATAGAGCGCCTGCTGCGCGTTCTGCGCTACCGCCATGGGCCAGAAAGGAACGAGCTTGCTTGCCTCCGTCTCGGCGCAAGCGAACGGACCGCCGGCCACGATGCCGGCGCCGACGATTTGACTCGAATGAGCGACTTCGATCTGGCCCGCCATATAAGCTCCAGAGGACAGACCCGAGACGGAGGTCGCAGCGACATCGGCGCCGAGCGCTGGCAGCTACTCGGAGGCTCTCGCCGGATGGGCGGAGATCGCCACGGCGAGCAGCGCTGCCGCCAGGACGAGTGTCGCCGCCTCGAGCGCGAGGCGTTTCATTATGAAACTGTCATCATGCTCCGCTCGGCGAATGTCGGAGCTCAGATCAGTGACATCAGCCTCGCCACTCGGAGCGACGCGCGAAACTTTTTTGAGGTCATTCTGCCTCATGGGTCAAAAACCGCTTGCATCGCTCGAACGTGGGTGTAAATAGCGCCTCGTTTAGACTTGAACATCTGCTGGTTGGAGGGAGGACGCCATGTCCAGTGACGCCCTCTTCCAATTGGGGATGGACTTGGATCATGGTTCAAGCACCGCCCAAACGGAAGAAAAGCTTTCCCGGTGCCCCTCTGAGCAAGAGGGACGCAAGGACTTTTTCTGTGAGCGCGATGGTGTCCGCTACGCGGGCACTCATCTGATCATCGATCTCGTTCGAGCCAAACGGCTCGACGACCTGGAGCACATTGAGCAGACGCTCCGGCGATGCGTGGAGGTGGCGGGTGCCACCCTTCTGCACATCCATCTTCACCACTTTACACCGAACGGCGGGGTCTCTGGCGTAGCGGTTCTTGCTGAGTCGCACATCTCGATCCACAGCTGGCCGGAATATGGCTATGCCGCGCTTGATGTGTTCATGTGCGGCCATACCAATCCGAGAGCGGCCATCGACGTCCTGAAGGAGGCGTTCGAGCCTCGCAAGGTGGTGGTCAAGGAGCAGTTGCGCGGCAAGGAAATGAATCGATGGAACGCTGGGTCGAAGAGACGCTCCACCGGGGTTTCCGCGTCCGCCTGAGTGCGGACCGCGTCCTTTTCGACAGCGAGACCGAGCACCAGCGCCTGATCATCTTCGAGAACTCGGACTTCGGCCGGGTGATGATGCTCGATTCGATCGTGCAGCTCACCACCAAGGACGAGTTCGTCTACCACGAGATGATGTCGCACGTGCCGCTGTTCGCCCATGGGCGGGCTCGGAAGGCGCTGATCGTGGGGGGCGGCGACGGCGGGGTGCTCAGGGAAAGCCTGAGGCACCCGGAGCTCGAGCAGGTCACGCTGTGCGAGATCGACCGTGGCGTTATCGATCTATGCCGGCGGTATTTCCCGGAAATCTCGGCCCGCGCCTATGACGATCCGCGCAGCCGGATCGTGATTGCCGACGGCACCAAGTTTGTGGCCGAGACCGACGAGCGCTTCGACGTGATCATGGTCGATTCCACCGACCCGATCGGGCCGGGGGCGGTGCTGTTCACCCGCGAGTTCTATGAAGGCTGCCGGCGTTGCCTTGCTCCCGGCGGGCTGCTCGTGACCCAGAATGGCTTGCCCTTCCTGCAGGCATCCGAGCTCAAGCAAAGCGTGGGTTATTTCCGCGAGCTGTTCGATGACGCCTTCGCCTATCTCGCCACCACGCCGACTTATTTCGGCGGCCCGATGTCCTATGGCTGGGCGACCGACGACACGAAGCTCAGGCAGCACAAGCGGCGCAAGATCGCCAAGCGCTACGAGAAGGCCGGCAGCTTCCCGACCCGCCACTGGCGGCCAGATGTCCATGTCGCCGCCTTCGCCCTTCCCACCTATGTGCGTGAGATCGTCGAAGCGTAGCTAGAGCCGCTCGAACTTGGGCAGGTCGCCCACGAGTGGGCGGCAATAGGCATCGAAGGCGGGGCTCACGTCGTTCTTGCCGACAACGAATTCAGCGGGCACATGTCTGGTCCGACGCGCCACCTTGGCGAGCTCGGCGCGGGCGCATTCGCTGCGATAGGCGTCGGGCGCATTGGACGTGCGGACGATGATTACCGAGGCGCTTGCATCGCCCTTGGCGGCAAGCTCTGCCGCATAACGACCGACCGCGCGCGCCTCCTCGGTATCGACCGGCGACGGCTCGGGCCAGCAGCGCTGGATATAGCCGAACGTGTCGGCACGGACACGCGGAGGCTTGCCGCCCTTCGGCGTCAGTCCCGTCTTGACCAAGTCGGCAAGCCCGTCGCCGAGAGCGCCTGAGCCTGAGAGCTGCACATTGCCATGGGCATCGACCTCGCCAGAGCGCATCAGCTTCGGCGCGATCTCCTCGCCGGATCCGTCGCGAATGCCTTCGCTGACCGCAATCTGGCAGCGGCCGAGCTTGGCGTAGACCGCCTCGACATCGGCAAGGAAGGCGTCGGTTGAGAACGGCACCTCCGGTAGATAGATGAGATGCGGCGCGGGCCGGTCTTGCGGCGCGGCTCCATTGGTCGCCTCTCCGCGGGCGAGTGATGCCGCGGCGGTGAGGAAGCCGGCGTTTCGCCCCATGATGACATTGATCTTGATGCCGCCGAGGCTCGCATTGTCGAGCGCGTCCCCCATCAGCGCGAGCGCCACATAGCGCGCAGCGGATGGGAAGCCCGGCGTGTGGTCGTTCTCGAGGAGATCGTTGTCGATCGTCTTCGGCACGTGGAAGCAGCGGAGCTCGTACCCGGCCGCGGCAGCTTTCTCGCTCACGATGCGGCAGGTGTCGGCCGAGTCGTTGCCGCCGATATAGAAGAAATAGCGGATGTCGTTCCTGCGGCAACCGTCGAGGATCTTCTCGCAATAGGCCTCGTCGGGCTTATCGCGGGTCGAGCCGAGGGCCGCCGATGGCGCACGCGCAATCGCTTCGAGCTTAGCCTTGCCGATGGAGGACAGGTCGAGCAGCCCTTCCGAGCCCGGCTTCACAAGCCCGCGCACGCCATGGCGCGTGCCGAATATGCGCTTGACCTTGCCCGAGGCGGCGAGCCCGGCATTCAGGCCTTCGACCACGCCCGCGAGTGACTGATTGATAACGGCGGTTGGGCCTCCGGATTGGCCGATCACCGCATTGCCGGTAGTCAAGTTGGCCATGGAGTGTCTTTCCCTGTTGCGAAGGCCGGGAGAATGCCGAAGGCTTCATTCGCTGGCAACCAGTGCGTGATTTCGACGAAGGTTCCAGGTTTGGCCCACATAGTGCGCCTTAATCGTTATGTCGGAGCGAGCGCCTGGCGGGGTATAAACGGGCATCTCAGATGGCAACAGCAATGAATCGTGCGAGTTCTGCGTGGCCCAATTTGCCCTATGTGGCCTGGAAAGACACCTACGCAACCTTGCATCTCTGGACCCAGATCGTTGGCAAGATCCGGCTCGCGCAGACGCCATGGCTCAATCATTCCTGGCACGTTGTTCTCTATGTCTCGCCCCGGGGCTTGACCACGTCGTCCATCCCTTATGGCGACCGCAGCTTCGAGCTCAAGTTCGACTTTCTGAATCACGCGCTGGTCGCTACGGCCGACGACGGTTCGATCAGGAAGGTCGGGCTTTATCCGCGGTCTGTCGCTGATCTCTATGCCGAGGTCATCCAATCTTTGGAGGAGCTCGGCATCGAGGTCCGCATTCATGACATGCCTAACGAGCTGCCCGATCCGATCCGCTTCAACGAGGACAATACCCACGCGTCCTACGACCGCGACTTTGCCGAACGGCATTGGCGCATCCTGGCTGAAGTCGAGCGGGTGCTCTTCAAGTTCCGCACGTCCTTCCTTGGCAAGTGCAGCCCGGTCCATTTCTTCTGGGGAAGCTTCGATCTTGCCGTCACTCGCTTTTCCGGCCGGCGGGCCCCCCTTCATCCTGGGGGCGTGCCTTATCTGCCGGATCGCGTTACGCGAGAGGCCTATTCGCACGAGGTCAGCAGCGCGGGCTTCTGGCCTGGCAACGATCTCGTGCCTTACCCCGCGTTCTACTCTTATGCCTATCCCGAGCCGGAGGGTTTCGCGTCGGCGCCGGTCAGCCCGGCAGAGGCGTTTTATAGCGACGATCTCAGCGAATTTATCCTGCCTTACGACGCCGTCGCTCGTGCCGAGGATCCGGAGCGTGCATTGATGCAGTTTCTGACCAGCACCTACGAGGCCGCTGCGTCGCTCGGAAAGTGGGATCGCGCGGCGCTCGAGTGTCCTATCGGCGTGCCGGGTAAGCCGCGCGTGATGGAAAGTTAGACCTCACGAGGATCATCGCCGAGATCCACGTATTCGATACCAAACGGACCATTGGCCGTGACCTGCGTGACGTACTCACCAGACTTTGCCCAATGGAAATGGGACGTGTCACCCGGGAGAACGACGACGCTGCCCGGCGGAAACGCCTTCACCTTATCGCCATCAAACTGATCCCCGAGACCGATGTAGAAAACGCCAGATATAACCGTATAGAAGCGGTCCTCGGGATGTCTGTGCGGCATCAGTTTCACACCTGATGGCACCTTGACCCTTATCGTATAAGGGCCGGGCTCCGACGGGTGACCAACGACGACGGCAAGTCGTACCGAAGGCGGAAATGCCGGAAACGGCTTCCAGTCGATATCCTCGGGCAAGATCGATCTAAAAGCGGCTTGGCCTGGTTGATGGGCCTGAGCCATCTTTTCCCGCCTACCTCTTGGGATATGCGGTGAAAACATAATCTTTTTTCGCCACGATCGTATGGCACGCGAAGCCGCACTTGGCGTCGTTCCCCTGCGGCGGCTGGTCAGCTAAGGTTGCGGGCGTGAACGTGTCGGTGGTGGCGTCATAGTTGAAGGCCCCCCACCCCCATCCGCCGCTGTCCGTGAATCTCTTGCTATCCCTCACCATGAAGTCAACGTCATGCAGGGTACCCGGAATCCTCGTCGTCGGATCGGGGGCCTCGGCGCTCTTTTCCGGCTTCCAGTGGATCTTCGCCATCTTGGAGCCGTCGGGGAAAGGCTTGCCGTTGCCGGGAATGCCGGCCCGATAAGCGTCAATCATCGTAGGATTGGCGAGGATGACTGCGAGCACGCCTTCCGTCTGACTGACCGCGACAGTTTGCCAGTCCTCGTATCCTCTGAACTCAGAGAACGCGAGACCGCCCGGCACTTGCACAGTGTATTTGTCCTGCGCGGAAATGGCCCTGCCGCCTAATGCAGCAAGCGCCACCGCTGCGATCGCAATCGCCCAAAGTAAGGCTGTCCTCGGGGCTCGTTTATGTCGGAGTAAGTGCGTGCCTATAGCCATTGGCGCCTCCCACAGAGAACACTTTACCCGCCAAGTGTATCACTGGCCCACGACGAGCGTGTACCCATAGACGCGAGGCTATTCTTTCTTGACCGCTACGAGCAGAGGGCGATTTAAGGTCGCTCCAACCTCGTCGTGCCGGGCAAGCCGCGAACGGCCTAGTGCAGCTTCAGCGCACCACCTTTCGATAGAGGTGCCACGTGGCGTGGCCAAGCACGGGCAGGACGACGATCAAACCAAGAAAAGCGGGTAGCATCCCGATGGCGAGTCCACCGGCCACGAACAGGCCCCAAAGCGCCATCGGGCCTGGGTTGGTCGCCACTGCGCGAACCGAGGTCGATACCGCGCTGTAAAGACCGACGTCGCGGTCAAGCAGCAGCGGAAACGACACCACGCTGATCGCGAGCACCAACAAGGCGAAGAGGAATCCAACTCCCACTCCCACTACGATCATCGTCCAGCCTGCGCTCGTGGTGAATAAGTCGCGGACAAACGAGGCGATCGAGACGGGTGGCTCAGGGCCGAGGGTGAGCCCGTAGATCACACTGGCCGCAAGCAACCACAGCAGGAAGATCGCCACCAGCACCAATCCCAGCACGAGGATCGCGCCGAATCCGGGCGAGCGGACCACACCGAAGGCATCGATCCAGCTGATGCGATGGCCTTGCTCGCGGCGCCGGCTCATTTCATAGAGGCCCACCGCTGCGATTGGACCTACAAGCGCAAACCCAGAGGCAAGCGGAAACAGGAGCGGCAGAAGCTGATAGCCGAAGATCAGCCAGGCCAGCGCGGGCCCGACAAGCGGGTAGATCAAACAGATGAAAATAACGTCCGACCGATAGGCGCCAAAATCCTCAAGCCCCTTCGTCAAGACGTCTTTGAGATCAGCGGCATTGATCCGGCGGACGGCGGGCAGCGGGATATCCCGGCTCCCTCGTATCGAGTGACCCAGCGAACCGACGGTCTGGGACGCAAGCCATAGCTGGTCTGCCGTCCACTCGACGGGGTTTCGGATGTGCTCTCGGCTTGTCATCCTCGCTCCTCCCGAACTGTCGGTTCGAGGGCCCGGGGCCGATCAGGCCGGGCTTGACGCCAATCGGCCGAGGGCGAGCGCGTTCAACGCTTATTATACACTATCCTGGCTCTTAAGTCCCACTTCTCCCACCGGCGGAGATCCCGAGCTAGGTCAGTCGAAGCGAAGCAGGTGCAGACTGAAGAGATTGTCGGAGTCGGTCCAAGCCTTCACCGGCTGCCAGCCTGAAGTACGAGCAAGCGCGTGGAACTCCGGCACGGTGTATTTATGCGAGTTCTCGGTGTGGATGCGCTCGCCATCGGCAAACGTGAAGGTGCGCCCGAGAATGTGAACAGCCTGCCGCGCGAGGCTGACGAGATACATCTCGATGCGGCCCTGGGCCTCGTTGTAGACGGCGTCATGCGCGAAGCGGCTAAGGTCGAACTCGCCGTCGAGCTCGCGGTTGATCCGGGCGAGCAGATTGAGGTTGAACGCCCCGGTCACGCCGCGCGCATCGTTATAGGCGGGAAGCAGAATCGACGTCGGCTTCTTGAGGTCGACACCGATCAGAAAGACGCTGCCCGGGCCGAGCAGCTTCGCGGCATTGGCCAGGAAGGCTTGCGCTTCGATAGGGGTCAGATTGCCGATGGTCGAACCTGAGAAGAAGCCAAGCTTGCGATAGCCTTGCGCGGCCTTGGGCAATGCGCGCGTCTTGGTGAAGTCGGCAATGAGCGGCAGGATCGTGAGCTCTTCATGCCGGGCTAAAAGCCACTCGGCGGCCTCCCTCAGGCTCTCGCCCGCGATGTCGATGGGGATGTAAGCGGGAAGGTTTCCGAGAGCGCCAATCAGGAGGCTCGTCTTCCGGCTCGACCCAGATCCAAACTCGACCAGCACACGGCCGTTGCCGGCAAGCTTCGCGATTTCGACGCCATGAACTTCGAGCAAAGCGGCTTCGACCCGCGTCGGGTAATATTCCTCGAGCTTGACGATCTCCTCGAACAGCTCGCATCCCGCCGCATCGTAGAAGAAGCGGCAGGGGATGCTCCGCGGCGTCCGCGCAAGGCCTGCGAGCACGGCCGCGGCGAAATCCACCTGAATGTGCTCCTGCTTCGCGTGGAGCCCGAGCGCATGCGCCGGGATATCGGAGGGGACGTGAAGGGAGGTGTCGCTCTCCATCACGCGGAGGAGGCGAGACGCAGGCCCATGAACTGCCAGCGCTGATGCGGATAGAAGAAATTGCGATAGGTCGCCCGCACGTGGCCCTCTGGCGTCACGCAGGAGCCGCCCCTGAGCACGAACTGATTCACCATGAACTTGCCGTTGTACTCGCCAACGGCGCCTGCCGCCGCCTTGAAGCCCGGATAGGGGAGATAAGCGCTTGCCGTCCATTCCCACACGTCGCCGAACATCTGCTGAAGCGTGGCGCCAGCCTTGGCTGGCATGGCGCGCAAATGATTTTGGCCGAGCGTGCGGCCCTGGGGGGGCACACTCGCCGCGGCAATTTCCCACTCGAACTCCGTCGGCAGCCGATGACCGGCCCAGCGGGCGAAGGCGTCAGCCTCGTAATAGCTCACATGCGTGACAGGCGCGGCGAGATCCACAGGGCGGAAACCGAGCAGGCTCATCTGCATATAGCCGCCTTCGGCCTTCTCGAAATAAAGCGGCCCCTGCCAATCCTGACTGTTCACCGTATTCCAGCCGTCGGCGAGCCAAAGCGTCGGGGTCACATAGCCGCCACCCTCGATGAATTCGATCCATTCCCCGGTGGTCACGCACCGCGTTGCGAGCTTGAATGGGCGGATCAGCTCCTCGTGACGGGGACTCTCATTGTCATAAGCAAAGCCATTGCCCTCATGCCCAACTTCGAAGATGCCACCGTCGAAGGAAAGGAAGCTCAAAGGCGTCGCTTCGCTTGTGGCGACACCGGCAGGAGCTGAACGATAGGCAGGCTTGAGCGGCTCTGTCGCGAACAGGCTCAAGATGTCGGTGAGTAGCAGCTCCTGGTGTTGCTGCTCGTGATTGATGCCGAGCTCAATAAGCTCTGCCGCCTCGGGCTGAAGCGCCTGGTCAAGCAAGCGCTCGAGCGCCTCATCGATCGCAGCGCGATAGGCACGCACCTCTTCCGCCGAGGGACGCGTGAGCAGACCGCGCTTAGGCCGCGGCTGCCGCGGCCCCACGCTCTCGTAGTAGGAGTTGAAGCAATATTCGAAGCGCTCGTCGAACACCTGGTAGCCGGGAAGGAAGCGCTTCAGCAGGAAGGCCTCGAAGAACCAGGTGGTGTGCGCAAGATGCCACTTGGTAGGGCTCGCGTCGTCCATCACCTGGACGACCTGGTCCTCATCGCTCAGGGGCCGCGCAATTTCCGTCGACAGCGTTCTCGTCCGAAACAGACGATCGCGTAAGATGGACGTATTCGATTGGGTGCTTGGCGTTGGCTCGGCGAGCACGGCGTTCCACGCACTCATCACTGGCTCCCTTCCGGCAATCGCACCCAACGCGAGATTTAGCAGCTTGTTCCGACAGGCGAAATGAATAACCATGCACGACTCCGTGAGCGCGATTTGATTTTCTTAGGAGTCTTGATGCTGGATATGGTGCCAAGGCCGAGGATCCCATCGTCTCCTTCGACGGGAGGCAATCGGAGGTCGCAGCCGAACTGCAACGAGGCGTGTGCCGGGCACTTCGCGCGCTCGGCCACCGTGTTGTCACGGAGTTGCCTCTCGCCAATGACCGCCGCACACTTTGTGGCGATGTCAGGAAGCGGCGACATTTTGATCGTCGAGATCAAATCCTGCCTCCTCGACTATCGCACCGACGCGAAATGGCAGGATTATCTCGAGTATTGCGACCGGCTTTATTTCGCGGTGCGGGCGGATTTCCCTTGCGAGGTCATCCCGGAAGAGGCTGGGCTCATCCTCGCCGATCGCTATGGCGCGGAACTCGTGCGGGAAGGGATTGAGGAGCGGCTGTCGGCCGCACGCCGCAGAGCCATGATGCTCGCCTTCGCGCGCGCCGCAGCACTCCGGTTGCAGCAACACCTCGATCCCGGCTGCAGCTTCGAGATCTGATCTATTTCGGGGCGCGCTTGGCGAGGATGCGCTGCAATGTGCGGCGATGCATGTTGAGCCGCCGCGCGGTCTCAGAGACGTTGCGATTGCAAAGCTCATACACTCTCTGGATGTGCTCCCACCGCACCCTGTCGGCCGACATCGGGTTCTCCGGCGGCGGCGCCTTCACCGCGGTCGTGGACGCCACGAGCGCGTTGTAGACATCGTCGGCGTCGGCAGGCTTGGCGAGGTAATCGACCGCGCCGAGCTTCACCGCTGTGACAGCGGTGGCGATATTGCCGTACCCGGTAAGCACCACGGCACGCGCCTCGGGCCGCACGTCTTTCAGCGCGGCGATGACGTCAATGCCGTTGCCGTCTTCGAGGCGCATGTCCACCACCGCGAACGCGGGAGGTCTGCGCCGCAGAGACGACAAGCCATCCTCGACCGAAGCGGCAGCCTCGACTTCGAAGCCGCGTGTCTCCATGGCGCGCGCAAGCCTCGCGAGGAAGGCACGGTCGTCATCAACGATGAGAAGAGTGTTATCGGACACGCGGGTTGCCTGCGCGGGCGCAGGTGAGATCTGCTGAACGTCCATGGCCCTCTCCTAGGAACCTGTCCCAGCTCGCTAATGAGCTAAGCGGTTTCGCGGCACTCGGCAACAATACCAAAGTAGGGGGTAGCTGGAAAATGAACTGCCGGTAACCTTCGGCAGCTGTTCGCGATGTCCACCGACCAAGTGGCAATTTGCGCGCCACGCTAGGCAACCGGCTCGGGCTTCAGCTCACCTCGCGCCGGACGCTGCTCGAATTTAGCGCGCGACCAGGTTACTGTCACCTTCGCGCCGCCTTGCGGCCGGTTGGCGAGCGCAAGCATGGCGCCTGAACGCTCGAGCAGCGTCTTGGCGATGAAGAAGCCAAGCCCCATACCAATATGCTCGTCGGGCGCTTCCTGCCGCCAGCCCTGCGCCGGCCGGGTAGTTACGAATGGCTCGCCGAGCTGCTCGAGCACGTTGGGCGGGAAGCCCGCGCCGTCGTCGGCAATGACGATCTCGACCGCCTTGTCGGACCAGCGCGCCTCGACCTCGACCTTGGTGGCGGCGAAATCGATCGCATTCTCCACCAGATTGCCTAGCCCATAGATGACGCCGGGATTGCGCTCGGCGACCGGCTCCTGAGCCGCGGCAGTGCGTGGCGCCACGTCCTCCACGGCAGTGGTCCTGACCTCGATGGGCACGGCGACGAGGCGGTGCGGCGCCACCACCTCTTCGATCAGGTGGCTCAAGGTAAGCCGGGACACAATGAGGTCGTGCTGCTCACCGCCACCGGCGAGCTCGGCCAGAATCTCCCGGCAGCGCTCGGCCTGAGCCCGCAGCAACACCACGTCGTCGTAATGCGGGTCGGTGGGCTTGGCGTCGCGCATCAGCTCTTTGGTCACAACGGCGATGGTCGCGAGCGGGGTGCCGAGCCCGTGCGCCGCAGCGGCGGCTAGCCCGTCGAGCGCCGAGAGTTTCTGCTCGCGGGCTAGCACCATCTCGGCGGCGGCCAGCGCCTCCGCCATGCGCCGCGCCTCCTCTGCTGTGCGCCAGGAATAGAAACCGATGAACAGGATGCCCGAAACGACCGCGGCCCATACGCCCATCACATAAGGGAATGGGAGCAGAAGGTTGGAATGGTGGAACCAGGGGAGCGGATGATGGAAGTTCGTGAGCAGCGTCGCCGCGCCGATGGCAAGTGCGCCAAGCAACGCGGTGACCCTGATTGGGAGCGTCGAAGCCGACACCGTGACGGGTGCAATCAGCAGGAAGGCGAACGGGTTTTCCAGGCCGCCAGTCAAATAGAGAAGGGCGGCGAGCTGGAGAACATCGTAGGCAAGCATGATAAAGGCATAATGACTGCGCAGGCGCTGGCTCGCGGGGTAGCGGATACGGAGCGCGACATTGATCCAGGCAGAGAGCGCGATCACCGCGAGGCAGCCGCCGATCGGCAGGTCGATGCCGAGCACCCAATAGGCGCCGACTACGGTGATGGTCTGGCCGAGCACGGCAAGCCAGCGCAGGCGCACGATGGTCTGGAGGCGCAAGCGGCTTTCGCCCTGCCGCAGCCAATCCGGGACATGGGCGCGACGGCTGATTTGACTATTGTCGATGGCGGCCATAGCTCAAGTCTAACACGTGGGATCGAGCCATAATTCCGACAAAGCGGACGAGCAGCGCAAGGTTATGGACGAGAGAGTTGAAGGTTTCGGCAAAGGGGCCGGCGCTGGGCCTGCTGACGATAGTGTAGCGGCAGCGGGGGTCCCAGTGGCGGTACGCGACCTCACCAAGGTCTATGGCCCTGTTACCGCTGTCGATCATATCAGCTTCGAGCTAGCGCAGGGAACGACAGTGGCGCTGCTCGGCGGCAATGGCGCTGGCAAGACCACGACTATCGCCATGCTGCTCGGCCTCGTCATGCCGACCTCCGGCGAGGTCAGGGTGTTCGGCGCCGATATCAGCCGGAACCGCGGGACCGTGGCGCACAAGCTCAATTTCCAGAGTCCTTATGTCGATCTGCCGGCGCGGCTGACTGTCAGGCAGAATCTGACCGTGTATGCGGGGCTTTACGGCATCGCCAATATTCCCGAGCGCATCGCCTATATCGCTGAGGATTTTCAGATCGAGCCTCTGCTCGACCGCGATACCGGCAAGCTGTCGGCGGGCCAGAAAACCCGCGTGGGTCTCGCCAAGGCCCTTCTTAATGCCCCTGAACTCCTCCTGCTGGATGAGCCCACAGCTTCGCTTGATCCCGACACCGCGGATTGGATCAGGCGGAAGCTCCGAGATTATGCGCGGTCGCGCGGCGCGACGTTGCTGCTCGCCTCCCACAATATGACCGAGGTCGAGCGGCTCGCCGATCGCGTCATCCTGCTCGACGCAGGCCGCATCATCGAGGATGAGACGCCCAAAACGCTGATCGCGACTTTCGGCCGGAAGACTTTGGAAGAGGTGTTTCTCGACGTGGTGCGCCGGCGCGCGAAGCGAACTCGCGAGGAAGCCGACGAATCCTCGGCACGCAAAGCATCATGAGCGACGCTCGTACATTGCCGCTGGGTGTAGAGCCCATCCTGTTGCTGCCCACAGGTTTGAGCGCCTCGATCCGGCGCATCAGGTCACTGGTGCAGCGCTACATCTATCTCTTGCGAAGCTCTGGCGTGCGGTTGGTCGAGCTCATCTATTGGCCGTTCCTCCAGATGCTGACCTGGGGCTTCCTCCAGAAATATCTCTCGGGCACCACCAACCCAGTGGCGCAGGCTGCCGGCGTGCTCATCGGCTCGATCCTGCTGTGGGACATTCTGTTCCGCTCGAATATCGGTTTCGCCACCACCTTCATCGAGGAGATGTGGTCGCGCAATCTCGGCAATCTGCTGACGAGCCCGCTCCGTCCTTATGAACTCATCATAGCGTTGAGCGTCTGGAGCGTGATCCGCCTCAGCGTGAGCATGATTCCGGTGGCGACGGCTGCTTATCTCCTGTTCGGCTTCAATCTGCTCGATCTCGGCCTGCCGCTCGTCGCCTTCTTCGCCGTTCTGGTTTTGACGAGCTGGTCGCTCGGCCTGATTTCGGCAGGCGTCATCCTGCGCTACGGGCTTGGCGCGGAGGAGCTCGCCTGGTCGCTTGCCTTTCTGCTGCTCCCACTCTGCTGCGTTTACTACCCTGTCTCGGTGCTGCCGAGCTGGCTGCAGGTGATCGCGCTCGCGCTACCCCCCACGCACGTGTTCGAGGGCATGCGTTCTATCCTGCTGCATCACACATTCGATGCAAAAGAGCTGTGGTGGGCGCTCTCATTGAACGCCGTGTACCTCTTCATTGGCTATCTTACCTTCAGCCGCTTCCTCGCAAGCGCGCGGGTCAACGGCACTCTGTTGAAGTTGGGAGAATAGATGCGCCGCCGTCTCCTCATCGTGATCCTTGCCGGCTTTCTCGTTGGCGCGCTCGGAGGCGCGGCCGCGCTTATCGTCACCAGCGCGCAAGGCCCCAAGGTCGAAACCACAGGCACGGCCCTGATCGGTGGACCCTTCACGCTGGTCGATCAAAATGGCAAGACCGTCACCGACCGCGACTTCCGCGGCAAATACATGCTGATCTTCTTCGGCTTTACTCATTGCCCGGACATCTGCCCGGCGGAGCTGCAGGTCATGTCGGCGGCGCTCGATGCGCTTGGCTCAAAGGCAGACGAGGTCGTTCCCGTTTTTGTGACCTTGGACCCTGAGCGCGACACGTCCGAGGTCGTGGGGACCTACGTCAAGAATTTCGGCAAGAACTTCGTTGGCTTGACTGGCTCGCCCTCGGCAATTGCCAATGCAGCAAAGGCTTATCGCGTTACCTACTCAAAATTCGAATATAATGGTAAAGATGTAAATTACAGGTATAGCATCGATCATTCTGCACTCGTCTACCTCATGGACAAGGATGGTCAGTATTTGACCCACTTCACCTATGGAACTCCTGCCTCAAAAATGACGGAGACTATGCGCAGCTACCTTTAGCCGCGCGACCGATGCGCTCCTGTGGCAAGTTGCCGTTGCGCCGCAACATAGAATCACCATCTGATTCCGCGATGCAGCATTTTAGCTATATCGTAAATCCGTAGGCGCGAGGTCCGTCCATGCTTTATCATCTATATGAGCTGAACCGGGCGGCGCTCAGCCCTGCGCGGGCCGCAGCCGACGCCTACAGGCTCCTCTTCCGCAACCCCTTGAATCCGGCTGCTTATACCCCGCTCGGCCGGAGCGCGGCGGCTGCGCTCGAGCTGTTCGAGCGGACGACGCGCCGTTATCCGAGGCCCTCTTGGAATATCGATCAGACGGAGATCAAGGGCCGACGTGTCGCTGTCCGCGAGCGGGTCGTCATCTCTAAGCCCTTCTGCAATCTCATTCATTTCGAGCGGAACGTTTCGGCATGGCGCCGCCGCCGGGACCCCAAGTTTTTGATCGTGGCGCCGCTGGCCGGCCATTTCTCCACCCTGCTTCGTGGCACGGTGCGCGACCTCCTGCCGCACCACGACATCTACGTGGCCGAGTGGCAGGACGCCCGCTTCGTTTCGCGCGCCGAAGGCTCCTTCGATCTCGACGACTATATTGATTACATCGTTGAGTTTCTGCAGTTTTTTGGCGGCGATGTGCATGTCATCGCGGTGTGCCAACCGACCGTGCCGGTGTTCGCCGCAGTGTCCTTGATGGAGACAAATGGCGACCCGGCAGTGCCGCGCTCGATGATCCTCATGGCTGGTCCGATCGATGCGCGGGAGAACCCAACCGCAGTCAACCGCTTTGCCGAGGCGCGCGCAATCGAGTGGTTCCGGCGCAACGTCATCACCCAGGTTCCGTGGCCCTATCCGGGCGTGATGCGCAACGTTTATCCCGGATTCCTGCAGCTTAGCGGATTCATGGGCATGAATTTCGATCGCCATGTTACGGCGCATCGCGACCTTTTCCATAATCTGATTAGAGGAGATGGCGATTCCGCCGATAAACACCGTGAATTTTACGATGAATTTCTGGCAGTAATGGATTTAACCGCCGAATATTACCTGCAAACCATCGAAACGGTGTTCCTAGAGCATAGCCTTCCACGCGGGGTGATGACGCACCGCAACACACTGGTAGACCCTACTAAAATCTACAGGGTCGCCCTCATGACAGTGGAAGGGGAAAAGGACGACATCTCGGGAAGCGGCCAGACCTATGCTGCACATGTTTTGTGCAAGAATCTTCCACACAGTAAGCGTGAGCACCATTTGCAGCCCGGAGTGGGCCATTACGGCGTCTTTAACGGATCGCGCTTCCGCTATGAAATAGCACCGAAAATCCAGCATTTCGTGAGGGCTCATCAGCGTCGCGGCGGGATCCTGTCGCGGGTCTTCGGACTGACTGCCTAAAGCAGAGGCGCGCGCTCCCCGTAAACCCTGTGCTAGTGTACCGCCCGCCGAATCGGGAGGCGGACCGGGCGGTAGTAGGGAGCGTAAAAATGCTTAAGAGGCTCAATCTCGCTCGCGGCGAGACTATCGAAGTCAAAATCCGCGGTCTCAACATTCCAATGGTGCTGAAACGAAGCGCGCGAGCGCGACGCTTCAGTTTGCAGGTCAGCGAGGCGCGGCGCGGCGCCGTGCTTACCATGCCGTGCTATTCGAGTTTCGCCGACGCAGATGAGTTCCTGTCGCGGCATCTTGGGTGGCTGAAAGAACGCGTTGCGGGATTGTCGGAGCCAGTTCCTTTCACGCATGGCGCCATCGTGCCATTGCGCGGTTTCGCTCACGTACTTCGCTTTGCGGGGTCAGTGCGGAAGCGAGGCGTCGTGTGGCTCGAGGAAGCGGAAGATGCGAAGGCGGCGCCGGCCTGGCCCGAGGGCGCTCGCGTTTCAGTGCGCAGATTGCCGCGGCTGTACGTGGCAGGCGAAGATGGGCACGCTCCGCGTCGTTTGCTCGATTGGCTGAAGCGGCAGGCTCATCTCGATCTCAAGACGCGCGTCGCGGTGCACGCGAAACGCCTCGATCTCATGCCGAAACGGATTTTCGTGCGCGATCAGACCACACGATGGGGATCGTGCTCGACCAGCGGCGCGCTCTCCTTCTCATGGCGCCTCGTGCTCGCGCCCCCTTTTGTGCTCGATTACCTCGCTGCGCATGAGGTCGCGCATCTCGGCCACATGAATCATGGGCCGCGTTTCTGGGCGCTGGTCGAGCGCACCATGCCGCGCCATGAAGAAGCGAGGAGCTGGCTCAGGAAACAGGGCGCGAGCCTGCACCGCTATGGCGCCGAGGGTGGCTTCCCTTCGTCGCGCACCTCGCCGAAACGCAGCATCGAATAGCTACTGGCCGGAGAAGACTCCGAGCACGCGCTGGAAGAGTGGCGTGCCGCTCTTCGCCGGCCAGGGCAGTCCGGCAATTGCCTCTTGGAGACGCGGGCCGCGTATGTTCGGCAACGGCAGCGGCGTCTTATCGGTGTGCGCGTAAAGCATGATCTCATGCCAGAGCTTGGCTGGAAGCGTGCCGCCGGTGACCTTCTTCATGCGCGTGCCGTCGTCATTGCCGATCCAGACGCCACCCACATAGTGTCCGGTGTAGCCGATGAACCACGCATCGCGGAAGCTCTGGGTGGTTCCGGTCTTGCCGGCGGCCATATGTCCCTCTATCGCTGCCTGCTTTCCGGTGCCGCTTGTGATTGTCGCGGTCAGCATGTCGTTCATGGCCCCAACATCGGCGGCCGACACCACTTGGCCGAAGGTCGAGTGCTGCCGCTGGTAAAGCACCTTGCCGTCGCCATTCTTCACGCGAGTGATGACATGGGGCAGCACACCCTGGCCGCCATTGGCAAAGGGCGCATAGGCGCTGGTGAGCTCGAGCAGTGTCACCTCTGATGTGCCGAGCGCGATCGAAGGATTGTCTTGCAGCTTGGAGTGAATGCCGAGCCTCTGCGCCGTCCGTACCACGGCCGAAGGTCCGACTTCCGTGGCGAGCCTGACCGCCACCGTGTTGATGGAGTGAGCCAGGCTGTCACGCAAGCTCACCTCGCCCTGATATGAGCCGCTGTAGTTCTTGGGCGACCACCCGGCAATGTTGGTCGGACCGTCATAGGCGAGCGACTCGGGCGTGTAGCCGCTTTCGAGCGCCGTGAGATAGACGAAGGGCTTGAAGGCTGAGCCTGGCTGGCGCAGCGCCTTCACCGCGCGGTCGAACGGGCTCGTTGAGTAGGAGCGGCCACCGACCAGTGACTTCACGCCACCGGAAGGATCGAGCACCACCACCGCGCCTTCGCTCGCGTGGCGCGCTGGTCCTTCCTCGTCGAGCATTTGGCGTAGCGCTTGCTGCGAGACCCGTTGCAGGCCGGCATCAATGGTCGTCTCGACGATGAGGTCGCTGTTCTTCTCGTCGACATATTCCGGGAGCAGCTCGGCGACCCAATCCACGGCATAGGGATATCCGGTCTCGTCGCCCTTGGCGGACAGGTTAAGCGGCTGCTCGTTAGCGCTGCGCGCGGCGTCGGCAAAGAGGAACCCCGCCTCCACCATGTTGTCGAGCACCTCGTCGACGCGCGAAGCGGCCAGCTTCACGCTCCGCGTGGGCGTATATTTTGACGGCGCCTTGAGCAGGCCGGCGAGAAGGGCGGCTTGCGGCAGCGTCACATCCCGCGCCGGCTTGCCGAAATAATGCTGCGAGGCGGCTTCCACGCCGTATGTGCCCCCGCCGAAATACACTCGGTTGATGTAGAGCTCGAGGATCTCGTCCTTGGTGAAGCGTTGCTCGAGCCAAATCGCGTAGATCACCTCCTCAAGCTTGCGCGCCATGGTGCGCTTCGGCGAGAGGAAGAGATTCTTGGCGAGCTGCTGAGTGATGGTCGAGCCGCCTTCCACCACCGTACCGGCTGTTGCATTGCGGAAGCTCGCGCGTACGAGTCCGAGCGGGTCAATGCCGAAATGGCGGTAGAAGCGCCGGTCCTCGGTCGCAAGAACCGCCTGGACGAGGTAAGGCGGCAACGAATCGAGACGAACATGACCACGGCGCAAACCGCGCTCGGCGAGCACGGCGCCGTCGGCGGCAAGCACGGTGACGTTGGGTGGTCGGTCGTCGAGCGCGGCGATGATCGGGTCCGGCACCTGCGAGATGAAATAGACGATCGCGGCGCCGAGCACGATGGTGCCCCAGATAAGGCTGAGCAGACAGAGCCTGATGCCCTTGTAGAGCAGCGGATGATTTGCGAGCGCGAGCTTCAGCCGCGAGGGTTTGCGTCTCTTGCGTGCGCGGCGCCGCGGCGCATGCGCGTTGCCGCGGCGCGGGCCGATCTTGGGCTCGCTCCGGCGACCGACCTTAGCGCCGGGTTTTGCGCTCCGCCGCGCACCTTGCATGGATTTTCCGCCCCGATCGAACGCGCGAAATCAAGCCTCGCGGGAGCTCGTTTCGCGCCCCGCGCGCCTGTTGGACGGAAGCCTAGATGTTACGCCTTGACGCAGCGTTAAGGGATCGAGGCGACAGGCACGAAGTCACAGAGCAAGGGCCTTGCCTCGGTTCTGGATCAGCGAACGAAATCCGCCTCGTCTAGCTGGGGGCTGCGGGCTCGATGCGGACGCAGAGCTCTTCATGACTTCGAGGCCTTATACAGTTGCGGCCTTTACCACATCCACTGACACTCACACGTCGAGATTGGCGACTTGCAGCGCGTTGGCCTGGATGAACTCGCGGCGCGGCTCGACCACGTCGCCCATCAGCCGCGAGAAGATGTCGTCGGCATCCTCGCCTTCCCTGATCTTCACCTGCAGCATGGTGCGCGTGTCGAGGTCCAGCGTCGTTTCCCAAAGCTGCTCGGGATTCATCTCGCCTAATCCTTTATAGCGCTGAAGCGTGAGTCCCTTGCGGCCTGCGACCATAACCGCGTCGAGCAGCTCGCTCGGCCCATGCACGACGAGGCTCGCGTCCTTGCGCTTGAGCGTGGCGGGTTTGGCATAAACTTCCTGCAGATGCGGGGCGAAGCCGTCGAGCTTGAGCGCGTCTGCCGAGGCAATGAACGGCCCATCGATCAGATGAGACTCCATCACGCCTCTGAGCTCGCGCCAAAAGCGCAAACCGCCCTCCCGCAGAGCCTCTCCATGCCAGCCGCGCTCGGTCTCCTCGGAAAGTGCATCGAGACGCTTGGCGATATAGGCCGCGGCAGCTTGTGCCTGCTTCAAATCCTTCAGAACCTTGGGACTGAGCGCGCCGGCAATCGCGGCTTGCTCAATGATAAAGCGCGGATATCGGCTGTGCATGCCCTTTAGGATTGCGCCGATCCTGCGCGCGGTCTCGACGATATCGCGCAGATCTCCGCCGCCCCGGCTCGCATTCTCGCCGGTCACCAGGATCGCGTCCTCGAGCCCTTCACCGATGAGATAATCCTCGAGAGAGCGCTCGTCCTTGAGATAGCGCTCGGACTTGCCGCGCGACACCTTGTAGAGGGGCGGCTGGGCGATGAAGAGATAGCCGCCCTCAACTAGCTTAGGCATCTGCCGGTAGAAGAAGGTGAGAAGTAGCGTGCGGATATGCGCGCCGTCGACGTCGGCGTCAGTCATAATGATGATCTTGTGGTAGCGAAGCTTCGACAGGTCAAACTCGTCATGGCCGATGCCAGTGCCGAGCGCCGTGATGAGCGTGCCGATCTCCGCGCTCGACAGCATTTTGTCGAAGCGCGCGCGCTCCACGTTGAGGATCTTGCCGCGCAAGGGAAGTACCGCCTGGAAGGCGCGATCGCGCGCCTGCTTTGCGCTGCCGCCGGCTGAATCGCCCTCGACCAGGAACAGCTCGGACTTGGCCGGGTCTCGTTCCTGACAGTCCGCGAGCTTGCCGGGAAGCGAGGAAACGTCGAGTGCGCCTTTGCGCCGGGTGAGCTCGCGCGCTTTCCGGGCAGCCTCCCGCGCCGCGGCAGCCTCAACGATCTTCTGCACGATGTTGCGCGCTTCCCCGGGGTTCTCCTCGAACCACGCCGAGAGCGCATCGGCCATGACGCTCTCGACCATGGGGCGCACCTCCGAGGAGACGAGTTTGTCCTTGGTCTGGCTCGAGAATTTGGGATCCGGGACCTTGACCGAGAGTACGCAAGTGAGCCCCTCGCGCGCGTCGTCTCCGGTGAGCGCGACTTTCTCCTTCTTGGCAATGCCGGACTCGGCCGCATAGGTGTTGACGGTGCGCGTCAGCGCCGCGCGGAAGCCCGCGAGATGCGTGCCGCCGTCCCGCTGCGGGATGTTATTGGTAAAGGTGAGCACGTTCTCGTGGTAGCTGTCGTTCCACCACAGAGCGGCTTCGACCGAGACCTTATCCTGCTGCTTCTCGACCACAATCGGTTCCGCGATCAGCGGGTGCTTGGTGCGGTCAAGATAGCGGACGAAAGCCCTCAAGCCGCCCTCGTAGCGCATCTCCTCGATCTTGGGCTCGACGCCGCGAAGGTCGGACAGCACGACGCGCACGCCAGAGTTCAAGAAAGCGAGCTCGCGCAAACGATGCTCTAGCGTCGTGTAGTCGAACTCCACCATGGTGAAAGTCTTGGGTGAAGGCACGAAGGTGATGCGCGTGCCGGTCTTCGCGCCGGCGTCGGCAACGACCTTGAGCGGCGCCTCCGGCACGCCGTCGTGAAACCGCATGAAATGCTCGTTGCCGCCGCGCCAGATGGTCATCTCGAGTTTGGAAGAGAGCGCGTTCACCACCGACACGCCGACACCATGCAGGCCGCCAGAGACCTTGTAGGAGTTCTGGTCGAATTTCCCGCCGGCGTGGAGCTGGGTCATGATCACTTCTGCGGCAGACACACCTTCGCCTTTGTGGATCTCAGTCGGAATCCCGCGGCCGTTATCCTCGATGGTGGCAGAGCCGTCAGCGTTAAGCGTGACGAGAATCTCGTCGGCGAATCCGGCGAGCGCCTCGTCGATGGCGTTGTCCACCACCTCATAGACCATGTGATGGAGGCCAGAGCCGTCGTCGGTGTCGCCGATATACATGCCCGGCCGCTTGCGCACGGCATCGAGGCCTTTCAGCACTTTGATCGACTCCGCGCCGTACTCTGCAGCGGCAGCGGCTTTGCGTTTTGAAGCTGGTGTCATCGTTCCCTGAAAGTCGTTTCTCGGTTTATGAGGCGGGCTTTCCGCCACTTGTGAATCAATCCCTGATAATACCCCGATTCACCGCCAAGATTTGGGCCTCTTGTGCAATCGGAGCGAACAAGTCGCGGTCGGTCCCGGTCATCCAGGCCTGAGCGCAAAGCCTTGAAATTTCGTCAAAAAGTGCCTCCCGGCGGGATTGGTCGAGATGTGCTGCGACCTCATCCAGGAGGACCAGCGGGGAGATGCCTTCGAGTTCCTTGATGAGCTCTGCTTTGGCGAGGATCAGCCCGATCAAAAGCGCCTTCTGCTCGCCTGAAGAGCAGGTGGACGCCGGGACATTTTTGGGGCCGTGACTCACAATTAGGTCACTCAAATGCGGACCTTCAAGGGCCCTGGAAGCGACTCTGTCGCGCTCCCGCCCGGCCTTCAGGATGTTTCGAAAATCGTCCTCGACTTCGGTGGCCGGCATGTGCGCCAGAGCTCCTTCGAGCGTCCCTTCGAGAGCAAGCGCAGCCCACGGGAAGGGTGTGCCGGCGGCCCGTGACGCCCACGTGCGCTCGATCAGCGCCGCGAGCCGGTCGACGGCATGGAGACGCGCGGCAGCTATTGCCGCGCCGGCCTCCGCCATCTGCTCTTCCAGCGCGGCAAATAGTGCGGGACTTCCTTCGCGCATCTGGAACAGGCGGTTACGCTGCCGCATCGCCCGGTCATAGCGGCCAAGCGGAGTTCGCATCTTTGGGTCTATCGCGAGAACGAGCCGGTCGAGGAAGCGCCGCCGCTCGGAAGCGGGCCCCGTAAACAGGCCATCCATGGCGGGGATGAGCCAGATGATCTTAACAATGTCGCCGAGAGCGCTAGGGCTCTCGTCCTTGCCGGCGATGCGCACTGTGCGCCCCGTGCTCTCGTCCCGCGCGCCAACGGGAAGGCCGGTGCCGATCTCGACCTCGTCATGCCGCGACACGACGCGCGCGGCGATGGCGAATCCGCCTCCGCCATCTCTCCGGCACAGCTCTTGATAAGGTCGCCCGCGCAAGCCGTGACCGGGTCCAAGCAGAGACACGGCCTCGAGCAGGTTCGTTTTGCCAGAGCCGTTATCGCCGACCAGCACGACGGGACGCGCGTCGAGCTCGAGCTGGGCCTTGGCGTAGTTGCGGAAGTCAGCAAGCTTCAGCTCGCGGACGAACAGCCTGTCGGCGTGAGGGCCTGTTTCCTTGCCCGCCACTGCCAATGACTGATCCTTTTCGCTTCGGTAGGCCCTCATACCCGCATCGGCATGAGCACATAGAGCGCGGAGGCATCCTTGCCGTCTCGCACCATGGTCGGCGAGCCCGGATCGGCAAGCTGGAACTCTGCCGTGCCGCTTTCGAGCTGGCCGGAGATGTCGAGGAGGTAGCGGGCATTGAAGCCGATCTCCAGCGGATCGAAGCCGTATTCAACCGGAAGCTCCTCGGTCGCGCTGCCGCTGTCGGGATTGTTGACCGAGAGCGTGAGCTTGCCGTCGGTGATGGTGAGCTTCACCGCACGGCCTTTGTCGCTTGACAGCGTCGAGACACGGTCGACGGCTTGGGCAAAGGCGGTGTTATCCACCTCCATCTTCTTGTCGTTCGCCTGCGGGATCACGCGCTCGTAGTCGGGGAAGGTGCCATCGATCAACTTCGAGGTCAGCACCACACGCGCGGTCGAGACGCGAATCTTGGAGGGCGATAGCTCGATACGCACCTCGCCGTCGGCATCCTCGACCAACTTGGCAAGCTCGAGCACGGTCTTGCGCGGCACGATCACGCCAGGGATGCCCTTGGCGCCGGAGGGAAGCGGCAGCTCGACCTGGGCGAGACGATGCCCGTCGGTCGCGACGGCCCGGAGGGCGGGCTTGCCGCCGCTCTCGGTGGCGTGGAGATAGATGCCGTTGAGATAGTAGCGGGTTTCCTCGGTCGAAATGGCAAACCGCGTCTTCTCGATGAGCCTCTTCAGGTCTCCGGCAGACATCGAAAAGCTATGGCCGAGATCCTCGACACTCAGCGCCGGGAAATCGTCTGCCGGAAGCGTCTGCAGCGAGAACTGAGCAGGTCCTGCCGTGATGGTGAGGCGCCCTTGGTCTCCGTCGCGAACGAGCTCGATCTCCGATCCTTCCGGCAGCTTGCGCACGATGTCGTAGAACATATGCGCCGGCACCGTTGTCGCTCCTTCGCCGTTGGCTCGGGTAGGCACCGTCTCGACCAACTCCATGTCGAGGTCGGTCGCGGTCAGCTTCAACTCGTTATTGCTCGCCGATAGGAGTACGTTCGAGAGGATCGGGATAGTGTTCCGCCGCTCAACTACGCTCGCCACGTGGCCGAGCGCCTTGGATAGGGCTGGTTTCTCGATGGTAAGCCGCATGGTCGACCGCTATCCCCAATATGCGCCTTTTCCGCTGTGCGTGGCGTCCGGCCGGAGCGCTTTCTGGCTCCGATCCGGCCCTGGGAAAAGCGTGATAAGGCGCGAGGAACTCCCGGTCGAACTTGACCCGATAGAAGCCATTTTGCAAGAGCGGCCGGGGAGACGCTTTGGCTTGGGACCCAAACCCCCCGTTCCGCCTTCCCCCTAATCGCGCAGCAAGCGCTTCAAAAGCTCGATCTCCTCGCGGAGCTGATTGTCGTCGCTCATCAACTGCTCGATCTTGCGGATCGCGTGCAGCACCGTCGTGTGGTCGCGATTGCCGAACCTCCGTCCAATTTCGGGCAACGAACGCGAGGTGAGCAGTTTCGCAAGATACATGCCGATCTGGCGCGGCCGAACGATCGAGCGGTTGCGCCGCCCGGACAGGAGATCGCCCCGGTTCACACCGTAGTGCTTGGAGACCGTGCGCAGGATGTCGTCGATGCGCACGCGCCGCGGCTCAGCACCGCGCATGAGATCGCGTACGATCTGCTCGGCGGTCTCTATCGTGACCGGCTCATCGGTGAGCTGGTAGCTCGCACGCAGCCGATGCACCGCACCTTCGAGTTCGCGCCCGCTCTCGGTAAGACGTTCGGAGAGGAAGGCGACCACGGTCTCGGAAATCTCAAGCCCCTTGGTCTCGCCGCAGGCCTCTTGCGCGCGCTTCTTCAGAATCGCATGGCGAAGGTCATAGTCCATCGCCCCGATTTCTGCAACGAGCCCGCCGCCAAGCCTGGAACGCATACGCATATCGAGCTTGTCGAGCTGGGTCGGCGCCCTATCTGCAGCCACCACCACCTGCCGGCCGCCGTCGATCAACGAGTTCAGCGTGTGGCAGAACTCCTGCTGGATGGTCGGTCCTTGCAGGAACTCCATATCGTCGATCAGGAGAATGTCGATCTTGCGAAGCTTCTCCTTGAAGGCGAGCGCATCGCGGGCGCGCAAGGCTTGCACGAAGCCTGACATAAAGCGCTCGGCGGTCAGATAGAGCACCTGGGCTTCTGGCTTTCGCTGTTTTACGTCCCACGAGATAGCGTGCAGGAGGTGGGTTTTGCCGAGTCCCACATTGCCGTGCACGAACAAGGGATTAAACAAAGGCTGTGGGGTCGAGAAGGCGCTTGCTACTTCTTGCGCGGCGGCGTAAGCGAGGCGGTTCGAGGCGCCGACCACGAAGCTTGTAAAGCTCAAACGCGGGTCGAGCGGAGAGCCCTCAAACCCGCCATAGCCTGTGCGAAGCGGCAGTGGAAGGGGAGGGGCCTCGGCGACAACCGGCGCTAGCGGCAGCCGCTGGTGCCGCGGCTCCTTCGGCACGTCGTTGCCGAAATGGGGCTGCCTGACTTTGAATTCGACCCGCTCGACCGTCGGCCACTCGGCGCGCGACAGCCTCAGCACGAAGTCGTAGTAATGGGAGCGGAGCCAGTTCCTGAGGAAGCGGGTCGCCACCGTGAGGTGTACGACCTCGTCGTCCACCTCCTCGACCTCCACCCCCCTAAACCAACTGGCGAAGACGTCTTCTCCCAGCTCAGCGCGTAGCCGGCTCTTGACCCTCGCCCAAGCGTCGCTTGGTGCGCACTGCTCTTGTTGTGCCACGGTTCTTGCTCTTTCCCATTCTTTTCGTTCGCGCCGCTACGCACCGCACGCCTGACACAAGAGCAGTCAACAAAATCGACGCGGACAGTCATGACCCGTTCCCACGGCTTGGCGCTTCCCTAGCTTTGCTGCCAGGGCAGGCCGGCCGCCTTCCACCCACCAACGGAGCCGCGATGCCTCTCGTCGTCAAGCGGTCCTTCGAAACCGCCAGCGATATTGTGGCAGGCGCGATACCCCGCCGCCGCCATCGCCTTGGCTGCAGCCAGGCTCCGGCTTCCCGAACGGCAAATGAAGAAAAGGTCGTCCTCCAGCCCGACGCCAAGCGCCTTCAGTTCACCAGCGAGGCGCTCGGCAAAGCGCGGGTCCACCGCCTGATCGGGAAAGGTCTGCCATTCAACGAGCACAGGCCGTTTGCCGACAGGCGCTAGATCTGGAATGCCTACATAGGTCCATTCCGCGCGGGTGCGCACATCGACAAGCTGCGAGCGAGGAGCTGATGTGAGGGTCTTCCAGGCCG